>Ga0213827_1000312_pt1 | contig 45633 bp, 43 predicted proteins | sample MC6MC0898MG_FD_180669 | JGI IMG/M metagenome (GOLD analysis project Ga0213827, IMG submission 180669) | Enriched soil aggregate microbial communities from Iowa State University, Ames, United States - MC6-MC0898-MG | ecosystem: Environmental > Terrestrial > Soil > Unclassified | place: USA: Iowa...
CTTGGTCGGGATGCCCATGAAGTGGTACGCCGAGGCATGGTAGAAGTCGGCGTTGGGGAACAGTTTCTTCTGCTCCCACATGGTCTTGTCGATGGCTTCGGAGACCGGGAACAGCACGCTGTCACCGACTTCGTCCGCGAGTTTTTTCGACCAGCCCTTGATCACTTCATTGCGCGGATCGTTGTCTTTGTAGATCGCGTGGCCGAAGCCCATGATCTTGTCCTTGCGCTCGAGCATGCCCAGGGTGCCCTTGATCGCCTCTTCAGGCGACGAGAAGCGCTGGATCATTTCCATCGCCGCCTCGTTGGCGCCACCGTGCAGCGGGCCACGCAGCGAACCGATCGCGGCGGTGATGCAGGAGAACAGGTCCGACAGGGTCGAAGCACAGACCCGCGCGGTGAAGGTCGACGCGTTGAACTCGTGCTCGGCGTAGAGGATCAGCGACACGTTCATCACTTTGACGTGCAACTCGCTCGGTTTCTCATCGTGCAGCAAGTGCAGGAAGTGACCACCGATGGACGGCTCGTCAGTGACGCAGTTAATGCGCTTGCCGTCGTGGCTGAAGCGATACCAGTAGCACATGATCGCCGGGAAGGCGGCCAGCAGGCGGTCGGTCTTGTCGTGCTGTTCGCTGAAGCTGTGCTCCGCCTCCAGGTTACCGAGGAACGAGCAACCCGTGCGCATCACGTCCATCGGGTGGGCGTCGGCCGGAATGCGTTCGAGCACTTCTTTCAAGGCTTGCGGCAGGTCGCGCAGCTTGCCCAGCTTGGCGACGTAGGCGTCCAGTTGCGCCTGGCTCGGCAGCTCGCCGTACAGCAGCAGGTAGGCCACTTCCTCGAACTGCGCATCCGCCGCCAGTTCGCGCACGTCGTAGCCACGGTAAGTCAGGCCTGCACCTTCCTGCCCGACGGTGGACAGTGCGGTTTGCCCGGCAACCTGACCACGGAGTCCGGCGCCACTCAATACTTTTGCTTCGGCCATTGCTGTCTCCAATCTTGAATTTTTTAGGGAATCGGCAAGTTCTATCTGATTAACACGCTATATGTGTAGCAGCTGGCGAAGCCTGCGTTCGGCCGCGTAGCGGTCGTGAACCTGATATTGCGAGCCGATTGGCGAGTCCTTCGGACTCGAACGCAGCCTCGCGAGCTCGGCAGCTGCTACAAAGGTTTGCCTTATTTCTTTGCCGCGAACAGCGCATCGAGCTTCTGCTCGAAGGTGTGGTAGTCGATGCGATCGTAGAGCTCCATGCGCGTCTGCATGGTGTCGATGACGTTCTGCTGCGTGCCATCGCGACGGATCGCGGTGTAGACGTTCTCGGCGGCCTTGTTCATGGCGCGGAACGCCGACAGCGGGTACAGCACCAGCGACACGTCGGCCGCCTTCAGTTGCTCGGTGGTGTACAGCGGCGTGGCGCCGAACTCGGTGATGTTGGCCAGGATCGGCGCTTTCACGCGGCTGGCGAACAACTTGTACATCTCCAGCTCAGTGATGGCTTCCGGGAATACCATGTCGGCGCCGGCTTCGATGCAGGCGGCGGCACGGTCCAGGGCCGATTCCAGGCCTTCGACTGCCAGGGCGTCGGTACGGGCCATGATCACGAAGCTGTCATCGGTACGCGCATCCACGGCCGCCTTGATGCGGTCGACCATTTCCTGCTGGGTCACGATTTCCTTGTTCGGACGGTGGCCGCAGCGCTTGGCGCCTACCTGGTCCTCGATGTGGATCGCCGCGGCGCCGAACTTGATCATCGACTTGACGGTACGGGCCACGTTGAAGGCCGAGGAACCAAAACCGGTGTCGACGTCCACCAGCAACGGCAGGTCGCAGACGTCGGTGATCCGGCGCACGTCGGTCAACACGTCATCCAGCCCGGTAATGCCCAGGTCCGGCACGCCGAGGGAGCCGGCAGCCACCCCGCCACCGGACAGATAAATAGCCTTGAAACCGGCGCGCTTGGCCAGCAGCGCGTGGTTGGCGTTGATCGCGCCGACCACTTGCAACGGCTGCTCGCTGGCAACCGCATCACGGAAACGCTGGCCTGGTGTGCTCTTGTTGGAACTCATGACTCACCTCGTGGAGTGACTGTCTGATGGGCGCCGTCCTGATAGTGACGGGCGATGTTGCGTTTTGAGGCGCCGATGTGGCGACGCATCAACAACTCGGCCAATTCACCGTCACGGTCGGCGATGGCATCGAGAATTCGGTGGTGCTCGGCAAACGCCTGGCGCGGCCGATTGGGGGTGGCGGAAAACTGGATGCGGTACATGCGCACCAGTTGATACAGCTCACCGCAGAGCATTTGGGTCAGCGTACGGTTGCCGCTGCCCTGGATGATCCGGTAGTGGAAGTCGAAATCGCCTTCTTGCTGGTAGTAGCCAACGCCTGCCTGGAACGCCTCGTCGCGTTCGTGGGTCTCCAGGACCCGGCGCAGCTCGTCGATGTCTTCGCTGCTCATACGCTCGGCGGCCAGGCGACAGGCCATGCCTTCCAGCGACTCGCGGATCTCATAGAGCTCAATCAGTTCGGCGTGGCTCAGCGATACCACCCGGGCCCCGACGTGCGGTACGCGCACCAGCAGGCGCTGGCCTTCGAGACGGTGGATCGCCTCGCGCAGCGGTCCGCGGCTGATGCCGTAGGTGCGCGCCAGCTCTGGCTCGGAGATTTTGCTACCCGGGGCGATGTCACCTTTGACGATGGCCGCCTGGATGCGGCGAAAGACGTTCTCGGAAAGGGTTTCCGAATCGTCCGAGGCCAGCACCGGGGGATCGAGTTGATCCAGCATATTGTCGACACCTTGTGAGTCAATGCGCCATAAACTAGCCAATACCAGCCTGTCAGTCAAAGGAAATAGAGTGATTGTCGACAATCGTCTAATAAACGCTTTGGATAAATCGAAATCGAAGGACCACCTCGACGCTGGCACCAGAAAACCACCGTGCTAGAATGCCGCCCGCATTTGCCTGTCATCTTTTTATGGCAGGCATACGAGGCGCTTGTGCAGCAATGCCAGTCACCTTGAACTGAAGAATGGACAGCAACGCGCCAGGATTTATGAGACTCAAGCACCTCCCTTTATTGCTCTGCCTGTTCTGCCTGCCGGGCCTCGGTTACGCGGGCGAAAAGACCGTGTACGGCCTCAACGAATACGCCCAACTGTCAGGCATCGACCTGGAAGTCGCGGCCAAACTCGACACCGGGGCCAAAACCGCCTCCCTCAGTGCCCGCGACATCAAGCGTTTCAAACGCAACGGCGAGTCCTGGGTGCGTTTCTACCTGGCCATCGACACCGCCCATTCGCACCCCATCGAACGCCCGCTGGCCCGGGTCAGCAAGATCAAGCGACGCGCCGGCGACTACGATCCCGAAGAGGGCAAGAAGTACACCGCGCGCCCGGTCATCGAGCTGGATATCTGCATGGGATCGGCTTTGCGCAGCATAGAAGTGAACTTGACCGACCGAAGTGCATTCCAATACCCGCTCCTGATCGGCTCTGAAGCCTTGAAACGCTTCGATGCACTGGTCGACCCTAGCCTTAAATACGCTGCTGGCAAACCCGCCTGCGCCACCAACGTTCACACCGCAGAGTAATACCCATGCGCGCTCTTACCCTTCATCTGAAACTGCTGATCGCCATCCTGGTGGTGCTGGGCATTTCAGTTACGGCCTATCAGATTTTCGTGCTGGGTATCCCGGTGACCGAAGACGCCACCGACGACCTGTGGAACATCGACGCCAAGGTCGAGTTCGTCGCCAGCGCCAAGGACCCGGTGAAGATCCAGATGTTCGTGCCGCCCTTGAGCCGCGACTATGTCAGCCTCAATGAAAGCTTCATCTCCAACAACTATGGGGTGGCGGTCAACCGTGTCGACGGCAACCGCAAGGTCACCTGGTCGGCACGCCGCGCCAAGGGCAACCAGACCCTGTACTACCGCCTGGTCCTGACCAAGCGCTACACCGCCGACAAACCCAAGATCAAGGGCCCGACCTTCCGCGACAGCATCGCCATCGAAGGTCCCGAGAAGATCGCCGCCGAAGCCCTGCTCGCGCCGATTCGCCAGCACTCGGCCGACGTCGAGACCTTCATCAGCGAAGCGATCAAGCGGGTCAACAACAGCAACGACGACAACGCCAAGATGCTCCTGGCGGGCGACCCGACGCCGGCGCACAAGGCCAAGATCGTCGAAACGCTGCTGTCCATCGCCCACGTGCCCGTGGAAAAGGTCCACACCATTCGCCTGGTGGCCGACCAGCCCCAGACCCCGGAGCTCTGGCTGCGCAGCTTCAACGGTACCGACTGGCTGTACTTCAACCCCGAGACGGGCGAACAGGGCCTGCCGAGCGACCGCCTGCTGTGGTGGACCGGCGATGACAACCTGATCACCGTCGATGGCGGCAAGAAAGCCACCGTGACCTTCAGCCTGAACAACAGCGAAATGAACGCCATTCGCCTGGCCAAGCTGACCGACGAGAACACCGACGCCAACTTCCTCGAGTACTCGTTGTACGGCTTGCCCCTGCAGACCCAGCAGACCTTCATGATCATGGTCATGATCCCGATCGGCGTGCTGGTGATCCTGATCCTGCGTAACCTGATCGGCCTGCAGACCCTGGGCACCTTCACCCCGGTGCTGATCGCGCTGGCCTTTCGCGAGACCCAGCTGGGCTTCGGTATCGTGCTGTTTACCGTGATTACCGCCCTGGGCCTGTCGCTGCGCTCCTACCTTGAGCACCTGAAACTGCAGATGCTGCCGCGATTGTCGGTGGTATTGACGTTCGTGGTGGTGCTGATCGCCGCCATCAGCCTGTTCAGCCACAAGCTGGGCCTGGAACGCGGCCTGTCGGTGGCGCTGTTCCCGATGGTGATCCTGACCATGACCATCGAACGCCTGTCGATCACTTGGGAAGAACGTGGCGGTGGCCATGCCATGAAAGTGGCGATCGGCACCCTGTTCGCCGCCTCCCTGGCGCACCTGATCATGAGCGTGCCTGAGCTGGTGTACTTCGTCTTCACCTTCCCGGCGATCCTGCTGATCCTGGTGGGCTTCATGCTGGCCATGGGGCGTTATCGCGGCTACCGCCTGACCGAGCTGGTGCGTTTCAAAGCCTTCCTCAAGGCTGATTCGTAATGTTCGGCTTCTGGAAGACCTGGAAGGCCCTGGAAGCGCGGGGCATCATGGGCATCAACCGGCGTAACGCCGACTACGTGCTCAAGTACAACAAGCGCAGCCTGTATCCGATCGTCGATGACAAGATCATCACCAAGGAACGGGCGATCAAGGCCGGTATCCACGTGCCGCAAATGTACGGGGTGATCTCCACCGAGAAGGAAATCGACAAGCTCGGCGACATCATCGACGGGCACAGCGACTTCGTGATCAAGCCGGCACAGGGTGCCGGCGGTGACGGCATCCTGGTGATCGCCGACCGTTTCGAAGGGCGTTATCGCACCGTCTCCGGGAAGATCATCAGCCATGAGGAAATCGAGCACCAGATTTCCAGCATCCTCACCGGCCTGTACTCCCTGGGCGGCCACCGCGACCGCGCACTGATCGAATACCGGGTGATTCCCGACCAGATCTTCAAGAGCATCAGCTATGAGGGCGTGCCGGACATCCGCATCATCGTGCTGATGGGTTATCCGGTGATGGCCATGCTGCGCCTGCCGACCCGCCAGTCCGGCGGCAAGGCCAACCTGCACCAGGGCGCCATCGGCGTGGGTGTCGACCTGGCCACGGGCCTGACCTTGCGCGGCACCTGGCTGAACAACATCATCACCAAGCACCCGGACACCACCAACGCGGTGGACGGCGTGCAACTGCCCTACTGGGACGGCTTCATGAAGCTGGCCGCCGGTTGTTATGAACTGTGCGGCCTGGGCTACATCGGCGTCGACATGGTGCTGGACCAGGAAAAAGGCCCGCTGATCCTCGAACTCAACGCGCGTCCAGGGCTGAACATCCAGATCGCCAACGACTGCGGGCTGACCTTGCGCACCCACGCGGTGGAAGCGCGCCTGGAAGAACTCAAGGCCCGGGGCATCAGCGAAACCGTGGAAGAGCGCGTGCGGTTTGTCCAGGACAGGTTCGGGCATATTCCTGCGGTCGAGGGCTGATCGCCAAACCCGCTGCATCTATCGCCAGCCGGCTGGCTCCCTCATCGAGTCTGCTGGCGATGGCCCAATCCCCTCTAGGAGCATTTCCTACAGAGGACTACAATCGCCACCCCGCCTCAATGGCTGATCTACCCCGCTCATGTCGACCTGTTCCGTATACCCGCTGCCCTATCACGCCAACCCCGCCGAATATTTCGCGGCGATTCGTCATGCTCCCGGCAGCGTGCTGCTCGACAGTGGCCGGCCCAGTGCCGAGCGCGGACGCTATGACCTGCTCAGCGCCTGGCCGCTGGCGACGCTGGCGGTCGCGCCGGATGAAAGCGGCGCGGCGTTCCTGCAACGCTTGCGCGCCACCCTCGGCCAATTGGGCGAAGCGGCGATCCCGGCGCCTTTCGAGTTGCCGTTCGCCGGCGGCCTGATCGGTTACCTCAGCTACGATTTCGGCCGCCACCTCGAGGCCCTGCCCCACCAGGCGCAAGACGATCTGCAACTGCCCGATGCGCGCTTCGGCCTGTATGCCTGGGCACTGGTCAGCGACCACCTGCTGGGCACCAGCCAACTGGTGTTTCACCCCCATGTCAGCGAAGCCGAGCGCCAGCGTCTGTGCGACCTGTTCAGCCAGCCGGCCGCAGCGAACAGCGCGACTTTCAGCCTCAAGGGCCCCATGCAGCCCGACCTCAGCCCTGAGGACTATCGGCAGGCATTCGAGCGCATCCAGCACTACATTCAGGCCGGTGACTGCTATCAGGTCAACTTTGCCCAACGGTTCCGCGCCCAGTGCCAGGGCGACGCCTGGACCGCCTATTGCGCACTGCGGGCGGCATGCCCGACGCCGTTCTCGGGCTTCCAGAGCCTGCCCGACGGCGGCGCGGTACTGAGTCTGTCACCCGAGCGCTTTGTCAAAGTCAGCCAGCGCCAGGTGGAGACCCGCCCGATCAAAGGTACCCGCCCCCGCGGACGCGATGCCGCCGAAGACGCGGCCAACGCCGCCGAACTGCTGGCCAGCCCCAAGGACCGCGCGGAAAACCTGATGATCGTCGACCTGCTGCGCAACGACCTGGGCCGCACCTGCCGTATCGGCTCGGTGCGCGTACCGGAATTGTTCAGCCTGGAAAGCTACCCCAACGTGCACCACCTGGTGAGCAGCGTCATCGGCGAGCTGGCAGCCGACAAGGACGCCCTGGACCTGATCGCCGGCAGTTTCCCTGGCGGCTCGATCACCGGCGCGCCGAAAATCCGCGCGATGCAGATCATCGACGAACTGGAACCCACCCGTCGCGGCCTGTACTGCGGCTCGTTGTTGTACCTGGACGTGCGCGGGCAAATGGACAGCTCGATCGCCATCCGCAGCCTGCTGGTCAAGGATGCCCAGGTCTGCTGCTGGGGCGGCGGCGGAATCGTCGCCGATTCGCAGTGGCAGGCCGAGTATCAGGAGTCGATCACCAAGGTGAAGGTGCTGCTCGATACCCTGCAGAACCTATAAAAACATCGCGAGCAGGCGGAGCGCCGCCCGGCTCTCTCCCACAAGGGGGTCACATTCCATTGTGGGAGCGAGCCTGCTCGCGATGGCGTCCTCAAGGACGGTTACAGGCTCAACTCCCGGTTGGAAGCCTTGAGAAACTCCTGCTTCAACTCGGCAAACGTGTGCACCGCCGGAAACTGCGGGAACTCGCGGATCACGTTGTCCGGTGCGTGGAACAGAATCCCGGCATCGGCCTCGCCCAGCATGGTGGTGTCGTTGTACGAATCGCCGGCGGCGATCACCCGGTAGTACAGGCTCTTGAAGGCCAGGACCGACTGGCGCTTGGGGTCTTTCTGGCGCAGTTGATAACCGGTGACCCGGCCGGTCTCGTCGGTGACCAGGCGATGGCAGAGCAAGGTCGGGAACCCCAGTTGACGCATCAGCGGCTGGGAAAATTCGTAGAAGGTGTCGGACAGGATCACCACCTGGAAACGCTCACGCAGCCAGTTGACGAACTCGATGGCGCCCTCCAGCGGCTTGAGGGTGCCGATCACTTCCTGGATATCGGCCAGCTTCAGGCCGTGCTCGTCGAGGATACGCAGGCGCTGCTGCATCAGCACGTCGTAGTCGGGAATATCCCGGGTGGTTGCCCTGAGGGATTCAATCCCGGTTTTTTCGGCAAAGGCGATCCAGATTTCCGGGACCAGGACACCTTCCAGGTCGAGACAGGCAATTTCCACAACACACTCCCATTTGTACTGATTATTGAGTTGAGCGAGCAAAAGGACTGCCGAACTCTAGCGAGTCGTCACCCGCTGTGCAACGCAGACAAGCGCGCCAGCAGGCCCGGGTTTTTGCTAACATCACCTCCATATAGAGCGCTTAGCGCCACCGACCTGTAGGAAACCGCCCTGATGAGCCCATCGTTCGACGTCGCTGAACTCGCCGCGACCTATGCCAACAAATCCGCCCAGGACATTCTCAAGCTGGCCTTTGCCGAGTTCGGGGACGACCTGTGGATCTCCTTCAGCGGCGCCGAGGATGTGGTGCTGGTGGACATGGCCTGGAAGCTCAATAAAAACGTCAAGGTCTTCAGCCTCGACACCGGGCGCCTGCACCCGGAGACCTATCGGTTCATCGATCAGGTGCGCGAGCACTACAACATCCCGATCGAACTGGTGTCACCGGACCACAGCAAGCTGGAACCTTTCGTCAAGGAAAAAGGCCTGTTCAGTTTCTACAAGGACGGTCACGGCGAATGCTGCGGCATCCGCAAGATCGAACCGCTGCGCCGCAAGCTCTCCAGCGTGCGCGCCTGGGCCACCGGCCAACGCCGCGACCAGAGCCCGGGAACCCGCAGCCAGGTGGCCGTGCTGGAAATCGACGGCGCGTTCTCCACCGCCGAGCGCCCCCTGTACAAGTTCAACCCGCTGGCGCAAATGAGCAGCGAAGAGATCTGGGGCTACATCCGCATGCTGGAACTGCCTTACAACAGCCTGCACGAGCGCGGCTTCATCAGCATCGGCTGCGAACCCTGCACCCGCCCGGTGCTGCCGAACCAGCACGAGCGCGAAGGTCGCTGGTGGTGGGAAGAAGCCACCCAGAAGGAATGCGGCCTGCACGCCGGCAACATCATCAAGAAAGCCTGATCCTGGCAGGCGCAAAGCGTACTCAATCGGGGTGGTTATCGAAGTGGGTCAGGCTGATGGGCTCTTTCAAGTCGGCTCCCACAACACAGAAGCCGTCTTGCCGGCGATGGCTTCGGCGCGATTCAGCAATGAAGCAACCAGGTGATTGTCAACTGTATGCGTTGATAAACCAGGTGATCATCGGGATAGCCACAATGTCGATCAGCACGGCACCGCACAGCGGCACGATGATGAAGGCTTTGTACGAGAACACTTTGTAATGGTCACAGATGGCGCCCATGTTGGCCACTGCATTGGGCGTCGCGCCCAGCCCGTGACCCATGAAGCCCGCGCACAAGACTGCCGCGTCGTAGTTGCGGCCAAACAGGCGGAACAGGACGAACACGCACAGCAAAATCATGATCACCACCTGCACCACCAGAATCACCAGCAGCGGCAAGCCGAGTTTCTCCAGCTCCCAAAACTTCAGACTCATCATTGCCATGGTCAGGAACATGCCCAGGCACACATCGCCGATAGTGCTGACGGCATGGTCTGGCATCTCGATAACCTGAGCACGGTCATTGAGGTTGCGCAGGATGATCGCGACGAACATGGCGCCCACATAGCTCGGCAACACGATACCCAGATGCTGTTGCAAGCTGGAGCCCAGCCAGAACCCCAGCACCATGATCACCACAATGCAGGTCAACAAGCGCAACAAGGTGGCAGCATCCAGCGCGGACGGCGGGGTGTGGACCACTTCTTCGAACGCCTTGAGGCTGCCAACGGCTTCAGCCTTGGCCACGAGTTTGTTGCGCTCGATCAACCAGCGCGCCAGCGGGCTACCCAGCAAGCCGCCTGCCACCATGCCAAAGGTTGCAGCTGCCAGCGCTGCAGTGGTTGCACCGACCGCACCGAGGTTTTCAGCAATCGGCCCGAAAGCTGCCGCCGCACCAAAACCGCCTTCCAGTGACACCGCGCCGGCCATGATCCCCAGCAATGGGTCGATGCCCAGCAGCTTGGCGACACTGACACCCACCACGTTTTGCACCAGAGCCAAGCCCCAGCACGCCCCCAGGTAGAGAAACAGCAATTTGCCACCCTTGCGCAGCAAACCCAGGCTACCGCCCAAACCGACAGTGGTGAAAAACGCCACCATCAGCGGGGTTTGCAGGCTGGTGTCGAGGGTCAGGTTGAGCAGTTGCTGATCACGTAACAACCAGATCACCAAGGCAAAACCAAAACCACCAATCACCGGTGCAGGAACACACAGTTGACGCAGCCAGTAGCTACGTTTTTTCAGTTGGGCACCCAGGCCCAGCAGGAGCAGCGCGAGAGCGAGGGTGCTCAGCGCATCCAGTTCGAATGTCAGCATGGCGAATTTCTCTTTTTCTTATGATTCAACAAGCGGTTTCAGGGATTTACGGAAAAACTCAATCGATCAGGCTGGCGAGCAGACGCGCGCCAATGCGGGCGGTTCGATTGTCGATATCCAGGCCGGGGTTGAGTTCGGCGATGTCGGCCATGCGCAATTTGCCGCTGGCCTTGGCATGGCGTATCAGGTGCTCGACGATCTGCATGTCCACGCCATGGGCAGACGGCGCACTGACACCGGGCGCCTGGCTGGCGGGCAAGACATCAAGGCAGATGGTCATGTAGAGGTGATCGACGTCTTGCAAGAACTCATCGATCAGCGCTTCGCAGGCGGGTATGTCCCAGCTGTTCATTTGCCGGTCGAGGCGGTAACGCACATTCAGTCGCTGCGCCTGCTCAAACAGCGCCTGGGTGTTGTTCAACTGGCTGACACCCAGGCAGCAATAGGTGAACGGCATCTGTGCACGCTGGCAGTACTCGGCTATCTGGCGAAAAGGGGTACCCGAACTGCTTTGTTCACCATGGCGCAGATCAAAGTGGGCATCAAAGTTGAGAACGCCGATCCGCGCATGCGCAGTGGCCTGGCGCAGGTGATCGGCCAGGCCTCTAAAGCTGGCAAAGGCGATTTCATGGCCGCCACCCAACCCCAACGGCAAATGCCCCTGGTCGAGCAGATAGCTGACGTGGTGAGCGTAAATCTGCTGCGCGCCTTCGAGGTTGCTGTCGGTGCAGCTCACATCGCCCGCGTCATACAACGGCGCACGGCCGTGCCACGCCAGGTTGGCCAGCGCCTTGCGCAATGCTGACGGGCCAAGACGGGCGCCGGTGCGTCCTTGATTACGTTTGACTCCTTCATCACAGGCCAGTCCAATCAGTGCTGCACCCGCAGACTGACCCTCGCAGAAGGGCTTGACCCATTGATGCCAGCGCAGCGCAGCCTGCCCTTCGCCAGCGTCAATACGACCTGTCCACAGGGGTATGTCAGAAACAGCAGTCATGCTTGAAACTCCAGTCAAATTCAGTCGAGCCGGGCGCTCAGGCGCAGGGCCACGTCCTGGGTCCAGCGGATCAGGCGTTCACTGCGGGTGTGCGCCCGGGAGGCAGGAGCCATGAGGCTGATGGCGCCTTGCAGGCGATTGCGGCTGTCGAGCAACGGCGCGCTGATACCCCAAATGCCGTCGTCGATTTCACTCACACTCACGGCATAACCGGCAGCGCGGATATCGGCAAAACTGCGCTGGTACGTGGCGACTTCCTCGCTTTCGACGCCTTGCGCCAAAAGAGCCGACAGGCTTTGCGCCTCATCCATATAGGCCAACAGCACTCTCGCCGACGCACCGACCAACAGCGGCTGGGCCAGCCCTTTTTGGTAGCAGCAACGCAGCGGTTGCGGGCTGTCGACCAGCTCGATGCAAATCGCCTGGCCATTGCTGGGCACCATTAACGCCACGCTTTCCTGGCTTTGCTCGGCCAGGCGCTTGAGTTCCGGCTTGGCAAGGGTCACCAGCACGGCTTCGCGGTCGAATTTCTTGGCCAGTTGCAAACAGGTTGGCCCCGGCAAATAGCGACCCTGACCGTTCTCTTCGGCAAGCCCCCAGCGCAGCAGGATCTTGAGATGGCGATAAGTGCTGCTGAGCGGCTGTGCCAGTTGCTCGGACAGTTCTTTGGCGGAGATCGCCTCGCCGGATTGCCCCAGAGTGACGAGGATTTGCAGCAAGCGATCAGTGGGCGTGTTGTAGTTCATATCGGCCTCATGCTCTTGCGGGCATGGTGCACCGAGTTTTCCATTAACTGAAACCAGATTCCCACTGAGTGGGAAAAAACCCGCAGATAACGATCAGCGATCAGCCCTTAGCCTCACGGATGATCTGCCGAATCGCGCCAACAAACGCCTCCATCGGCTGCCCACTACTGACTGCATACTGATCGTTGAACACGATAGTCGGGCTTCCCACGCCGTCCCGCAAACCAGGGTCAGGCTTCTTGATTTGTACACCCAAAAGTTATCTCGGCCTCACCTTTGGCTATAGCCATATAGTTTTTTTCAGAAGGCAGAACATCGCAAGCGCCCTAGGATGCCAACGCAACTGCCCACAGACAGTTACCCAATGATGAGCCGTGTGGCGACAGTCCCGGCCTTCCTTGCACAGCATGTTCAGGCGGAGAGCCTTATGAATAAAACAACAAAAGGCGCAGGGGATTTTCGCCCTCATGCCCTGGCACTGGCGGGTGCACTGTTCGCACTACCGGCCCAGGCCGCCAGTTTCAATATCGGGGAAATCGAGGGGCGTTTCGACTCGTCACTGTCCATCGGATCCAGTTGGGCCATGGATGACGCCGACGCCAAGTTCATCGGCAAAGCCAACGGCGGTCGCGCGTCCACCCGCACCAGTGACGACGGTCGCCTCAACTTCAAACGGGGCGAGACGTTTTCGAAGATCTTCAAGGGCGTACATGACCTGCAGCTGAGCTACGGTGAGACCGGTGTATTCCTGCGTGGCAAGTACTGGTACGACTTCGAACTGAAAGATGAGCACCGTCCGCTGTATGACATCGATGACAGCGGACGCGACCGTGCGGCGAAGGGATCGGGATTCGAACTGCTGGATGCCTTCGTTTACCACAACTACTTGTTGGGCGATCTGCCCGGCAGTGTGCGCGCCGGCAAACAGGTGGTGAGTTGGGGCGAGAGCACCTTCATCGGCAACAGCATCAACGCGATCAACCCCGCCGATGCAGCCTCACTGCGCCGTCCCGGCTCGGAAATCAAGGAAGGCCTGATCCCGGTGAACATGCTGTATGTCACCCAGGGCCTGACGGAAAACCTGTCGGTGGAAGCCTTCTACCAGTTGGAGTGGGAAAAGACCGTCCTCGATAACTGCGGCACGTTCTTCGGCGGCGATACGGCGCCTAAGGGCTGCGACTACGGTATGACAACAAACGGCAGCGACTTTGACCGCGAAGGTCCCACGTATGGCTGGGTACCGCGCGGCGCGGATCAGGACGCTCGCGACGGTGGCCAGTTCGGCGTGGCACTGCGCTGGATGGTGCCGGAGCTCAACGACACCGAGTTCGGTTTCTATGCCCTTAACTATCACAGCCGTACACCGGAAAGCATGTGGACCGCCAGCAATGCCACTGGTGTCGGTGCCATTCTTGGCGCGCCGGGCCCCTCTACCGCCAGCTACTACCTGAAGTACCCGGAAGATATCCGTCTCTTCGGCATCAGCTTCGCCACCACCACCCCCGATGGAACTGCGCTGTCCGGCGAGATCAGCCACCGACCAAACATGCCAATGGCACTCAACGGCACCGATACTTCCACAGCGGCGAGCATCGGTCAGCTCTACACCCTGGGCAACATGAACGGCCTGGCAATCTTCGACACCGACTGGGCCGACAACCGCTATAGCAGCCTGGTACAGGGTTACAAGCGCATGCCGTTCACCCAGGCCCAGGTCAGTGGCGTGCACACATTCGATCAGGTGCTGGGGAGCGACCGCCTGACGCTGATCGGCGAAGTCGGCTACAGCCATATCGGCAACCTGGGTTCGGCCGACGGCTCTGACCTGCGTTTCGGTCGCAGCAGCATATACGGCATGGGTTCGCTGCCCTCTTCTGCCTCTGCCAGCCTTCCGGGTGTTGGCACGATACGCGGCGAAAGTCTGTGTAAGGCGGTGCTCAACTCCGCCAATCCCGACCAGTGCACCGACAAGGGGTTTTACACCCAGAACTCCTGGGGATACCGGCTGCGCGCAGCGCTTGATTTCAACAACGCCATCGCCGGCATCAACCTCAGGCCCAACCTGGCGTTCGCCCATGACGTCGAGGGCTATGGCCCGACGTTCACCGAAGGCAACAAGTCGATCAGCATTGGCCTGGATGCCGACTACCTGTCCAAGTACACCGCCAGCCTGAGCTACACCGACTATTTCGGTGGCGACTTCAACACGAACACTGACCGCGACTTCCTCGCTTTAAGTGCCGGCATGAATTTCTGAGAGGTATGCACATGATGTTTTTCCTTTCCATGACCCAACGCTTGTGTGCTGGCAGCCTGTGCCTCGGCCTGCTGTTGACCCATCAGGCGCTCGCGGACGTACCGCAAGAGCAGATCGCCCGACTGGGCAAGGACCTTACGCCCATCGGTGCGGAGCGGGCCGGCAATGCCGACGGCAGTATCCCGGCATGGACCGGTGGCATCGGCCCGGAAGCCGGCAGGCGTGACGCCAGCGGTTTCCTCAGCGATCCCTTTACTGCAGATAAACCGCTGTTCACCATCACTGCTGCCAACGTTGCGCAATACCAGGACAAGCTGACCCCCGGCCAGCTCGCCCTCTTCAAGCGCTATCCGGATACCTACCGCATCCCGGTCTACCCGACCCGGCGTTCGGTCAGCCTGCCTCAGGATTTTCTCGACACCAGTCGCCTCAACGCCGCCAACACTCAACTGGCAGAGGGCGGCAACGGTTTGCAGAATTTCCGCAGCGGCGGATTGCCTTTTGCCGTACCGCAGAACGGTATGGAAGTGATCTGGAACCACATCGGTCGCTACCGCGGCCTGGCCTTCGAGCGGATGGTCGTGCAGGCGTCGCCGCAAACCAATGGCAGCTTTACCCCGAGTCAGATCAAGCAGCAGTTGGCCTACCCGGCCGGTCTGACTGACTACTCTCCACAGGAGATGGCCAACGTCCTCTACTTCTACCGCGAAGAGTTCCTCTCCCCGGCGCGCATGGCCGGTGGGGTGTTGCTGGTGCACGAGACCATCAATCAGGTCAGCGAACCACGTATGGCCTGGCAGTACAACGCCGGTCAACGCCGCGTACGGCGCGCGCCGCAGATTGCTTATGACAGCCCGGGAGCCGAAGGCATGCGAACCATGGACGACTTCGACATGTTCAATGGCTCGCCGGATCGCTTCGACTGGGAGTTGGTGGGCAAGAAGGAAATGTACATCCCCTACAACAGCAACAAGATGGGTTCGCCTACGTTGAAGTACAGCGACATCATCCAGGCGGGTCACCTCAACCCCGAGCATGCACGCTACGAACTGCACCGGGTCTGGCATGTCCGGGGCACGCTCAAGGAAGGTCAGCGCCACATCTATTCGCGTCGGGACCTGTTCATTGACGAGGACAGCTGGCAAGCCGCCGAAGCGGATGCCTATGACGGCCGCGGACAGTTGTGGCGCGTCTCTGAAGGGCATGGCATTTTTTTCTATGACCAGAAGATCCCGCAATTCAGCGCCGAAACCCACTACGACGTTCTGTCCGGTCGTTACGCGGTGGGTGCGCTGTACAACGAACAGCAGAATGCCTACCAGTTCGGCATGCCCTACAGCCGCAAGCAGTTCACCCCCAACGCTCTGCGCGCCGCGGGTATTCGTTGATCAACCCCCTTCGCACTCCAACCATTGCGGCGGTCTTTTGACCGCCGCTTTTCTATCTGGCCAATCTTCGGAAATCCTCACCGCAGTCACTTCGCCACCACGCTGTGGGTTTTTTACTTTAAATTCCGTCTTTTACCTTCAGCAGACGAGGCTTTCCCCATGAAGTTTCACCAACTGCGCGCCATCGTCGCCATCTGTGAAAGCGGCAGTATCCAGGAAGCATCGCGCCAGCTGCACATTTCTCAACCCGCACTTTCCAAGGGCATCAAGGAGCTTGAGGCCGAGCTTGGCGTCCCGCTGCTGGTGCGCTCCAACCGCGGCATTACCGTTACCGAGTATGGCGAACGCCTGGTGAAACGCGCCCGCATGGTGCTCGAAGAAGTGCGCCGCGCGCGCGAAGAGATCGACACGCTCAAGGGCGTGATGGACGGCAAGCTCGCTATCGGCGTTTCTTCGGTCACCCCCAGTCATCAGTTTGTGACCAGCCTCAACCGCTATCGCAAACGGTTCCCCAAGGTCCAGGTGCAGATCATTGAACTGAGGCCTTCCAAATTGTTGGAAGGCCTGCGCGAAGGACAACTCGATCTGGTGCTGACATCCCTGCCGGAAGCCCGCAGCGCGGATGGTTTTCACTGGGTCGCGCTGTATGAACAAGCCACTGTACTGGCCGTTCGTAAAGATCACCCGTTGCGTCATGCCCGCTCGCTGAGCGAACTGAAAGGCCAGGACTGGTTGCTGCAGGAGTCGCTGGAGCAATCGAAGGTTGGCCAGATGCTCAACGAGCACGGCATCGTCTCACCGGAAAACATCATTGAATGCGCCTCGGTGGTGTTGTACGCGGAGTTGGCCGCCAGCAGCGACGCGATCAGCTACTGGTCGATCCGCGTGCTGGAACTGGCCCAGAGCCTGCTGAATCTGGAACGCCTGCAGATTGCCGAACCGCTGCCTTCGATGAACATCTCACTGGGCTGTCGGGATCAGGAACTGATGACCCGTGAAGCCAAAGCGATGGCCGATGACTTGATATACGCATACACCAACCCGCATGCGTCCAGCAGCCATGGACGGGTAAGCGGCTAACGCCGGCATCGAAGCCAGCGCGCACGTTCGCACCGTCTGGGCGGCATGAAACCGCCCAAGCATGCATAACCAAAACCGATACGCATGCACAGAGGTGATTATTCATCGCTCGATGCCTGCGGCATGCTGCGTCCCACTTATTGTGTTTACCTTTGCGAGGCTTGAGCCCATGCAGCCCCCTTCCAACACACATCGCACCCTGATCGTCGTGATGCTTATGGCGGTGATGGTCATCAGCGTATTGGACAAAACCATCTTCGCTTTCGCCGGGCCGCAGATCATCGATGAACTGCAGTTATCGCCGGAGCAATTCGGCTTCATCGGCAGTGCGTTCTTTTTCCTCTACTCGGTCTCTGGCGTGCTGGTGGGCTTTCTCGCCAACCGAGTGCCGAGTCGCTGGATTCTTTCCGGCATGTCGATTGTCTGGATGACCGCGCAGATACTCACCGCCATCAGCACCAGTTTTTATGCCCTGGTCGCGAGCCGCATGCTGCTGGGTGCTGGCTGTGGTCCAGGCACGGCGGTGACTCAACACGCCTGCTTCAAGTGGTTCTCACCGCGCGAGCGAGTGCAGCCTGCCGCGTGGATTCAGGTCGCGATCATGGTCGGCGCCATCGCGGGAGCACTGTCGCTACCCGTGCTGATCCAGCACGCGGGCTGGCGTGTTGGCTACCTGATCCTGGCGGGCATCGGTCTGATCTGGCTGGTCATCTGGCTGTTGATCGGTCGCGAAGGACAGCATGACGACACTGTCGCCGAGGGCGGCAACGGAACCGTGCTTTACCGCAATTTGCTGCTCAACCGCACGTTCATCTTCATTACATTGGCCGGCTTCTGCACTTACCTGCCCACTGCCCTTATCTACAGCTGGGTGCCGACCTACCTGCAAAAGGGCCTGCTGATGACGCCGATGCAATCCGGCTATGTGGTGATGGCGGCCACGGTCGGCGTTATCTTTCTCAACCTGGCGGTCTCAAGCCTGTCGCAACGCGCGCTCAAACGCGGAGCCAGCATCCGCATGGCAATGGCCGTGCCGCCGGCAATCGCGTGCCTGATCGGCGGTGCAGCCCTGAGCCTGATGGGTCTTGTCGAGCAGGGCCTGTACAGCACCATGGCCCTGTACCTGGTGGGCGGCGTCGTGGTGAATCTGGTGCCAGCCTTCGCCAACTCCATCGTCGCTTACATTGCTCCGCCCAAGCAGCGCGGCAGCATGCTGGCCATTCACATCGGCCTGATGACCAGTGCCGGCATGCTCGCCCCGCACATGGTCGGCCAGACCATTGGCTGGGAAGGTGGCGACCTGGTCAAAGGCTTCGAACTCAGCATCGGCCTGTTCGGGATTGCCCTGCTGGTTGGCGGTCTGCTGGCGCTGCGTCTGGTCGACCCCGAGCGCAGTCGCCAGGCGCTGACCTTGGTCACCTCGAACGCCTCTTCGTCCCACCACGAACCGGCCGCCAGCCAGACCTGAATCAGGAAACCGCGTTATGTATCAACGAGCCCCCTGTGCGCACGATGACCGCTAGCTGATTCGGCGGCCCGACAAGCGCACGGGCCCTCCTCCTCTCGTATTTCCCCACCACCGGTGCAAGCCTGCGCCGCAGGCCCGGCCACGCCCAAAAAAGACGCGGGCACTCCAACGTAACAAGGACCGATATGGATCTTTCCAGTTTCTCGCAACACTACGCCGAAGCCCGGCAGAAATTCCTCGACGCCAGCCTGGCCGCTGGTCTGCTCATCGAATCCTGGGTCCACCCTCTGCCCGGTCGCGACGGAGAAGAGCTGGCACTGGACGTCGCCCGCCTTGGCGCACCGGACGCCGCCAACCTGCTGGTCATCAGCAGCGGCTGCCACGGCGCGGAAGGTTTCTGTGGCTCAGGCCTGCAGGTCGATCTGCTGCGGGATGCTGCCTGGTTCAAGCGTTGCAAACGCGATGATCTGGCCGTGTTGTTCCTGCACGCGCTTAACCCTCATGGCTTTTCCTGGCTGCGCCGGGTTAACGAGGACAATGTCGACCTGAACCGTAACTTCCTCGATTTCACCCAGCCCCTGCCGGACAACCCGGACTACCGTGCCGTCGTCCACCTGCTGCTTCCCAAACGCCAGCCACCGACCTTGTCGAGCACGCTCGGACTGATCGGCTACGCCCTGCGCAACGGCCGAAAGGCCCTGCAGAGCGGCATTTCCCGCGGCCAGCACAGCGATCCGCGCGGCTTGTTCTTCGCGGGCACCGCGCCGGTCTGGAGCAACCTGACCTTGCGCCGGATTTTGCGTCAGCATGGACAGCACTGCCAGCGTATCGGCTGGATCGACGTGCACACCGGCCTCGGCCCGACCGGCGTCGGTGAATACATCTACAAGGGTCGCCAGGAACCGGAAGATATCGCCCGAGGGAGAAGTTGGTGGGGTGAGAAGATGACTAACAGCGCCGAAGGCAACTCGGTATCGGCCGAGCTAAACGGCACCATCGACCTGATGGTGTTGGAGACCTGCCCGCAGGCCCAGTACAACGGACTCACCCTGGAGTACGGCACCCAGTCGGGTATAAAAGTGCTTAATGCGTTGCGCGCAGATCACTGGCTGTACTGCAACCCACTGGCACCCGACGCTCAGATTCAACGCATTAAATGCCAACTGCGCGATGCGTTTTATGTGGATACCGATGCCTGGAAGCGCGCAGTACTGCAACAGGGCCGCAAGGTGCTGGATCTGACTGTTTTCAATCTCACCAAGCCCTTGCTTTGAATCAAGAGCAATACCGTGAAAGTGGCCGTTAATGGCGTTCTGGGTCCATACACCTCAAGGGTGTGGCGCCGATGCTCACCGGCCATAGACCCAGCAATACAGTTGAAAGGATATTCATAATGGATAGGTATCTGATTGAAAGTTTAAGCGAGATTCTGCACAGGCTTGAGCAGCATCTTGAAGACCATGGAAATGAGGTCGTGACCACACTGCAGCGTGTGGCGAGGGGCAAATTGAGGATGCCCGAGACGATCAGCCCCGAGGAGGCAGAGTACGCCAGGGCGCTTTTCGGTCAGATTGCCCAAGTGGGCCCGCAACACGTCTGCGCGACGCTTCAGTCCGCGCTGAAGAACCCGGCCACGCTGGAGGGCGCGTTTGCGTTCGATAACATTCTGCTCGAGCTAGGGATTGCGACAAACCTGCCGCCTCTTGGTGAGCTTGTGAACAAGCGTCTCCAGGCCAGGATCGCGGTTCTTCTGATGAGCTACCTGTTCTATGAAGAGTTCCACTACCCGCAGCCAGAGACCGGCGTGTATGACATCTCGGGGAGTAGCTTCCAGAAACTCAAGTGGCTCTATCGTTACTGGTTCAATCAGCTCGAAGTGGCCGAGAGAGGATCGGGACTGGAAGCGTTCTTCGCGTCGCAGTCTCTTGATTTCTGTAAAGAGGATGAATGTTCCCCGATCCCCGAAAATCTGCCCCCTGTGCCCTTCATCTCTGTGTCGTGTGCAGGCGATTTACTCGCGGTCGATGTTCTGACGCCGCAAAACACGCCGCACCTGTTCGACGAGATCACTGACTTCTACAGCACCGCTGACATCGTCAGCGCCAACCTGGAGTCAACCGTCGACAAGAACAGGCCCGTGGGGCGAACTCAGAGACAGGGTCAACCGGCGCAAATGAATACTTCCGAGGCGATGTTCCAGAAGTTTCGCGACGAGGCGAAGATCAATTACTTCAGCACCGCGACCAACCATGCGATGGACTGGGGCGAACAAGGTCTGCTCGCCACACTTGATGTTCTTAAGAAATCGGGCGCCTATCACTCAGGCACTGCCGCGAGCCAGGCCGAGCAGGATGATGTAGTCGTTGTCGAAAAAGACGGCATCAAGGTCGCCCTGCTGTCCTACACCTTTGATCTCAATGGGTACAAGGTGCCTGCCGACAAGCCTTACCTCGCCAATGAGGTGCGATTCAACGACGTCGAGCCGCCACCCGATTATTCATTGATCAGGAAGCAGGTTGCGGCAGCGAAAGCGAAAGGCGCGCAGTGGATCATTGCCTATTGCCACTGGGGGTGGGAGTTCGAGATGTACCCCCACGTCAATATCGTCGAAGCCGCGCGCAAGGTGATTGATTGCGGCGTTGACACCATCCTCGGCAATCACGCGCATGTCAGCCAGCCTGCAGATCTTATTCCACGCCCCGGCCAGCAGGATGCGCTGGTCATTTATGCGTTCGGCGACTTCGTCAGTTACCACCCGGAAAGCCGCAACTCAAAACTGGCCTACGCCATAAAATTCAACATCGGGAAGCTACGTGGATCTGTCCGACTGTTTGGCCTTGAAGCGCTGCCGATGTATATCGTGAACGAGCAACGTAAAGATGGCAGCTTCAACTGCCGAATCGTCAAGTTTTCAGATGTCATGGAAAACCCGGACAACTATGGCCTGACCGACCTGGAGAAGCATCAACTTCCACATCTGCATGACAAGGTGTGGAAGGACATTCTGTCGCCCATTTCAAGCATGCCGAAGTGGCATTAGAAAGCTTCCAATTAATGGCGTGTAAGCGCTAAGAGGTGGGGCCGCGCGGTTCAGACCGCACTGAATCGCGCAGCCCACTGCTGCTGCGCGAACTGCTCAATGATGAAGTCGACAAACACCCGGGTCTTGCCCGGTAGCAGCCTGTGCTCGGCGTAATAGATGGAAATGTTGCCGTCATCGACGTACCAGTCCGGCAACACCCGCTGCAATGTTCCCGCCTGTAGATAACCCAACGCAAACGGCATGCTCACCAGCGCAATGCCCAAGCCCTGGGTCGCCGTGGCACAGGCCGCTTCCGAGTCACTCAGGGTCATGCGCGCCTTGAGGTTCAGCGGGCTGTGTTGCTGCTGGCGACTGGTCAATTGCCAGGAACGCACGCGACCGGTCTGCGGCGAGCGAATCAGGATGCCGTCGTGATACCGCAGATCATCCGGTTCGAGCACCGGCGGTTGGCGTACCAGGTACTCTGGGGAGGCCACCAGCACCCGGTGGGCCGGGGTCAATCGACGGGCGACCACCCCCTGGGGCAGCTCGAAGCCACCGCCAATTGCCGCATCGAAGCCCTGGCCGATCAGGTCGACCTGGCGGTTGTCGAAATGCCAGTCCGGGTTGATCGCCGGATAGCGCCCCAGGAACTCCCCCAGCAACGGCACGATGTACAGCCGGCCGAACACCGTGCCCATGCTGACCTTGAGGGTCCCGGCGGGACGCCCTTCGGCGCTGGCCAGGTTGGCCACCGCATTCTGGATCGTATGCAGGCTGGCGCTGACCTCGCCGAGAAACAACTGACCGGCCTCGGTCAGCGTCAGGCGGCGGGTGCTGCGCTGAAACAGCCGCACACCCAGGCGCGCCTCCAGCTTGGCGACACTCTTGCCCACCGCCGCCGGGGTCAGGCTCAAGCGTCGTGCAGCCTCGGCAAAGCTGCCGACCTCGGCGCTACGGACGAAGCATTCGATACTGCTGAAGGTTTCCATGATCGCCACTATAAACTTTTGGTTTACACAGACTATCGCAATCAGGGTCTACTCAGAGGGTAACGGGATATCGATACTAGGCTCCATCAACCGAGACGCTTCGCCTCGGGACTTTGGAGATCGACATGACCACTCAACCTCTCAGCGGCAAAGTCGCGCTGATCCAGGGCGGCTCTCGCGGTATCGGCGCGGCCATCGTCCAGCGCCTGGCCGCTGAAGGCGCCGCCGTTGCCTTTACCTACGTCAGTTCCACCGCCAAGGCTCAGGAGCTGCAGGACAGCATCATCGCCACCGGCGGCAAGGCCCTGGCGATCCAGGCCGACAGCGCCGATGCCGCCGCCATCCGCCAGGCGGTCAATAGCACCGTGCAAACCTTTGGTCGGCTGGACATCCTGGTCAACAACGCGGGCGTGCTGGCCGTTGCTGCGCTGGAGGATTTCACACTCGAAGACTTCGACCAGACCCTGGCCATCAACGTGCGCAGCGTATTCATCGCCAGCCAGGAAGCCGCACGGCATATGGGCGCAGGTGGGCGCATCATCAACATCGGCAGCACCAACGCCGACCGCATGCCCTTCGCCGGTGGCGGCCCCTATGCCATGAGCAAGGCCGCACTGGTCGGCCTGACCAAGGGCCTGGCCCGCGACCTCGGTCCACGGGGCATCACCATCAACAACGTGCAACCCGGCCCGGTCGACACCGACATGAACCCGGCCCATGGCGAGTTTGCCGAAAGCCTGATCCCGCTGATGGCTGTGGGCCGTTATGGCACCGCTGGCGAAATCGCCAGCTTCGTCGCCTACCTGGCCGGTCCGGAAGCGGGCTACATCACCGGTGCCAGCCTGACCATCGACGGTGGTTTTGGCGCCTGAGACCTTTACCGGCACAACAAAACGCCGGGTAACCCTGCACAGGTTACCCGGCGTTTTGTTGTGCCTGGATCAGTGCTCAGGCTGTTTCGAGTGCCGGCAAGCCGTAGGCCTGCAGCGAAAAAGCCTTCAACGAACGCAAGATGCTGTCGGCATGCGCGTACTTTTCGTCAGCCATGGCCGCGTCCGGCACCGCCACCGCGGTCATCCCCGCCGCTTTCGCCGCGGTGACGCCAAAGGGCGAATCCTCGAACACCAGGCAATCCTCAGGCGCTACGCCCAGGCGGCGTGCGGCGGTGAGGAAGATATCCGGTGCCGGCTTGGCGGCGCCGACTTCAGGGTCGTCGGCGGTGACGATGGTGTCGAACAGCGCGAACCAGTCACGGTGCAAGGTGGTTTTCTGTGCAAAGGACTGGCTCGAAGAACTGGTACCTACGGCAATCGGGATGTTGTTGGCCTGCAAATGCTCAACCAGCTCCCGCGCCCCGGGCATCGCCAGCGCCAGAGGGAAACGCTCCTGCATCAAGGGTTCGCGAACCCGCAGGAATTCCTCGGCACTGATGGGCAACTCCAGCGCCTGCACCACGTAACGCGCCAGGTCGGCGGCGCCACGGCCAATGATGTTCTGCTTGATGTTCCAGTCGAACGTGCGGCCGTAGCGTTGCGCGATGATCTGCGTGACCTCGGTGTAAATGCCCTCGGTATCCAGCAACAGACCATCCATATCAAAAATCACGGCCTTGATCGGGCCCAACTCCAGCTGTGCACTCATCGCATCTGATCCGTTATCAACACAACATTCCAGGAACGGCTCAGGGACGGCCATGGCCCTGATCGACCGTGCAACGGTCGATGAAAGGGTTCAGCAGCATAACGAGCCTGGTTTACATGGGGCAACCATTTGCCCGTCGCGACATCGGCAGCAGGACCTAGGGTGAATCTCGAGCGCAGGGAAAGCGTGAAAGGTTAACTTATTATTTTATAAGATAACCATTGCATCACTTATGGAAGACTTATTAGACTCTCATGAACGACATCTACTGGACCCGCAAAGCCGTCAAGCAATTGCTGCGGATACACAGTGACCAGCAACGGAAAATACGCGACGCGGTCACGCTGCTCGAACGCATGCCCGATGTGAGCAACGTCAAAGCCCTGGCCCCTCATGCCTGTGGCTATCGGCTCAGAGTCGGCAACTACCGAGTGTTATTCGAGTGGGACGGCGCGATCCCGGTGATCAGCATTCAAGAGGTCAAAAAACGCGATGAACGCACCTACTGAGATTCAAATCATCAAGGGCCCGGACGGCGAACCGGTCTTTGTGGTCATTCCCTATCAGCAGTACATCAGCCAAACCGGTACTAGCGAGCTGATTCCACACTCGGTGGTCAGCCGTATTGTCGACGGGGCCACCCCGATCCGCGCGTGGCGCGAACACCTGAACCTGACTCAGGAAGAGGTGGCCAGGCGCCTGGGCATTTCCCAGCCGGCGTTTGCCCAGCAGGAGGCGGTCAACAAACCGCGTCGCGCCACCCGGGACAAGATCGCCACGGCATTCGGCATCCGCGCCGATCAGTTGGAACTGTGAGCCCTGGCTGTGGGAGCAAGCCGCAAGCGGGCGCCCGCTCCCACAGGTGCATCGCCGCGAAGGATCAGTGACCCTTCTTGCCCATGCTGTTACCTACCGCGCCACCGGCGGCGCCGCCCAGGCCGGCGCCGATGGTCGACCCATTCTTGCCGCCCAGCGAACGCCCGATGACCGAACCACCGGCCGCGCCGACACCACCGCCAATGGCGGCCTTGGTGCGATTACCCTTGTGTGCGCCCGCAGCACCACCGGCAGCGCCGGCCACACCCGCGCCAATGGTCGCACCGGTGCTGCCACCGAGCTTCTGACCCACCACGTTGCCCAACGCGCCACCCAGGCCGCCACCCAACGCCGCGGTGCCATCACCGGCAGCCATTGCACCTTGAGCGACCAGAAGCCCCAGAACCAGAGCAGGCAGAGTTAAACGCATGACATGAACCTCAAACAGAGTATTGAATCGTAGAAATGGGCTGCTAATGAAGGGGGGTGTCCAGACGAGGACGCCGCCAACCTTGCTGTGCGCGAAGGTTGGACAGCAATTAGCCGAAGAGTTTTATCGCGGGCAAAAAAAAGCCCGCTGGGGAACGGGCTGACAAGACTTGCTTTTAACGGATGAGCTGAGCCTACGTTTTGGCTTGTGAAAGAAACGTGAAACACCCCAACCACTCCCGGTTACATTGAAACAAAATATGACATACCTGCAGATGCCCCTCCTCCCGCCAAACCGCAGACACAAAAAACCCCGCACAGCGGCGGGGTCTGTCGGGCTTTCGATCACTTGCGCAATGGCACGATGACCTTGGGCATGAACGGTTTGCTGGAAGTCCTGCTCATTGTGGTCACACGGGCCTGGCCCGGTTTGCTCGGTGCCTGGCCAAACCCCGAGACGTAATCCGTCTGCCCGCAGTGCACACAGTTGTTGATCGGGTACTCAGCGCCATCATCTTCAATATATGGATTGCTCATCTCCGCGTCCCTCCCTACAGGTCGGTACCGGCAAACAAGCGTTTACCTGAAAAGCACAGACCCTCAAGAGATTCCAGACTAGCCGGTCATCCCCGGACTACCCATTCAAAAAGCCATCCGCCGACGAATGGCCCAACTCGGGTTACTTGAGCTTGACCGCGGTACCGGTCACAAAGACCACCAGCATGCTGCCCTTGCCGGAGGGCATGCTGATTTCAAAGTTGACCCCCACCACCGCATCCGCCTGCAGGCTGCGGGCGCGCTCCTTGAGCTCGTCAGTGGCCTGGGCACGGGCTTCGCGCAGGGCTTTCTCCAGGGTCTGGGAACGCCCACCGAAAAAATCCCGCATGCCGGCAAACATGTCCCGCACCACGTTGATGCCCTGCACGGACTCGGCGCTGACGATGTCCAGGTACGCTGCAATCTGCCGACCTTCGATGGAATGGGTAGTGGTGGTGATCATGAAAACTTCCTTGATGGACTAATGGCAGCCGCGAGGCTGGCCTAAGTCATGGAGACGTACATACTGGGTACTGGCGGCACAGATTCTGCCATCAAGCGTGCGGGAGCGTGTATGACGGTCTTTCTACTGCTGTACCTGTGCACCGACGCCTCGCGCAGCGACTGCCAGGTGATTGCCGTTGAACATTGGGTACAGCCCGATGCCTATCAACAGTGTGTCGCGGCGGCCAGACAACTGACCAGGGACCTCACCGCGAAAAACCGCCAGAGCAATTATTTCGTCTGTGAAACCCAAGCCAGCCCATGAGCTACAGGCAATCGCGCACCGCCTTGCGCAAGGCCGCCGATTTGGCCCACGGCGGCCCCTGGTACAGCGAGACCTTGCTGCCGTCCTTGTACTTGACGATATCGACGATCTCATCGGCGGTAATGATGCTGGGCGCGTTGATCCGCCAGCCGTTGGAGATCTGGGTCTGGGTTGCCTTGGGCACCTCGCGCTGCCAGGCGGGCAACACACAGGCCGCGTATTCCTTGGGCGGCTTGGCGGTCTCCTTGCTCAGGTTCGGCTCCCCCGGCACCAGCGAGGCCGGTAACGAACACCCCGCCAACACCACACACCCCAGCGCTGCCATCCATATCCGCATGATTGTTCCTTGCACTCAAAGAGGAAAATGTAGCTTCACAACGCAGGCTCGGCCAGCGCCTTGGACGCCATTGGCGCCGAGGATCGAACTCGGCTTTAATTTTACTGATGCACCCGGGCATTCCTAGAGGACACTGACTAGCGAAAGTCCTCCGGTAGCGCCCCCAGACAGTAGTCCCAGACTCGGTGATGCCTATGCTTGACGCACCAAAAACCCGGCAGAACCACTTGTTGGCAGCCCTGCCGGCGCAATCGCTGGAGCGCCTGCTGCCCCATCTCGAACCGATCAGCCTGCCGCTCGGTAAAGTGCTCTACGAGTCGGGGGATGCCCTGCGGCATGTGTACTTCCCCACCGACTCTATCGTGTCCCTGCTGTACGTCATGGAAAACGGCGCCTCGGCGGAGATTTCGGTGGTCGGCAATGAAGGCCTGATCGGCATTGCCGTGTTCATGGGTGGGGAAAGTACGCCGAGCCGGGCGATCGTCCAGAGCGCCGGGCATGCCTTTCGCCTCCCCGGCCAGCGCCTCAAGGACGAGTTCAACCGTCACGGGGAAATGTTGCTGTTGATGCTGCGCTACACCCAGGCCCTGATCACGCAGATGGCCCAGACCGCCGTGTGCAACCGCCACCACTCGATCGATCAACAACTGTGTCGCTGGTTGCTGTTGTCCCTCGACCGGCTACAGGACAACCAACTGATCATGACCCAGGAACTGATTGCCAATATGCTTGGCGTGCGCCGCGAAGGGGTGACCGACGCCGCCGGCAAGCTGCAGCGCCTGGGCATCATCGAGTACAGCCGTGGGCACATCAAAGTGCTGGACAGGAACCGGCTCGAACAACTGAGCTGTGAGTGCTACGCCGTGGTCCGGAAAGAAACCGACCGCCTGCTGCCCTACGTGCCGTTAAAACCGCGTGACTGACCCAAGGGGAAACGTTGCGGTAAAGGTGGTGCCCTGCTCGACAGAGGAACTCACCCTGACCTCGCCGCAATGCGCCCGGGCAATTTCCCGCACGATAAACAGGCCCAGCCCAACGCTGCCAGGCCGTCCTCGTTCGTGCTGGCCACGCACCATCGGCTCAAACAGGTTGCCCAGCAGGTGCGGGGCAATCGGCGCGCCCTGGTTATGCACACTGATCAACACCTGCGTCTCGACATGGCTGGTCACCGTCACCTCGCCCTCACCATAATCCAGGGCGTTGGTCAGCAGATTGCCCAGCAGTTGGCAGAGCCGATCCCGGTCCGCCATGAACATGCCCCGGCCGACACAACGCTGGGACAGCACACGCCCGGGAAACACCAAGCGCAACTCCTCAAGGCATTCGCCAACCAGCGCGTGCACATCCACCGGTACCAGCGACACCGGCACCCCGCGGCCTATTTGCCGCTGAGTCAGGTCCAGCAAGTCGGCAATCAAGCGCTGCGCGCGCTCGGCGGCATGGCTGATGTGCCCGAGCAGTTGCAACTGCCGGGCGGGCAGGACCTGGCGCTCGAGCAATTGCGCCGCCATGCAGATCGCCGCCAGCGGATTGCGCAGATCGTGACTGGCCACCCCGATCAACTGTTCGGCAAACCGCGCTCGGCCTTCTGCCACGCGGACGGCCTCCTGCGCAGCCACCAGGGCGCACTGGGTCTTGCGTAGTTGCAGCCGCTGCGCATGGTCCGGGTCGATTTCGGCCCGGAACAGGCTCATGTCATGAACGCTGTCGTAATAGGACGTACTGGGGCGCATGCTGTTGCTCCGAGGCGTCTGGGCGCTAACGCACCCAGGCACTCAACGTTGGATCAGGGAAATCTTGGTGCCCTCGATACTCACGCCCGCCATCAGGCCTTGCTGATCGAAGACGAACGCATAGGCATCGTCTTTCAAGGTCGAACTGGAGAGGTTTTTCGCCAGCCCCTGGTCAACCAGGACCACCGTTGGCCCGACCCCGACTTCCCAGCCCTTGGTATCACGGACATAGGCGACGGCCTTGTCCGTCATCAGGAACACCGCATAGGCATAAGACTGGGCACCCGCCTGCAACCCCCAGGAACCCGTCACGGAGTTGTAATAGCTGTCAGCCTTGGTGCCCTTGAACATCACGCCCTCCCCATAGCTGCCGCCGAACACCAGGCCGGCCTTGATGACTTTGGGGAATACCAGGATTGCCTTGGCCGTGCTCGACATCGTCTGCGCGAGTGGGTGGGCTTTGTAGAGAATCTGCAGGGCTTGCCGGGCGTCCTTGTCCAGGTCTTCGGCGGTTGCGGCACTCGCCTGGTTGAGCAAGGCGCTCGACGCCAGGGACAGCGTCGCCAGCGCGATAAACAGGATTGAGCGTAACGAGGTGGTCATGAGCGTACTCCAGTGTCGGCAGGGTCAAGTGACTCGTGACCCAAACATGGAGTAATACGCGAGACATGTCTGTTCGCTGGCGCACGTTAGGGCGTCGGGCAAGGCAATCGCGACGGCCCCGCCCAACACCTCAGCAGTCAGCCTGCGCTCAGAAGATCCCGCGATAGATGGCCGCTACATCCTGCTCCGTCATGTCCCGCGGATTGCTGTCGATCAATCGGCGAATGCCCACCACCACTTCCGTGGCCATTGACGGGATAGCCTGCTCATCCACCTGCAGCTTCGACAAACGCGTCTCCAGGCCGCTGTCGCGCACCAGTGCCTCGATCGCCAGGACAAACGCTTCGGCCGCTGTCGCCTGATCGGCAAACAGCTGGTCCGGCAGCAGATAGGCTGCCAGTTCAGCGTATTGGTGCTGCGCCTCGGCGAGGTTGAAGCGAATGATCGGTGCCATGACCAGGGCGTTGGCATGGCCGTGGGGAATATGGAAGCGCGCCCCCAGCGGATAGGCCAGGGCATGAATTGCCGCTACCGAAGCATTGACGAACGCCATGCCCGCCATCAGCGAGCCTTGCAGCATGGCCGTGCGTGCCGCGACGTCCCGACCATCGGCCAGCACCTTGGGCAGATTGCGCCCCAGCAATGCCAAGGCGGCGGTAGCCAGGCTGTCGGCAATCGGATTCTTGCGCGTGCGGCTGGTATAGGCCTCGATGGCATGCACCATGGCATCCAGGCCGGTGGCGGCGGTGACCTTGGGCGGCAGGCCGAGGGTCAGCTCGGGGTCGAGCACCGCCACGTCGGGTAGCAATTGCGGGGAATACACCACCTGCTTGCACTGCTGCTCATCGGTGATCACCGAGACCCAGGTCACCTCCGAGCCCGTGCCGGCGGTGGTCGGCATCAACACCAGCGGCAGCCGTTGCCCCAGCGCTTTATCGGTGCCGTACAGGTCTTCCAGGGACTGCTCGCTGTTGACCAGCAAGGCCACCAGTTTCGCCGCATCCAGGGAACTGCCGCCCCCCAGCCCCAACACCCCATCGACCTTGAACGCGCGTGCCTGGGCGGCGGCCTGCTTGACCACACTGGCCGAAGGATCGGGCACCACCTGGTCGAATACCGTCACCGCGCAGCCAGCCGCTTGCAAGGCCCGTTGCGCACCGGCGGCAAAACCCAGGCTGACAATGCCCGGGTCGCACACCAGCATCACCCGTTGCGCGCCCAATCCACTGAGCACTTGCCCGACCTGTTGCAGGGCACCGGCTTCACACAGGATGCGCGGTACGCTTCTGAATTCGTAACTCATGAATCACTCCTTCGCCCTACAGCACCGAGGCGTAGATGGCGTGAATATCGTCGCGGTTGAGCGGACGCGGGTTGTTGATCAGCAAGCGCTCGACTTTCAGCGCGTCCTCGGTCAGCCGGGACAGGTCCTGGGCCGTGACACCCACCTCATGCAAACGCTGGGCAAATGGCATGCGCGCCACCAGGCGGGTGATGAAATCGATGAACCCGTCGCAGGCATCGGCCGCACTGGCAAAACGCTGCTGCGGCACTACCGCCGAGGCCAATTGCGCGTACAGCGGCTCGGCCGCCGAACGGTTGAAATTCAGCACCGGCACCAACACCAGGGCATTGCTCAAGCCATGGGGGACATGGAATTGCCCGCCCAGTGGATAGGCCAGCGCATGCACCGCCGCCACGGGTGCATTGGCGAACGCCATGCCGGCCAGCATCGAACCCAGGAGCATGTCCGAGCGCGCCGACAGATCACCGGGCTCGGACAGCACCCGATCCAGGTTGCCCGCCAGCAAACGCAGGGCCTGCACCGCCAGGCCATCGGACAACACGTTTTTCTTGTGCACGCTGGTGTAGGCCTCGATCGCGTGCACCATCGCATCGACCCCGGTCATGGCGCTGATCGCCGCCGGCAAGCCGACGGTCAAGCGCGCGTCCAGCAAGGCGATGTCCGGGTACAACAGCGGGCTGACCACCCCCTTCTTCTCGTGACTGGGGGTGGTGACGATGGCCACGGCCGTGACCTCGGACCCGGTACCCGCAGTGGTCGGCACCTGGATCAATGGCAACCGTGGGCCCTTGGCCAGGTTTATGCCGTAGATCGACTCCAGCGTCTGCTCGTGACCACACAGCAACGCCACCAGCTTGGCGGTGTCCAGAGAGCTGCCGCCGCCCAACCCGATGACCGCCTGGGCGCCACATCCGCGCGCCGCTTCCACCGCATCCAGCACCGCAGCCACCGGCGGATCGGCCTGCACATCGCTATAGAGCGTGACCTGCACGCCCAACGCGCGCATCGCCGCCAGCGGTGCATCGAGCAAGCCGGCGCGCAACAGGCCAGGGTCACTGACCAGCAATACCCGCTCGGCCTTCAGCTCGCGACACAACTGGCCCAGGCGCAAGGCGCCGTCAATTTCACAGATCACCCGTGGGGTGGTTTCAAAGGTAAATGTCGACATCGTGTTCCCTACCCTACTGTCACGCTGCCGCGCTCGATGCGAAACAACGCATCGACCAGGTCAGCAGAATGAGTGTCATCGGACTCGCTGATCAGCACGCACAAACCTTCCTGGCCGAGCTTGGCGATCACCTCGCTCAGGCGCCTCGAGAGCACGGGCGCCACGCCCTCGAAGGGCTCGTCGAGCAACAGCAGCTTGTTGCCGGGCATCAGCGCCCGGGCCAGCGCCACCAACTTTTGCTGGCCGCCCGACAGTTGCATGGCCTTGCGGTCGCGGAACTGGGCGATCTCCGGGATCAGGCTGTAGACCCATTCCAGGCGGCGCTGACTGTCGGCCAACTGATTGGCCCAGACCGGCAGCAGGATGTTCTCCTCGACCGTCAACGCCGGGATCAACCGCCGATCTTCCGGCAGATAACTGATCCCCGCCGCCGCCCGCTGGAAGCTGGGCAGGGTGCGCAGGTCCTGTCCGGCAAAAGACATGTCACCGGCGTCGGCATCCAGCAAACCCATGATGGCGCGGATCAGCGTGGTCTTGCCGGCGCCGTTGTGGCCGATCAACCCCACCATCTGCCCGGCGCCCACGGTCAGTGACACCTGGTGCAGGATCGGCACCCCTTCAATCGACACACTGAGGTTGCGAATTTCAAGACTCATAGCGCGACCCTCTGGTGAACTTTCTGGCTACCGGTGACGAACTCCTGCACCCGAGGATTGGCCAGCACCTGTTCCGGCACCCCGTCGGCCAGTACTTCACCGCTGTAGAACGCGAGAATGCGCGAGACGTAACGACGCACCACGTCCATGTCGTGCTCGACAAACAACACCGTCACCCGGCGCTCGGCGACCACCCGCATCACCGTGTCCATCAGTGCGGTTTTCTCCTCGGCGCTGACCCCACTGGTGGGTTCGTCGAGCAGCAGCATCTGCGGCTCGCCAATCAGCGCCATGGCGATATCGATCAACTTGCGCACACCCTGTGGCACAGCGGTGACCTGGGTGTCGCGCCAGCGGGCGATATCGAACTGCGCAAGCATCGCGTCGGCCAACGCCACCCGCGCCGCCGTGCGCATCGGCGCCAGCAGCGAGGGAAACGGGTTCTGCGCCGCCGCCACGGCGATCAGCAGGTTGTCCATCACGCTCAACTGGGGGAACAGCTGGGCCACCTGGAACGAGCGGGCCATGCCCAGGCGGGTAATCGCCCGGGGCGTGCGGCCGATGATCGACTGACCATTGAACAGGACCTGGCCACTGCTGGGTTTCAGGTAGCCGGTGACCATGTTGATAAAGGTGGTCTTACCGGCACCGTTGGAGCCGATGACGCCGACCACCTCGCCCGGCCTGATGCGCACGTTGACATCCTTGGCCGCGGTGACCGCACCAAATGCCTTGCACAGTCCTTGAGTTTCGAGAATGCAGCTCATGCCTTGGCCCTCCGCGCTTGTCCGGTAAACAGGCTCCACAACCCCTTGGGCAGGAACACGATGATCGCCAGCAAGGTGAAGCCCAGAATCATTTGCCAGCTATGGGGCACCAGCTCGATGGCATAGGTGCGCACCACCGCAAACACAATCGCCGCAATAAAGGGTGCCGCGACATGGGCGGTACCGCCGAGCAAGGCGATGAACACAAACTCGCCGGAGGTGATCCAGTACGCCATCTCCGGATCGATGTGCCCGGCCGACAGCGCCATGAAGCCGCCGCCCAGGGCCGACACCGCGGCCGCCGCGACGTAGTTCATGTACAGCACCCAACGGGGAGACTGGCCGAGGTACTCGACGCGCACTTCGTTTTCGCGGATCGCTTCGCACATCATCCCGGCACTGCTGCGGCTGTAGCGGTGCAGCAACACCGCCAGCACCGCGCAGACGCCGACGATGATGATGAACAGCGCCAGTGGCGCCTGGCCCTGGGCCGGGCTCCAGCCGAACAGGCTCCAGGCCTTGACGTTGAAGCCGTCGGTGCTGCCCAGGGCCGAGCTTTTGACCAGTACGCCGTACAGGATCATCGAGAACGCCAACGACAGCATGGCGAAAAAGATCTCCCGGTAGCGGGTCATCAACAGGCCCAGCAGCATCGCCAGCAACACGGCCGCGCCCACTCCGATCACCAGCAGCAACGCCAGGTCGGAGATGTCCAGGAAGTGCCCGCTCATGCCCACGGCATAACCGCCGACGCAGAAGTACAAGCCCTGGCCGAAGGTCACCAGGCCCGCGCGCATCTGCATCACCACGCCCTGCACCACCATCGACTTGGCCAGGGCCATCGTCAGCAGGAACACCAGCCATTGCGGCGCAATCAGGCCGCCTGCGGCCAGCAGCAGCGCGACGCCTAGCAGTATCAGTTCGGTTCTATTGAGGCGCATATCAGATTTTCCTCGCCAGCACGCGGCCGAACAGGCCCTGCGGACGCACCGCAAGCACCAGGGCCATCACGCCGTAGATCACAAAGAGTTCGAATTCCGGGGCGTAGTGCACGGCCGCGGCGCGGCTCAGGCCCACCAGCAAGGCACCGACGGCAGCCCCTTCGATGCTGCCCATGCCACCGACCACGACCACGGCAAAGGCCAGCACGATGATTTCCACGCCCATGCCCGGCACCACGGAAATCGCCGGTGCCGTCAGGGCACCCGCCAGCGTGCCGAGCATGGTGCCCAGCACAAACACCAGGGTGAACATGCGGCGCACATTGACGCCCATGGCCATCGCCACTTCCCGGTCATGGATCACCGCGCGCAGCACCTTGCCCTGGTGGGTGCGCTCCAGCCACAGCCACAAGCAAAGACCCAGCACCACCGACACGCCGACCAGCATCAGGTCGTAGTTGGACACCTTGAGTCCCGCCAGGGCGCTGCGGCCCATCTCGGCATAGGGCTGGTAGGCGAAGTAGGGATTGACCCCCCACACCATCTTCATGCTGTCTTCAAGAACCAGCAGCAAGGCGTAGGTGATGATCACCATCAGCACCTCGTCGCGGCCGTACATGAAGCGCAACAACCCGCGCTCGATGATCAGCCCGACGATCAGCCCGGCCACCAGCGCGCAGCCGAGCATCAACAGATACCCCGCCCACACCGGCCCGATGCCGTTGTTGAAATACCAGCCCACCAGCGACGCGGCGGTGTAGGCGCCAATGGCGTAGAAGCTGCCATGGGCCATGTTCAGGATGCGCATCACCCCGTAGATCACCGTGAGCCCGGCGGCTACCAGGAACAGCCACGAGGCATAGATGGTGCCGTCAATCAGCACCGCAAAAAGACTCATCATAGGGGTCCTACCTTGGCAAAGAGGTGGCGGCGCCCGCAGGCCCGCCACAGTGGATCAATCACGCGGTGCGGCTCAGTTGCACTGGGCGCCCGGGAAGCCGGCCTTGATCCATTCCAGCGCGGTGGTGCCGTCCGGCGGGGTCACACACTCACCGTTGAAGGCGATGACGTTGTGCACGCCGCCCTTCTTGTTCGCCGCGTCGTACTGGTACTCGCCGTAGGCAATGCCTTGCATCGCCTGGTGACCACCGGCCCGGGCCATTTGCACCTGGCCTGAGACCGACTCGAAGGTCGCGCCCTTGAAGGCCTTGGCGATCTCCAGCGGTGCCGGGACCTTGCCCGCCTCGACCTTGGCGTTCTCCGCCGCGTGCTTGAGCCCGAGAATCGCCTGGGCCATCTTGCTCGCCGGGTACGTCGGGTCGGTCTTGTAGGCCGCCTGGTAGCTGCCCTTGAACCAGCGGTTGAGCTCGTTATCCGGGGCAAAGGCACCGAATGGCCCACGGCCGCCGATGATCATGCCGTTGGGTGCCTGGTCCTTGTAGCGGTCGATGGCCGACTCACCGCACGTCAGCACGGCGGTTGCATCCTCCAGCAGGCCACGGGCGTTGGCCTGCAGCACCAGGGCCTCCATGTCGCCCCCCCAGAAGCTGGAGTGGATGATGTCCGGGCGCTTGACCGACAAGGCGGAAATCTCGGCGCCATACTGGCCCTGGAACACCTTGGGCATTTGCGACTCGACCACCTTGGCCTTGGGCATCAATTGCTCCATGGAATGGGTGAAGTCGTTCCAGCTGTCCTGGCCCCAGGCGTAGTTCTGCTGGATCCCGGCGACCTTCTGCGCGTCCGGGCGGACCTTGGCCAGGTAACGCGCCGCGCCGATGTTGTCCACCGCCGCGTCGAGGCTGGTGCGGAACACGAACTGCGGGCTCTTGTCTTCATTGAACAACTGCGAAGTGCCGCAATCGTAGAACACCGTCATTGCGCCCAGCTCTTCGGCCACCGGGGCAATGGCCAGGCAGTCGCCAGAGGAGATGTAGCCCACCACCGCATCGACCTTCTGGCGCTGCACCAGGTTACGGAACTCTTCCACCTGCTTGGCCGCACCACCGGCCTCATCGATGATCACCACTTCGATCTCGGCACCGTTGATGCCAATGGTGTTGTAGGGCGCGGGCAGCTTGCCCTGGTTCAGCCCTTCCACCAGCACCTTGGCGGCATTCGCCGAGGGTTCGCCGAACGGGCCGGCCGCCGGGCCCGAGAGGAAGGTCACGATACCGATGCGGAACTTGCCGTTCTCGGCCGCCTGGACGCTGGTGGTCAAGGACAGGGCCAAACCCGTGGCCGCGATGGCCAGGGCCAGGGGGTGTTTGATCATGGTTTTTTTATAGTTGTGCATGGGCTGATGTCTCGGTGGATGAATGAACGGCCTAAGGTGCCTGGCCCTCGGTACTGCGTTTACGTGCGGCCAGTCGCCGCGCCAGCGTGGCGTCATCGAGCTGCAGCTCCTGCGCCGAATACACCGACCAGTTCCCCAGCATCAGTTGCGCTGGAGGAAAATCGGAGTTGGCCACAGGAGTGCCGACTGCCTGGGTTTGCTGGATCTGGTGGGTGATCGGGTCAATCCGTGAAGTGAAACCCTCGGGGTCTTCCGGCAGGGCAATCTCCAGCCCCTCCAACGCCTTGATCAACGCCTGGCTGTCAGTGGCCCCGGCGGCTTGCTCATAGGCCTTGGCCAGCACCATCACGCCGGTGTAGGCGCCCTGGGCAGCGTAGGTCGGGTAACGCCCGCTCAGGGCACGAAAGCGCTCGACAAAGGAATGGTTGCGCGCGGTGGCCGGCCAGTTGTTGTGGTGGCGGGCCGAGAGAATCAACCCCGGCGGTGCCTTGGCGCCCAGGGACACCAGGAAGTCGTAGTTGCCACCGGTATCGAAGTTGGCCAGGCGCGAGTTTTCCAACAACCGGGTGCCGGCCGCCTGCTTGATGAAGGCATGCAGGTCGCCGCCCCACAGGGCCGAGACAATGATGTCGGGCCTGGCTTGCTCCAGGGCGGCGATGTACGCCGAATAGTCCGGCTCGTACAGCCGTGGCCACAGCTCGGTGACATCTTCGAACTGCACGCCCAACTGGCTGAAGGCTTCATGCAGGTCATCACGGGAGACGTGGCCGTACTCGTAGTCCGGGCCGATGAACGCCAGGCGTTTCCAGCCCGTGGTTTTCTGCAGCGCTTGCAGATAACGGGCGCCGGCCGCCATCGAGGTCCAGGTGTCGTTGGTCACGCGAAAATAATACGGATGGCCGTTTTCCAGGGTCATGCGCGAGGACGCATGGTCGGTGCCGATCATCAGCACCTGCTCCTGATAGGCCAGCTCGCTGACCGCCAGCGCCACCCCCGAAGACACCATGCCGCACAACACCTGCACGCCGTCCTTGTGGATAAAACTCTTGGCCAGGCTGACGCCATAGGACGCCTTCGACTGGTCGTCATCGACGATCACCCGCAGGCGCGGCAGCAACTCGCCCGCCTCACGCCGGGCGTGCAGTTCGTCCAGGGCCACCTGGATGCCGATGATGCTGTCCTGGCCGTAGATCGCGGCGCGCTCGGTCATCGGGTACAGGCAGCCCATGGTCAGGTCGGCCTGACCGGCGGCCACGCCCAACTCCAGCCGGCCAACCTGGGCACAGGCGGCAACGCTCACGAGCACACAACTGAAGGCCAGGGCAACCTGAAACCAATGACGGGGCAGGGACATACAATGAATTCCTGTTGGACGTTGATAACGCCTCTTGTTGGACAGCCGGGTTGCTAGAGCAAGGGCTGTGCCAGAGGCGTCGGGGATATTTTGGAGGAAGGGTTTCGAGCGTCAGATGAGGCCTGCCAATCGCCCCCACAGCACCGCGGGCCCCTGTGGGAGCGAGCCTGCTCGCGAAAGCAGTGGGTCAGGCACCTGAGTGTTGAATGTGCTGGCCTCTTCGCGAGCAGGCTCGCTCCCACAGGGGAACTTGCTGATTGTCAGGATGGGCGCTGAGCGGTTAGCGCTCATACCCCGCGCAAGGTTGAGCGGTTAGCGCTCGATGCCCAGGCGTTGCAGGCGACGCTTGAGCGCATGCCGGGAGATCCCCAGCAGGTGCGCGGCCAGGCCCTTGTGCCCGGCGGTTCGGCTGAGGGCATCGGTCACCAGCTCGCGCTCGGCGCGCTCAAGCTGGTCGCCCAGCGCCTGGGCCGCGCTCGTCTGTTCTGGCCCGTGCATCGGCGCCGGCAACAACGCCGCGCTGATCGCCCGGCCCGGGGACAGGATGGTCAGCCGCTCGATGAGGTTCTTCAACTCGCGGACATTGCCTGGCCAGCGATGCGCACGCAGCGTCGCCAAACAGTCGGCCTCGAAGCGAATCGCCTCGACGCCCTCCTCCAGGGCCTGGCGCCGGGCAAAGTACTCGGCCAGCAGCACCACATCGTCACCGCGCTCACGCAGGGCCGGGATATCCACGGTGATCACGTTCAGCCGATAAAACAGGTCCTCGCGAAACCGCCCCAGGCGCACATCTTCCGCCAGGTCGCGATTGGTCGCCGCCACCACCCGCACATCGGCGTTGCTGGCGCGATTGGCCCCCACCGCACGGTAACTGCCGTTCTCCAGGAAGTGCAGGAGCTTGGCTTGCAACGCCAGGGGCAACTCGCCGATTTCATCGAGAAACAGCGTCCCGCCATCGGCCTGGCTGACCAGCCCCACACGCTTTTGATGGGCACCGGTGTAGGCGCCCTTCTCCGAGCCGAACAGCTCGGCCTCGATCAACTGCTCTGGCAACGCGGCGCAGTTGACCTCGATAAAGGCATGGGCCACCCGCGAGCTATGGGCGTGCAGCGCTTGCGCCACCAATGTCTTGCCGGTACCCGACTCGCCCAACAACAGGATGCGCGTTGCCGAACTGCGGGCGATGCGCTGCACCGCCGCACTCAGGGTGCACATCGCCGGGCTCTGGCCGTGCAGGCCGGCGTCCAGCTGCTTGCCGTCCGACTCGGCCCCGGGCGTGGCCAGGGTGCTGGCGATGGTCGCCAACAGGTCATCCAGTTCGAAGGGTTTGGTCAGGTAGTCGGTCGCCCCACCTTTGACTGCCTGGACTGCCGCGCGCGTGTCGCCGTGGGCGGAGATCATGATCACCGGCAACCCGGGCTGCAACGCGCGCAGGCCGTCGAGCGTGGCCAGGCCATCGATGCCCGGCAGGCCGAGGTCGAGCAGGACGATATCGATGTCGGCGGGCCCGCCCTTGACCCGCTCCAGCGCCGCCTCGCCACTGCCGGCCGTGCTGATGCGCATGCCCTCCGCGCGCAGGGCATAACTGAGGGAGCGCACTAGCGCCTCTTCGTCATCGACGATCAAAACGTGAATTTCAGACATCAACGGCTCACTTAGCACGTGCACTGAGGCCAGGGAAATCAAGCGTGACCTGCGTGCCCTCCCCCAGCGTACTGACGATTTCCATGCGGGCGGCGTTGGCCTCCAGCAGTTGTTGGCAAATGCTCAAGCCCAGCCCGGTGCCCCGGGCCTTGGAGGTGAAAAACGGTTGGCGCACCTGCTGCAGATCGGCCTCGGAGATCCCGCAACCACGGTCCAGCACGGTGATGCGAACGCGCTCGCCCGAGGCTTCTGCGCGCAGGTGCACCATCTGGTCATCGGGACTGGCCTGCAGCGCATTCAGGCACACATTGAGCAGCACTTGCTGGGCTTGCTCCGGGTCGACGTACAGCTGCAACCCGGGTTCGGTGCAACAGCGCAGCTCGATATTGTGCGCCTGGCTATCCGCCGCCACCTGCCGTGCGATGCGCTCGAACAACGGCGCCACGTCCACTGCCCGGGGCTGGGCCGGGTGCGGCCGACCGTACTCCAGGAGGTCGCTGGTGACGTGGGACAGGCGATCGATCTCCTGGCCCAGATCGCTCAACAGCATCCGCCGCTCAGGTTCCTGCTCACGCCGCAGCAGCGCTTGCACGGTGGTCTTCATGGTCGCCAAGGGGTTACGCACCTCGTGGGCAACCCCCGTGGCGAACGTGCCCAACACCGCCAGGTTTTCACTGCGCACGGTGTTTTCCATCACCCGCGCCAAGCGCTCGGCCATTACATTAAAGGCCCTGGCGACATGCCCGATTTCGTCGTTGTGCGGCTGCTCCGCCAGGCGATAACCGAGGTCGCCCATCGACAGTTGGTGCGCCCCCTGCAGCAGGGTACTGACCCGCGCGCGCAGTTGCCGCGACAAGGTGAAAAACACGATGAGGATAAACCCGATGAAGCTCGCGGCCACCCAATACAACCACTGGCGAGCATCGTTCAAGGGCTCGAGGATCGCCCCCGGCTGGACGCTGAATACCAGTTGCCAACCCGGCAGGATCTGCGGCCCCTCGCGCCACTGCGTTGGTGGCGCAACCACGCGCCCGGTGGGATCGATGAACACCCCGCCCGGCACCCGCAACAACGGCGCGACCACCCCGCTCATACCGGCGCTGACCAGCAGTTCGGTCAACGACGCCAGGCGCAAGTGCAAGGCGATGCTCGCCCCATGATCGGTGCGTCCGCTGCGAATCAGCTTGCGAATCAGCAACCCACCGGAACGTCCGGCCTTGGGCAGCAACGGCCCGATCACCTCGACATCGCCCACGCGCGTGCTCGGCAAGCCGGCGACCGACCACTGCGAGTTGGTCCAGTAGGGCTCACCCGAGGCCGCCTGGCCAGGCAGCACATTGAGCAACTGCTCGTGCTCATCGAAAAACAGCACGCCGTACAGGAACGGCAGGTCGCCCTCGAGCTTGAGCAGTGAATCCACATCGCTGCTGGAGCGCGACTGGTCGGTGATGAAGTCCGGCATGTTCGGGTGATTGGACAATGCCGACAGCTGGTAGAAGCGGTCATCGAGAAACGATGACAGACGGTTGGCGGTGGACAACGCCTGGGCATCGAGCCGCTCACCGGTCAAGCGATTGAGCAAATCCTTGGCCAGTTGTTCGTAGAAAATCGCCAGGGCAATCAGGGCGATGCTCATGACCACCACTGAAAGCAAGGTATAGCGCGCCACCAGGCTGCGCCGCGGGCGCGCGAGCCAGTGCCACAGCACAGAGGTTGGAGCGTTGGGGTTCATAGTTTTTTGTTTGTTTTTGTATGAACCCGGCAGCATAAGGACCCAGGCGCGCTCCTGTCCACCGCGCCCCTTCAGATCTCCAGAATGCCCGAGGCCATGAAACCGCCGTCCACCGGAATCACATGGCCGCTGATGTACGACGAATCATCGGATGCCAGGAAGGCCACCGCCCCCGCCATTTCCGCCGGGGTGCCATAACGGCGCATCGGTACGGCCCGGGCATAGGAGTCCCGCGTCGCAGCCGAGTGCAGCCTCTGGGTCAGCGGGGTGTCCACCGGCCCTGGGGCAATGCCGTTGACGGTAATCCCGTATTCGGCGAGCTCGACGGCCATCTGCCGGGTCAGCCCGATGAGCGCGGCCTTGGACGTGCCGTAGGCCGTGCGCCCCAAGCTTGCGCGCAGACCGCTGATGGACGCGACGTTGATGATCCGCCCCCAGCCATTGCCCTGCATCAGCCGCGCCGCGTGTTGACCGCAGAGCAGCGAACCGGTCAGGTTAATGTTCAGGACCCGTTGCCAGTCGCTGAGGTCGCACTCCAGAAACGCCTGGGTCTTGGCCACCCCGGCGTTGTTGACCAGCACGTCACAGCGGCCGAAGCGCGCTTGCAGCGAGGCAAACGCCGCGGCTATGGACTGCGCGTCGCCGACATCGATGACCAATGCCATGGCCGGTATGCCTTGGGCATCCAGCCCGGCGACCATTTCTTCGGCCGCCGCCAGGTTGATGTCGGCCACCACCACGGTATGCCCGTCGTGCCCCAGGCGTTCGGCGATCGCGGCACCGATTCCCATGGCCGCCCCCGTGACCAGGGCCACGCGGCCCAGCCCCGAGGCGCCTGGCAGTTGTTGTTTCGCTGATTGGCTCATGACTAGTGCTCTCTTAAAGGAAACCGATGGAAATCCATGGGAAACAGGCGACGATAATCAACGCCAGGATCAATGCCGCGAGGTAACCCCAGACACGCCGGATGACCAGGTCGGAGGAGACCTTGCTGATCGCGCAGGCGGCGTAGAAACCAACCCCCAGGGGGGGGGCAAACAGGCCGATGCCCATGGCCAGGATCACCACCATCGCGTAGTGCACCGGGTGAATCGACAGCATCTCGGCCAGCGGGAACATCAGTGGCCCGAACAGGACGATCGCCGGGATGCCTTCAAGCACGCTGCCCAGGATCACGAAGGTGACGATGGTGACGATCATGAAGCCGATGGCTCCGCCCGGGATTTCACTGATCAGGTCCACCAGCGAGGCCGAGAAGCCCGACTGGGTCAGTGCCCAGGCCATGGCCGACGCCATGCCGATGATCAGCAGGATGGCGCCGGACAATGCCGCCGCTTCGAGCATCATCGGGTAGACCTTCTTGAACTCGATGTGGCGCATGAACAGGTGCATCACCAGCCCGACCATCACCACGTAAGCCACACCGATGGTGGAGACTTCGGTCGCGGTGGCCGCGCCTTCCAGCACGGCCACGCGGATCAGCACCGGCAGGGCCAGCGCCGGCACGGCGATCAAGAACGTGCGCGCGATTACCGACAGCGGCGCACGCTGGACATTGGGCATTGCTTCCTTGCGTGAACGCCACCAGCACACCAGGGCGATCACCACCGTGGCCACCACCGCCGGCATCAGTCCGCCGATGAACAGCGCGGTAATCGAGACGCTGCACACCGCGCCGATGGTGATCAACACCAGGCTTGGCGGAATGGTCTCGGTCATCGCCCCGGTCGCCGCCAGCAGCGCAGCGAGTTCTTCGGGCTCGGAACCGCGTTTTTTCATTTCAGGAAACAGGGCCGGCGCCACGGCCGCCATGTCGGCGACCTTGGAACCGGAAATCCCCGAAACCAGGAACATCGCCCCCAGCAACACATACTGCAGGCCGCCGCGCACATGACCGAGCAACGAGGCCATAAAGTCGATCAGCGTGCGCGCCATGCCCGACAGTTGCAGCACCACGCCCAGCATCACGAACAGTGGCACCGCCAGCAGCACCATGTGCGACATGCCTTCGTCCATGCGGCTGACCACAATCGACAACGGTGCATGGGTGGCCAGCGCCAGGTACGCCATGGTCGCGGTGCCGAAGGCGAACGCGATGGGAATCCCGCCGAAGACACAGGCCCCCAGCAGCACCAGGAAAAAGATAATCAGGTTGTAGTTGCCCAGGTCCACCAGCAACGGCTGGCTGATCCACAACACCGAGGCCACGAGCGCCACCACGGCAATCCCGGCCATGAACTGGCGCACGGTGGAATACCGCGCCATGCGCGACACGGCGGCCAGCAGCATCAACACCGCACCGACCGGCAAGGCCGCTGCGCGCAGGCCATCGGGAATGCCCAGCGCCGGGGTGGTGATCGACATCTGCTCATGGGAGTGCTGCATGGCCGGGGCGATGATCATCACCACGAACAGGCACACCACCAGCGCCGACAGCGTCTCGCAGAACCCGCGCCAGGCGTGGGGCAGCTTGTTCACCAGCGCCGACATGCGCATGTGTTCACCGCGGTCCAGCGCCAGCACCGCACCAAACATGGCCATCCAGATAAACAGCGAAGACGCCAGTTCATCGGACCAGATCAGCGGGCTGTGCAGCAGGTAGCGGTAAATCACCCCCGCCAGCAGCACGCAGGTTTCGATCACCATCAACGCGACGGTGATCAACCCGACTGCCCGCATGGTCCATGTGTTCAGACAGACAAGCGCCCGGGCCGGCAGGCGCATGGTAGACGTGGGGGCCACTGCTGCTGGCGCGACCATCATGCCAGTTTCCCGGAATATTTCTCGAGGATGGACCAGGCGGCGTCGCCGAACTTGTCGTGCCAGTCGCCATAATAATTGGCGCTTTGCAGGGCTTCGCGGAAGGGTTCCGGCGGCGCCGCCACCAACTCCAGGCCTTGCTGCTTGAGCGTATCGCGGATGGTGCCCTGCAACTTGGCCAGGTCATCGCGCTGGGCGAGCACCGCGGTATTGACGTGTTTGCTGACCACCGCCTGCACATCCTGGGGCAAGCGCTTGAACGAGGCGCTGTTACCCAGCATCCAGAAGCCATCCCAGACATGGTTGGTCAGGGAGCAGTACTTCTGCACTTCGTAGAGTTTCGCCGAGGCCACCAGGGTCAGCGGGTTTTCCTGGCCCTCGACGATGCGGGTCTGCAGCGCCGAGTACACTTCGGAAAAGTTGATGCTGGTCGGCGCGGCTTCAAAGGCGCGGAAGATCGACATGATGATGGGGCTCGGCGGCACGCGCAGCTTCATGCCCTTGAGGTCGTCGGGCGTGGCAATCGGGCGGGTACTGGTGGTGGTCACCCGAAAACCGTTGTCCCAGATTTTGTCGAACGCAAACAGCGTCTCGGTCTTGGCAATCTCGGCCCGCACATGCGCTCCGAGGTCGCCGTCCATCGCGCTCCACACTTGCTCATAATCCTTGAAGGCGAACCCGACGGCGCTGATCTGCACCGACGGCACCATCGTGCCCAGGATCACCGGCGACAGGGCAAACATGTCGACGGCACCCGAGCGCACTTGAGCCAGGGTATCGGTGTCACTGCCCAACTGGCTGCTGGGGAAGATCTGGATCTGTACCGCACCGTTGGTTTCTTCACGAATCGCCTTGGCCATTTCCCGCGCCCGCACATTCATGGAGTGGCTGATGGGCATGTTGTTGGCAAACTTCAGCTTGAACTCGGCAGCCTGGCTCTTGCCGCTGTACAGACCGAGCCCGGCGGCGGCAACGGCGGCAGAAGCAAGGGTGGCCGTTTTGAGAAAGTTGCGGCGCGAAAAGTCGCTCATTTGGTTCTCCTGACTTTATTGTTTTTATGGATCAATGGCCGTGATGCCGGCGACTGGCTAAGCAAGCTATAGCAATTGGGGTGCCACGAATGACCCAGTCCTCCTGGCGGCAACCCAGGCCGCTCCTCAACCAGCTGTTTTCACAAGGAAAAACAGCGTCTCCAGGAATGTATCTATTTCTTGCAGGGCAATTGCGGCGACGGCGGATGTAACAGGTGTCTCCGGCAACTGTCGCTGTATCCGGCATGGCAAGTGACACCTGTCCTGCACATCTGCAGCATAGGTACCTACATAACGTTGTAGCGGCCTGTGGCGAGGAGCTTGCTCCCGTGGCGGCCTCTGGGCTGACCGGGGTGTTGGGTTAGGCTGAGTACATATCCATTTTTTTGGTAACGGCCACCTATGGTTCCGCTTTTACAGCGGCTCACTTTTGAGAAGCGCAAAAGTAAGCAAAACGCTCTTGCCCCACCACTCGGTGCCTCGCTTAGGCTCGGCATGCCCGTACTCCGACATTGATTTGGGGGGCCGCCGCAATGGGCCATCCCTGGCCCAGTGCGGCTAAACCGGCGTCCTGCCGGTTTAC
>Ga0213827_1000319_pt1 | contig 44371 bp, 40 predicted proteins | sample MC6MC0898MG_FD_180669 | JGI IMG/M metagenome (GOLD analysis project Ga0213827, IMG submission 180669) | Enriched soil aggregate microbial communities from Iowa State University, Ames, United States - MC6-MC0898-MG | ecosystem: Environmental > Terrestrial > Soil > Unclassified | place: USA: Iowa...
GCACGAGGCTCCTCCTTGCGTCAGGTCTGTCTCCAGGCCCTTGGGTAGGGACAACTCAATGCTGGCCCAGGATACGGGCGACGGTGGCCACGTTGTGGGCCAGGTGCAGCGGATTGATGGTGCCGACAATAGCACTGCTCACGCCCGGGTGAGCGAACAGAAGCTCGAAGCTGGCTTGTACCGGGTCGACACCCGGCGCAAGGCAGACATGCCCGCTGGCCAGGGCCTTCTTCACCAGAATGGCCTTGCCGTGTTCGGCAGCGTAGTCCAGCACTGGGCGTTCTGCCTGCTCGTTGAGGTTGTAGGTGACCATGGCGCAGTCGCCTTGCTCGAGCGCCTTGAGGCCACCGGCAACCGTCTTGCCAGAGAGGCCGTAGGCGAGGATCTTGCCCTCCTGCTTGAGCGCCGCGAGGGTCTGGTAGACCTCCTGCTGCTCAAGGATTTCCAGGTCGTTGCCATCGGAATGCACCAGCACCAGCTCGATGCGGTCGGTCTCCAGGCGACGCAGGCTGCGCTCGACCGAAAGGCGGGTGTGGGCGGCGCTGAAGTCGAAGCGCGACTGGCCGTCTTCGAACTCTTCACCCACCTTGCTGACGATCACCCATTCATCGCGCTGGCCGCGCAGCAATGGGCCCAGGCGCTCTTCGCTGCGGCCATAGGCCGGCGCGGTGTCGATCAGGTTGATGCCCAGCTGGCGCGCCTGCGCCAGTAGCATGCGCGCCTCGTCATCACCGGGAATGGTGAAGCCGTTGGGGTACTTCACGCCTTGGTCGCGGCCAAGCTTGACCGTGCCCAGGCCCAAGGGGGATACGCTGAAGCCGGTGCTGCCCAGTGGGCGGTGGAAGTCGTGCAGGGTCGGCAGGGTCATGGCAGCAGTTGCTCCCAGGCCGGTACGCCGAGGGGCGGACGCGGCAGTTCAGAGAGGTCGGCCTGAGCAGCAGGGCGAATACCGTCGCGCTCCAGGCTGGCCAGCACGCGATCACTGAAGTCGGGCGCCAAGGCCAGCTTGGTCGGCCAACCCACCAGCAGGCGCTGCTGGTCGGCGAGGAAGGCGTTGTCTGGGCGTACCAGGCCAGATTGCGCAGGCTCGGCACGGTCGACGCGCAGGGTGGCCCAACGGACCAGGCTCTGGTCGACCCACGGCAGCAGGTTGGCGATTTCCTTTTGCGCTGCTGCGATTTGCGCTGCCGGCTCGCGCGCGACACCATCGGCTTCTGCCAGGTCGCCGCCCAGGTACCAGACCCACTGACCGTCGCCCGCCGGGTGGGTAGTGATAGTCACACGCGGCTTGGGCCCGCCGCCCAGGCAGTGGGCATACAACGGTTTGAGGTTCGGGCCTTTGGCCATGACCATGTGCAGTGGCCGGGTTTGCATGGCCGGCTGGTTCAAGCCTAGTGCGTGCAGCAAGCCCTCGGTGCCGGCGCCGGCACTGAGCACGATGCGCTGGGCACGGATTTCACGGTCGTCCACACGCAGGCCCACCAGCTCATCACCTTCACGCAGGGGCTCGATGCGCTCACCTGCCAGCAAGGCGTCGCCAGCCAGTTCGGCCAGGTTGGCCAGCAGGCTGGGAACATCGATCACCAGTTCCGCCAGGCGGTACACCTTGCCCTTGAAGGCACGGTCCTGCAGCGCAGGCGGCAGTTGCTCGCCCTTGACCTGGTCGACCCGGCCGCGCACGGCCTTGCTGGCGAAGAAGCTGGTGAGGTTGCCAGCCAAGGTGCCCGGCGACCACAGGTAATGGGCATCAGAGAGCAGGCGGGTACGCCCAAGGTCCAGCTCGCCGCTGCCGGCCAGGGCCTCGCGCCAGCGCCGCGGCATGTCGGCAATGGCTTCCGAGGCTCCAGTCAGGGCACCATGCAAGGCATATTTGGTACCACCGTGGATGATGCCCTGAGACTTGATGGTCTGCTCGCCGCCAAGGCTGGCGCGCTCCACCAGCACTGTCGAGTAACCCAGGCGGCGCAGGCGGGCATTCAGCCACAGGCCTGCGACCCCGGCGCCGACGATCAGTACGTCAGTGGAAATGGCGGTTGGCATGGCGGTACCTCGAAGACTGGGACAGCTGGCAAGTATACAGCCCGCTTCAATGCCCGGCAGTCTTCGAGAACAGCTGAATCACAACCACCCCACCCACGATCATCGCCATGCCCAGCATTGCTGGCACATCCAGCTTCTGCCCATAGATCACCAGCGCCGCCACGCTGATCAGCACAATCCCCAGCCCCGACCAGATCGCGTAGGCGATACCCACCGGAATACTGCGCACCACCAGCGTCAGCATCCAGAACGCGATCCCGTAGCCGACCACCATCAAAAGCAGTGGCAACGGGGTGCTGAGGCCCTTGACCGCTTTCATGGACGCGGTGGCGATGACTTCGGCGCAGATGGCGATGGCGAGGTAGGTATAGGCATTCATGGCAGGTTTCTCCGGTGACTGGTTGGGCATTCTAGACGCTGCCTGGATGCGGTAAAGTCATTACCTATCACCCCTGGAGATAGGTTGATGGCTGAACAATGGAACCTTGAGCAACTGCGTATCTTCGTGCGGGTGGTCGAGCTGCGCTCGTTTTCTGCCGTCGCCCGCGAGCAGCGCAAGGCGCAGTCGGCCGTCAGCAATGCCATCGCGTTGCTTGAAGCGGACCTGGGCGTAACCCTGTTCGAGCGCAGCAGTGGTCGCCAGCCCAAACTGACTGAGAACGGCACCGCGCTGCTGGAGGATGCCCGCGAGCTGTTGCGCCAGTGCGAACGCCTTGACGGTCGTGCCCTGGCCCTGATGCGTGGCCAGGAAGCCTTGCTGCGCGTTGCGCAGGACGAAGCCATGCCTTACCAGCCAGTGATCGACAGCCTCGACGAGCTGGCCAGCCGCTACCCCTACCTGGAAGTGCAACTGGCCAGTGCTGCGCAGGGCGATGTGGCGCGCAAGCTGGTAGAGCGACGCGCCGACCTGGGGCTGTTCTTCCACCATGAAAGCATGCCGGCATCGCTTGAGCGGCGGGCCCTGGGCAGCGTGGAGATGGTTACGGTATGCGCTGTGGACCACCCATTGGCACGTGAAGGGCACGTTACCCGCCAGCAACTGGCACGCCACCGCCAGTTGCTCATTACCCCGCAGCAAAGCGGCTACCCCGGCGGCGAGGCGATCAGCCCGCAGGTCTGGCGTGCCGACAGTTTTTACGCGATGGCCGAACTGCTGATGCGTGGCCTCGGCTGGGCCTGGCTGCCGCGGCACGTGGTGCAGTACCCCACCTACCAGGCGCAGATGGTCGAGCTGGCCAGCGAATGGCGGCCACCGGCGTTGGTGGTGGAACTGGCCTGGCGCCGTGACGAACCCCTGGGCCCGGCCGCGCAATGGCTGGCCGAGCGCTTTGCAGTACACCTGCGTGCTATCGGGTAAACTTCGCCGCCATGAACAGAACTCTCTATACCCTGCTGTTTCACCTGGGCCTGCCACTGGTTGCGCTGCGCCTTTACCTGCGTGCACGCAAGGCGCCGGCGTACGGCCAGCGCATCGGCGAGCGTTTCGCACGCAACCTGCCGGCCATGCGCCAGGGCGGTATCTGGGTGCATGCCGTATCGGTGGGCGAAAGCATCGCTGCCGCGCCAATGGTGCGTGCGCTGCTCAAGGCCTACCCGGACCTGCCGATTACGCTCACCTGCATGACGCCGACCGGTTCCGAGCGCACTCGCGCCATGTTCGCCGATGAACCGCGCATCCAGCATTGCTACCTGCCCTACGACCTGCCGTGGGCGGCGGGGCGTTTCCTTGACCATGTGAAGCCCAAGCTGGGCATCATCATGGAAACCGAGCTGTGGCCCAATCACATTCACCAATGTGCCAAGCGCGGCATCCCGGTGGCCTTGGCCAATGCTCGGTTGTCCGAGCGCTCTGCCCGTGGTTATGCGCGCTTTGCCAACCTGACCCGGCCGATGCTCGCCGAGATGAGCCTGATCGCGGTGCAGACTGAAACCGAGGCGCAGCGCTTCCGCGAGCTGGGTGCGCGCCCCGAATGCGTGCAGGTGACCGGTTCGATCAAGTTCGACTTGAAGGTCGACGAACAGCTGCTGCCGCGTGCCAAGGCCCTGCGCGAACAGTGGGGCGCAAGCCAGCGCCCGGTGTGGATCGCCGCCAGCACCCACGAGGGCGAGGATGCGCTGATCCTGCAGGCTCACAAGACGTTGCTGCAGGTTCACGGCGATGCGCTGTTGATCCTGGTGCCGCGCCACCCCGAGCGGTTCGATGCGGTGCATGCCCTGTGTGCCGAGCAGTTCAGTACCGTGCGCCGCTCTGCCGGCTCTGCGGTCGATGGCCAGACCCGTGTATTGCTCGGCGATACCATGGGCGAGCTGTTGTTCCTCTATGCGCTGGCCGACATCGCCTTCGTCGGTGGCAGCCTGGTCGCCACCGGCGGGCACAACCCGCTGGAGCCGGCGGCACTGGCGTTGCCGGTGATCATGGGGCCGCATGTGTTCAATTTCCTCGAGATCAGCGCAATGCTGCGTGAGGCGGGGGCGTTGCAGCAGGTGGATGATGCCCAAGGGCTGGCCGAGGAAGTACGCCGGCTGGTGGAGTTACCGCAGGATGCGCAGCGCATGGGCGAGGCGGGCAGGGCGGTGATGCAGGCTAATCAGGGGGCCTTGCAGCGGTTGCTGGATGGGCTTGCTGCACTGATTCGCTGAAGGCAGCGGTGACTTCTTCGCGGGCAAGCCCGCTCCCACAGGGTTGGTGAATGCCTCCAGACCCTGTGGGAGCGGGCTTGCCCGCGAATGGAGCGACACCTACCTCAAGGCCGGCGCTCGAAGTTCTTTGCCGCCGCCGCCGCCAGGTCCGGTGGCAGGAAGTCCTTGTCCGGGTTGTAGTCCGGTTTCAGGTAGCGCTTGAGGTCCACCAGATCCTGCGGGCTCAAGGTCCCGGCCGCCTGCTTCAGGCTCAGGTTGTCGAGAATGTAGTCATAGCGGCTGTTGTTGTAGTCGCGCACCGAGGTGTACAGCTGGCGCTGAGCGTCGAGCACGTCGACGATGTTGCGCGTGCCGACCTGGTAGCCGATTTCGGTGGCTTCCAGCGCGCTCTGGTTGGAAATGATCGACTGCTTGCGCGCCTGCACCTGCTCTACATCGGTATTTACCGCGCGGTGCAGGTTGCGGGTGTTTTCCACCACCTGGCGGCGCAGGCTCTCGCGTTGCTGCTCACTCTGGCTCAGGCGCTGGTACGCCTCGCGCACCTGCGAGCTGGTCAGGCCGCCGCTGTAGATCGGGATGTTCAGTTGCAGGCCGATGCTGGTCTGCTCCACATCGCCGCTGTAACGCACGCCCAGTTGCGAGGGGTTGGTGAAGCCAAGGTTGTCGTTGTCGCCTTTCTGGTACTTGGCCACTGCATCCAGCGTCGGGGCATGGCCGGCCTTGCGCTGGCGCAGGGTTTCCTCGGCGGCATTGACGGCGTAGTTGGTCGCCAGCAGGTTGAGGTTCTGCCGGCCGGCGGTTTCGACCCAGGCTTTGGCATCGTTGGGCGTGGGCACCTGGATCGGCAGGGTGTGCACAACGCCCTGGATCGACGAATATTCGCGGTTGGTCAGGGTCACCAGCGCCTCGAAGGCATCCTGCACCTGGCGCTCGGCGATGATCCGGTTGGCCCTGGCCGTGTCGTAGCTGGCCTGGGACTGCAGCACATCGGTCTTGTCGGACAGGCCCACGTCGAAACGCTCGTTGGACTGGTCGAGCTGGCGCTTGAAGGCGGATTCCTCGGCTTTGGTGGCGGCCAGGTTGTCCTGGGCGCGGAGCACGGCGAAGTAGTTTTGCGCGGTTTGCAGGATCAGGTTTTGCTCGGTGGCAGATAACTCCAGCGCCGCCTGCTCGTTGACGGCCTCCGCGGCCTGCAACTGGAACCAGCGGTCGGCACGGAACACCGGCTGCGCCAGGGTTGCGCTCCAGGAGTTGCCGCTGCGGTTGGAGGTGATCGACGGTTCATCGAGTTTGGTGCGGGTGTTGAGCATCTCGGCACCTGCCGACAGGTTCGGCAACAGGCCGGCGCGGGCCTGGGGCACCACTTCGCGGCGGGCGCCATAATCGGCGCGGGCGGCGGCAAGATCGGCGTTGTTGTCGACCGCTTCCTGATAAACGCTGACCAGGTCGGTCTTCACCGTTGTGGGCACATCCGCTGCCCAGACCACTCCGTTGGACGCACAAGACACGGCTATCGCCAGTGAGAGTTTGCGCAGCATAGAGGCAATCCTTGTACGAAATTGTAATTTCTGAACTGTTGAGTATCGAATGACGGGCCAGTGTAAGGCCCTGCGCAACTGGCAACAATCGCCGAATGCGCCTTTCATCATCGCTACGATTTACTCGCTTGGCTTTGCCGACCACTCCAGTCTAGACTGCGCATGTTCTTGTCGGGGTGCCTTGAAGCAAAGGCTGAGATCGCAGAGGTGCGGATCCCGTTGAACCTGATCAGGTTAGCGCCTGCGTAGGGAACAAGATTGCTCGCCTTCCCGGGGAGCCTCTTGTGCCAGGTCCGGGAATGTCACAGCTGCGCGCAGCTCACGGCACCCCCATGTATCCGGCACTGCACACCCATCAAGGGGTGCGTCCGCGTCTTTCAGGTTCTCCCCGACATTCCACCGCTAGGAAGCTGTCTGGAGAGCCTGTGATGAGCAAACAAGAAAAAACGATCAACCTCAGCGAGTCGGCGCAAGTCGATCAGCAGTCCGTGCAACCGTTCCCGCGTTCGCGCAAGGTGTATGTGGAGGGTTCGCGCCCGGACATCCGCGTGCCGATGCGTGAAATCAGCCTGCACGACACCCCCACCGACTTCGGCGGCGAAACCAACGCCCCGGTGCTGGTGTATGACACTTCCGGCCCGTACACCGACTCCAACGTCATCATCGACGTGCGCAAAGGCCTGGCCGATGTGCGCTCGGCCTGGATCGACGCGCGTGGCGACACCGAGCGCCTGGGCGGCCTGAGCTCGAACTTCGGCCAACAGCGCCTGAACGACGCCGAGCTTGCCAAGCTGCGCTTCAACCACGTGCGCAACCCGCGCCGCGCCAAGGCGGGCGCCAACGTCTCGCAGATGCACTACGCCCGCCAGGGCATCATCACCGCCGAGATGGAATACGTCGCCATCCGCGAAAACATGAAGCTGCAGGAGGCCCGCGCCGCTGGCCTGCTCAAGCAGCAGCATGCCGGCCACAGCTTCGGTGCCAACATCCCGAAAGAGATCACCGCCGAATTCGTGCGCGAAGAAATTGCCCGCGGCCGCGCGATCATCCCGGCCAACATCAACCACACGGAACTGGAGCCGATGATCATCGGCCGCAACTTCCTGGTGAAGATCAACGGCAACATCGGCAACAGCGCCCTGGGCTCCTCGATCGAGGAAGAAGTGGCCAAGTTGACCTGGGGTATTCGCTGGGGTTCGGATACCGTCATGGACCTGTCCACCGGCAAGCACATCCACGAAACCCGCGAGTGGATCATCCGCAACTCGCCGGTGCCGATCGGTACCGTGCCGATCTACCAGGCCCTGGAGAAGGTCAACGGCGTGGCCGAAGACCTGACCTGGGAGCTGTTCCGCGACACCCTGATCGAACAGGCCGAGCAGGGCGTGGACTATTTCACCATCCATGCCGGCGTGCTGCTGCGCTACGTGCCGCTGACCGCCAAACGCGTTACCGGCATCGTCAGCCGTGGCGGTTCGATCATGGCCAAGTGGTGCCTGGCGCATCACCAGGAGAACTTCCTGTACACGCATTTCGACGAGATCTGCGAAATCATGAAGGCCTATGACGTCAGCTTCTCGCTGGGCGACGGCCTGCGCCCGGGCTCTATCGCCGACGCCAACGATGCCGCGCAGTTCGGCGAGCTGGAAACCCTCGGCGAGCTGACCAAGATCGCCTGGAAGCATGACGTGCAGTGCATGATCGAAGGCCCAGGCCACGTGCCGATGCAGCTGATCAAGGAGAACATGGACAAGCAGCTGGAGTGCTGCGACGAAGCGCCGTTCTACACCCTCGGCCCACTGACCACCGACATTGCACCGGGTTACGACCACATCACTTCGGGCATCGGAGCGGCGATGATCGGCTGGTTCGGCTGCGCCATGCTCTGCTACGTGACGCCCAAGGAACACCTGGGCCTGCCGAACAAGGATGACGTGAAGACCGGCATCATCACCTACAAGATCGCCGCCCATGCCGCCGACCTTGCCAAGGGCCACCCGGGCGCGCAGATTCGTGACAACGCCTTGTCCAAGGCGCGTTTCGAATTCCGCTGGGAAGACCAGTTCAACCTCGGCCTGGACCCGGACACCGCGCGTGCCTTCCATGACGAGACGCTGCCGAAGGAATCGGCCAAGGTGGCGCACTTCTGCTCGATGTGCGGGCCGAAGTTCTGCTCGATGAAAATCACCCAGGAAGTGCGTGAGTACGCCGCCAACCTGCGTATCGACGCGGTGGATGTGTCGGTTGAAGAGGGCATGCGTGAGCAGGCCGAACGGTTCCGCCAGGAAGGCAGCCAGCTGTATCACAAGGTGTAACTGACTTAAATCTGCATCGAACCGACTGGCCTCATCGCGGCGGTCCGGCGTCCCGGTAAACCCGCTCCCACAGGGACCGCGCAATGCTGAAGGCTGCGGGGAACCTGTGGGAGCGGGTTTACCCGCGAAAGGGCCGGCCGGTTCAGCACATATCTCAACTCTTTCGGCGATACAACAATGACAACCCCCAGCCATTTCTCCCCCGACCACCCGGTCCCCAGCACCCAGCGCCCGTTCGGCGGCCGCGACCTGTTCTCGCTCTGGTTCTCCCTCGGCATCGGCTTGATGGTCCTGCAAGTGGGCGCCATGCTCGCACCAGGCCTGGGCCTGGCCGGCGCCGTGCTGGCGATCGCCCTGGGCACCGGCGTGGGCGTACTGCTGCTGGGGGCTGCGGGCGTGATAGGCAGCGACACCGGCCTGTCCGCCATGGCCACCCTGCGGCTCAGCCTGGGCAGCCACGGTGCGCGCCTGCCGGCATTGCTCAACCTGCTGCAACTGGTCGGCTGGGGCGCCTTCGAGATCATCGTCATGCGTGACGCCGCCAGCCTGCTGGGCGCGCGGACCTTCGGCGAAGACAGCCTGTGGAACAGCCCGATGTTCTGGACCCTGTGCTTCGGTGGCCTGGCTACCCTGCTGGCGGTCAGCGGGCCGCTGGCATTCGTGCGCAAGGTGCTGCGCAAATGGGGCATCTGGGTGCTGTTGGGCGCTTGCCTGTGGCTGACCTGGAACCTGTTCGCCAAAGCCGACCTGGGCGAGCTGTGGAACCGCGCGGGTGACGGCTCCATGTCGCTGGCTGTCGGCTTCGACATCGTGATCGCCATGCCGTTGTCCTGGTTGCCGCTGATCGCCGACTACTCTCGGTTCGCCCGCAACGGCAGGCATGTGTTCGGTGGCACCGTACTCGGTTACTTCATCGGTAATACCTGGCTGATGAGCCTGGGCGTGGCCTATACCCTGGCCTTCGCGCCGAGCGGCGAGGCCAACGCGCTACTGCTGGCCTTGGCCGCTGCCGGTATGGGTATTCCGCTGCTGCTGATTCTGCTGGACGAGTCTGAAAAAGCCTTTGCCGATATCCATTCGGCAGCGGTATCGACCGGGCTGCTGGTGCGCCTGAAAGTCGAGCACCTGGCCTTGGCCATCGGCGTGCTGTGCACCCTGATTGCCTTGCTGGCGCCGCTGGCCCAGTACGAAAACTTCCTGCTGTTGATCGGTTCGGTGTTTGCGCCGTTGTTCGGCGTGGTGCTGATGGACCACTACGTGATCCGCCGTCGCCGCTTGCCCGCGCAGGTCGATGGCTTGCACTGGCAGGCCCTGCTGGCCTGGGCGGTAGGCGTTGCGGCTTATCACATCATTGCCGGGCAAGCGCCTGAGCTGGGGGCGACCCTGCCAGCACTGTTGCTGGCAGGTGGGCTGCATCTGCTACTGAGCTTCAGCCGCGGCCGGGAAACAGCTCGGGCTTGAGGATGCCGTTCAGGCGCGGGTAGGGGAGCTTCAGTTCCACGTGGCCCATGGAATAGGGCGCGATGGAGTAGACCTCATACTTGACCACTACCGCGCCGTACGTCAGGGCGATGTGCGGCGACTTCTTGAAGGGCCAGGTTTTGACAAACTCGGCATCCTTGTCCATGCCTACGCTGATCAGCCAGGCACGGTGCGATTCCTCCACCGTCTTCCAGAAGGTTTCTTCCTGGCCCGGTACCAGCATGTCCTGCAGGGTCAGCACCTTGTCCAGCTTGCGCGAGTAGTTGATGAAGCCGCGGCCGGGCATGCCGTGGGCACCGCCGCTGTCGAGGTAGCTCGACAATTCGATGATCACCAGGCCGTCATGCTGTTCGCGTACCTTGGCTTGCAGGTAGCTGCTGTTACGTTTGTCGGCGCTGGCCAGGTATTGCTGCTCGTACGCCTGCAAAGTGCTGGGCGCGGTGCCATGCTGGTTGTCTTCGGTCAGTTGCAGCAAGCGTTTTTCGACGATGCTGTCGAGCTTGGGCAAGTCCGGGAAGTGGATGGTGTCGATGTTCACCAGTGGGCAGTCAGTTTCGCTGCAGCCGGGCTTTACGTGCTCCCAGGCGTCGCGTTTGACCTCCAGCGGGGCCCGGTAATTGGGCGTGAACAGGCTCTGGCAGGCACCGAGGGCCAAGGCCAGCACAGCCACGGAGGTCAGTTTGACAAGTGTCATGATGATCCTTGCAGTACAGGGTAAAGTCGGCCTTTGACCGCCTGCGCGGCCTTCAGTTCGCCACTAAGCTAACAGAGAGAAGACCCGCTGTCCCGACTGCGCGAACGGTTGCCGGAAAGGGGTGAAACGGGCACACGTGCAGAGTAGGATGGCGCGAAGCAGTATTTGAGGTCATGAGGATTTCCATGTCAGACGCGTTCAAATCAATGCCCCAGCGCTTCGAGATCATCGAGCGGGCCAATTGCTTCCAGGGCTTTTACAAGCTCGACAAGCTTCGCCTGCGCCATGAGCTGTTTGCCGGCGGCATGGGCCGCGAGATCAGCCGCGAACTGTTCGTGCGCCACGATGCCGTGTGTGTGCTGCCTTACGATCCTCAGCGCGATGAAGTGGTGCTGATCGAACAGTTTCGCGTCGGCGCGCTGGGCAAGACGGGCAATCCTTGGCTGATCGAGATGGTCGCCGGGTTGATCGACAAGGATGAGCAGCCGGAAGAAGTCGCCCACCGCGAGGCTGAAGAAGAAGCCGGTTTGACCTTCAGCGCCTTGTGGCCGATGACCCGCTACTTCCCGTCGCCGGGCGGCAGCGATGAATACGTGCACCTGTTCCTCGGCCGCTGCAGCAGCGAGGGCGCCGGTGGCCTGCACGGCCTGGAAGAAGAGGGCGAGGATATCCGTGTGCGGGTCTGGTCGTTCGAAGATGCGTTGCAGGCTGTGCGCGACGGGCGTATCTGCAACGCGGCGACTATCATCGGCCTGCAATGGTTGGCGCTTAACCGAGATGAAGTAAGAGGTATGTGGACGTGAACCTGCTGCGTGAGCGTTACAGGGTCGATCTGGTCGGGCTGCAGGCAGCCTGTGAGGCCAACTACGCCCGGCTCATGCGCCTGCTGCCAGACATGCGCACCACCCAGAGCTCGCGCCGCATCGGCATGACCCAGGGCGACCAGATGCTTGGCGTGCTGGTGCTCGACGTGCTGCTGGCCTGCCCGTACACCACCACCCTGCGGGTGCGCCAGGAGCACAGCCTGCCGTGGCTGCCGGTGCCGCACCTTGAGGTGCAGGTGTACCACGATGCGCGCATGGCCGAAGTGGTCAGCGCCGAGCATACCCGGCGCCTGCGCAGTATCTACCCGTATCCGAACCAGGCCATGCACCAGCCGGATGAAAAGGCGCAGCTCAATCTGTTCCTCGGCGAATGGCTTAGCCACTGCCTGGCCTGCGGTCACGAACTGGCAAGTGTGCGCTGAAATGTGATGCCGGTTGGTTTCGGGTGTTTGCTCGCAACCATTCCCCCGCCATAATTCCTGCTGAATCCGCACGAGGAGACGGCCGGTGCCGCACCCAGACCCATCCCAGGCACCCGTATATGTGGTGCAACTGACCGACGCCCATCTGTTCGCCGACCCTGCAGGTACGCTGCTGGGCTTGCGGACCCGCGACAGCCTGCGCCATGTGATCGCCCAAGTGCGGCGCGAGCAGCCGCGTATCGATCTGCTGTTGTGCACCGGTGACCTGTCACAAGATGGCAGTGTTGCGTCTTACGAAGCGTTTCGGGAGCTGACCGGTCAGCTCGGCGTACCAACTCGCTGGTTGCCAGGTAACCATGATGAAGCCAGGGTCATGGCCGAGGTGGCGCCGGAGCTAGTGCAGGCGGTGACCGATGTGGGCGCTTGGCGTGTGGTAATGCTCAATTCGGCCGTGCTCGGCGCGACCCATGGGCTGCTTGAAGCGGATCAACTGGCCGTGCTAGATGAGGCACTCGAGTCTGCTGGCGAGCGCCACTGCCTGGTGTGCTGCCACCATCAGCCGGTGGATATCGGCTGTGCCTGGATTGCCCCGATCGGTTTGCGCAACGCCGAAGAATTGCTGCGCCGGCTTGAGGCTTATCCACAGGTCAAAGCATTGCTCTGGGGGCATATCCATCAGGAATGGGATGAGCAGCGCGGTGGTTTGCGCCTGCTCGCCACGCCGTCGACCTGCATTCAATTCGCGGCGCGCAGCGAAGACTTCAAGGTGAGCGAGGAGCAACCGGGGTATCGCTGGCTGCGCCTGCATGCCGACGGCCGGTTGGAGACCGGCGTCGAAAGGGCCTTGGACTTCGAGGTGAAGCTCGATTTCGATAGCCCGGGTTACTAGGAGGCGCATGCCAGGCTGCTGTGGGAGCGGGTTTACCCGCGAACACCGGCAAAGCCGGTGCCATGCACCGCGTCGCCTGCTTCGCGGGTGAACCCGCTCCCACAGGGACCGTGTAGGCTCTTTGAAGAAATTGTTGCGAAATTGGCCATCCGGCGCCAAAACACGGCGAACACGCTACACTGCGCATCCCTGCGCCCGCACCCTCGGGCGCCAAGCTAATGATTCCGGGGGCAGCATGTCGGGTTCCATCCTCTATATCCATGGCTTGAACAGCTCGCCGCTCTCCACCAAGGCGCGTCAGCTCGAGGCTGTGATGCAACAGCTAGGCCTTTCGGACCAGCTGCGCGTGCCCGCCTTGCACCATCACCCGCGCCAGGCCATCGTGCAGCTCGAAGCCGCCATCGCCGAGCTGGGCGCCCCCCTGCTGGTGGGCAGTTCGCTCGGCGGCTACTATGCCACCCATCTGGCCGAACGCCATGGCCTGAAGGCCTTGCTGATCAACCCGGCGGTCACCCCGCACAAGCTGTTCGACGGCTACCTGGGCACCCAGCGTAATCACTACACCGACGAAACCTGGGAGCTGACCCACGACCACGTGCAGGCCCTGGCCGAACTGGAAGTGCCAGCCCCCACTGATGCCAGCCGCTATCAAGTGTGGTTGCAGACGGCCGATGAAACCCTGGACTATCGCCACGCCGAGCGCTATTACCGCGCCTGCGCCCTGCGTATCCAGGCCGGTGGCGACCACGGTTACCAAGGCTTTGCCGTGCAGATCCCGGCGCTGCTGGCCTATGCCGGGGTTGCCCGAGGGCAGTATGCGGCGCTCGATTTTTCTGTATTTTGATCTTTTTGCATTCACCAGACTGACGACGAGAACCCATGGCCAATCCCAGCGCTAGCGCCTATAACGCAGACGCCATCGAAGTCCTCTCGGGCCTTGACCCGGTCCGTAAACGGCCGGGCATGTACACCGATACCAGCCGGCCGAACCACCTGGCCCAGGAAGTCATCGACAACAGTGTCGACGAAGCCCTGGCTGGCCATGCCCGTTCGGTGCAGGTCATCCTCCACGCCGACCACTCGCTGGAGGTCAGCGACGATGGCCGTGGCATGCCGGTGGATATCCACCCTGAAGAGGGCGTGTCGGGGGTCGAGCTGATCCTCACCAAGCTGCACGCCGGTGGCAAGTTCTCCAACAAGAACTACCAGTTCTCCGGTGGCCTGCACGGTGTAGGTATTTCGGTGGTCAACGCCCTGTCGACCCAGGTGCGCGTGCGCGTCAAACGTGACGGCAACGAATACCAGATGACCTTCGCCGATGGCTTCAAGGCCAGCGAGCTGGAGGTGGTGGGCACGGTCGGCAAGCGCAACACCGGTACCAGCGTGTACTTCAGCCCCGACCCGAAGTATTTCGATTCGCCGAAGTTTTCCATCAGCCGCCTCAAGCACGTGCTCAAGGCCAAGGCCGTGCTGTGCCCGGGCCTGCTGGTCAGCTTCGAGGACAAGGCCAGCGGCGAGAAGGTCGAGTGGCACTACGAGGATGGCCTGCGTTCCTACCTGGTCGACTCGGTCAGCGAGTACCTGCGCCTGCCGGATGAGCCGTTCTGCGGCAGCCTGGCCGGCAACAAAGAGGCTGTGGATTGGGCCTTGCTGTGGCTACCGGAAGGCGGTGACAGCGTTCAGGAAAGCTACGTCAACCTGATCCCCACGGCCCAGGGCGGTACCCACGTCAACGGCCTGCGTCAGGGCCTGCTCGATGCCATGCGTGAGTTCTGCGAGTTCCGCAACCTGTTGCCGCGCGGCGTAAAGCTGGCGCCGGAAGACGTCTGGGAGCGCATTACCTTCGTGCTCTCGATGAAAATGCAGGAGCCGCAGTTCTCCGGGCAGACCAAAGAGCGCCTGTCGTCCCGTGAGGCCGCGGCGTTCGTCTCCGGTGTAGTCAAGGACGCCTTCAGCCTGTGGCTGAACGCGCACCCCGAACTGGGCATGCAGCTGGCAGAACTGGCCATCAGCAACGCCGGCCGTCGCCTCAAGGCGAGCAAAAAGGTCGAGCGCAAGCGCGTTACCCAGGGCCCGGCACTGCCGGGCAAACTGGCCGATTGCGCCGGGCAGGACCCGATGCGCGCCGAGCTGTTCCTGGTCGAGGGTGACTCCGCCGGTGGCTCCGCCAAGCAGGCGCGGGACAAAGAGTTCCAGGCCATCCTGCCGCTGCGCGGCAAAATCCTGAATACCTGGGAAGTGGACGGTGGCGAAGTCCTGGCCAGCCAGGAGGTGCACAACATCGCCGTGGCCATTGGGGTCGACCCGGGTGCTGTCGACTTGTCGCAGTTGCGTTACGGCAAGATCTGCATCCTTGCCGACGCCGACTCCGACGGCCTGCACATCGCTACCTTGCTGTGCGCGCTGTTCGTCCAGCACTTCCGCCCGTTGGTCGAGGCCGGCCATGTCTACGTCGCCATGCCGCCGCTGTACCGTATCGACCTGGGCAAGGAAATCTACTACGCCCTCGACGAACCCGAACGTGACGGCATCCTCGACCGCCTGGTGGCCGAGAAGAAACGTGGCAAACCTCAGGTCACCCGATTCAAAGGCCTGGGCGAGATGAACCCGCCACAACTGCGCGAAACCACCATGGACCCCAACACCCGGCGCCTGGTGCAGCTGACTCTGGAAGACGTCGAAGCCACCTGCGAACTGATGGACAAGTTGCTCGCCAAGAAGCGTGCCGGTGACCGCAAGAGCTGGCTGGAGACTAAAGGTAACCTGGCTGAGGTCATGGTTTGATTCGTCTGTTTGTCGCGGTTTTTCTTGCGCTTGTTGCCTTGCCGAGCCTGGCAGGCAACTGGCCAGAGCTGAAGCTTGTGTCCGAGCACCCGATCGACGGCATGCGCGGCGGAAACCTCTCGGGCCTGGCCATGTGCCGCGGGGCCTTGTGGGGCGTTTCCGACCGTGATGATGACCGTATCTACCGCCTCGATCAGCAGAACGGGGTTTGGCGCGCCCAGCCCCTGACGTTCACCCCGCCACCGGTGCCGGACAGCGGTTTGCCGTGGGGGCTGAAGTCGCGTAACTGGGCGGTGTCGTATATTCGTGGCGGCGAGCTGGATTACGAAGGCATCACCTGCGACCAGGCCGGCAATATCTACCTGGTCAGCGAAGCCCATGCGGCGGTGCTGCAGCTGCCGGTCGAAGGTGAGCCGGATTGGCTGAAGATCGACCCGGCGATGATTCGCCAAGCCCGCGCCAGCGGTATGCTGCTTCACTTCAACGCCCTGTTCGAAGGCTTGGCGATCAACCCTGCGGGTGACCGGCTTTGGCTGGCGGCCGAGCGCGAGCGCCGAGGCCTGGTGAAAATCGAACGCCAGCAGTCGGTGTGGACCTGCGGGCGCAGTTGCGTGCTGTTGAGCGAGGCCGGGGTCGAGATGCAACCGCCACAGATGCCCAATGCCCGTGCGCTTTCGCGTGACTTTTCCGACCTAGCCTGGTTCGAGGGCAAGCTGTTTACCCTCGAGCGCAACGCCTATCGCGTCTGCCGACGTGATGCCGACAGCGGCAAGGTGGAGCGCTGCTGGTCGTTCGCCGCCGAAGGCCTGGTGCCCGAGCGCCGCTACGATCAGCCGTTTGGCCTGGCAGAAGCACTGGTGATCGATGCCAAGGGCGCCTGGATCGGGCTGGACAACAACAACGGTGATCGCGCCGATAGCGAGACCCGGCCAATCGTCTGGCGCTTCGCAGCGCCCGAAGGCGGCTGGAGTGCCAAACCATGAGTCAGCCGCCGGGCAAGCGTGCGGGCAGGGTCATGATGGTCCTCGCCTGGGCGGCGGCGATGTTCCTGGCCACGCGCTTTTTCGGCGAGTGGGAAGCGCGTGAGCGCAACCCCAACACCCAGGTGCAGTCTGCGCACGGCGAAGGCTTCATCGAGGTGCGCCTGCTCGGCAATGGCCAGGGCCACTTCATGGCTGATGGTGCGATCAACGGCAAGCCTGTGCACTTCATGCTCGACACCGGCGCCACCGACGTGGCGATCCCCGAGGCGCTGGCCCGTGACCTGGACCTGCAGCGTGGCAGCCCGGTCATCCTCAGTACCGCCAACGGCCGTACCGAAGGCTACCGCACCCGCCTTGCCAGCCTGCAACTGGGCGACATCCGCCTGCAGGGTGTGCGTGCGCTGGTAGTGCCGGGGCTGGATGGGCAGACGGTGCTGCTCGGCATGAGCGCCCTGAAACAACTTGAATTTACCCAGCGCGGCGGCACCATGCTGCTGCGCCAGAACCTGAAATAACGAGGCCCGCATGAGCGACCCATTGGAACTCAGCCTCGACGGCGTCGAACGCCGTTCGCTGGCTGACTTCACCGAACAGGCCTACCTCAACTACTCCATGTACGTGATCATGGACCGGGCCCTGCCGCACATCGGCGACGGCCTCAAGCCTGTGCAGCGACGCATCGTCTATGCCATGAGCGAGTTGGGGCTCGATGCCGATTCCAAGCACAAGAAATCGGCGCGGACCGTCGGTGATGTGCTCGGTAAATTCCACCCCCACGGCGACTCGGCTTGCTACGAGGCCATGGTGCTGATGGCGCAGCCGTTCAGCTACCGCTACACGCTGGTCGATGGCCAGGGCAACTGGGGTGCGCCGGACGATCCGAAGTCGTTCGCTGCCATGCGTTACACCGAAGCGCGCCTGTCGCGCTATTCCGAAGTGCTGCTGGGCGAGGTGGGCCAGGGCACTGTGGACTGGGTGCCGAACTTCGATGGCACGCTGCAGGAGCCAGCGGTACTGCCGGCGCGCCTGCCGAACATTTTGCTCAACGGCACCACGGGTATCGCCGTGGGCATGGCCACTGACGTGCCGCCGCACAACCTGCGTGAAGTCGCCAGCGCCTGTGTGCGCCTGCTTGACGAGCCCAAGGCCACCCTCGAGCAGCTGTGTGAGCACATCCAGGGGCCGGACTACCCGACTGAAGCCGAAATCATCACGCCGCGGGCCGAGATCCTCAAGATCTACGAAACCGGCCGCGGTTCGATCCGCATGCGTGCCGTGTACCGGGTCGAGGACGGCGACATCGTCGTCACCGCGCTGCCGCACCAGGTCTCCGGTGCCAAGGTGCTGGAGCAGATCGCCGCGCAGATGCAGGCCAAGAAGCTGCCGATGGTCGCCGACCTGCGTGACGAATCGGACCACGAAAACCCTTGCCGCATCGTCATCATTCCGCGCTCCAACCGCGTGGATGCCGACGAACTGATGCAGCACCTGTTCGCCACCACCGAGCTGGAAAGCAGCTACCGGGTCAACGTCAATATCATCGGGCTGGATGGCCGGCCGCAGCTGAAAAACCTGCGCGCCTTGCTGTTGGAGTGGCTGCAGTACCGTATTGGCACCGTTCGTCGCCGCCTGCAGCACCGGTTGGAGAAAGTCGAGAAGCGCCTGCACCTGTTGGACGGCTTGCTCACCGCGTTCCTCAACCTGGATGAAGTCATCCACATCATCCGCACCGAAGAGCACCCCAAACAGGCCCTGATCGCACGGTTCGACCTGACCGAAATCCAGGCCGACTACATCCTCGAGACGCGACTGCGCCAGCTGGCACGCCTGGAAGAGATGAAAATCCGTGGCGAACAGGACGAACTGCTCAAGGAACAGGCCAAGTTGCTGGCGCTGCTGGGCAGCGATGCCAAGCTGCGCAAGCTGGTACGCAGCGAACTGATCAAGGATGCCGAAACCTACGGCGACGACCGCCGTTCACCGATCGTAGAGCGTGCCGAGGCCAAGGCGCTGTCGGAAAACGAGCTCATGCCGACCGAGCCCGTTACCGTCGTGTTGTCGGAAAAAGGCTGGGTACGTTGCGCCAAAGGCCATGACATCGATGCCACCGGCCTTTCCTACAAGGCGGGTGATGGCTTCAAGGCTGCAGCAGCAGGGCGTTCCAACCAGTTTGCCGTACTGATCGACTCTACCGGGCGAAGTTATTCGGTGGCCGCGCACACGCTGCCATCGGCGCGTGGCCAGGGCGAACCGTTGACCGGGCGCCTGACACCTCCGCCGGGGGCCACGTTCGAGTGCGTGCTGCTACCGGACGATGATGCGCTGTACGTGGTGGCATCCGACGCCGGCTACGGCTTCGTGGTCAAAGGTGAGGACCTGCAGGCCAAGAACAAGGCCGGCAAGGGGCTGCTCAGCCTGCCCAACGGCGCCAAAGTCATCAGCCCGCGCCCGGTGGCCAACCGTGAGCAGGACTGGCTGGCGGCTGTGACCACCGAAGGCCGCCTGTTGGTGTTCAAGGTCGCTGACCTGCCGCAACTGGGCAAAGGCAAGGGCAACAAGATCATCGGCGTGCCCGGTGATCGGGTCGCCAGCCGTGAAGAATATGTTACAGATTTGGCGGTGATCGCCGAGGGTGCGACCCTTGTATTGCAAGCTGGCAAGCGTACCCTGTCTCTGAAGCCAGACGACCTTGAGCATTACAAGGGCGAGCGTGGCCGGCGCGGCAGCAAGCTGCCACGCGGGTTCCAGCGCGTCGACGGGTTGCAGGTGGAGGGGCCGGCGTAGCCGGGTGAAATGTCTGGGACGGCAATTTCAGCGCCGTTCCAGGCAGAAATGCTGGAGTCGAACGGACATTTCGCGGATGATAGTGCCCCTTCGGTACCGGCGTGGCCGTGTGCCCGATTGAATCTATATCAGTATCACTGCGGTTAGCCTGGTGGCGACCGCCTGGATGGGATGAATGAAATTTCTGCGCCTTCCATTTGCGCTGTTGATGACGGGCTTGCTGGGGCTGAGCGGATGCAGCATGCATCAGCCGGTTGCCCTGTATCAGCTCGACAGCGGTGATCCTGGCCAGCCTTCGCAGAGTGCGGGCATGGCCGTGGTGCTCGGCCCGGTGTCGGTCGCCGATTACCTTCAGCGCGAAACCTTTTTGCAGCGTCAGGCAGATGGCAGCCTGAGTTCGGCGACGGACGGTCGTTGGGCGGGTAGCCTGTCGGCAGACATCGACCAGTTGCTGGTGCGCCAGCTGGCTTGGCGTCTGGACAGCCAGCGCGTGGTTCTGGCCCCGGCCAGCACCGGCTTCTCGCCGGATGTGCAGGTGTTGCTGTCGATTACCCGCCTGGATTCGGGCAAGAACCAGCCGGCCATCCTCGACGCCCAGTGGCGTTTGCTCGACCGCCGCGGCAATGTGCGTGACAACCGTATCGTTCACCTTGAGCAGCCGCACGAAGGTAGCGAGTCGTCGCAAGTGCAGGCCCAGGGCCAACTGTTGCAGAAGCTGGCAGAACAGCTGAGCAGCGCGGTCAAGCCGCTGGCCAACCAGCCTGCAATTGCTGAAGAGTCGCCTAAGAAGGCTGCAGCACCGGTTCAGGTCAAGAAGGCGCCAGAGAAGTCGAAGATCCCGATGGCTTCGCCAATTCGTACCGATATGGAAGTCTATCGGTTCTGATGGTTCCGCCCGTTACAAAAAAGCCCGCACATGTGCGGGCTTTTTTATTGGGCTTGTCCCGGCCTCTTCGCGGGTAAACCCGCTCCCACAGGTTTTGCGCTGCCCTCAGGTTAGCGCTTGCCCTGTGGGAGCGGGTTTACCCGCGAAGAGGCCGACGCGATATCAGGCTCGGCGCTCGTGCATCCGCGCCAACTGCCGTTCCAGCATCGACGGGTAAGGCTCCATCAATCGCTCGACGCAGCAGGCGCCCTCAGGGCTGGCAATCGGGCGAATGCGGGCGCGCTGACGAATCAGTGCGTCATCGCTGATCTGCCGCTCCACCAGCAGCAGGTTGCGGCTGTGCTGCGACAGCGCCAACGCATCCTGTGCCTTCTCGGCCATCAGCAGGTCGACCTGCTCAAGCCCCTGCAGGTCATCGCCCAGGGCCAGACCCAGCTGCAGTTGCAGGGTAATGCCGCTGTCGGCCACCTCGATCTGCAGGGCGTGGCCCAGGGCGCGCAGCAGCTCGCCGCAGCAAATGGCGTTGGTCAGGTAGTCCTCGCCGCAGTCGCGGCTGTGGAACAGCACCAGGGTGCTGCCGTCATTGAGCGTATAAGTTTCACCGTCGTACAGCGAAGCGGCCTGCTCCAGGCAGTCACGGTAACGCTCCAGCAACTCGGTCAGGCGGGTGCGAGGCAGCCGGCGCAGTTGCTCCTGGGAACCCAGCTGCACAGCCAGCACTGCGGTGTTCTGCGGCTCGTCGGACTCGACCACGGCGGCTTTGGGCGCGGGCTCGTCATTGTCCAGCAAGCCGGCGAAGGCCTCGTCGTCGTCTTCGTCTTCGGCCAGGGCGGTAACCTTGGCGCGTGGCGCAGCTTTAACGGGCGCAGCAACTTCATGCAGGTCGTCGAACTCGTCCTCGTCGTGTTCTTCCTCCGGCTCAGGCTCCGGAGGTGGCGGCGGGGCCAGGCGCGCGTGTAGCTGGCGGGCGATATCGCCGATCTCATCCTGGCGGTCGGTTGCCGGGGTGTACGGGTGTGGGTCACGCAGCCATACGCGCAGTTGCAGCAGCGGCAGGGTGATGTGGCGGCCTTGGCGCAGGCTCAGGCTCAACGCCAGGGCCAGCAGTATCGCGGCAAGGATGCCCATGCTCTGCAGGCTGATCAGCATCGGCTGCTGGAACTGGCTCATGTCCAGGCTGATGCGCAGTTGCCCGGCAGTCACGTCCTGGAAGGTGATCTTGGTCTGGTACAGGCCTTCGGCTTCACCCAGCAGGCTGTTGCGCGGGCGCTGCCCGGCTTCGGCGAGGATGCGGTTGTCCACGCTGTAGATGGCCGCATGGGCCACCAGCGGGTTCTTCACCAGGTTGCCCAGCAGCACGTTGAGGCTGAGGATGTCGTTGGACACCAGCAGCTCGGTCGCCGAGGTGGCGGTCTGGGTGGTCAGGCTCTGGCCAAGGGCGTCTGCCTGCTCGTGCATGGCCTGCTTGAACTGCAGGCCCATCACGCAGGCATAGATCACCAACGCCAGCGCCACCAGGAATATATTGGTGAAGGCGATGCGCAGTGCCAGTGGAATGCGACGTTGGCGCAGGGCACGAAAGATCATGAGGAAGAAGTTGTCTGGTTTGACGGGCGTGGGCCGGTTCACAGAGCGCGGCTCTTAATGGCATGAAAGTGCTGCGCAGTATAGCGAGCAGAGTTTTGTCGGCAAAGTATCGTTGGCGCCCGATGGTCACGGAAAATCGGTAGAATGCGCATTTTTCATCGAAGTCGGAGCAGGTTGTGCGCGAAATCGTCCTGATCAACATCACCGGTGAAGACCGCCCAGGTCTTACCGCCGCAATTACCGGCGTCCTGCTCCAGGGCGGTGTGAACATCCTCGACATCGGCCTGGCGGTCATGCACGGCACGTTGTCGTTCGGCATTCTGGTCGATATCCCCGACAACGAAGTGGCCACCAGCTTGCTGCAAAGCGTGCAGTCCAAGGCCCACGAGCTGAACCTGCTGGCCCGCTACACGCCGATTTCCGAGGCGGATTACCAGCATTGGGCCGATGGCCAGGGCGAACCGCGCTACATCGCCACCTTGCTCAGCCGCAAGATCACCCCCGAGCAATTGCAGCGCGTCAGCGCGATCATCAGCCAGTATGGCCTGACCATCGAGCGTATCGAGCGCTTGTCCGCCCGTGTTGCCTTGGATGCCCACAGCGACAAGGGCAAGGCGGCGCTGGAAATTTCTGTGCGTGGCGAGCCAAGCGATGCCCAGGCGCTGCGTGCCGACTTCTTTGCGTTGTCCGAAGCGCTGAACATCGACATCGCCTTCCAGAAGGACGACCTGTTCCGCCGCAACCGCCGTTTGGCGGTGTTCGATATGGATTCCACGCTGATCGAAGCTGAAGTGATCGACGAGCTAGCCAAGGCGGCCGGTGTCGGCGAGCAGGTGGCTGCTATCACCGAACGGGCGATGCGTGGCGAGCTGGACTTCCGCGCCAGCTTCAAAGAGCGCATGGCGCTGCTTAAAGGGCTGGATGTTGGTGTGCTTGACGAGATCGGTGCTTCCCTGCGCCTGACCGAAGGTGCCGAGAAACTGTTCGCCGAGCTCAAGCGCATGGGCTACAAGACCGCAATCCTGTCCGGTGGCTTCACCTACTTCGCCAAGCAGGTACAAGCGCGCCTGGGCATCGACTATGTGTTTGCCAACGAATTGGAAGTGGTCGACGGCAAGGTGACCGGCGTGGCCATCGAGCCAATCGTCGACGCCCAGCGAAAAGCCGAGCTGCTTCAGCAATTGGCCAACGAAGAAGGCCTGCAACTGGAGCAGACCATTGCCGTCGGTGACGGTGCCAACGACCTGCCGATGCTCTCGCTGGCCGGCCTGGGTGTGGCATTCCGGGCCAAGCCACTGGTGCGCCAGTCGGCCAAACAGGCGATTTCGACCCTGGGCCTGGATGGTGTGTTGTATCTGCTGGGCCTACGCGACCGCGACGCCCGCGGCTGATCGTGCGAACCTGGGGCTGCACAGCAGCCTCGGCAACTCCGCTACTAGGCTGATTGCAAACTGTTCTAAGTCCTTCTTCTGCCCCCATCTACGCTTGGATCCGTACGGTCTCACCCATCGACCGTGCGGGCCCGAGGGGAGTCCTCGTGGCCATCAACTTCAAGGAGAAGAAGTTCATGTCCAAGTATGCAGCGCAGAATCAGTGGGGCGGTAATTCGGCACCTTGGCACCCGGGCGGAATCTGGGTGATCGGTGGCCGAGACAATCAGAATGTGGTGTCTGTCGAAGTCAAGTCGACTGATGGTGGCCAGACACTGCAAGGCGTCATGACCTATGCCGGCGAAGGACCGATCGGCTTTCAGGGTAAGCGCGTCGCGCATAACCGTTACCAGGTGCAGAACCAGTGGGGGGGAGACAGCGCCCCTTGGCACCCGGGTGGGGAGTGGGTGATCGGTGGCCGCGACGACCAGAGTGTCGTGGCGTTCAGCGTCAAGTCCGATGACGGTGGTCTTACCCTCAACGGTACCAATACCTACATCAACGAAGGGCCAATCGGCTTCCGCAGCCTGCTTGGCTGATTACCTCACCCAGTAGACGCCCCCCGGCCCAGAGCCGGGGGGTGTTCAAGCGGTCAGCCCTGCAGCGGCTGCGCCAGCAGCTCACCCATACGGGTTGCCGAACCGGCACCCAGGTTTTCAGCCCACTTCACTTGCTCTGGCCCGAACAGCACGATTGCCGTGGAGCCCAGCTTGAAGCGGCCCAGCTCCGCGCCTTTTTCCAGGTGGATCGGCGCACGGCTGCCTTCGTCATAGCGGAAGGTTTTCAGTTCGCGCTTCGGCGGGGTGACCAGGCCAGCCCACACGGTCTCGATCGAGGCTACGATCATCGCACCGACCAATACCACGGCCATCGGCCCGCGCTCGGTGTCGAACAGGCACACCACACGCTCGTTGCGTGCAAACAGTTCAGGGACGTTTTCCGCCGTGGTCTGGTTGACCGAGAACAGCCGCCCAGGCACATAGACCATCTCGCGCAGGGTACCGGCCAGCGGCATGTGCACGCGGTGGTAGTCTTTCGGCGACAGGTAGATGGTGGCGAATTCACCGCCCATGAACGGCGCAGCCAGGGCCGGGTCACCGCCAAGCAGTTCCAGGGCGCTGAAGCTGTGGCCCTTGGCCTGGAAGATGCGACCGTGTTCGATCGGGCCCAGCTGGCTCACGGCACCGTCGGCCGGGCAGAGGATTGCCCCCGGGGTTTCGTCCAGCGGGCGGGCACCTGGCTTGAGGGCGCGGGTGAAGAAGGCATTGAAGTGCTCGTAGGCGGTCAGGTCTTCGACCAGCGCCTCGCTCATGTTCACCTGGTAGCGCTTGGCGAACCAGGCGGTGAAAGCATTCTTGAACCAACGTGCGCGGCACTCGGCGACGCAGCCGGCAAGCCGCGACAGCAGGTGGTGCGGCAGCAGGTACTGGCTGATGATGAACAAACGGGATTTCATGCAGGTTCCTTAGACTTCTACAGGCGTGTCCGGGTGGTTGCCCCATTCGCTCCACGAGCCGGCATAGGCCTTGACGCGTGGGTAGCCGAGGGCCTTGGCCACCAGATAAGTGAAACCGGAGCGGCGGTGTGACTGGCAATGGGTGATCACTTCCTTGTCAGGGGTGATGCCCAGTTGCTCGAGGACTTGTTTGATGTCCTGACGGATACGCAGGTGATCATTGAGGTCCATGCCGGCGGTCCACTCGAAGTTGATCGCGCCGGGGATATGCCCGCCTTTGGCTGCCAGGACTTTCTCGCCGCTGAATTCCTGAGGGCCACGGGCATCCCAGATCACCAGGTCATCGGCACCCAGGCGGCTTTGCAGGTACTCGCGGGTCGCCGTCGGCTCGCCGCGCAACTGCAAGCGTACCGGTGCGGTGGCTGGCGCCGGTACGTCGGTCGAGAGCTTGTCCGCCGGCCAGGCCTGAATGCCACCATTGAGGTAGTGGCTGGCTTTGTGGCCGATGACGTCGAGCATCCAGATGAAGCGCCCGGCCCAGCCGCCACCCTCATCGTCGTACACGACGTAGACGGCGTCGTCACGATGACCGAGTTCGCTGAACAGTTTTTCCAGGTCGGCCAATGCCGGCAGCAGGCCTGGCGCCGGCGGCAGGCCCAGCTGGGTGCGCTTGCCTTCGACGAAGCGTGCGCCGGGGATATGCCCGCTGACATAGCGGTTGGCACTGCTCAGGTCGACCAGGATCAGCTGGGGCGAACCCAGGCGCGGCAGCAGGTCCGCAGGCTCGATCACCAGCGGTAGTCCGGCAAAGTCAGTCATCCACGGTCTCCAGTGTGGAAAGAGGGGCGATTGTAGCGCAAGGGTCAGGCATTGCGGTTGGCAAACAGCGCGAGGGCGCGCTCGATACATTGCGCGGTTTTGCCGAACGCCTGAACGCTGACGTCGGCCAGCGGCTTGCCGCCCTGGTCGGCCACTGCCAGCATCAGCACCTGGTTGTTGACCGCCAACGAGCGCAACAGCAGGTGCTCGCTGCGGAAAAAGGCGCGTAACGGTGGCGGCAGCAAGGCCGAAAACTGGGCGTGGTTCTCGGGTGTAAAGCGCAGCTGCGCGGCCTGGCCGACCAGCTTCTGCAACAGCTTGCTCTGCGGGACGGGCAAGGCGATGGCCGCTGCTTCCTTGGGCAGGCCTGCAGTCTGTTGCACGCGCAGGTAGTCGCTGGCCCTGTCCAGGGTCAGCAACATGATGCGCTGCATGCCGCACGCCAACAGGGCGTCGCGCGCCTGGGTGGCCAGGTGCACGGCGTTGGTGAATGGGCTGGGCTGTGCCAGCAGCTCCTGGCACAGCTTGCGCCAGTGGCTCAGCGCATCGCTGGAAGGCGGTGGCGGGGCCAGCATGTCGGGATGCGGGCGGCGCTGGTGCCAGGGCCAGATCAACGCCTCGGCCGGGTGGAACAGCGCATGCCTGGCATGGCGCCGAGCACTGGCGGCAGCCTGCTGGTGGATCTGCTGTTGCACATCCTCCAGCGAGGTCTGCAGGTACAGCGCGGTGAGCAGTTGCCAGCGCAGCAAGTGCGGGTTGTCCCAGCCCACTTGCGCCGCCAGGGCCAAATTGTTGGCCAGCAACACGGTATTGGCCGGCTGATTGAACCAGCGGCTCAAGGCTGGCGCTTCGTCCAGACGATGCTGCTGGCTCAGCAGGTCTTCATCGCGGGCGATACTCAGTATCTGGCCAAGCTGTTCACGTTCTTCCAGCAGCAAGCGGTAGCCCTGGGTGACCCATTGTGACAAGCGCCAGTGTTCGGCCATGGCTTGGCACAGCGCCATGATGCGTACGCCAAACAGCTCCTGTTCAACCTCGGCAGCCTCTTCGCCCTTGTGGATAACCCGCAGTTCCCAGGCATCAAGCAGCTTCGGATAGGCCAGGGCCATTGGCCACAACGGCGACAGGAACAGCAAGCTGCCCCAGTGGATCTCCTGCCACAGCCGCGCCAGGCGGCTGGCGAACAGCCCGCTGGCCTGCTGCGACGCGTGCTGGCTGATCAGCAGGAACTGGCGCAGCACCGGCGGGATGTCGTCGTCCGGCAGGGCTGGCAAGCGGGTGAGCAGTTCCCGGGTGCGCGCCAAACCCAGCCGGTTGAGGGCAATTTCCAGGCTTTCGGCGGGTTCGGCCTGGCTGGCATTGGTCGGGTGGTTGGCCTCGCGCATGACCGACAACACCAGCGCTGGGCTGTCCTGCATCAGTTCGGCGATGTCGCGCAGCGAGCGGCGGCTATCATTGATGGCGCTCATGACCCGGTCGTAACTCTGCTTCGGCACCGGTACGCGAATACCGTCGAGCAGTTTTACCCAGGCCTCTAGCGTACGCGGATTCTGAGTGGGCACCTTGGATTCCATTGGCATTTTGACATCAGTCCGAACTGGCTTTTCGCTTTGAGTGGCTATAGTCTGGCGCAGTTCTGCCGATAAGTAGAAGAAGAGTTTTAAAGCTCCCGTCCCTCACCCTGACCACGACAGCAAGTGCTTTGAACCTATGGCTAAAATTATCGGCATCATCGTCGTATTCGCGAGCGTGCTCGGCGGATATGTGCTCTCCCATGGCAAGATCGCCGCACTGATCCAGCCGTTCGAAGTGCTGATCATTGGCGGTGCAGCCTTTGGCGCCTTCATGCAGGCCAACCCCGGCTACATGACCATGCATGTGGTCAAGAAGTCGATGAAGATGTTTGGCTCGCGCTTCACCCATACCTTCTACCTGGAGGTGCTGGGGCTGGTGTACGAGATCCTCAACAAGAGCCGTCGCGAAGGCATGATGGCGATCGAGAGCGATATCGAAGACGCCGCGGCCAGCCCGATCTTCGCCAAATACCCCGCCGTGCTGGGTGATGAGCGCATGACCGCGTTCATCTGCGACTACCTGCGCATCATGTCCACCGGCAACATGGCGCCCCACGAGCTCGAAGGCCTGTTCGACATGGAACTGCTGAGCATGAAAGAAGAGCTCGAGCACCCGTCGCACGCGGTCACCGGCATCGCCGACGGCATGCCCGGTTTCGGTATCGTCGCGGCGGTACTGGGTATCGTGGTGACCATGGCGTCGCTGGGCGAAGGCGACCAGGCGGCCATCGGCATGCACGTGGGTGCGGCGCTGGTCGGTACCTTCTTCGGTATCCTCGCGGCCTACGGCTTCTTCGGCCCGCTGGCCAAGTGCCTGGAGCACGATGCCAAGGAAGAGATCAACCTCTATGAGTCGATCAAGGCCTCGCTGGTGGCCTCGGCCTCCGGCATGCCACCTTCGCTGGCGGTCGAGTTCGGGCGCAAGGTGCTGTATCCGAAGCATCGCCCAAGCTTTGCCGAGCTGGAACAAGCGGTTCGCGGTCGCTGATCCATGGAAAACAATCAGCCGATAATCATCAAGCGCGTCAAGCGCTTCGGTGGCGGGCACCATGGCGGCGCCTGGAAGATCGCCTTTGCCGACTTCGCCACGGCGATGATGGCGTTCTTCCTGGTGCTGTGGTTGATGTCCACTGCCACGCCCGAACAGAAGATCGCCATTGCCGGCTACTTCAAGGACCCGATCGGCTTCTCCGAAAGCGGCACGCCCTATGTGATCGACCTGGGTGGCTCGCCGGAGCTTGCGCCGGACAAGACCATCAACCCGGAGCAGAAGTCCGAGCCCACGCCTGACACCAGCATCCAGCTGGACAAGGACCAGGTCGAGACCATGGCCGAGCAGGTCGAGCGCGAGCGCCTCGAATTGCTGCTGCAGGAACTGCAGAACAAGGTCGAGGAAAACCCGCAGCTGCAGAAGTTCAAGGACCAGATCCTCTTCGAAATCACCCAGGACGGTCTGCGCATCCAGATCATGGATGCCGAGAACCGGCCGATGTTCGACATCGGTAGCGCTCGCCTGCAGCCGTATTTCGAAGACATCCTGCTGGCGATGGCCGACACGATCAAGGCGGTGCCGAACAAGATCAGCGTCAGTGGTCACACCGATGCCAAGCCATACTCGGGCAGTGGTGAGTTCGGCAACTGGGAGCTGTCGGCCAACCGCGCCAACGCAGCGCGCCGTGCGCTGGTTGCGGGGGGCTACCCGGACGACCAGGTGGCGCGGGTGGTGGGTTATGCCTCGTCGTCGCTGTTTGACCGCAAGAACCCGTTCAACCCGGTCAACCGCCGTATCGACATCATCGTCCTGACCAAGAAGGCCCAGCGCAATATCGAGGGCGAGCAGGGTGCACCAGAGGCGCCGGCTGCTCAGCCGAGCCAACCTGCGCCGCCTGCCGGTGCTGCGCCCGGGGCCGCTGCGGCGCCAGGCGCGGGTGATGCGCCGATGCAGCCGCGCGAGCTGCGCCAGAAGCTGAACATCTTCGAGGAAGGTACCTTGAAGATGGACGAGGCCAAGGAGCAGTAACCGATTGGGGCCGCTTCGCGCCCCATCGCCGGCAAGCCGGCTCCCACGAGGCCGGCGCTGCCCTCCAGCACACCGCTAGACCTGTGGGAGCCGGCTTGCCGGCGATGAGGCGCAAAGCGGCCCAATGCATTCAAAACCCCCGCCGGATCTTGGCTTTCAGGTCCGCATGAAAGTAGTCCGCGTTGTCCCTGTCAGCACCGCTTCCGCGCCCCATGGGCAACACCATGGCCCGCTCGAACGTGCATTCATCGTGGTACGCCCGCACAAACAAGTCGATATGCCCGCGCTCGCGCATCACCGGCCATTTGCAAAGTCGCTCGGGTAAAACGCCTGCGTTGCTCTGATAAAAGCTCACGCGCCGGCTGGCCATAACCGCGGCACCCAACAGCCAGGGCGTCCACCAATCTTCAGCTGTGCATTCGGGCAACATGCCGATCCAGTGGGTCGCATCGTTTATCTGCTGGCAGAAGCTGCCATACAAGTCTTCGCTGGTCTGACCTTTGATATCGAACAAAACCAGCTGCGCGGGTATGCCTTCGAGCAGCAAGCGCTCATTGAGGATGAAGGCGTCAAGCCGCTGTTCGTGACGGTAACTGATGAAAACCGGCATCGCGGTTGCCCTCCCTGATAGAAGTCATGACCATCAGGGAAAGCGGCAGGCGGGGCAATAGATGACGGTAAAACCGGAGCGATCCTACGTGCCCCGGTAAACTTTCCTACAGATCAGTAGCTGTCTTCCGGCAGGCTGGCGATGATCGAGCGGTAGCTGTTCATGCGCTGCTGCTTGATGCGGCCGTCTTCCAGTGCCTTGAGCAACGCGCAACCAGGCTCGCGATCATGCTTGCAGTCGCGGAAGCGGCAGGTGCCGAACAGGTCGCGGAACTCGATGAAGCCATCTTCCACATCGTCACGGCTGACGTGGCCGAGGCCGAATTCGCGGATGCCCGGCGAGTCGATCAGGTCGCCGCCGTTGGGGAAGTGGTAAAGGCGCGCCGTGGTGGTGGTGTGCGTGCCTTGGCCAGACCATTCGGACAGGTCGCCGACGCGGGAATCGGCGGCAGGCAGCAAGCTGTTGACCAGGGATGACTTGCCGACACCCGACTGGCCGACGAACACGCTGATGTGGCCGTCCAGCATCTGCTGCAGGCGCTGCATGCCATCACCGTGGTGGGCAGAAACCTCCAGCAACGGGTAACCCAGGTCGCGATAGACCTCAAGCAGCGCATGCAGGGCCGGGCCGTTCTCTTCGTTGATCAGGTCGGCCTTGTTCAGCAGCAGCAGCGGGCGGATGCCGGCGTGCTCGGCGGCGACCAGGTAGCGGTCGATCAGGTTCGGGTGCGGCTCGGGCGCCGGTGCGAAGACGATCACGATCAGGTCGACGTTGGCCGCCACCGGCTTTAGCTGGCCGTGGTTGTTCGGCCGGCACAGCTCGGTGCTGCGCGGCATCTGCGCGACGATCACGCCAATGCCCTGGTTGCCGGCACGCCAGACCACGCGGTCGCCGGTGACCAGCGCCGGCAGGTTGGCCCGCAGGTGGCAGCGGAACACCTGGCCTGCAACGTCGCCGTCCTGGGCCTCGACCTCGACCTGCACGCCAAAGTGCGCGATCACCAGGCCCAGTTGCTCTGGCCCCAGGTCACCACCTTCCAGTTCCTGCAGCGCATGCTGCTCGCGTTTGGCGGCGCGGGCGGCGCGTTCGTTCTGGATCTTTTCGATGCGCCAGTTCTGGCGACGATTGAGCTGGCGTTTGGCCATGAATGTTCCGTGGTGGGGCAGAATGAAAACGGCAGGCAGTTTAGCACGACGGGTCGCAGACCATTCTGGTTACCTTTGCGCCGAGAATGCGCGGGACTCTGCCGCTAGGCTACTATGACGGCCTATACGAGGAGCCCCTTCATGCAGAACCCACAGAACCTGATCTGGATCGATCTGGAAATGACCGGCCTGGATCCGGACAACGACGTCATCATTGAGATGGCCACCATCGTGACTGACAGCGAGCTGAACACCCTGGCCGAAGGCCCGGTAATCGCCATTCACCACAGTGACGTGGTGCTGGCGCGCATGGATGAGTGGAACACCCGCACCCACGGTGGCTCGGGGCTGACCCAGCGCGTGCGCGAAAGCAAGGTCAGCATGGCCGAGGCCGAGGCGCAGACCATCGCCTTCCTCGAGCAATGGGTACCAAAAGGCAAGTCGCCGATCTGTGGCAACAGCATCTGCCAGGACCGCCGCTTCCTCTACCGCCATATGCGCAGCCTGGAAAACTACTTCCACTACCGCAACCTCGACGTGTCGACCGTGAAGGAGCTGGCCGCGCGCTGGGCGCCGGATGTGCGGGACAGTTTCAAGAAAGGCAGCACCCACCTGGCGCTGGACGATATCCGCGAGTCCATTGCCGAACTGCGCCACTACCGCGAGCACTTCATCAAGGTGTGAGCCGAAAGGGCGCAGATATTCTCGTTGCGCCCTCTTTTGGTGCCCAGGGCAACTGGTTAGACTGCGCGCCTTTCTCGCACGGACCCGCGCCATGTTGTTGATGCTCTACCTTATCGCGATCACCGCCGAGGCCATGACTGGCGCACTGTCCGCCGGCCGTCGCGGCATGGACTGGTTTGGCGTGGTGCTGATCGCCTGCGTCACCGCCCTGGGTGGCGGCTCGGTGCGCGACGTGCTGCTGGGGCACTACCCGCTGACCTGGGTGAAGCATCCAGAGTACCTGGTGCTGACCAGCTTCGCCGCGCTGCTGACCATTTTCATCGCGCCGATGATGCGCCGCCTGCGCTCGCTGTTCCTGGTGCTCGATGCCCTGGGGCTTGTGGCCTTTACCTTGATTGGCTGCATGACTGCGCTGGAAATGGGGCAGGGCATGCTGGTGGCGTCGATCAGCGGGGTGATCACCGGGGTGTTTGGCGGGATTTTGCGGGATATCTTCTGCAACGATATTCCGTTGGTGTTCCGCCGGGAACTGTATGCCAGCGTGTCCTTTGCCGCGGCGTGGTTCTACCTTGGGTGCGTGTACTTCAAGGTACCGGCCGAGCAGGCCATGCTGCTGACTTTGTTCGGTGGTTTCCTGGTGCGCTTGCTGGCGATCCGGTTCCATTGGGAAATGCCGAAGTTTCACTACAACGACCAGCAGTGAGGTAGTGGGGCTGCTTTGCAGCCCAATCGCCGGCAAGCCGGCTCCCACAGGATTACCAATTGCCTCAGGCCTGGCGCTGAACCTGTGGGAGCCGGCTTGCCGGCGATTGGGGCGCAAAGCGCCCCCGACTATTTCTCGCCATGCTGCGCCAACGCCCACTCCACATGCTCGCGCACCAGCTCCGACGGGTCTTCCCGTCGCGCCTTCAATGCCTCCAGCACCGGAATCGTCGAAGGCGCATTACCCAGGCCCACCGCCAGGTTGCGCAACCACCGCTCATACCCCGCCCGCCGCAAAGGCCCGCCCTCGGTCTTGCGCAGGAAGGTCTTTTCGTCCCACAGGAACATCTCGGCCAGCTCGGCATTCTCCAGCCCATGCCGGGGCTGGAAGTCGCTCTCCTGGGTTGTACGTGCGAAGCGGTTCCACGGGCAGACGATCTGGCAGTCATCACAACCGAACACCCGGTTGCCCATCATTGACCGCAACTCGACGGGGATCGCGCCCTTGAGCTCGATGGTCAGGTAGGAAATGCAGCGCCTGGCATCCAGTACATAAGGCCCGACAAAGGCTTTGGTCGGGCAGATGTCCAGGCATGCCTCACAGCGCCCGCAATGCTCGCTGGTGTGCGCTTCGTCCACGGGCAGCGGCAGGTCGACGAACAGCTCGGCCAGGAAGAAGTAACTGCCGGCCTTGCGATTGAGCAGCAGGGTGTTCTTGCCGATCCAGCCCAGCCCGGCCTGTTCGGCAATGGCTTTTTCCAGCACCGGGGCACTGTCGACGAAGGCGCGGTAACCGAACGGGCCGATATCTTCCTGAATACGATCTGCCAGGTGTTGTACGCGTTTGCGCACCAGCTTGTGGTAATCGCGCCCAAGGGCGTAGCGCGACACGTAGGCTTTTTCCGGCTGGGCCAGGCGCTGCGCCATCTGGGTGTCACCGGGCAGGTAGTCCATGCGCAGCGAGATTACCCGCACGGTGCCGGGGATCAGCTGATCGGGGTGTGCACGTTTGCCATCGTGGGCGGCCAGGTATTCCATCTCGCCCTGGTAGCCGGCTTCGAGCCAGCGCTGCAGGTGTTTTTCGTGCTCGCCAAGGTCCACGCCGGCAATGCCGACGTGGGCAAAGCCGAGTTCTTGGCCCCAAATCTTGATCGATTGGGCCAGTGCGGCGAGGTCAAGTGTGCAAGCGGACATGGATGGGCAAGGCAATACGGGCTCAGGTGCGTATAATTCTGCCAGACATTGGAGCCTTTGACCCCATGCCGCAGACCAAACACCCAAGTCACGCCCCGCAACTGCTCAGCAGTGTGACCGTCGCGCACCTGCCTGCCAGGCATCCACATGCCCATAAAGGTGACTTCGGCCATGTGCTGGTGGTGGGGGGTGACCTCGGCACCGGTGGCGCGGTGCTGCTCAGCGCCGAGGCCGCGTTGCGCTGCGGGGCTGGGCTGGTCAGCGTAGCCACGCGCCCCGAGCACGTCGCAGCGGGCTTGACCCGTATGCCCGAAACCATGTGCCTTGGGGTGAATTCGGCCAACCAGCTGATGGGTGTGCTGGAGCGAGCGTCAGTGCTGGTAGTCGGCCCTGGCCTGGGCCAGGCTGCCTGGGGGCGCAGCCTGTTGTCTGCCGTGGCCAATGCCGAGCGGCCGCAGGTGTGGGATGCCGATGCGCTCAACCTGCTGGCGCGCACCCCGCTGGCACTGCCCAGTGGCAGCATCCTCACCCCGCACCCGGGGGAGGCCGCGCGGCTGCTGGGCATTTCCACCGAGGCGGTGCAGGCCGACCGCCCGGGCGCCGCGCGCAAGCTTGCGCGCCGCTATGCCAGTGTCTGCGTGCTCAAGGGCGCCGGTACGCTGGTGGCGGACCCGTCAGGGCAGTTGGCGCTCTGCCAGCGGGGGCATCCGGCGATGGCCGGGGCCGGTTTTGGCGACGTGCTGACGGGTGTGCTGGCGGCGTTGTTGGCCCAAGGGCTGGATGCCTGGCAGGCTGCCGGCCTGGGGGTGTGGTTGCACGCCTGTGCGGGTGAGCGGTTGGGTACAAAAGGTAGAGGCTTGGCGGCCAGTGATCTGGCGCCGGTCATTCGTGAGTTGTTGGAGGAGCATTCTGCGTGTCTGGCATAACCCTGTTTCTGGCCGATGAAGAGGCCACGGTCAAATTTGGTGCATCACTGGCCGAAGTGACCGGCGGTCGCGGCGTGATCTTTCTCGAAGGCGACCTGGGCGCGGGCAAGACTACGCTTTCCCGAGGGCTGATTCGTGGCCTTGGCCATACCGGCGCCGTGAAAAGCCCGACCTTCACCGTGGTCGAACCGTACGAGATCGGTGAGGTGCGCGCCTACCATTTCGACCTGTATCGCCTGGTCGATCCGGAGGAGCTGGAGTTCATGGGTATTCGCGACTACTTCGAGGGCGACCCGCTGTGCCTGTTCGAGTGGCCAGAAAAGGGTGCGGGCGTTTTGCCAAAGCCTGACCTGACCATTACCATAAGCCCCCAAGCGGGCGGACGCTCGCTGATCCTTTCGCCGCAGGGGGCTCGCGGCGAGGCCTGGTGCACTGCGCTGGCCAAACACTATAAACAGTAAGTGGGGTAGGTATGCGCATACGCGCACTGGTCGCTGTCGTTGGTCTGCTGCTGACAGCGGTGACTGTTGACGCTCTGGCCGTCACTCAAGTCAAGAGCATGCGCCTGTGGCGCGCGCCGGACAACACGCGGCTGGTCTTCGACCTGTCTGGCCCCGTGCAGCATAGTGTCTTCACCCTCAGCGCACCTGATCGCCTGGTCATCGATATCAATGGCGCGACGCTGGGCGCTCCGCTGAATGTATCCACCTCGAACACGCCGATCAGCAGCGTGCGCTCCGCCCAGCGCACGCCGACCGACCTGCGCGTGGTGGTCGACCTGAAAAAGTCGGTCACACCCAAAAGCTTCACCCTGGCGCCCAATGCCCAATACGGCAACCGCCTGGTGGTCGACCTGTACGACCAGGAATCCGATGCCATCGCCGCCACGGCGCCAGTCGCACCGCCAACGCCGGTGCAAACTCCGGTGACCACGCCCGCTGTGCCAGTATCCCCGGCCCAGCCAGCGATCAAGCTGCCACCTGTGCCCAGCGGCAAGCGCGACATCGTGGTCGCCATCGACGCCGGCCATGGCGGCGAAGACCCGGGTGCGTCCGGCTCGCGCGGCCAGCACGAGAAAGACATCGTGTTGCAGATCGCCAAGGAGCTGCAGCGCCAGATCAACAGCGAGAAGGGCTACCGCGCCGAGCTGACGCGTACTGGCGACTACTTCATTCCGCTGCGTAAACGCACCGAAATCGCCCGCAAGAAGGGTGCCGACCTGTTCATCTCGATCCACGCGGACGCCGCGCCATCGCGCGCCGCCTTCGGTGCCTCGGTGTTCGCCCTGTCCGACCGTGGCGCCACCTCCGAAACTGCGCGCTGGCTGGCCGACACGGAAAACCGCTCCGACCTGATCGGTGGTGCCGGTAACGTCAGCCTCGACGACAAGGACCGGATGCTCGCCGGCGTGCTGCTGGACCTGTCGATGACTGCGACGCTCAGCTCCAGCCTCAATGTGGGGCAAAAAGTGCTGGGCAACATGGGCCGCGTCACGTCCCTGCACAAGCAGCGCGTCGAGCAGGCAGGCTTCATGGTGCTCAAGTCGCCTGACATCCCGTCGATCCTCGTCGAAACCGGATTCATTTCCAACAACAATGAAGCCGCCAAACTGGCCACCAGCAGCCATCAGCAGGCCTTGGCCCGTTCGATCCATACCGGTGTGCGTCAGTACTTCCAGCAGAACCCGCCGCCTGGCACTTACATCGCCTGGCTGCGCGACAGCGGCAAGATTGCCCAGGGCCCGCGTGAACACACCGTGCGCCCGGGCGAAACACTGGCGATGCTTGCCGTGCGCTACCAGGTCAGCGTGGCCAGCCTGCGCAGCACCAATAGCCTGAAGACTGATGAGCTGAAGGTCGGCCAGCACCTCGATGTCCCTGCCACTACTCTGGCCTCACAGCAATGAGTGGTGGTTCGCGCATCCAGCTGCTCAGCCCGCGGCTGGCTAACCAGATTGCCGCCGGTGAGGTGGTCGAGCGCCCGGCGTCGGTGGCCAAGGAGTTGCTGGAGAACAGCCTCGACTCCGGTGCCCGGCGCATCGATGTCGAAGTGGAGCAGGGCGGCGTCAAGCTGCTGCGGGTGCGTGACGATGGCAGCGGTATTTCCGCCGACGACCTGCCATTGGCCCTGGCCCGTCACGCCACCAGCAAGATCCGTGAACTCGAAGACCTCGAAGGCGTACTGAGCCTGGGCTTTCGGGGTGAGGCACTGGCCTCGATCAGCTCGGTGGCGCGCCTGACCCTGACTTCGCGCACCGCCAGTGCCGGCGAGGCCTGGCAGGTGGAAACCGAAGGCCGCGACATGACCCCGCGGGTACAGCCTGCGGCGCATCCGGTGGGCACCTCGGTGGAAGTGCGCGACCTGTTCTTCAATACCCCGGCCCGGCGCAAGTTCCTCAAGGCCGAAAAGACCGAATTCGATCACCTGCAGGAAGTCATCCGCCGCCTGGCCCTGGCCCGCTTCGATGTCGGCTTCCACCTGCGCCATAACGGCAAGAGCATCCTCAGCCTGCATGAAGCGCACGACGAAACGGCCCGTGCGCGGCGTGTCGGTGCCATCTGTGGCGCGGGCTTCATGGAGCAGGCGCTGCCGATCGATGTCGAGCGCAATGGCCTGCGCCTGTGGGGTTGGGTTGGTTTGCCGACCTTCTCGCGCAGCCAGGCAGACCTGCAGTACTTCTTCGTCAACGGCCGTGCGGTGCGCGACAAGCTGGTAGCCCATGCGGTGCGCCAGGCTTACCGCGACGTGCTGTTCAACGGCCGTCACCCGACGTTCGTGCTGTTCCTCGAGCTCGAACCCAACGGCGTTGACGTCAACGTGCACCCGACCAAGCACGAAGTGCGCTTCCGGGAAGGCCGTTCGGTTCACGATTTCCTTTATGGCACCCTGCACCGTGCCCTGGCCGACGTGCGCCCGGAAGACCATCAGGCCGCGCCCGCTGCGGCGGCCGAAATTGTCCGGCCAACCGGGCAGCAGGCCGGTGAGTTCGGCCCGCAAGGCGAAATGCGCCTGGCCTCGCCCGTGCTCGAACAGCCCCAGGCGCCCCAGCACTCGATCTCCAATGGCGGCAGCGGCGCGGGTTACCAGTATCAATACACGCCGCGCCCATCACAGCCGCTGCCGGCGGCCGAGGCCCAGGCCGCCTATCGCGAGTTTTACAAACCGCTGAATGATGGCGCCGCCGCAGCCTCGACCTTGCCGGCAAGCCAGGGCGACATCCCGCCACTGGGCTACGCCCTGGCTCAGCTCAAAGGCATCTACATCCTCGCCGAGAACGCCATCGGCCTGGTGCTGGTGGACATGCACGCCGCCCACGAACGCATCATGTACGAGCGTCTGAAGGTGGCAATGGCCAGCGAAGGTTTGAGTGGCCAGCCGCTGTTGGTGCCCGAATCGCTGGCGCTGAGCCAACGTGAAGCCGATTGCGCCGAGGAACATGCCCAGTGGTTCCAGCGCCTGGGCTTCGAGCTGCAGCGCTTGGGCCCGGAGACCTTGGCTATCCGCCAGATCCCCGCCCTGCTCAAGCAGGCCGAGGCCAATCGCCTGGTGCAGGACGTGCTCGCCGACTTGATGGAATACGGCACCAGTGATCGCATTCAGGCGCACCTCAACGAACTGCTCGGTACCATGGCTTGCCACGGCGCCGTGCGCGCCAACCGGCGTCTGGCCATCCCCGAGATGAATGCCCTGCTGCGCGACATGGAAAACACCGAGCGCAGTGGCCAGTGCAACCATGGCCGCCCGACCTGGACCCAGATGGGCCTGGACGACCTGGACAAACTTTTCCTGCGCGGTCGATGACATGAGCGGCAAGCCCCCAGCAATATTTCTGATGGGCCCGACGGCGGCCGGCAAGACCGACCTCGCCATCGAGCTGACCAACGTCCTGCCGTGCGAGTTGATCAGCGTCGACTCGGCGCTGGTCTACCGTGGCCTGGACATCGGTAGCGCCAAACCCTCCAAGGAGGTGTTGGCAGCTCACCCGCACCGGCTGATCGACATCCGCGACCCGGCCGAAAGTTATTCGGCGGCGCAGTTTCGCGCTGATGCCCTTGAAGCGATGGCGGACATCACCGCGCGCGGCAAGATCCCGCTGCTGGTGGGTGGCACCATGCTCTACTACAAGGCCTTGCTCGATGGCCTGGCCGACATGCCTCCCGCCGATGCTGCGGTGCGTGCCGAACTTGAGGCCCAGGCCGAGGCGCTTGGCCTGGCCGAGTTGCACCGGCAGCTGGCAGAAGTGGACCCCGTGTCGGCCGCACGCATTCACCCCAACGACCCGCAGCGGCTGATCCGCGCGCTGGAGGTCTACCGGGTGAGCGGCGAGAGCATGACAGCCCATCGCCAGCGTCAATTCGCGGAAAGTAGCGGCGCAGACGCAGGCGCTGACGGGCATTTGCCCTATACTGTCGCGAGTTTGGCGATTGCTCCTACAGATCGTCACATTTTGCATCAGCGAATTGCGTTACGATTTTCGCAGATGCTGGAACAGGGCTTCGTCGACGAGGTCCGATCGCTGCGAGCCAGAAGTGACTTGCACGCCGGACTGCCGTCTATACGGGCAGTGGGGTATCGGCAGGTCTGGGATTACCTCGACGGCAAGCTGACTGAGAATGAGATGCGAGAACGCGGTATCATTGCCACTCGCCAGCTGGCCAAGCGGCAGTTCACCTGGTTGCGCGGTTGGTCCGACGTGCACTGGCTCGACAGCCTGGCCTGCGACAATCTGTCCCGCACCTTGAAATACCTTGGGGCCGTCTCCATATTGAGCTGAGTCCCTGCTGATTGCCGTCTATTCTTGCGAAGGGGCGGCCAAACTTATCGATTTCTTTGATTTACTACTATTTATCCTTACAGGAGTGCGGCATATGTCAAAAGGGCATTCGCTACAAGACCCTTACTTGAACACCTTGAGAAAAGAAAAGGTCCCGGTTTCGATCTATCTGGTCAACGGCATCAAGCTGCAGGGTTCGATCGAATCGTTCGACCAGTTCGTGGTACTGCTGAAGAACACTGTCAGCCAGATGGTCTACAAGCACGCGATTTCGACCGTGGTTCCTGCCCGTCCGGTTCGCCTGCCAAGCCCGTCCGATTCCGAACACGGCGACAGCGAGCCAGGCAACGCCTGATAGGAGCCTGCATTGTTCTTTGAGCGCCACGGTGGTGGTGAGCGGGCGTTGCTCGTTCACTTGGAAGGTCAGAACCCTGAGGCGCGCGAAGACCCGCAGGAGTTTCAGGAGCTGGCATTGTCGGCCGGAGCCGACATCGTCTCGCTGGTCACAGTGGCAAGGCATCAGCCTACCGCCAAATACCTGATTGGCAGCGGCAAGGTCGAGGAATTGCGCGACCTGGTCAAAGCCGAACAGGTAGACCTGGTGATTTTCAATCACACCCTCACGCCCAGTCAGGAGCGCAACCTCGAACGTGTTTTCGAGTGTCGTGTGCTCGACCGTACCGGGCTGATCCTCGACATCTTCGCCCAACGGGCGCGTACCCATGAAGGCAAGCTGCAGGTCGAACTGGCCCAGCTGGAGCACATGAGCACGCGGCTGGTACGCGGCTGGACCCACCTTGAGCGTCAAAAAGGTGGTATCGGCATGCGTGGCCCGGGTGAAACCCAGCTGGAAACCGACCGCCGCCTGCTGCGGGTACGCCTGCGTCAGATCAAGGCGCGCCTGGAGAAGGTCCGCAGCCAGCGCGAGCAAGCTCGCCGTGGCCGTCGCCGCGCGGATATCCCTTCGGTATCGCTGGTGGGCTACACCAACGCCGGCAAGTCCACGCTGTTCAACGCCCTGACCGAATCCGAGGTCTATGCCGCCGACCAATTGTTCGCCACCCTCGACCCGACCCTGCGCCGGCTCGAGCTCAACGACCTTGGGCCGATCGTGCTGGCAGACACCGTTGGCTTCATTCGCCACCTGCCGCACAAGCTGGTCGAGGCATTTCGGGCTACGCTCGAAGAGTCGAGCAACTCCGACCTGCTGCTGCATGTGATCGACGCCCATGAGCCCGAGCGCATGGAGCAGATCGAGCAGGTGCTGGCAGTATTGACCGAGATCGGTGCAGAAGGCTTGCCGATCCTTGAGGTCTATAACAAACTCGACCTGCTCGAAGATGTCGAGCCACAGATCCAGCGCAATGCCGACGGTAAGCCGGAGCGGGTCTGGGTATCGGCACGAGATGGACGTGGCCTGGAGCTGGTCGGTCAGGCGATTGCCGAATTGCTGGGGGATGATCTGTTTGTCGGTACCCTGTGCCTGGAGCAGCGTTTTGCCCGTTTGCGCGCGCAATTCTTTGCCCTGGGTGCCGTGCGGAGTGAAGAGCATGACGAAGAAGGGCGCAGCCTGCTGAGTGTGCGACTGCCCATGGTCGAATTGAATCGCCTGGTCAGCCGTGAAGGCATGGAGCCGCAAGTGTTTGTCGAGCAACACACTTTGCAATAAATGCCCGCCGAGGTCGTCGGGCAGCAGTGGCAGGCATTCTGTAGCATTGGACGGCGCGCCGTGGGCGCGTCTTTGCTTTATCAGATGGAGAGCGCTATGGCTTGGAACGAGCCGGGTGGCAACTCGAACAATCAGGATCCCTGGGGCGGTCGCCGTGGTGGCGGCGGCGGTGGTGGCGATAAAAAAGGCCCGCCGGATCTGGACGAGGCCTTCCGCAAACTGCAGGACAGCCTGAACGGCATGTTCGGCAGCGGCAAGAAACGTGGCGGCGGTGACCGCAATGTCGGCAAGGGCGGTGGCTACGGCCTGCTGGGCATCGGCCTGGCGGTGCTTGCTGCTATCTGGCTGTACAGCGCTGTGTACGTGGTCGACGAACAGGAGCAAGCCGTTGTGCTGCGCTTCGGCAAGTACTATGAGACGGTCGGTCCCGGCCTGAACATCTACTTCCCGCCAATCGATCGCAAGTACATGGAAAACGTCACGCGTGAGCGTGCCTACACCAAGCAGGGCCAGATGCTCACCGAAGACGAGAACATCGTCGAAGTGCCACTGACCGTTCAGTACAAGATCACCAACCTGCAGGACTTCGTGCTCAACGTCGACCAGCCCGAGGTGAGCCTGCAGCATGCGACCGACAGCGCCCTGCGCCACGTGGTGGGTTCCACCTCGATGGACCAGGTGCTGACCGAAGGCCGTGAACAGATGGCCGTGGACATCCGCGAACGTCTGCAGCGCTTCCTCGACAACTACCGCACCGGCATCACTGTCACCCAGGTCAACGTACAGAGCGCGGCAGCCCCGCGTGAAGTGCAGGAAGCCTTCGATGACGTGATCCGCGCCCGCGAAGATGAGCAGCGTGCCCGCAACCAGGCCGAGTCCTACGCCAATGGCGTGGTGCCGGAAGCCCGTGGTCAGGCTCAGCGCATCATCGAGGACGCCAACGGTTACCGCGACGAAGTCATCGCCCGTGCCAAGGGTGAGGCCGACCGCTTCACCAAGCTGGTTGCCGAGTACCGCAAGGCACCTGACGTGACCCGTCAGCGCCTGTACCTGGAGACCATGCAAACGGTCTACAGCAACACCAGCAAAGTCATGGTGGCTACCAAGGACGGGCAGAACAACCTGCTCTACCTGCCGCTGGACAAGATGGTCGAAGGCGGCCGCAACGCGCCGGCACCGGCTGCTAGCGTGTCGCCATCGGCCAACGATGCGGCCGCCCGTGCGGCGCAGGACCTGCAACAGCAACAGCAGCAGTTGCGTACTAGGGAGAGCCGCTGATGAGCAATAAATCGCTGATCGCCCTGATCGCCGCTGTCGTGCTGGCCGTCGTGGCCTGGAACAGCTTCTACATCGTGTCCCAGACTGAACGCGCGGTACTGCTGCAGTTCGGCCGTGTGGTCCAGGCGGATGTTCAGCCAGGCCTGCATGTGAAGGTTCCTTATGTGAACCAGGTGCGCAAGTTCGACGCCCGCCTGATGACCCTCGACGCCCCGACCCAGCGGTTCCTGACCCTGGAGAAGAAAGCGGTGATGGTCGACGCCTACGCCAAGTGGCGCGTCAAGGATGCCGAGCGTTTCTACACCGCGACTTCCGGCCTCAAGCAGATTGCCGACGAGCGTCTGTCGCGTCGTCTGGAAAGCGGCCTGCGTGACCAGTTCGGTAAACGCACCCTGCACGAAGTGGTTTCCGGTGAACGTGACGCGCTGATGGCTGACATCACCGCCTCGCTGAACCGCATGGCCAACAAGGAGCTGGGTATCGAAGTGGTCGATGTGCGCGTCAAGGCCATCGACCTGCCGAAGGAAGTCAACCGCAGCGTGTTCGACCGCATGAGCACCGAGCGGGAGCGTGAAGCCCGCGAGCATCGCGCCAAAGGTAACGAGCTGGCCGAGGGTATCCGTGCGGATGCCGACCGTCAGCGCCGTGTACTGCTGGCCGAAGCCTATCGCGAAGCTGAAGAAACCCGTGGTGATGGCGACGCCCAGTCGGCCTCCATCTATGCCAAGGCTTACACCCAGGACGCCGATTTCTACGCGTTCTACCGTAGCCTGCAGGCATACCGCGAGAGCTTCTCGAGCAAGAGCGACGTGCTGGTCCTGGATCCGAAGAACGAGTTCTTCCGCTTCCTGGACAAGAGCAAACCCTGATGCTCTGAATCGGGATCGCCCCGCCTGGCAGCTAAAATTCCAGGCGGGGTGCATCCTGAATCAAAAGGGGTGTATGATGAGGCAGCCGGGAAATTTCCCGGCTTTTTTGCGTCTGCATGGTTGATTGGCAAAGCGCCAGTTGACGGTTTGGTCAGGTCGCAAGGCAATTCGAGGGTATTGGGTACGGTGGTGGCGCTGGGATCAGTGCTGCCTGCTGCTGTGCGCCAATGCCTGCTTTACTGACGGCTCGCCTGCTGGCAAGCCGCCCGGACCAGAGGGGAAATGGCGTAATGGCAACGGTAGACCGCTGGCTGCTGCCAGATGGCATCGAGGAAGTACTGCCACCTGAGGCTGCGCGCATCGAGATCGCGCGCCGCCAGGTGTTGGACCTGTTCCAGAGTTGGGGTTACGAACTGGTCGTCACCCCGCATATCGAGTACCTGGAGTCGCTGCTTACCGGCGCCGGCCAGGACCTGGATCAGCGCACCTTCAAGGTGGTCGACCCGCAGTCCGGTCGCCTGATGGGCTTCCGTGCCGACTTCACCCCGCAGGTGGCGCGCATCGACGCCCACACCCTGCGCCGCGAAGGCCCGAGCCGCCTGTGCTATGCCGGCAGCGTGCTGCACGCCCAGCCGCGTGCACTGTCCACCTCGCGCAGCCCGATCCAGTTGGGCGCCGAGCTGTACGGCGACGCCAGCCCTACCAGTGATGTCGAAGTCATCAGCCTGATGCTCGCCACGCTGCAACTGACCGACGTGGCAGATGTGCACATGGACCTCGGCCATGTCGGTATCTACCGCGGCCTGGCGCGCGCCGCCGGCCTGTCGGGCGCAGTCGAGCAGCAGCTGTTCGACGCCCTGCAGCGCAAGTCGGTGGATGAAGTTCAGGCACTGACTGCCGACCTGCCGAAGGATTTGGGCAACATGCTGCGCGCCCTGGTCGAGCTGTGCGGTGGCCGCGAAGTGCTGGCAGAAGCCCGCGTGCGTCTGGGCCGTGCCCCGGCCAGCGTGCTGGCGGCGCTGGACGACCTGCTGGCGATCGCTGATCGCCTGGCGTCGCGCTACCCGGACCTGCCGTTGTACTTCGACCTCGGCGAGCTGCGTGGCTACAACTACCACACCGGTGTGGTGTTCGCCGTGTTCGTCCCAGGCGAAGGTCAATCGATCGCCCAGGGCGGTCGCTACGACGACATCGGCGCAGATTTTGGCCGGGCACGTCCGGCAACCGGTTTCTCTACGGATTTGAAGACCCTGGTCACACTGGGGCGAGCGGAGGTCGTATTGCCAACTGGCGGCATCTGGATGCCCGACAGTGGTGACGCGGCCCTCTGGCAGCAGGTCTGCCAGTTGCGCA
>Ga0213827_1000321_pt1 | contig 43891 bp, 30 predicted proteins | sample MC6MC0898MG_FD_180669 | JGI IMG/M metagenome (GOLD analysis project Ga0213827, IMG submission 180669) | Enriched soil aggregate microbial communities from Iowa State University, Ames, United States - MC6-MC0898-MG | ecosystem: Environmental > Terrestrial > Soil > Unclassified | place: USA: Iowa...
GCAAGCCATAGGCACCCATGCCGACGGCGACGCCGACGATCCCGCTTTCCGAGATCGGCGCATCGAACACCCGCGAGGTGCCGTACTTGTTCTGAAGGCCTTCGGTGCAACGGAACACGCCACCGAAGTAGCCGACGTCCTGGCCGAACACCACTACGTTGTCGTCGCGCTCAAGCATCACGTCCATGGCCGAGCGCAGGGCCTGGATCATGGTCATGGTGGTCGTGGTCATGGCGGTTTCCAACTCGATTTTATGGTTGTGATCGTTCATGTCAGATCCCCAACTCCTGGCGCTGGCGCTTCAAGTGCTCCGGCATCTCTTTGTAGACGTCCTCGAACATGGTCGCGGCGCTCGGGATCTGACCACCGGCCAGGGTGCCGTACTGCTCGGCTTCTTTTTGCGCGGCAATCACTTCGGCTTCCAGCTCGGCGCTCAGGGCCGTGTGTTCCTCGTCGGACCAGTGGCCATTTTTCACCATGTGCTGCTTGAGGCGGGCGATCGGGTCACCCAACGGGAAGTGGCTCCAGTCGTCGGCAGGGCGGTACTTGGACGGATCATCGGACGTCGAGTGCGGGCCGGCGCGGTAGGTGACCCACTCGATCATGGTCGGGCCCAGGTTGCGGCGCGCCCGCTCGGCAGCCCAGGCGGACGCGGCGTAGACCGCAATGAAGTCGTTACCGTCGACCCGCAGCGAGGCGATGCCGCAGCCCACGCCACGACCGGCGAAGGTGGTGGCTTCACCGCCGGCAATGGCCTGGAATGTGGAAATCGCCCACTGGTTGTTGACCACGTTGAGGATCACTGGCGCGCGGTACACGTGGGCGAAGGTTAGGGCGGTGTGGAAGTCCGACTCGGCGGTAGCGCCGTCACCGATCCAGGCCGAGGCGATTTTGGTGTCGCCCTTGATCGCCGAGGCCATGCCCCAGCCCACGCCCTGGATGAATTGGGTCGCCAGGTTGCCGGAGATGGTGAAGAACCCAGCGTCCCTGACCGAGTACATGATCGGCAATTGCCGGCCCTTGAGCGGATCGCGCTCGTTGGACAGCAGTTGGCAGATCAGGTCCACCAATGGCACTTCACGGGCCATCAGGATGCTTTGCTGGCGGTAGGTGGGGAAGCACATGTCGTCGATGTTCAGGGCCAGGGCCTGGGCACTGCCGATGGCTTCTTCGCCGAGGCTCTGCATGTAGAACGACATTTTTTTCTGACGCTGGGCGACCACCATGCGGTTGTCATAGATCCGCGTCTTGAGCATGGCTCGCATGCCTTTGCGCAGGATCTCCACCGGCACGCCTTCAGCCCACGGACCCAGGGCATTGCCCTGGTCGTCGAGCACGCGAATCAGGCCACGGGCCAGGTCGGCGGTGTCGGCCGGTTCTACGTCGATTGGGGGTTTGCGCACTGTGCCCGCATCGGTCAGATGCAGGTAGGAGAAGTCGGTTTTGCATCCAGGACGGCCCGATGGTTCAGGCACGTGCAGGCGCAGCGGTTCATACGCTTCTTTCATGGCTTCTACGCTCGATCTTGTGAATTTCTTGTAGTGAGCTGACGTTCATCCTTCGGGTCGAAGGAATCTTGTCCTACAACAATCATAGGCCCGGCGCAGAAGAATATTTCTCTCTGTTTCGTTGCGCTTGAGATCATTTGAGGATAAAAAATCTGCATAAACATAAAAAACAGGTGGTTTTGTCTCATGCGCAAACTGGACCGTACCGATATCGGCATTCTCAACAGCCTTCAGGAGAACGCGCGCATCACCAATGCCGACCTAGCCCGCTCGGTGAACCTGTCGCCCACGCCCTGTTTCAATCGGGTCAAGGCCATGGAGGAACTGGGGCTGATTCGCGAGCAGGTGACGCTGCTGGATGCTGATCTGCTGGGGTTGCATGTCAATGTGTTCATCCACGTCAGCCTGGAGAAACAGGTGGAGGAGGCGCTGCAGCATTTCGAAGAGGCGATTGCCGATCGTCCGGAGGTGATGGAGTGTTATTTGATGGCCGGGGATCCGGACTATCTGATCCGGGTTCTGGTGCCAACCATTCAGTCGCTGGAGCGCTTCATGATGGATTTTCTGACCAAGGTGCCGGGGGTGGCCAATATCCGCTCCAGTTTTGCCCTCAAGCAGGTGCGGTACAAGACGGCGCTGCCTTTGCCGGCGAATGGGTTGACGTTGGGGGTCTGATTGCTGTTTTTGGTGGGGGCATATCCGTTGCTGCGGTAACGGCCGCCTTAGGTTCCGCCCTGACGGCGGGTTACTTGGAAAAGCCCCAAGTAACCAAGGGCTCTTACCCCTGACGTACGGCCCCTCGCTAAGGCTCGGGGTTCCTTCGCTACGGTATCCATCCGGGGGGCATCGCCTCCGGTTTGCTTCGCTGCACCTCCTCTCGATGTATGCGGCTTCGCCGCACGGCGCTACGCGCCTCCCCCAGATGGACACCTTCGCTCAGCCTGCCGACGGGGCGGTGAATCAGGATCAAAAGCTGCAGGCGAGCTAACGCTCGGCCTGTTGAGTGGTGAGGGCGGACGAGGCGGCCTACCGGCCGGCCTGCTTTTTTTGCGGACGACTCTCTCCCCGTAGCAGCTGTCGAGCCTGCGAGGCTGCGTTCGAGGACGCAGTCCTCGCAGCCCTTAGACCAAGACCGCCTCTATCTGCCGACGGGGCGGTGAATCAGGATCAAAAGCTGCAGGCGAGCTAACGCTCGGCCTGTTGAGTGTTAAGGGCGGACGAGGCGGCCTACGGGCCGGCCTGCTTTTCCTGACTGGATTATTACTGTGGGATATCCCTGTGGGAGAGAGCCGGGTGGCGCTCCGTTTGCTCGCGATGGGGCCGGTGCAGCCAACATTTATGGCGCCTGACACACCGCCATCGCAGGCTCGTGGTGTCAGAGCCGGTTGATCGGGATTTTCAGGTACACCACGCCATTGTTTTCCGGCGGCGGCAGGTGGCCTGCTCGGACGTTGACCTGGATCGCCGGCAGCAACAGGGTCGGCATGTCCAGTCCGGCATCACGTTGGGTGCGCATGGCGATGAATGTGGCGGCGTCGATGCCGTCGCGCACATGGATGTTGTGCGCGCGCTGCTCGCCGACGGTGCTCTGGCACTGTGGCGTGCGGTCAGGTGGTGGGTAGTCGTGGCAAACGTAGAGGCGGGTGGTGGCGGGGTAGGCCAGCAGGCGCTGGATCGAGGCGAACATTTGCGCGGCGTTGCCGCCGGGGAAGTCGCAGCGGGCGGTGCCGACGTCGGGCAGGAACAGGGTGTCGCCCACCAGGATCAGTTGTTCGTCGATCAGGTACGCCATGTCTGCCGGGGTGTGCCCAGGCACATGCAGGGCTTTGGCCGACAGGTTGCCGATGGCAAACACCTCGTCTGGGGCAAATAGATAATCGAATTGCGAACCGTCGACCGCAAATTCCGGTTCCAGGTTGAACAGGTCCTTGAACTCTGCCTGTACCTGGCTGATGGCCTGGCCGATGGCGATCTTGCCGCCCAGTTCGCGGCGCAGGTAGGGCGCGGCGGACAGGTGATCGGCGTGGGCGTGGGTTTCCAGCAGCCATTGCACCTGCAGTTGGTGGTCGCGCACGAAACGGATGATCCGCTGAGCCTGGACCGTCGAGGTTTTTCCGGATGCGGGTTCATAGTCGAGCACCGGGTCGACGATCGCGCAGGCACCGCTAGAGGCTTCATAGATCACGTAGCTGTAGGTCGACGAGGCGGGGTCGAGGAAGGCTTCAATCAAGGCGGGCATGGTGGCCGTTTCTGTCAGGACAAGCCTTGAGGGTAGTTTCATTTTCCACGGCTTGACCAGTCCTGAACCAATTCAATGCATGAAAAAAGCCGCACACGCTCTATCCTGTCAGGCATCGATACCGGGCGTTCCCGGCTTTTTTCGCGGACCATGAGTGTTTTATGTTGCTGGCGAGTGTGTTTGGCGTGGTGATGGGGCTGGTGCTGGGCTTGACGGGGGCAGGGGGTGGCATTCTGGCGGTCCCGGCGCTGGTGCTCGGCCTGGGCTGGAGCATGACCCAGGCGGCCCCGGTGGCCCTGTTTGCGGTGGGTAGCGCGGCGGCGGTGGGTGCCATCGATGGCTTGCGCCACGGCCTGGTGCGCTACCGCGCGGCGCTGTTGATTGCGTTGTTGGGCGCGGTGTTTTCGCCTCTGGGCATTTATTTCGCCCACCAGTTACCGGAAAAAATCCTCATGCTGCTGTTCAGCCTGCTGATGGTCATGGTGGCCGTGCGCATGCTGCGCCGCGAACGCCAGGACGCCGGGCCGAGCGATCACGGCCATGCCAACTGGGGGCAGAAGAACTGCATGCTCGACCAGCAGACCGGACGCTTTTCCTGGACCGCCAAGTGCACCGCAACCCTGGCCGCCCTCGGCGCGGTGACCGGGGTGGTGTCGGGGTTGCTGGGAGTGGGCGGCGGCTTCCTGATTGTCCCGGCGTTCAAGCAACTGACCGACGTGCAGATGCGCGGGATTGTCGCCACGTCGTTGATGGTGATCAGCCTGATTTCGCTGATGGGCGTCATCGGTGCCTTCCACGCCGGAGTCCGCATCGACCGCCTGGGGGGGGCGTTCATCGTCGCCAGTATCCTCGGCATGTTGCTCGGTCGCAGGTTGTGCGCCCATGTCCCGGCTCGCGCCTTGCAGGTCGGTTTTGCCAGCGTGTGCGTGGTGGTTGCGCTGTACATGCTGGTAAAGGCCCAGGCCTGAGGTCCAGAAGCCACCAAGCCTGTGTGGGAGCGAGCCGGGCGGCGCTCCGTCAGCTCGCGATGGACGTCAACGATGACGCGTCCTTCCTGGATGAACGTGTCGCCCTCGGGTTTTTCGCGAGCAGGCTCCCACGGTAAAGAGGCGTACGCCCAAAGTGGCGGGCCTTGGCCGGGGTCGGTCTTACGCCGTAGTTGCTGCCCATCACCTGCCAGTCCAAAGCACCTGACAATCGCCTCCAAGGCAGCGTATGACGCCGCCGGTCGGCTTTCGATAATCGCCTCCGACATCAAGTCCCCGTTGCGGAGCGCGCCATGCACAACAATAAGAACTTGCAGCACCGTTTCTTGCCAGCCTTCATCGCCAGTCTGTCCACCCTCGGCCTCAGTTCGTTTGCCCAGGCCGATATCATGCTCTACGACAAGGACCAGACCACATTCTCTACCGACGGCTACATCAACGCGTTCTACGTCAACAGTGACGTCGACCGTGCGGGTGATCAGTACGATCGGCGTCAGTCGCGGGTGAAGATGGGGTTCTTGCCCAACTACCTGGGCTTCAACATGGGCAAGCAGGTCGATGACCTGAAACTCGGCGCCCGGGCTTCGTTCTGGGTGACCATCAACGACAGTGAAACCAACGGCACCGACACCGCCATCGACGTGCGCCAGTTCTACGGCACGGTGGCCAACCCGGAGTGGGGTGAGGTGCTGATCGGCAAGGACTTCGGGCTGTTTGCCCGCTCCAACATCCTGCTCGACGAATTGCTGGCCGGTTATGGCCAGGTCAGTGACACCCTGGGCCTGGTGGATGGCGGTGGAGTGTCGTTCGGCAACATCGGCACCGGCTACCCGTACCCGTTCCCGACTTCGCAGATCACCTACCGCACGCCGGTGCTCGACGGGTTGCGGGTGGCGGTGGGGATCATGGACCCGGTCGACACCAACGACAGCAGTCCGACCGGCAAGGCCTACCAGGAAAACCCGCGGACCGAGAGCGAGATCACCTACCAGTTCGACCTCGCCGGGGCGAAGATCTACAGCTGGGTCAACGGCAGCTACCAGACCTCCGACAACACCGATTCGAGCGTCGATACCATCACCTCCAAAGGCGTCGGTTACGGCGTGCAGGCCAAGATGGGCGGTCTGTCGTTGACCGGTTCCGGCTTCCAGGCCAAGGGCATCAACCCGTTCTATACCAACAACGCCGGCGAGCCCACGCTGCGCAACGTCGACAGCGACGGCTACCTGCTGCAGGGCTCCTACAAGCTGGACAAGAACCGCCTGGCCCTGTCCTACGGCAAGACCAACGACGATGGCAACGGCGTGGTCGGCAGCGGCGCGGACTACGAGACGCGCGGTGTCGCGCTGTTCCACGACGTCAACGACAACCTCAAGCTGGTGGCCGAGTACAACCAGTTCGAAATCAACGGCCACGACAGCAGCGAGCAGAACGAAGACACCGATACCTTTGCCGTGGGTGCGGTACTGACCTGGTAACCCTCGGTGTGGCGCTGGCTGTGCGCATCACGGCCGGCGTCGCACCGCTCTCATCCGATCGAAGCGCCAGACCGCTACCCAAGTAGCATAGGTCGCGCTCCGTTGCCTTCGTACACTCAAGCCTCAATCATGCGCACCTGCCGGAGGCGACGATGCAGCAGGTCCAGAGTGAAGGGGTCGTCAGTGCCATGTCCCAGGCCAGTGACGCGCAACAGGTAGCCCAGGAGCTGGCGCGGCAGTTGCTGCATCCGCACCTGGGGTTCGTGCTGTTTTTCTGTTCCGCCGAGTACGACCTGCAGGCGCTGGGCCAGGCCCTGCAGCAGGGGTTCGGCGGGATCCGCCTGGTGGGCTGCACCAGTGCCGGGGAAATCACCCCCCAGGGTTACGGCCGCAATTGCGTGACGGCGGTGGGTTTCGATCACCGGCACTTCTCCATTTCCACCGAGCTGATCGACGAGATGGAGCACTTCAGCCTGATTGACGCCCAGCAGATGGTCGAGCGCCTGGTCAGCGGCTGTCGCAGCAACACCCTGGCGCCGATCAAGGGCAACAGCTTTGCCCTGACCCTGCTCGACGGGCTGTCCAGCCGCGAGGAGATGGTCCTTGCCGCCCTCAGTGCAGCCTTGGGCGACATCCCCCATTTCGGTGGTTCGGCCGGCGACGACAATTACCTGACCCACACCCATGTGTACTTCGGCGGGGCGTTTCACAGCGGCGCGGCGGTGGTGGTGCTGGTCAACACCTGGCTCGACTTTGAAGTGTTCACCACTCACCACATCCTGCCGCGCGCGGAAAAGCTGGTGGTGACCGGTGCCGACAGCCCTTCCAGGCGGGTGTTCGAACTCAACGCCGAGCCCGCTGCCGAGGAGTACGCCCGGCACATTGGCGTGCCGGTGGCCGAGCTCGATCACCGGATTTTTGCCGCCCACCCCTTGGCCGTGCGGATCAACCAGCAGTACTACGTGCGGGCGATCCAGCAAGTACACCCGGACCTGAGCCTGAGTTTCTACTGCGCCGTGGAGAACGGCATCGTCCTCACCGCCATGACGCCGGGGCCGATGCTGCCGAACCTGGAGCGCCTGTTCGAGGGCTTGCAGGAGCGTCTCGGCGAGCTGCTGCTGACCATCGGCTGCGACTGCTTCCTGCGGCGCCTGGAACTGGAAGACAGCGGCAAGCTGGAGCAGATCGGCGGTTTTTTGCGGGACCAGCGGGTGATGGGTTTCAACACCTACGGAGAACAGTTCAATGGCATGCACATCAACCAGACCTTTACCGGGGTTGCCATTGCCCGTGGCCGATCCCCAGCAAAACGCTGAGCTGCAGGCTCAGATCGCCAGCCTGCAGCGCGACAACCACAAGCTGGCGCGCATCAACAGTGCCTTGATCGAGCGCATCGAGTCCGGCGTCACCCGTGGCAACGACCCCTATGCGGCGTTCCAGCACTCGGTGGTGCTGGCCGAACAGGTGCGCGAGCGTACCGATGCGCTGAACCAGGCCATGGCCGAGCTCAAGGCGGGCAATCACCTGCTCAGTGACGCGCGGCTGCGGGCCGAGACCGCCCACCAGCACCTGATCGATGCCATCGAGAGCATTTCCGACGCCTTTGTGCTGTTCGACGCCGACCAGCGCATCGTCCTGTTCAACAGCCGCTTCAAGGCGTTCTGGAGCAACAGCCGAGTGCGGATCATCGCCGGCATGCGCCTGGCCGAGGTCAAGCGCCTGATGACCGGGACCGGGCTGTTCACCGAGGAACCCCGGGGCAGCGCCGACGAAAGCCTGTTGTATCGCCTGCAGAACGGGCGCTGGCTGCAGGTCAGCGAGCGGCCGACCCAGGAGGGCGGGCGGGTGATCCTGTTCACTGACATCACCGAGGTCAAGCAAAGCGAAACCGTGCGCCGTGAGCAGGCAGTGGCGCAGAAATCCCATTTGCTGCAGCGGGCGGTGGACAACCTGTCCCAAGGGGTGGCGATGGTCAACGCCGAGGGCGTGCTGGAGCTGTGGAACCGGCGCTTTCTCGAACTCAGCGGGTTGGCCCCGGTGGCCGCCCATCGACCGTTCAGCGAGGTCATCGGCGACAGCGAGCTGCAGCTGCTGACCCCCGCCAGCCGCGACGCCAACGGCCGGCCCGTGCAGGAGTGCGAACAGCGCCTGTACGATGGCCGGGTCCTGGAGATCCGCACCCATCCGCTGCCCACCGGCGGCTTCGTCAACACCTTCACCGACATCACCGAGCGCTACCAGCACGCCGAGGCGCTGAGTGAAAGCGAGCGCTGGATCCGCCTGATCACTGACCACGTGCCCGCCCTGATCGCCTACCTCAATGCCGACCTGGTCTACGAATTCACCAACAAGGTCTACGAAGAGTGGTACTGCTGGCCGCGCGGGGTGATGCTCGGCCAGAGCCTGCGCGAGGTCCACAGTGAGCAGCACTACCAACGCCTGGAAGCCTATGTGGCGCGGGCGCTGGCGGGCGAGAGCGTGACCTTCGAGTTTGCCGAGACCAACATCAACAATCAGGAGCGCTACATGCTGCGCTCTTATGTGCCCAATCGCCTGGCCAGCGGCGAAGTGGTGGGGATCTTTGTGCTGATCCGCGACATCACCGAGCGCCGACGTACCGCCGAGGCACTGCACCAGGCGTATCAGAACCTCGAATTGCGGGTGCGCGAACGCACCACGGAGCTGACCACCCTCAACAATCAACTGCGCAGCGAGATCGACGAGCGTCGGCGCGTCGAATCGCGGCTGCGCGAGGCCAAGCTGGAAGCCGAGCGGGCCAACCTGTCGAAGACCAAGTTTCTCGCCGCCGTCAGCCATGACCTGCTGCAACCGCTGAACGCCGCGCGCCTGTTTACCGGGGCCTTGCTCGAACGCCGCGAGCCCCAGGCCAACGAAGTGCTGGTGCGCAATGTCAGCAACTCGCTGGAAGACGTGGAAAACCTACTGGGCACCCTGGTCGACATTTCCAAGCTGGATGCCGGGGTGATCACTGCCGATATCGCTCCGTTCGCCTTGAGCGAGTTGCTCGAGAACCTCGCCGCGGAGTACGCCCAGGTGGCTCGCAGCGAGGGCCTGGAACTGCACTTCGTGGCCTGTTCGGCGTTGGTGCGCAGCGATATCCAGTTGCTGGCGCGGATCCTGCGCAATCTGCTGAGCAATGCCATCCGCTACACCTACAGCGGCCGCGTGGTGTTGGGGTGTCGGCGCCAGCACCAGCGGCTGTCGATCGAGGTCTGGGACAGCGGCATGGGCATCGCCGAAGAGCGCCTGGAGGAAATTTTCCAGGAGTTCAAGCGCGGTGACGTGCAGCGCCCCCATCAGGACCGGGGCCTGGGCCTGGGGTTGGCGATCGTGGAGAAGATCGCCGGGATCCTCGGGCACCGGATCCACGTGCGTTCCTGGCCGGGGCGCGGCTCGGTGTTCTGCGTGGAAGTACCCCTCAGCGCCACCGCGCCCAAGGCCCTGCCAAGCCCGGTGATCAGCGAGCCGATGCTCGAACGCCTGCGTGGCGCGCGGGTATGGGTGCTGGATAACGACGCGGCGATCTGCGCCGGCATGCGCACCTTGCTCGAAGGCTGGGGCTGCCGGGTGGTGACCGCGTTGTCCGAGCAGGACCTGGCACGCCAGGTGGACAACTACCACGCCGAAGCCGACCTGCTGATCGCCGACTATCATCTGGACGACGAGCACAATGGTGTCGACGCCGTGGCTCGGATCAACGCCCGGCGCGCCTGTGCGATTCCCGCGATGATGATCACCGCCAACTACAGCAACGAACTCAAGCAGCAGATCCGCGAGTTGGGCCATACCCTGATGCACAAACCGGTGCGGCCGATGAAGCTGAAGACCGCGATGAGTCATTTGCTCGGCCGGGTGTAGGCCGTGAGTCGGGCGCCTTGGGGCAGTTCACATTGTGGGAGATTCTATGGTTTAGGGAAGCCCTCAAGCACCAAATCGCTCAAGGCCTCTATGGTGCTGTGGATCTGTGGGAGTTGCCGAAGGCTGCGATCTTTTGATCCTGGATTTGGGGGCATATCCGTTGCTGCGGTAACGGCCGCCTAAGGTTCCGCCCTGACGGCGGGTTACTTGGAAAAGCCCCAAGTAACCAAGGGCTCTTACCCCTGACGTACGGCCCCTCGCTTAGGCTCGGGGTTCCTTCGCTACGGTATCCATCCGGGGGCATCGCCCTCCGGTTTGCTGCGCTGCACCTCCTGGCGATGGTTCGACTGCGTCGAACGGCGCTGTGCGCCAATCCCCGGATGCATACCTTCGCTCAGCCTGCCGATGGGGCGGTGGATCAAGATCAAAAGCTGCAGGCGAGCTAACGCTCGGCCTGTTGAGTGGTAAGGGCGGGCGAGGCGGCCTACCGGCCGGCCTGCTTTTTTGGCGGACGACGCTCCCCCTGTAGCAGCTGTCGAGCCTGCGAGGCTGCGTTCGAGGACGCAGTCCTCGCAGACCTTAGGCAACTTGGGGCGCTTTGTTATCGGCAATTCAACCTGCGGATAACCCCCGGGTGTTCGTCCCCATGCAAAACCTGGCTGTGGCGGGTATCCTTGCCACGCGAGGTTACACGTCTGAATAGGGGAGCAAGCAAGCATGGATAAAGTCATCGTCATCACCGGTGGCAGTCGCGGTATTGGCGCGGCCACGGCGTTACTGGCCGCGGAGCAGGGGTATCGCATCTGCATCAACTATCAGGCGGACGAAGAGGCGGCCCATCGGGTGCTGGCCCAAGTCCGTGCCCTGGGGGCCCAGGCGATCGCGGTGCGTGCCGATGTCAGCAGCGAAGACGAAGTGATCAGCCTGTTCCAGCGCGTGGACAACGAGCTGGGGCGGGTCACCGCGCTGGTCAACAACGCCGGCACGGTCGGGCAGAAGTCCCGCGTCGAGGACATGTCCGAGTTTCGCATCCTGAAAATCATGAAGACCAACGTCCTGGCACCGATGCTCTGCGCCAAGCACGCGCTGCTGCGCATGTCGCCCAAACATGGCGGCCAGGGTGGCAGCATCGTCAATGTCTCGTCGGTCGCCTCACGCCTCGGTTCGCCGGGTGAATACGTCGACTACGCCGCCTCCAAGGGGGCACTGGACTCCTTCACCATCGGCCTGTCCAAGGAAGTCGCCGGCGAAGGCATCCGGGTCAACGCGGTGCGTCCCGGCTACATCTTCACCGACTTCCACGCCCTGAGCGGCGATCCGGAGCGGGTCAGCAAGCTCGAATCAGGCATTCCCATGGCCCGTGGCGGGCGTCCCGACGAAGTGGCCGAGGCAATCATCTGGCTGCTCTCGGACAAGGCGTCCTATGCGGTCGGGACCTTCATTGACGTGGCGGGCGGGCGCTAGAACGAGCGCACGATGCGGCCCAGGGTCTCCATGGCCTTTTCCGTGTCCTCGGTCCAGGGGCTGCCGTAGTTCAGGCGGATGCAGTTGCGAAAGCGTCGGGTCGGAGAAAAGATCGGCCCCGGCGCGATGCTGATGCCCTGGGCCAGGGCCATCTGGAACAATTTCAACGAGTCCATCTGCTCCGGCAGTTCCAGCCACAGGAAGTAACCGCCGGCTGGCTGGCTGACGCGGGTCTGCGCCGGGAAGTAGCGGGCGATCGCCGCCAGCATGGCGCTTTGCTGTTCCTCCAGGGCATACCGCAACTTGCGCAGGTGGCGGTCGTAGCCGCCGTGTTGCAGGTAATCGGCAATCGCTGCCTGGGCTGGCATCGAGGCGCACAGCGAGGTCATCAGCTTCAACCGTTCGATCTTCTGCGCGTAGCGCCCGGCGGCCACCCAGCCAATGCGGTAGCCGGGGGCCAGGCTCTTGGCGAACGAACTACAGTGCATCACCAGGCCTTCGGTATCGAAGGCCTTCGCCGGTTTTGGCGCTTGCTGGCCGTAATACAGTTCGGCGTAGACGTCATCTTCGATCAGCGGCACCTGATGCCGGCGCAGTAACTCCACCAGTTCCTGTTTCTTGGCCTCGGGCATGGTCGCGCCCATGGGGTTCTGGAAACTGGTCATGCACCAGCAGGCCTTGATCGGGTGGCGTTCGAGGGTTTGCGCGAGCACCCCAAGGTCGATGCCATCGCGCGGGTGCACGGGAATCTCCACGGCCTTGAGCTTGAGCCGTTCGAGCACTTGCAGGCTGGCATAGAAGGCCGGGGCCTCGATGGCCACCAGGTCGCCGGGTTCGGTGACGGCTTGCAGGCACAGGTTGAGGGCTTCCAGCGCGCCATTGGTGATCAGCAGTTCTTCCATGGGCAGCATCAACCCGCCGACCATGTAGCGCAGGGCGATTTGCCGACGCAGTTGCGGGTTGCCCGGCGACATGTCGGTGACCACCATGCGCGGGTCCATTTCGCGGCTGGCACTGGCCAGCGAACGGGCCAGGCGTTGCAGCGGAAACAGGGTCGGGCTGGGAAACGCCGAACCGAACGGCACGGTGTGCGGGTCCTTGATCGAGTCCAGTACCGAGAACACCAGTTCACTGACGTCGACCTCGGTGGACTCGTTGACCTGGCTGCTGATCACCGGCTCGGAAAACGGGCTGGGGGCGTGGGTGTTGACGAAGTAGCCGGAGCGCGGTCGGGCGCGAATCAGGCCGCGGCGTTCCAGCAGGTAGTAGGCCTGGAACACCGTGGACGGGCTGACCCCGTACGTCTGGCTGGCATAACGCACCGAGGGCACCCGCTGGCCGGGCCCCAGGACGCCGGAGCGGATCAGCTCGGCAATATCGTCAGCGAATTTTTCGTAGCGTTTCATCGAAAGCCCGATAGATGTCATTCAGAAAAATCGAGGTGACTGTTTCGCGAGCAGGCTCGCTCCCACAGGTATTGCACAGATCATGTGGGAGCGAGCCCGCTCGCGATGACAGCACCGCAGTGTAAAGGCTCAGCGGTTCAGCGGTGCAACAAAGCGGCTTTTTGCCACGCTGTTGATCTGTGGCTCATCGCTGTCGCTGACCTTGAAGCTCAGGGTCTGCGAGCTGCTGGCGGGCTTGTCGGTGGTCATGGCGACCGACACCGGCACATCGAGAATCTCCCCGGGCGCCAGGCTCAGCTCGGTCTTGCCCTGCAACTGGAAGCCCTCGCCATCCACCAGTGACAGGCGATAGTCCTGGCGCTGTTGGGTCTTGTTGATGACCTTGAGGCTGTAGATGTTCTCGATCTGGCCCTGGCTGTTTTCGCGGAACAGACCACGGTCCTTGCTCACGTCCAGGGACACCATCGGCCGTTCCACCAGGGCCAGCACCAGGGCGCCGATCATCACCAGCAGCACCGCGGTGTAGCCGATCAGGCGCGGGCGCAGCAGGTGGGTCTTGCCACCTTGCAACTGGTGCTCGGAGGTATAGCTGATCAGGCCCCGGGCGTAGCCCATCTTGTCCATGATCGAGTCACAGGCGTCGATGCAGGCGGCGCAGCCGATGCACTCCATCTGCAAGCCGTCGCGGATGTCGATCCCGGTAGGGCAGACCTGCACGCACAACTGGCAATCGATGCAATCGCCCAGGCCGACCTCGGCCGGCTTCACCTCGCGCTTGCGCGGGCCACGGTGTTCGCCACGGGCGGTGTCGTAGGAAATGGTCAGGGTGTCTTTGTCGAACATCACGCTCTGGAACCGTGCGTAGGGGCACATGTGCATGCACACCGCTTCGCGCAACCAGCCGGCGTTGATGTAGGTGGCTGCGGTGAAAAACAGCACCCAGAACAGGCTGACGCCGCCCATCTGCCAGGTCAGCAGTTCTTCGGCCAGCGGCCGAATCGGCGTGAAGTAACCGACAAAGGTCAGGCCGGTGAGCACGCTGATCGCCAGCCACATCGTGTGTTTGGCCGAGCGGCGCAGCAGTTTTTCCAGGGTCCAGGGCGCGGCTTGCAGCTTGATCCGCTGGTTGCGCTCACCCTCGGTGACTTTTTCACACCACATGAACAACCAGGTGAACGAGCTCTGCGGGCAGGTGTAGCCACACCAGACGCGCCCGGCAAACACGGTGATCGCGAACAGGCCGAAGGCGCAGATGATCAACAGCGCCGAGAGCAGGATGAAATCCTGGGGCCAGAAGGTTGCACCGAAGATGTGGAATTTGCTCTGCGCCAGGTCCCAGAGCACAGCCTGGCGGCCACCCCAGTTCAACCACACGGTGCCAAAAAATGCCAGGAACAGAAAACCCGCACCACTGATGCGCAAGGTGCGGAACAAGCCGCTGAAGCTACGGGTGTGGATCTGGTTGTCGCTGGATTTGGCCTTCATCTTTGAACGCGAAGGCTCGAATGTTTCTACTAATCGGACGGGGATTTTATCGCTCATGGTCTTTCGCTCATCAGCCTCCATCAGGCCAATGAACTATGCGCGGGCAACTGTTTGCATAACAGACTCAGGTATTGGATTAAAAAGCGGATCAGATGCGCCGCCGAGCCGCCCCTGCGACAACTTGATGCACCCCGCCGGGCGTGGCGCGCATGCCTATCCCAGGCGCCTGGCGGGGGGCTTGATGGAGATCAGTCAAATCACCGAATCACTGTCGGTGACCTTCAAGTGCCGCCGTCCATCGACCGCACCTGCTACGGTCAATGCGTCGGCTTCTGCTTCGGTGATGTACACGCGCTGACCGTCGAGGTCCACCGCCGACGAGGGGGGAGGGGTGAGGGGTTAACACATGGGGCGATTGGATGAACGTGTCATCAAGATTGTTCTCGGAGTATTGCTTCATGAAGTATTTTCTCTGAGTCAACTAGGGTTAGTGCCTGTTCGCCAAGAAGTATCAGGAATAATTTCGACTTGAGATCACCTTTTGCACGCGACAAACCCAGTTAATATTTAACGATTGAAATAATCCTATTGTTGCGATGAAGCTTAGGGGGCTTGTCTATTACACGGAATTTACTCATTGCACGGAGCGCCACATGCAAGAACCTGCCAATCTTCCTGCGTTTCTGATTACGCCTGACTCTTTGCCCGTTCCATTCAAAGAAGCACCCGGTTTTACTTTAGATTTAGACAGTATTTTGTTTTGGGATGGGGCTGTCCCGGCGGTTACGCCGCCTTACAATATTGATGATATAAAAAATAGTCGTGATGCATACACAAAGCTAGTGGCGGTAGGGCTTTCGGTGTGCAGCCAGATAATGAGCAGTTTTTCGGGTGGTGCATCAAGCGTTATAGGCGACTTAAAGAGACGCATGTCCTCGGCGATTGATAGCCAACAACTAAATACGCTGGAAGCTGACTTAAAAAAGAAAGCGATTATCTTTGAGCTTCTACAAAAGGTCGTCCGGAATAAGAGTTGGAATGAGGCGGTTGAGTTTTTTGGCGTAGACGCTCTGTCGCTGAACAGTACCGAGAGTTCCGAACTCTTTGCAGGCTACGTGGATGCAGAAGATTATGAGGGTGCATCAAGAAGCTTTTATGAGGGGTTCCTGATATCACTGACTGCGGCCTACGTTAAACGGATTCTTGTCGAAGCAGTTGCCATCCTAGAAGACGCCTCCATGGAGGTAGACGCTGCGATCCATTCTGCCTTGGCTAGGGGCGACACTGCCTCCACTTTCAGGCTACCTATTGTCCAAAGTGCACAGCTGGGAACTGTAGCGGGCACCATTACCCTCCACACCGCTTACGGTTGGACCTTGGAGGCCGGGATTCAAAAAGGCATTCAGTTGTTGAGCGGATTGGGGGAAGCACTTCTCAGCCGCGCTACTGCTGTCGGCATAGGTGCCCTGTTCTATTCACCGGCTCTTGGCAACGGTGAACGTTACCCTGAAACAGTGCTCAGTCTGCCTGCCAATAAACTTTTGCCGGAGCTGCCACCTAACCTTGATGAAATCGCCGCTGGTGAAGGAACCATTGACCTTCCTTATCGGATCTATGGCGATCTCAGCCAATACACACTCGTTGCCACCCCAGCTGAAGGGAGTGTTTCGGCAAAAGTGCCTGTTCGGGCCCTGGTGTTCGATCCGACGACCAGTAGCTACAGTTTCACGTCAAACGATACGTCGCCCACTATTCTCAGCTTCCCCATCATTCTCTCAGGAAACAGTTCGACAACTTCACCTGTCAAGCCCGCACAAGTACCTATTTACACTGGTATTACACTGGCGCCATTGCTCGTGCAGCCTGAAACTTTGCCCGCTGTCGAACTGCCGGACTTCAGGGATTGTCTTTACTGCTTCCCGGTTGAGAGCGGTCTGCCGCCAATCTACGTTGTTTTCAATAGCCCTTACAAAGGAGCGACCACGAGAGGAAAGTACAGTGGTCGATTATACAATCCCGCCAAAGCCGGAGGCCCGACCCAGGATCTGGATTGGACCAGTGCTACCGTGACGCAAGCGGGTATTGACCTGGTGAAATTGCATACAGGACGCTTCGATCCTTCGGACGCCAATGCGATCATGATTGATCGCCTGGAAAAAATCCTGCGAGGTGAATTGACAATTATGGCTGTCGACAGGCGTTTTTATACTCATGAACTTAGGGAGCTGGAGCGTTTCAGAGTTTCAGGGGTGGCCGACGGTGTAAATCCGAATGACGAAGGTGTTATTTGGAATAATACTCACACCGCGACGCTGGAGGACTACAAGCTAAAAGATACTGTTGAACTACTCTATGCACCTGATGCTATAGAGGCGGAAGAAAAGCAAAGGGAAAAAGAGTACAAGGAAATAGGAGGAATAAAGCAATGAGCATTATAATGAAAATTATACTCAGCGAGAAGCCCGAGGAAGTCATTCTGTTTTTCACCAAGAACGAGCTGGGTATATCCCTTCCTCAGCTTGATCGATTTTATAACAGGGCTAATTGGGCGCATGTGACAGATAATATGGGGCTGTTGAACCTTGTCAAGAACATGGCAAACGCCGGGATTATAAAATATAGAGGGACTGGAATCGTCAGGGGGCCTAACTGGAGAGAGCCAGCGTTCATGCTCGAAGGCAAATATACCTTTGATTGATTGTACCTGGGGAGCTCCGATCAACTGCGGTCAGTCAACTAATCGACTGTTCCTCCCGGTTTCGCGCTGACAACTTGATGCACCCCGCCGGGCGTGGCGCACATGCCTATCCCAGGCGCCTGGCGGGGGGCTTGATGGAGATCAGTCAAATCACCGAATCACTGTCGGTGACCTTCAAGTGCCGCCGTCCATCGACCGCACCTGCTACGGTCAATGCGTCGGCTTCTGCTTCGGTGATGTACACGCGCTGACCGTCGAGGTCCACCGCCGACATCGATTTCTCACTGTCGGTGAGGATGGTCACGTCAGCGGCCAGGCGGATCTCTTCGCCGTTTTCGGTGATGAAAAAGCAGGTCTGGTTTTCGATGCGCAGGCTCATGGGGTTCTCCACTGTTTACGGGGCTTTCACATTAGGGTCCTGGGGCCGCCCATCGTTCGCTGCAACCGATTAGTGGTCAGTGTGGTCCATGCCTTATCAACCTTTTTTCAGGACTGCCTCATGGACGCCTGGTGGCATGAAGTCTGGATCACCCTGCAAGCGGAGTTCGCCGACATCGGCGACGCGTCGCAGTTGACGCGCATCACCGTGCGCTTGCTGATCGCCGCGCTGCTGGGGGCGATCCTCGGGTTTGAGCGCGAGCAAAAGGGCAAGGCCGCCGGGGTGCGGACCCACATGCTGGTGGCCATGGGCGCCGCCCTGTTTGTGCTGGTGCCGCAGATGTCCGGAGCCCAGGCCGATGCCATGAGCCGGGTGGTGCAGGGGGTGATCGCCGGCATCGGCTTTCTCGGTGCCGGGACCATTCTCAAGGGCAAGGACGGCGACGAAAGCCACGTCAAAGGCCTGACCACCGCCGCCGGCCTGTGGATGACCGCCGCCATCGGCGTCGCCGCCGGCATGGGCCGCGAGTCGACGGCAGTGCTCAGCACGCTGCTGGCGCTGGCGGTGTTCAGCGTGATGCCGTGGATCGTCAACCGGTTCGATAAGGACAAAGAACCCTAGGGATAAATTTTATGCCGGGCTGACAATCACTGGCGGCATCGGCGTGGGTGGCTCCTCCCGCGGTGGCGGGCGGGTGCCTGGTGGGTCCTGCTCGGGAACGGGCTGCGGATCGGTCTCGGGGATCACCGGATGGTCGATGTTCGGATCCGGGGTTTCTCCAGGGAAGGGTTGGGTCATCGGTCTAACCTCCAGTGGCATGGGGTGTGGGTCCTGCTTATGTGGGTTGACCATCCGGTAGTGGGTTTGATTCCAGGCAATTGCCGAGACATCGCGCCTAATGGTTAGCGGGGAGAGGTGGTTGGCGTCTGGATGAATACCTCGTCAAGGCCATGTTCGTTGAGTAAGCGCGTTAGTTCAGCTTCGCTAAGGGTTCGGCCCTGCAGTTCTCTAATTGCTTGCAGAAGCGAGGGTGGTGCTGTTCGGGATGAACCTCTTGTTGAGAGCTCTATGTTGTCGTTATTGAAGTTCAGTAACTTGTAATTTTCTATGCTGAGTCTCATGGCTGTCCTTATGTTGACTTTTCGAACACGAGCGCAAGGGCCAGTATTTATTCTGGAGTTTTTTGGGGTTTGCTTGTCTGGATGGGTTGCAGCCAGAGTTCGGTTGAGCGCCACGTCTTTTCAAGTGGTCCTCAGTTTTTAGTTTGCAGGAGAGCATATTGCAAGTAGGCAAGATTTTCTGTTGTAGGAGATTTCGCGCGCGTCTCTTAATGCAATCCTTCAAATTTAATTCACCCTTCCGATGGGTCGGTTTTTTATATAAACAACATCGAAAGTCTGTTATTTCAATACGCCCGGATAAAAGATTTGTATTTACATGGGGCGCCGGTTGGGATCGGTCTTGCGAAGTTTTTAATACGCTTGTAATGCTTTTCCTTTATTTATGTAGGCTTGGTATTTTTATTAGCCCTTACCTGCTCAAAAAAGGCGACGAACGGTGTACTGCAGCCTGGCCTTGCTCAAGCGCCCAGTGGCATCTGGCCTGAGTCGTGCTTAAGTAGGTTGACCATTGCGCCGAGGATTGGCGTCCAGCCAATTCCCTATGAACTTTTGCCGGTGCCTGTCGCTCGGAACCTAAGTGAGCTCATTCGGTGCGGGACTACCTTGCCGACGACACCCAGACACAAGAGCGTCCTTGGGGCGTAGAGGAGAGAGGCTCGATGATGGCTGAGAAACCCGATGAGTTGAACTACAACCCCCACCTGCCACTGTCCCAGGCGCTGTTGCTGCCGCGCATCGTGATTGAAGACACCCTGCCGATCCTCGAAGGCGGGCAGTTTGCCGTCAAGGCTGTGGTGGGGCAGGACGTCGAGGTGACCAGCAAGGTGTTCGCCGACGGTCACGACAAACTCGCGGTACGCCTGCGTTGGCGTGGTGAGGGCGATGAGGTGTGGCACAGCGAGGTGATGACCGACCTGGGCAACAATGCCTGGCGGGGGCGTTTTCATGTGCCGGCCCAGGGACGCCAGGTGTTTTGCATCGAAGCCTGGATCGACCACTTCGCCAGTTTTTGCTACGAACTGGACAAGAAGCACGTTGCCAATATCCCCGTCAGCCTGGAACTGCAGGAAGGCCGGCTGCTCGTGCAGCAAGCCGCCGAACGCGCCGAGGGGCCACTCAAGGAGCAACTGACGGCGTTGCACCAGCAGTTGTCCGGGTTGCTCGAAATCGAGCAGGTGGCGCTGTTCCTGCACCCCCATAGCGCCGAACTGATGAGCCAGGCCGATCACCGTGCCTACCTCAGCCTGAGCCCGGAGTACCCGGTCGACGTGGAGCGCGAGCTGGCGCAGTTCGCCAGTTGGTATGAGCTGTTTCCGCGTTCGATCACCGACGACCCCGCGCGCCATGGCACCTTCAATGATGTGCACGCGCGCCTGCCGATGATTCAGGACATGGGGTTCGACGTGCTGTACTTTCCGCCGATCCATCCGATCGGCCGCAGCTACCGCAAGGGCCCGAACAACTCCCTGACGGCCGGCCCGGACGATCCGGGCAGCCCCTATGCCATCGGTAGCGAGGAGGGCGGTCATGAGGCTATTCATTCACAGCTGGGCAGTCGCGAAGACTTCCGCCGGCTGGTGGCGGCTGCCGCTGACTACGGCCTGGAAATCGCCCTCGACTTCGCCATCCAGTGTTCCCAGGACCACCCTTGGCTGGAGCAACATCCGGGTTGGTTCAACTGGCGTCCGGACGGCACGATCAAATACGCGGAAAACCCGCCGAAGAAATACCAGGACATCGTCAACGTCGACTTCTATAGCAGCGAGGCGATTCCCAGCCTGTGGCTGGAACTGCGCGATATCGTGCTCGGCTGGGTCCGGGAGGGGGTGAAGATCTTTCGCGTCGACAACCCGCACACCAAGCCGCTGCCGTTCTGGCAATGGCTGATCGCGGATGTGCGGGCGTTGTACCCCGAGGTGATCTTCCTCGCCGAAGCCTTCACCACGCCGGCGATGATGGCGCGCCTGGGCAAGGTCGGTTACTCCCAGAGCTACACCTACTTCACCTGGCGCAATACCAAGCAGGAGCTGGCCAGTTACTTCAGCGAACTGAACCAGTCGCCCTGGCGCGAATGCTACCGGCCGAATTTTTTCGTCAATACCCCGGACATCAACCCGGGTTTCCTGCACCAGTCGGGGCGCGCCGGGTTTCTCATCCGCGCGGCGCTGGCGACCATGGGGTCGGGATTGTGGGGCATGTACTCGGGGTTCGAGCTGTGCGAGTCGGCACCGGTGCCGGGCAAGGAGGAGTACCTGGATTCGGAGAAGTACCAGATCCGCGTCCGCGACTTCAATGCCCCCGGCAACATCATCGCCGAGATCGCCCAGCTCAATCGCATCCGTCGGCAGAATCCGGCCTTGCACAGCCACCTCGGCTTGCAGCTGTATAACGCCTGGAACGACAACATCCTGTACTTCGGCAAATGCAGCGCCGATCGCAGCAACTTCATTCTGGTGGCCGTCAGCCTGGATCCGTTCAACGCTCAGGAGGCGCATTTCGAACTGCCGCTGTGGGAGCTGGGGCTGGCGGACGACGCGGTGACCCAGGGCGAAGACTTGATGAATGGCCATCGTTGGACCTGGTACGGCAAGACCCAATGGATGCGCATCGAACCCTGGCATCAACCGTTCGGCATCTGGCGGATATCGCTGTAGAGCGGGGGCCAAGACCCGCACGACCGGCACCTGCCACCACCCATTGAACAGGAGATTGTAATGGCGAAGAAACCCAGGTCAGCCACCTTCAGCGATGACCCGCTCTGGTACAAGGATGCGGTGATTTACCAAGTTCATGTCAAATCCTACTTCGACTCCAACAACGACGGTATCGGCGATTTTCCCGGGCTGATCGCCAAGCTCGACTACATCGCCGACCTTGGCGTCAACACCATCTGGCTGTTGCCGTTCTATCCTTCGCCACGGCGCGACGATGGCTACGATATTGCCGAGTACCGTGGCGTGCACAGCGACTACGGGACCATGGCCGATGCCAAGCGTTTCATTGCCGAGGCCCACAAGCGCGGGTTGCGGGTGATCACCGAGCTGGTGATCAACCATACCTCCGACCAGCACCCCTGGTTCCAGCGGGCACGCAAGGCCAAGCCCGGATCGGCGGCGCGGGACTTCTACGTGTGGTCCGACGACGACCAGAAATACCACGGCACCCGGATCATCTTCCTCGACACCGAGAAGTCCAACTGGACCTGGGACCCGGTCGCCGGCCAGTATTTCTGGCACCGGTTCTACTCCCACCAACCGGACCTCAATTTCGACAACCCGCAGGTCATGAAGGCGGTGCTGTCGGTGATGCGCTACTGGCTGGACATGGGCATCGACGGCCTGCGCCTGGACGCCATTCCGTACCTGATCGAGCGCGACGGTACCAACAACGAAAACCTGCCAGAGACCCATGACGTGCTCAAGCAGATCCGGGCCGAGATCGACGCCAATTACCCGGACCGCATGCTCCTGGCCGAAGCCAACCAGTGGCCGGAGGACACGCAGCTGTATTTCGGTGATACCCACGGCGACAACGGCGACGAGTGCCACATGGCGTTCCACTTTCCGCTGATGCCCCGCATGTACATGGCCCTGGCCCAGGAAGACCGCTTCCCGATCACCGATATCCTGCGCCAGACCCCAGAGATCCCGGCCAACTGCCAATGGGCGATTTTCCTGCGCAACCACGATGAGCTGACGCTGGAGATGGTCACCGACAGGGAGCGCGATTACCTGTGGAACTACTACGCCGCCGACCGCCGGGCGCGGATCAACCTGGGCATCCGCCGGCGCCTGGCACCCTTGATGGAGCGCGACCGGCGGCGGGTCGAGCTGCTCAACAGCCTGCTGCTGTCGATGCCTGGCACACCGACCCTGTATTACGGCGACGAAATCGGCATGGGCGACAACATCTACCTGGGCGACCGGGACGGCGTGCGCACGCCCATGCAGTGGTCGATCGATCGCAACGGCGGCTTCTCCCGCGCCGACCCGGCCAGCCTGGTGCTGCCACCGATCATGGACCCGCAGTACGGTTACCTGTCGGTCAACGTCGAAACCCAGGCGGGTGATCCCCACTCGCTGCTCAACTGGACCCGGCGCATGCTGGCGGTGCGCAAGCAATCCAAGGCGTTCGGCCGCGGCACGTTGAAAATGCTGTCGCCAAGCAATCGCCGGATCCTCGCCTATACCCGTGAATTCACCGGGGCCGATGGCCGCCACGAAACCATTCTCTGCGTGGCCAACGTGTCGCGCAGTGCGCAGGCCGCCGAGCTGGATCTATCGGCCTACGTCGGCATGGTCCCGGTGGAGATGCTGGGGGGCAATGCCTTCCCGCCCATCGGCCAGCTGAGTTTTCTCCTGACCCTGGCACCCTACGGTTTCTACTGGTTCGTGCTGGCAGCGGAAAACCAGATGCCGAGCTGGCACGTGGAACCGGCGCAGAGCTTGCCGGACTTCACCACTCTGGTCCTGAAAAAGCGCATGGAAGAGTTGCTTGAAGCACCATCACGCACTCTTTTGGAGCAAAACGTGTTGCCCAACTGGCTGCTCAACCGCCGCTGGTTCGCCGGCAAGGACGCCAGCATCGAATCGGTGCACATCGCCTATGGGGTGCGTTTTGGTGATGCCCAGCATCCGGTGTTGCTGAGTGAAATCGAGGTCAGCAGCCAGGGCCAGACCAGCCGCTACCAATTGCCCTTCGGTTTTCTGGGTGAGGACCAGATGGGGGCGGCGCTGCCCCAGCAACTGGCACTGTCGCGGGTCCGGCGTGGGCCGCAGGTCGGCCTGGTCACCGATGCGTTCAGTCTCGATAGCTTCGTGCGTGCGGTGTTGCAGGCGATCCAGGCGCAGACGGTGCTGGCGTCCAGCGACGGCGAGATTCGTTTCGAACCCACTGCCCAACTGGCGCTGCTGGGGCTTGGGGCCGAGTCCGACGTGCGCTACCTGTCCGCCGAGCAGTCCAACAGCTCGGTGGTGATCGGGGGCAGCCTGGTGCTCAAGCTGATCCGCAAAGTGGCCGGTGGTGTGCATCCGGAACTGGAAATGGGGGCGTACCTGACAGCGGCGGGCTTCGAACACATTTCACCGCTGCTCGGCTCCGTGGTGCGGCGTGACGCCCAGGGGGAGGACCACCTGCTGATGATTGCCCAGGGCTACCTGAGCAACCAGGGGGATGCCTGGGAGTGGACCCAGAACAACCTGGAGCGGGCGATTCGAGACGAACTGGCCGATGCCATGTCGGAACAGGACCAGCACTACAACGCCCTCGGCGAACTGCAGGATTTCGCCGCTATGCTCGGCCAGCGCCTGGGGGAAATGCATCTGTTGCTGGCAGCACCCGGCAAAGATCCGGCATTCGGCAGCGAAGTGACCACCGCCAAAGATCAGAAGGCGTTGTACACCTCGATCGCCGCGCAACTGGAACGCGCCTTGTTGTTGCTCAAGCAGCACCAGGGGCAATTGGCTGCGGCCGATCAGCAGCGGGTGGCCCGTTTGCTGGAGCACCGCAAGGTCATTCTCAAACACCTGCAAGGGTTGGCCGAGCAGGCCACGGGCGGCCTGCGCATGCGGGTTCACGGCGACTTGCACCTGGGCCAGGTGCTGGTGATCAAGGGCGACGCCTACCTGATCGACTTCGAGGGCGAACCGGCGCGGGCATTGCATGAACGCCGGGGCAAGCACAGTCCGTACAAGGATGTCAGCGGGGTGCTGCGGTCGTTCGATTACGCGGCGGCCATGGCGCGCAACGGGCAGGGCGTCGACAGCACCGGGCAAGCGGATGTCGCACGCGCGCGGGTTACCGAACGTTATTTGCGTGAGGCGCAGGCCGCCTTTGTCCAGGCATATCGGCTGGCGACAGCTAGTCTTGCTCATACCTGGCAGATGCCTGGAGCCGAAGACGCTGCGCTGGCCTTGTTCAGCCTGGAGAAGGCCGCTTATGAAGTGCTGTATGAAGCCGAAAATCGTCCCGCCTGGCTACCCGTGCCGTTGCACGGGCTCTATGGGTTGTTAAGTGGACTTGAACCCTTTTCCGAGATAGGTGGAGAGCAGTGATGAAGGAACGGGGACTCAAAGAGGCGCTGCTGCCGGCAGCGCGCGACATCGAAGCGTTGGTGCGTGCCGAACATCCGGATCCGTTTGCGATTCTCGGGCCCCACGGGGACGACACCGGCGGCCAGTTCATTCGGGCGTACCTGCCGGACGCCTTGAGCGTCCAGGTACTGGCCCGCGACAGCGGCGCAGTCCTGGGCAGCCTGACGGCCAGCGAGGTACCGGGGTTGTTCGTCGGCCATTTCCCCCAGGCCCAGGCGTACGTGCTGCGCACCCAGTGGGCCGGTGGCGAACAGACGGCCGAAGATCCCTACAGCTTTGGCCAATTGCTGGGTGAGATGGACCTGTATCTGTTCGCCGAAGGCAACCACCGTGACCTCAGTGCCTGTCTGGGCGCCCAGTTGCAGAACGTCGATGGGGTGGACGGGGTGCGCTTTGCCGTGTGGGCGCCGAATGCCCGCCGGGTCTCGGTGGTGGGGGACTTCAATATCTGGGATGGCCGCCGCCACCCGATGCGCCTGCGTCATCCCTCCGGGGTCTGGGAATTGTTCATCCCGCGCCTGCAGGCGGGTGAAGCGTACAAGTACGAGATTCTCGGAGCCCACGGGATCCTGCCGCTCAAGGCCGATCCGATGGCCCTGGCCACTCAATTGCCGCCGGACACCGCGTCGAAGGTCGCCGAACCCTTGATCATCGACTGGCAGGACCAGGCATGGATGCAGGCCCGCGGCGAGCGTCACCGGCCGAGTGCGCCGTTGTCGATCTATGAGTTGCATGCCGGCTCCTGGCAGTGCGAGGTCGACGATGCCGGGGAAGTGGCGCGTCAATACAGTTGGGCCGAACTGGGCGAGCGCTTGATCCCCTACGTGCAGAACCTGGGTTTTACCCATATCGAATTGATGCCGATCATGGAGCATCCCTTCGGCGGCTCCTGGGGTTACCAGCCGCTCTCGCAATTCGCGCCCAGTGCGCGTTACGGTTCCCCCAGTGACTTCGCGGCCTTCGTCAATGCCTGCCACCTAGCCGGGATTGGGGTGATTCTCGACTGGGTGCCGGCGCATTTTCCCACCGACACCCATGGCCTGGCGCAGTTCGATGGCACCGCGCTGTACGAATACGGCAACCCGCAGGAAGGTTTTCACCAGGACTGGGACACCCTGATCTACAACCTGGGGCGCACCGAGGTGCACGGTTTCATGCTGGCCTCGGCGTTGCACTGGCTCAAGCACTTCCATATCGACGGGCTGCGGGTGGATGCCGTGGCCTCGATGCTCTATCGCGACTACTCGCGCAAGGCCGGTGAATGGGTGCCCAACCGCCATGGCGGGCGGGAGAATCTGGAAGCCATCGATTTTGTCCGCCACCTCAATGACGTGGTCGACCTCGAGGCGCCGGGCGCCCTGGTGATCGCTGAAGAGTCCACCGCCTGGCCGGGCGTCAGCCAGAGCACCCAGCAAGGCGGGCTGGGTTTTGACTACAAGTGGAACATGGGCTGGATGCACGACTCCCTGCACTACATCCAGCAGGACCCGGTGTACCGCGCCCATCATCACAATGAGCTGAGTTTCGGCCTGGTGTACGCCTGGTCCGAGCGTTTTATCCTGCCGATTTCCCACGACGAAGTGGTGCACGGCAAGCATTCGCTGATCGACAAGATGCCCGGCGATCGCTGGCAGAAATTTGCCAACCTGCGGGCCTACCTGAGTTTCATGTGGGCGCACCCGGGCAAGAAGCTGCTGTTCATGGGCTGTGAGTTCGGCCAGTGGCGCGAGTGGAACCATGATCAGCAACTCGATTGGTACCTGCTGCAGTACCCGGAGCACCGGGGCGTGCAAAAGCTGGTGAGCGATCTCAACCAGCTGTACCGCGATGAGCCGGCGCTGCACGACCAGGACGATGTGCCGCAAGGTTTCCAGTGGTTGATTGGCGACGATGCGATCAACAGCGTCTACGCCTGGCTGCGCTGGAGCAAGGACGGTCGGCCGGTGTTGGTGGTGGCCAACTTCACCCCTGTACCGCGTCCAGCCTACCGGGTGGGCGTACCGTTCGCCGGACGCTGGAGCGAGTTGATCAACAGCGACGCGGGTATTTATGCCGGGTCCAATTATGGTAACGACGGCGGCGCGCAGACCGAAGAAGAGGGCAGCCACGGCCAGCCGCTGTCACTGGTGCTGAATTTACCGCCGTTGGCGGTGCTGATGTTGCGTCCGTTTGGGTAGAGGCCGGCCTGATGTATCGATGGCGGCTGACATACCGCCATCGCGAGCAGGCTCGCTCCCACAAATGTGCTGGTTGCACGCGATATCTACGGGCAGGCAAAAGCACTGTGAGAGCTAGCCTGCTAGCGATGGGTTCGGCACATCCAGCATCAATGCCGCCTAACCCACCGCTATCGCGGGCGAGCTCACCAACGCATCCGCACCCCGAGGCTGCCGATCAGGCCGTTGAGGTCGTTGTCGTCGACGTCGCTGCTGTAGTCGGCACTGACGTAGAGGCTGACGCTGGGGCTGACCCTGGCAACCAGCCCCAGGCCCAGTTCGACGGTGGAGGAGTAGCGGCTGCTGCTGATCTTGTCGACCTGGTCCAGGGTCACCGTGTCACTGGTGTTGATCCGGTGCCACAGGTTGGTGCGCACATAGGGTTCGACCGGCAGGCCGTTGATGTCGTAGCTCCCTTTCAAGCGGGCCCCGACTCGGCCACTCCAGGTGTTCAAGTCATTGGCTTGGGCGTTGCCGTTGGCGTAGGGCGTGTCCAGGGAGATGCGCTGGTTGATCAACTGCGCCTGGGGTTCGATCACCCAGTTCTTGCTGATCCCGATGGGAAAGCCGCCTTCCACCGACAGCGTCACCGCGCTGCCTTCGGTGGCCTGGCGCTCACCCTGGGCGTTACGGCTGAAACCGCTGACCCGACCGCCACTGGCACTCAGGTCGACGTGCCAGCCGTTGGCACCGGTCAAGCTCCAGTACGCGCCGAGGCTGTCGCCCTGGACGTTCAGGCTGTCGGTGCTGGCGTTGCCCAGGGCCGGACCGACCAGCATGCCATTGCTGTTGCCCTGGATCTGGTGGCTACCTCCCAACAGGCCCACCCGTTGGGTACTGCCGCCATTGCCGTGCACGGTCAGCAGTGCCGGCCCCTTGGCGAGCGCCGCACCTACCGTGGAGAACTGTGAGTTGAGGACATCCTGCTCGGCCTGGGTGGCGGCGTGGCCGTAGACCTGTTGCCAGGCCGAGGGGGCAGCCTGTTCAATGGTCAGTAACTGGTTGTCGAGCCCGGGCTGGCGCATGAACTGGCCGGACTCAAGCATGGGTGGGGCAGGGAAGGCGAAGGTCGGTACGTCCTGGCGATACCAGGGAATCGCCTCGTCTTCGGTAGAAGATGCCACAACCTCCATGGATGTACACAGCAGCAGCGAAGTCGACAGGGTGTACAGGGTGACGGTTATCTCGTGCTGGATAAGGGAGGTGTTCATGGAGGTCTACCTTGCTGCATACGCATGCCATATCTGGTCTTGGCGTCTCTCCTACCCCGATTGAGGGGCGACCGATTTCATTGGGGCAAGCCTTGGCGGCCCGCTGGAACGGGAGCTTGTGGCCTGCCCCAGGAGTTGTTTCCGGGGGTAGTAAGGATTAGCTAAGAAGACCCGGAGCCATGCGTCAAGAAATTGAACGATGAGCGGTATGGCTAATTTAGGTCTCGCAACTGACTGAAAATTGGCGGATCTCTAAGCTGTTGTTTCACTGGAAAATCATCCGGGAACGGCTCTGCGGTACGCTTTTCGCACCCATCACAGATGCACCTCGACCGCCAGCGGCAAGTGATCGGAAAGGTGGCTCCAGGGTTTATTGCCGAGGATTCTGGGGGCGTGGCTGCTGGCGTTGCGCAGGTACACGCGGTCCAGGCGCAGCAGGGGGAAACGGGCCGGATAGGTCTTGGCCGGGCGCCCGTGATGGCGTTCGAAGGCCTCATGCAAGTCATCGCGCTGAGCAAGGGTGAGGTTGCCCTGCAACTGCCAGTCGTTGAAGTCGCCGGCGATGATCACCGGAGCATCTTCGGGCAGCGACTCGATCAGCTGACAGAGCAGCGCCAGTTGCAGTTGGCGATGGCTTTCCAGCAGGCTCAGGTGCACACAGATGGCATGGACCTCGGCGTGGCCCGGTACGTCCAGCACACAGTGCAGCAAACCCCGGCGTTCGGGCCCGGTGATCGATACATCCAGATTGCGGTGATGGCGGATCGGGTACTTGGACAGCAGCGCGTTGCCGTGATGGCCGTCGGGGTACACCGCATTGCGTCCGTAGGCGAAGTCGCTCCACATACTGTCGGCGAGAAATTCGTATTGCGACATCGACGGCCAGTTGCTGTGGCGCGAGGCGTGGCGATCATGCTCGCCCAATACCTCCTGGAGAAACACCAGGTCGGCGGACGTACTGCGCACGGCCTCGCGCAACTCGGGCAGGATGAAACGCCGGTTGAGGGCGGTAAAACCTTTGTGGGTATTGACGGTCAGCACCCTGAGCCGATGCACGGCCTGGGGTGTGTCCTGCGGGGGGAAGGGGCCGGGTTGACGTTCTGGATCGGGGATCACGTGCACTCCTGGAAAGTCGCTGCGGGTTATCCATGCGACTGATGTCGCGCCCGGCAGTTCAGTGTATCGCCGCCGATCGTCGATATCTGCGCGAGTCGGCCTTACACAAAAACAATCTCATAGGGTTGGCGCAAGCGCTCCAGGACCACCCTGGGCAACAGCGGGGCGATGCCCATTTGCGGGTCGCCATCCAGTTGGCTGGCATAGGCGTGGATGGCATGGCGCTTGCGCGCGATCGTCCAGCTGTCCAGGCGCACCTTGTGCGCGCGGTGCCAGGGGATCTGCCCTTGGTCGCGCACCGGCCAATGCCAGGCCCAGAAAGGTAGTTCGCACAGACGGGCGCCGACCCTCTCGGCGGCCTTGGCACTGGCGCGACCGACGGTGTCATGGTCGACCACGCCGTCTTCGCGCCAGGTGCTGAACAGCACATCTTCGGGGCGCAGGTAGCGGGCAATGAAATCTGCCAATTGCGTCTCGCGCTCGGCCAGTGCCGCGTCGGCGAAACCGCCACGAATCCACTTCAGGCTATGCATGGGCAGCCCGAGCCTGCGCAGGGCCTCGACACTTTCCTGGGGGCGAAACACGCTCAAGCGTTTCTCCGGCCAGAGTTGCGAACCCGGATAGCTGGCGCTGCCGTCGGTGACGGATAGCAGTTGCAGGGGATGCCCCAGGCTGGCGAACAATTGCAGCAGGCCGCCGCAGGTCACCACTTCATCGCCGGGGTGGGGCGCGATCACTACGGCGCGGGCGCCGGCCGGGATCAGCGACTGAGTGTTGATGACCGGCAGGTTGTCCAGTTGGCGGGCAGCGTTCCAGATTTGCGTGGGCAGGTTGCCGTCGATGAGCGAGGTGCTTTTCATGGTGATACGTCCTTGTACGGGTGAGCTATCGGTCGTCTCCAGACGCCTGAGCGACAGGCTGAGTGTCCTGGGCCGCTCAGTCCTCATCCTGGTGCTGTAATTCGAACAGCAGCAGCGAGCGGCCGGTGACTGAGTACTGGTGCTCGAACTCGAAGCGCTCCTGGCCGCGGATCGAGGGTTGGTTGGTGTCGATCATGCAGGTCCAGAAGCCACCGTCCGGCACCGCCGGCAGGCAGAAATTGACGATGTCATGGTGGGCGTTGACCACCAGCAGCAAGGTCGCATCGGCGCCCTTGCGGCGGATTCCGGTTTCCTGGGCGCGGCCGTCGAGCAGCATGCCCAGGCAGCGGCCATGCCCGTCTTCCCACTGTTCGGTGGTCATCTCGCAGCCATCCGGGGCCAGCCAGGTCACGTCCTTGACCCCGATATCTTCGTTGTAGCTGCCTACCAGGAAACGCCCGCGGCGCAGGATCGGGTAGGCCAGGCGCAGTTTGACCAGGCGCTTGACGAACTTGAGCAAGGCCTTGCCGTCTTCACTCAGGTCCCAGTTGACCCAGCCGATCTCGCTGTCCTGGCAATAGGCGTTGTTATTGCCGTGCTGGGTCCGGGCGAATTCGTCGCCGGCCACCAGCATCGGCGTGCCCTGGGCCAACAGCAGGGTGGCGAAGAAATTGCGCATCTGCCGTTGGCGCAACTCGTTGATTTCGGGATCGTCGCTCGGGCCTTCGACGCCATGGTTCCATGACAGGTTGTTGTTGCTGCCGTCCTGGTTGTCTTCGTCGTTGGCCTCGTTGTGTTTGTCGTTGTAGGACACCAGGTCGTTGAGGGTGAAGCCGTCGTGGGCGGTGATGAAATTGACCGAGGCGTACGGCCGGCGCCCGCGCTGGTTGAACATTTCGCCGGAGGCGGTCATGCGTCCGGCGAAGTCGGCCAACTGGCCGTCGTCACCTTTCCAGAATGCGCGCACGGTGTCGCGAAAACGATCGTTCCATTCCACCCAGCCCGGCGGGAATCCACCCACCTGGTAACCCCCGGGGCCGCAGTCCCAGGGTTCGGCGATCAGTTTGACCTGGCGCAGCACCGGGTCCTGGCGGCAGGCTACGAGGAAGCTGTGGCGCTCGTCGAAACCATCGTGGTAACGGCCGAGGATGGTCGCCAGGTCGAAGCGGAAACCGTCGACGTGCATCTCCGTGGCCCAGTAGCGCAGGGAGTCGGTGACCATCTGCAGCACGCAGGGGTGGCTCAGGTCGAGGGTGTTGCCGGTCCCTGAGTCGTTGATGTAGAAACGCTTGTCGTCCGGCATCAGGCGGTAGTAGGAGGCGTTGTCGATGCCGCGCATGGACAGGGTCGGTCCCTGTTCGTTGCCTTCGGCGGTGTGGTTGTAGACCACGTCGAGAATCACCTCCAGATTGGCTTCGTGCAGGTGCGCGACCATCTCCTTGAACTCGGCGATCTTGCCGCTGGCCAGGTAACGGGGGTCGGGAGCAAAAAAGGCGATGCTGTTGTAGCCCCAGTAGTTGGTCATGCCTTTGTGCAGCAGGTGCTGGTCGTTGACGAAGGCATGGATCGGCAGCAGTTCCACCGATGACACCCCGAGCTTGCGGATGTGCTCCAGCAGGTCATCGACCATCAGCCCGGCGAAGGTGCCGCGCACCGCCTCCGGAACCGCCGGGTGGCGCATGCTGATGCCGCGCACGTGAGCCTCATAAATGATCGTTTTGTCCCAGGGGACGCTGACCCGATGGTCGTGGCCCCAGGTGTGCGCCGGGTCGATCACCTTGCACTTGGGCACGAACGGCGCACTGTCGCGTTCGTCGAAACTCAGGTCGGCGTCCGCGTGACCGATGGTGTAGCCAAACAGCGCTTCGGACCATTTCAGCTCGCCGACCAGTTGCTTGGCGTAGGGGTCGATCAGCAATTTGTGATGGTTGAAACGATGACCGTTCTGCGGGTCGTACGGGCCATACACGCGATAGCCATAGATCAGCCCCGGATGGGCATCGGGCAGATAACCGTGATAGATCTCATCGGTGTATTCAGGCAGTTCGATGCGTTCCAGTTCGACTTCCCCGGCATCGTCGAAGATGCACAGTTCGACCTTGGTGGCGTTCGCCGAGAAGATCGCGAAGTTGACCCCCAGACCATCCCAGGTCGCACCCAGTGGGAAGGGCAGGCCTTCACGAATCCGCGAAGTTTCCGTGGCTTGGGTCGGTGTTGTGGTGTTGTCGGGCGTGGTCATAAAAACTCCTGTAGCGCATTACCGGCGCCGGCCTGAGGTAATCGACATGGTCGTCGTAGCAGCTGTCGAGCTTGCGAGGCTGCGTTCGAGTGCGCAGCGCTCGCCATCTGGGCCCTGCGCAGAGTCCACTTGGCGTCTGCTTCGCAGCCGAACGCAGCCTCGACAGCTGCTACGGCTGCTACGGGTTGGCAGTTGCCGCAGGTCGCGGGGCGGTTGTGGGTCAGCTCGCCGGCTTGCGTGGGGCGCGGGGTTTTTTCGCAGCGGCGCTTTTTTCCCCAGGTGGGGTGACGACCTGGGCAGCACCGGCCTTGGCCTTCGGCGCGGGCGCGGTCTTGGCTTTTGCTGCTTTCACCGGCTTGGCCGGGGCCAGGGCTTCGGCTTCCGCCAGCTTGCGGGCCATCTCCCAGTGGCGCGCTTCCTGTCCTTCGGGCTTACCCTCGGACTCCCAGATCTGATAGGCAAATTCACGAACGCGTTTGTCATCGGTACTCATCGCAATGCTCCTGAGTTGAACTCAAGTCTGGATAAACAGATTGACCGGGAAGTCCCCCAGCGCGGCGCTGATCAGCAGCTCTGTGTGGTGTGTGACTTGCACCGTGGAAAAAAGTCCCTTTAGTTTTCCCTCGCGAGGGGTGAACGGTAGGGTGACCCGTGTATCGCCCCACTGCGGGGCAGGAACCAGCGGCGTGGCACTGCTTTCCAGCAGCGCGGCGACCCGTACCGGCAACAGCACAATCGCCCACTGGCCCTGGTGTTCGCGGGCAAACGCCAGCACGCGTTGCGCCTGGCTGCCTGACACCGGCAAGGGCAGGTAACGCCCGCTACGGAACAGTTCGGCATGCCCGGCGCGCACGGCCAGGGTGCGGGCTATCAAGGCTTGCTTGATGCGACCGTCCTGCCAGGTGTCGAGCAACCGGGGCGGATTTTGCTCCTGCGCCAGTGCCTGCATCCGTGCCTGGAAATCCACCGGCCGCCGGTTGTCCGGGTCCACCAGGCTGAAATCCCAGAACTCATTGCCCTGGTACAGGTCCGCAACCCCCGGCACGGTCATGCGCAGCAAGGTTTGCGCCAATCCGTTGAGGGCGCCGCCGCAGGCAATCACAGCTACGGCGTCGGCGATCAGGCTGCGCAACGCCAGTCCCTCGGGAGCGAGCAGCAGGCGCTCGGTAAAGTCCCGGGCGCACTGTTCGTAAGCGTCGTTGGCGGCACTCCAACTGCTGTGCAGCTTGGCTTCGCGCAGGGATTTTTGTTGCCACTGCCACAGGCGTTCACAGTACTGGGTAAGGGCGGGTAGGTCGTCGCAACGCAAACCCAGTGGCCAACTGCCGAGCAGCGCCTGGTAGAGGATCAGTTCGTCACCGGCTGCCGGTGCCTGGGCGTCTTCACGCAACACCGCGGCCTGGGCGCGCCAGGTGTCGACCTGCTGTGCATACCAGGCACTGCGCTCGCTGAGCACGGCCAACCGCGCTCGGCTGTCTTCACCGCGCTTGTGGTCATGGGTGGCGCTGGCCAGCAGATTGTCCGGGAAGGTTGCCAGGCGCTGGATGCAGGCGGCATGGAAATCGGCCAAGGGCGCGCTGAACTGCTCGGTATCAAAACCGACATCGTTGCGCGACAGCAGCACGCCTGAGCGATAGAGCGCGGTGTCTTCCACGGCCTTGGCCGCTGCCGGTGACGTCAGTTGCTGGAACCGCACGCAGGCGTGCTTGAGGATCTTGCGTTGGCGCCCCACCGGACGCTCGCGCCAAGGCTGGCCGCCCAGCCACAGGGCGATGCTGTCGAGCACTGGCCAGTCGGCTTCGCCCAGGGTCTGGCGAGCCCCGTCCATGGCCTGCTGGAAAAACACCTGGTCCTCGGCGGAGCGTCCACGCGGGCTGATGTAGGTGCGGTACACCGGGAAATGCACGATCAGTTCCTGCAGCGCCCGGCGGATCGCGCCCAGGGTCAGGTCGCGGCTCATCACATCATCGCGGGCCACTTGCAACAAGGCCTGGGCGACACTTTCAAAATCACCGGCCAGCGAGCCGTTGAGAATCTGCTGGCGGGCCAGGCGCGCTTCTTCGATGAACGCCGAAGGACGTTCGCTGTGCCGTGACCACAGCTCGCCCAGGGCCAACTCACCTTGCGGATCGTGCTGCAGCAATGACAGTTGATTCATGAACTCATAACCGGTGGTGCCATCGACCCGCCAGTCGCGGCGAAGGGTTTCCCCGGGGCCGAGGATCTTTTCCACGTAGATCGGGATGTGTCGTGTCGGTACCAGGGCGTCGACCCTGCGCCGCAGCTTGCGGCAGTAACCGCGTGGGTCGGCGAGTCCGTCGATGTGGTCGATACGCAAGCCGTCCACCAGGCCTTCGCCAAGCAATTCGAAGAGTTTGCCGTGGGTGGCTTCAAACACGGCCGGGCGTTCGACCCTCAGGCCGCCCAGTTCATTAACGTCGAAGAAACGCCGCCAGTTGATGTCGTCCGCCGCCGTGCGCCAACTGGCCAGGCGATAACTCTGGCGTTCCAGCAGGTTGTGCAGGCGGGTGAAACCCTCAGGCTGGCGAGCGTCATGCAGGGCCAGGTTGCGCTCGATGCACCGGCCGACGGCCGGCTCCCCGGCCAGTTGCGCCAAGGCCTGTTGCAAGGGGCCGGCCAGCGTATGGGCGTCGGACTGGTAATGCAGGTGGGTAAAACCCTCGGCGAGGGTCTTCAGCGCGGTGCTGTGTTCGACGCTCAGATGCTCGTCCGGCATCAGCAATGTCCCATAGTCACTGGGGCAGATCGGGAAGTGGTGCTCGTAGTGCTCGGCATAAAAGCCCCCCCGCGCCGAGTCGAAGCGCAGCGCCAGGCTGCCGTCCTGCAAGGCACTGCCATAGTCGCTGCCCAGGAATGGCAGGAGCAACTGGCCTTCGAGCAGCGGGTCGGGCGAGTGCCACTGGATATCGAAGAACTCGCCATAGGGGCTCAGTCGTCCCCATTCCAGCAGGTCCAGCCACCAGGGATTATCGGCGCCACCAACGGCCATATGATTGGACACGACGTCGAGGATCAACCCCATGTCATTCGCGCGCAGGGCCTTGACCAGGCGCCGCAGTGCGGCTTCGCCACCCAGTTGTGGATTGACCTGGCCGGGGTCGACCACATCATAGCCATGCATCGAACCGCTGCGGGCACTGAGCAACGGTGAGGCATACAGGTGGCTGATGCCGAGCCTGGCGAAATACGGCACCAGCGGAACCGCGTCATCCAGGGTGAAACCCTGATGAAACTGCAGCCTGACGGTAGCCCGCAGGCTACTCATCGATCACGCTCGCTGGCTTGCAGGCGTGCGCAGGCGAGCATTTCCAGGCGCCGTGCGACGTCGGTATCGTCCAGCAGTTGTCTGCTCTGGCCGGGCAAGCGCCGCCGCCAGTTGGGGTGGGTGTCGACAGTGCCCGGCAGATTGGCCTGTTCATCCAGGCCCAGGGCATCTTCCAGCGGCAGCAATACCAGCGGCGCCCGGGTATGCCCGAGGAACCGCACACTGGCGTCGAGCACTTGATCGGTCTCGTGCTGCTCTTCGCGAAAGTTCTGCGGGTCCTGGCTCAGGGCGCTGCGCAGGCTGTCACGCTCGCGCTGGCGGTGGGCGCGCCAATGGCTTTCGTCGTCGCTGCTCAGCAGCCCGAGGCGGGCGTTCCATTCGATGTCGCGGCCATGCCACCAGCCATTGAGCGTGGGCAGGTCGTGGGTGCTGGTGGTGGCCAGGGCGTTATCGGGCCAGTCGAGAATCGGCCGAAAGCGCGTGCTGTGATCCTGTTCGAACAGCAACACGCGCATGCCGAGGATCGAGCGGGCGATCAGTTTGTCCCGCAGGCCATCGGGCACGGTGCCGAGGTCTTCGCCGAGGACGATTGCCTGATGCCGGTGCGACTCCAGCGCCAGCAGGCGCAGCAGGTCGTCCACCGGGTAATACAAGTAGGCGCCGTCACAGGGCGGCGCGCCGAGGGGGATGACCCACAGCCGTTGCAGGCCCATTACATGGTCGATGCGCAAACCGCCGGCGTGGGCAAAGTTGGCCCGCAGCATTTCAATGAAGGCGCGAAAGCCGTTGCGTACCAGGCCTTCGGGCGAAAACGCGGAGATCCCCCAGCCCTGGCCCGCGCGGTTGAGAATGTCCGGTGGCGCGCCAACGGTGAGCGCGGCCAGCAGTTCGTCCTGGCGACTCCAGGCCTGGCTGCCTGCGCCGTCCGCCCCGACCGCGAGGTCGGCAATCAGGCCGATCCCCATGCCGCTGCTACGGGCGACGTTTTGCGCCCGTTGCAGGCAGCGCGCGATCAGCCATTGGCAAAAGGCGTAGAAACCGATGCGCCCGGCATGCTGCTCGGCAAAAGCCGCCAGCTCCGGGCTGCGCGGATTGCGCCAGGGCTCGGGCCAATGACGCCAGTCCAGGCTTTCGCCACGGGCGGCGCAGGCCTCTTGCAGGGCTTCGAAACGGCAATGGTTTTCCAGGGCTTCGCCGCCGCTGTGGCGAAAGCTACTGAAGTCGGCGTGCAACGGGTGATCGCCGCGGGCAAACCCTTCGTACAGGGCCTGGTAGAGTTTCTGTTTGGCCTGGGCGGCAGCGGGCCAGTCCACCAGCGGCTGGTTTTCCAGTTGCTCGAGCTCGTCGGCCAGCTCCGTGGCCTCGATGGCCATGCGCAGGGCGCGTTCGCCAAGGATCTCCCCGGGTGCGGCATACAGGCTGTTGAGGAACAGCCGGCTGGACGGCGAGTAGGGGCTGAAGCGCTGGGTGTCGCCACTGAACATCGCGTGCATCGGGCTGATGGCCAGCGCTTCGGCGCCGCGTTCGCCGGCCACCCGGGCCAGTTCTTCGAGGGCCTGGGTGTCGCCAAAACCGCCGTCACCCGGGCGGCGCAAGGCGTACAACTGCACGCTCAGGCCCCAGGCCCGCGGAGTGTCGCTGTCCACGGCCGAGGCGACGCTGTGGCAGTGCAGGGGCGCCACGGCCAGGGTGAAGTAGCGGCCGGCGATGCTGACTTCCTGGTAACCCACCGGGATCAACCCCGGCAACTGCGCCTCGTCATCGAGTTTCAGGTTGAGGATGGCGCCGTCTTCCAGATGAATCTCGCAGGGGCTGTGCGGTTCGAAGTAGCGCGCCAGGTCGAGTCCGGCACCGACATCCACGGTCAACAGCGGGGGCAACTGGCTGCGCGCCTGGCTCTGCTGCACCTGCAACAGGCTGGCGTCGATTTCCTGGGCGCTGCCGGCCGGGTGGCCAAGGCCGTTGAGGACCGCGCGCAGGACTGCCGGGGCAACTTTTTGCGCGCGCCCGTTGGCGTCGATCCAGTCCACGGCCAGGCCGGCTCGACTGGCGAGAATTTCCAGTTGCGCATCGCTCATTGGCGCTCTCCTGCGGGGGGTAGCATGGGTGTCGCTGCCGTCAGGCTGACCAGCGCGCAATAGGCAGCCAGGGAGCCTTGCTGCAAGCGGGTGCACGCCTGTGGCGGGTACTCGAACAGCAGTTGGGCCTGGGCTTGCGGTATATGGGCAACAGCGTTGGCGCTGAGGTTCAACTCAATGTGCAGCACACTGCCGTCCCCCAGTTGCCAGCGCGCACTGATCGCCCCTTCGCCGAGCACCGAAACACCCAGGGCGTGGGCACCGGGCAGGCGCGAGATGATCTCGCGGTGGCGAATCAGCAGCAGTTGCCGGTAGAGCGCCTGGGTGCTGTGACGTATGCCGTAATCGCCTGGGGCGAGGTTGGGGCGCGAGTCTTCGAAGGTCTGTGGGGCATTGGGGTCGGGAATCCGCGCCCGGCTCTGGGAATCGGCAAAGGCAGGGAAGGCGGCGAACTCATTGCGCCGGCCTTCGCGCACCCACTGCGCAAGGTCGCCGTGATGGCTGGTAAAGAACAGGAAGGGTTGATCGGCGGCCACTTCGTCGCCCATGAACAGCAGGGGAATCATCGGCGACAGTAACAACAGCACCGTGGCGGCGTGCAGGGCTTGGGGTGGGCACAACTGGTGCAGGCGTTCGCCAAAGGCGCGATTGCCGATCTGGTCATGGTTCTGCAGGAACAGCACAAACGCGCTGGGGGGCAGGTGGCCGCTGGGCTCACCCCGGGCTTCGCCATGGCGGTTGGTGTGGCCCTGGTAGACAAACCCCTGGCTCAGGCACCGGGCCAGTTGCTCGGTGGGGTTGTGGGCGAAGTCGGCGTAGTAGGCTGCGGTTTCCCCGGTCAGCAGGACGTGCAGGGCATTGTGCCCGTCGTCGTTCCACTGGGCGTCGAACCGCTGCTCCAGCAGGCTGGCCTGGTTGTGCTCGTTTTCCACGGTGAGCCACACATGCCGTGCCGGATCGATCTGCTGGTGGACCCGGCTTGCCAGTTCCTGGAGGAAGTCCGGGTCGTCGATGGCGTGCACGGCGTCCAGGCGCAGGCCGTCGAAGCGGTACTCGAGCAACCACATCAGGGCGTTGTCGATAAAGAAGTCACGCACTTCGCGACGCCGGAAGTCGATGGCGGCGCCCCAGGGTGTGTGCCGGTCTTCGCGAAAGAAGCTCTTGGCGTAATGGTGCAGGTAATTGCCGTCCGGCCCGAAATGGTTGTAGACCACGTCGATGATCACCGCGAGGCCCAGGCCGTGGGCGCAGTCGATCAGTTGTTTAAGGGCTTCGGGCGAGCCATAGGACGATTGCGGGGCATACGGCAGTACACCGTCGTAACCCCAGTTGCGTTCGCCGGGAAACTGCGCCAGGGGCATCAGTTCGATTGCCGTGATGCCCAGGTCCACCAGGCGCGGCAACTGGCGCTGGACTTCGGCGAACCCGCCGAGCAGGCCGACGTGCAACTCGTAGATCACCGCTTCATGCCAGGGCCGGCCCTGCCAGGCAGGGTGTTGCCAGCGGTAGGCGAGCGGGTCGACCACCACGCTGGGCGACTCCGGTCCCGCCACCTGGGCGCGTGAGGCGGGGTCGGGGACGTCGTGTTCGCCATCGATGTTGAAGCGGTAGCGGGTACCGGCCGCACAGCGGGTCTTGAGGACAAACCAACCGTCGGCCTGGGGCGGCATGGGCAGCGACGGCCCCTCGTCCAATTCGACACTCACATAAAATGCATCGGGTGCCCACAGCGCAAACCGGGTGTGTTGCGCATCCAGCATGACAGCGCCGTGGGGCCAGGTTTCCATAGTCCGTAACGGCATGCAGAGTTCCCTCTTATAACTTGACCGATTTCCCCAGCGCCTTGGCCACCAGTTGTTCATAGAGTTCAGCGTAGGGTTCGACGGCCTTGCACCAGTTGAACGGTGCGGCCATGGCCCGGCAGCGCATGGCATTGAGCAGGGCAGGGAAGGCAAAGACCTTGAATGCCCGGCTCAGCGCCTCTTCGTAGCTGGCCACGGTGGACTCGTCGAACAGAAAACCGGTCACGCCATTTTCGATGGTGTCGGCCAGGCCCCCGGTATTACGCGCTACCGGCAAGGAGCCAAAGCGCTGGGCGTACATCTGGCTCAGGCCGCAGGGCTCGTAGCGCGAAGGCATCAATAGGAAGTCACTGCCGGCGAACATGCGCCGCGCGTCGGTTTCATTGAAGCCAATGCGCACACCGATCTGCCCCGGGAAGCGCAGGGCCAGGTTGCGCATGGCTTGTTCTTCCTCCGGCTCGCCGCGACCGATGATTGCGATCTGCCCGCCAGATTTGACGATGTACTCGGCCACCCCTTCGGTCAGATCCAGGCCTTTCTGGTAGACCAGGCGCGAGACCACGGCAAACAGCGGGCCCTCGCTGTCGTGCAAGCCGAACAACTCACGGACCTGGGCGGCGTTGGCGGCCTTGCCGTCCCAGTCGCCGATGGTGAAGGGCCAGGACAGGTGCGGGTCGGTGGCCGCGTCCCAGCTCTCATCGATGCCGTTGGGGATGCCACTGAGCAGGCCCTGTTGGGTCTTGCTGGCCAGAAAACCGTCCAGGCCGCAGCCAAACGCCGGGGTGGTGATTTCCTGGGCGTAGGTCGCGCTGACCGTGGTGATATGGCTGGAATAAGCCATGCCGGCCTTGAGAAAGGACAGTTTGCCGTAGAACTCCATGCCTTCCTGTTGCAGGGCGTGTTCGGGAATCCCCAGCTCCGGGCACGAGGCCAGGCTGACCACGCCCTGGTAGGCGAGGTTGTGGATGGTGAACAGGGTCGGGGTGCGCTGCCCACGCCAGTGCATGTACGCCGGGGCCAGGCCGGCGGGCCAGTCGTGGGCGTGCACCAGGTCCGGGCACCAGTGGATTTGCGCCAGGTTGGCGGCGATGTCGGCGGCGGCCAGGCCCAGGCGGGCAAACCGGATGTGGTTGTCGGGCCAGTCACGGCCATTGTTGGCGCCGTAGGGCGAACCTTCGCGCTCGTACAGTTCGGGGCAGATCAAGACGTAGATCACCAGCCCGTCGGGCATGTCCATGCGTCCGATCTTGCACGGTGGCAGGGCCGCATGGCCGCCGAGTTCGCCAATGATGTGGATCGGGTTATCGCTGTGCATCACTTGCTGGTAACCGGGGATCAGTACCCGAACGTCGTGCAGGTGGGCCATGGCCCGGGGCAGTGCGGCAGAGACATCACCCAGGCCGCCGGTCTTGACCAGGTCAGCGATTTCCGACGTCACGAACAGGACTTTCTTTTTGTTCGGATTCTGACGTGGAGTGGGCAGTACCGTCTTTGCACCGGGGGCCAGGATCGCCATGGCCGTCGACTCGCCAATGGCTTGCTGAGTACGCTCTCCCTGGATTTCTAAAGCGGCACTGTTCATGTGTTTCTCCCGTTTTATTGATCTGATTCAGGCCTCTCACCCGTACATCAAGTGGCCGGTTCCTGTGGCCCGACGCAAACGCGCCACGCGTCGTGGCGCAAGCGCGGCCCGATGCGTTGAAGCTCCAAGGCTGTTGTGAATACTGCAAGGATTGCACCAGCGGCCGTGACCCCTCTAATCACCTGACCTGTCGCTATAGCGGAAAGTTTCGAGTTTTTCTCCGTTATATGACCCGACGGTCTGGCCCCGCGAAATCCAGTCTAGGCCAGAACCTAGAGCGGGGTAGGCGGGTTTTCGGATTGTTCGACAATCGGTTTGGATCGGGAGAAGACAACCGGAAAATTGTGACAATTGCACCGACGAAGGGCAGGTTTTCAGCGGTGGGCAGACAAAAAGAGGCAGGGGATGGCTGTCTGTGGGGCGGAGGGTTGCAGGCATTCGCACCAAATAAGTGCGCCCCCCCCGCTATAATGTTGGCTGTGTCGGCCCCATCGCGAGCAGACGGAGCGCCACCCGGCTTGCACCCGCCTGCGAGGACTGCGTCCTCGAACGCAGCCTCGCAGGCTCGACAGCTGCTACAGGGGAGCGTGGTCCGCCAAAAAACAGGCCGGCCGGTAGGCCGCCTCGCCCGCTCTTACCACTCAACAGGCCGAGCGTTAGCTCGCCTGCAGCTCTTGATCTTGATCCACCGCCCCATCGGCAGGCTGAGCCGCCATCACCGCAGCAACGGATATGCCCCCAAAACCAGGATCAAATTCGTGGGAGCGAGCCTGCTCGCGATAATCTGGATAACACCGCGTGTACCCTGAATGCATGCGATCAGCCCTGCCAGCCGAGCGTGGCCAGGGCCAGCACGCCGTACCGGGCGCCTTTGGCCAAGGTGACGATCAGCAGGAAACGCCCAAGCGGCTCGCGCATTACGCCGGCCACCAGGGTCAATGGATCGCCGATCACCGGCAACCAGCTCAGCAGCAACGACCAGTGGCCGTAGCGTTGATAATGTCGGCGGGCCCGATCCAGGTTGGTTGGGCTGACGGGGAACCAGCGGCGGTCCTTGAAGCGTTCGACGCCGCGGCCCAGCCACCAGTTGACCAGCGACCCGAGGACGTTGCCCAGCGTCGCGACGGCCAGCAGTAGCCACAACCCGTACTGGCCATTGAGCAGGAGTCCCACCAGCAGTGCCTCGGACTGCAAGGGCAATAGCGTGGCGGCACCGAATGCCGCCGCAAACAGCCCGAGGTACGCCAGCAGCACTACTTGGCCGGGTAGTCGGCGATCACCGATTGACTGCCATCCCTGGACACGCCGATCACCTGGTACGGGTCGACGGTGTCGCCCATTTCCATGCCCGGCGAGCCGGTGACCATGCCCGGTACGGCCATGCCCAGCAAGTCGTCACGCTTGGCCAGGGCCAGCACTTGTTCGGCCGGGACGTGGCCTTCGACAAATTTGCCGTTGATCAGCGCGGTATGGCAGGACGCCAGGCGGGGTGCCACACCCAGGCGCTGCTTGACTTCGCTCATGTCGGGTTCGACGTGGTCGGTGACTTTGAAGCCGTTGTCTTGCAGGTGGCTGATCCAGGCTTTGCAGCAACCGCAGTTGGCGTCGCGATGGACGTCGATCGGGATCAGTTCGGCCGCCAGGGCCTGGGTACTGATGAACAGGGCGCCCAGGGCGACCAGGCGAAGTGCTGTGGTGTGCATGGTGAGTCTCTTTGTCGATCGTTGCGTTGAGGGGCTCAGAACCAGAGCCGCACGCCGGCGACGAAGCGCGTTTGGCTGCGCTGTTCGCCATCCTCGCCAGTGTAGTCGGCGGTGTTGCCGTAGGTGCTGCTCCAGGTCACGCCAATGTACGGGGCGAATTCGGGGACGATTTCATAACGCAGGCGCACACCGGCTTCGGTGTTGGCCAATCCCGCGCCGATCCGCCGTTCGGGGTCGTTGCGGCTGTACAGGTTCAGCTCGGCGCTGGGCTGCAGGATCAGCCGGTTGCTCAGCAGAATGTCGTACTCGCCTTCCAGGCGGAGGGCATTCTGCCCCTTTTCGCCGACGAAGAGCGTGGCTTGTGTTTCAAAGTTATACAGGGCCAGACCTTGCACCCCGAACGCGGCCCAGGTCTGCGGTGAACCTGGCTCGAAGTCCTGGCGCAGGCCGGCGACCAGGTCCCACCAGGGGCCGATGGCATGTCCCCACAACGCCTGCACCTCGGCTTTTTCGGTGTGGCCATTGTTGCGTTCACCTTCGGTGCGCAGCCACAGCCGGTCGATATCGCCGCCCACCCAGCCGCTCATGTCCCAGGCCAGGGCGCTGCCGTCGTCGGCATCCTGGTACTCCAGTTGGTCGATCAGCCAGAAGCCATTGAGCGCCTTGTCGTGTACCCCATGCCCATTGACCGCCGGGAAGGCTGCCCGGCGGTCCGCGTCGCTGAGCACGGGAATCGGCGTGCGGCTCTGCAGCGTGGGCATCTGGCTGTGGTCCATGGCCGCCGGCATTGCGCCGTGGCCCATGGCCGCGTGGTCGAGGCTTTCTGCCGACTGGGTCGGGCTCAGGTAAACGCCGCAAAGTGCGGCCAGCAGCAGGCGAATGTTCATGTCGGGCTCCCTGGTTCATCGACGCGCACTTCACGGAACATGCCCATCTCCATATGCAGCAGCAGGTGGCAGTGATAGGCCCAGCGGCCCAGGGCGTCGGCGGTTACCCGATAACTGCGGCGGGTGCCGGGCGGCATGTCGATGGTGTGCTTGCGCACCTGGAAACGCCCGTGCTC
>Ga0213827_1000322_pt1 | contig 43825 bp, 38 predicted proteins | sample MC6MC0898MG_FD_180669 | JGI IMG/M metagenome (GOLD analysis project Ga0213827, IMG submission 180669) | Enriched soil aggregate microbial communities from Iowa State University, Ames, United States - MC6-MC0898-MG | ecosystem: Environmental > Terrestrial > Soil > Unclassified | place: USA: Iowa...
GAGCCTGTCAAGCGTTTATTTTGAAGTTTTTTCCGAGAAACTCGTTTAGCTTCAAACACTTAACTCGCTGCGATCTCTCGTAGCGGGAGGTGAATCATACAGCGTTTAGAAGCGCTGTCAACCACCAATTCAACCGCTATCGATCAGTCGATCGAAGCACCACCAGCACTACCTGGATTAAGTAACTCATTGAATCTCAAGGAGTTTCTCGTTCCGACTACGCTGGAAGTGGGGCGCATTATAAGGGGATTCGAAACCCCGTCAAGGCTTAATTTCAAGAAACCGTAACATTGCTGAAAAGCAAAGCAGGGAGGCCTGACGGCCTCCCTGCTTTTAACCGCATCTATAATAGATAGCCTTAAAGCACTCCCGCACCGCGCAGGCGCTTCAGTGCATCCCCATCCAGCCCCAGCACATCGCCAAGCACCGCCTCAGTATGCTCACCCAGTAATGGCGGCGCATACCTGTACTGCACCGGCGTCTCCGACAACCGAATGGGGCTAGCCACCTGCGGCACAGCACCAGCCAAGGCATGTGGAATGCTCACCGCCAGGCCACGCGCAAGCACCTGCGGATCCTCGAACACCTGCGCCAGGTCATTGATCGGCCCACAGGGCACGCCAGCAGCCTCCAGCTGGGTCACCCACTCTGCCGTGGTCTTGAACACCGTAGCCTGGCGAATCAACGGAATCAGCTCAGCCCGGTTGGCCACCCGCAGCTTGTTGGTTGCGAAGCGCGGGTCATCCGCCCATTGCGGCTGCCCAGCCACTTCGGCGAACTTGCGGAACTGGCCATCATTGCCCACGGTGAGGATGAAATCGCCATCCGCCGTAGGAAAGTCCTGGTAAGGCACGATATTAGGATGCGCATTGCCCAGGCGACGCGGGGGCTTACCCGTGGTCAAGTAGTTCATGGCCTGGTTGGCCAGGCAAGCTACCTGCACATCGAGCAAGGCCATATCAATATGCTGGCCGACGCCGGCCTGATCCCGATGGGCGAGGGCGGCCAGGATCGCCACGGTCGAGTACAGCCCCGTCAGGATGTCGGTAAGCGCAACACCCACCTTCACCGGCCCAGCACCTTCCTCACCGTCAGGGCGCCCAGTCAGGCTCATTAGCCCGCCCAGGCCCTGGATCATGAAGTCGTAGCCAGCGCGCTTGGCATAGGGCCCGGTCTGCCCAAAGCCGGTAATCGAGCAATAGATAAGCTTGGGGTTGACCGCCTTCAGGCTGGGGTAGTCCAGGCCATAGGCTGCCAGCCCACCAACCTTGAAGTTCTCGATGACGATGTCCGACTTGGTCGCCAGCTCACGCACCAGGCGCTGCCCCTCCGGCTGGGTGAAGTCGATGGTCACCGAACGCTTGTTGCGGTTGGCCGACAAATAGTACGCCGCCTCACTGGTGTTCTCGCCTTGCGCATCCTTGAGGAAGGGCGGACCCCAGGCACGGGTATCGTCGCCACTGCCTGGACGCTCGACCTTGATCACGTCCGCCCCAAGATCAGCCAGTATCTGACCAGACCAAGGGCCCGCCAGCACTCGGGAAAGGTCCAGCACCCGCAGATGAGATAGCGCCCCCATGAGCTGGCTCCTTATTAATAGAAAGCCTGGATGCCGGTTTGTGCACGCCCCAGAATCAGCGCATGCACGTCATGGGTACCTTCATAGGTGTTGACCACCTCAAGGTTGACCAAGTGACGCGCCACGCCGAACTCGTCGGAGATCCCGTTGCCACCCAGCATGTCTCGGGCCATGCGCGCGATATCCAGGGCCTTGCCGCAAGAGTTGCGCTTCATGATCGAGGTGATTTCCACTGCAGCGGTGCCTTCGTCCTTCATACGGCCCAAACGCAGGCAGCCTTGCAGGGCCAGGGTGATCTCGGTCTGCATGTCGGCCAGCTTCTTCTGGATCAGCTGGTTGGCGGCCAGCGGGCGACCGAACTGCTGGCGGTCCAGGGTGTACTGGCGAGCGGTGTGCCAGCAGGCTTCTGCCGCACCCAACGCCCCCCACGAGATACCGTAGCGGGCGGAGTTCAAGCAGGTGAACGGACCTTTAAGGCCGCGCACATCCGGGAAGATGTTTTCTTCCGGCACGAACACGTTATCCATGACGATCTCGCCCGTGATCGATGCGCGCAGGCCGACCTTGCCATGGATAGCCGGAGCGCTGAGGCCCTGCCAGCCTTTTTCCAGGACGAAGCCACGGATATCACCGGCGTCATCCTTGGCCCAGACCACGAACACGTCGGCGATCGGGCTGTTGGTGATCCACATCTTGCTGCCACTCAGGCGATAGCCACCATCAACCTTCCTGGCGCGGGTGATCATCGAGCCCGGGTCGGACCCATGGTTCGGTTCGGTGAGGCCGAAGCAACCGATCCACTCACCGCTGGCCAGCTTGGGCAGGTACTTCTGCTTCTGCGCGTCGGTACCAAATTCGTTGATCGGCACCATCACCAGCGAGGACTGCACACTCATCATCGAGCGGTAGCCGGAGTCGATACGTTCCACTTCCCGGGCAATCAGGCCGTAGCACACATAGTTCAGCCCACTGCCGCCGTACTGCTCGGGAATGGTCGCACCCAGCAGGCCGACTTCGCCCATCTCGCGGAAGATTGCCGGGTCGGTCTGTTCGTGACGGAAGGCTTCCAGCACACGCGGCGCGAGCTTGTCCTGGGCGAACTGATAAGCGCTATCACGAACCATGCGCTCTTCTTCAGTGAGCTGCTGATCCAGCAGCAGCGGGTCGATCCAGTTGAAGCTTGCTTTACCGGCCATGAGCGAAATCCTCGAAATAGGGGAGCAGAGTCTTGTGCCATTGATCCTAGGCCTGATCTGCAGCGGGGACAAACGAGGATTGCGCACGTATTAGTGATAATTTGTCACTCCGTGAAACGCTATAACCCCATATTGCCAGTAACATGAGTGAGGTTGCCGTACATGCGCCGCAAGATCCCCAGCACCACCGCCCTGGTCTGCTTCGAAGCCGCGGCGCGCCACGAGAGCTTCACCAAGGCGGCCCAGGAGCTTGCGCTGACACAGGGCGCCGTCTGTCGCCAGATAGGTGGCCTCGAGGAGTTCCTCAATGTGGAACTGTTCCGGCGCTCACGGCGCGGGGTGAAGCTCACAGAAGCGGGGCTATCGTATAGCCGCCAGGTCGCCGCACAGCTCGATGCGGTTGAGCGGGATACGCTTTCGGTGATGCGTCAGCAGGGCGCCAACGTGATAGAGCTGGCCGTGGTGCCGACCTTCGGCACCCAATGGCTTCTTCCACGGCTCAAGGATTTCCAGCAGCGCCACCCGGAAGTCACCGTCAACCTGACCAACCGCACACGGCCGTTCCTGTTTGCCGACACCACGTTCGATGCCGCGATCTATTTCGGCGACGCCGACTGGTCCGGCACACAGTCTCATCGCCTGATGGGTGAAAACCCGCTGCCCGTGTGCAGCCCAAATCTGCTGAATGGGCAGGGCATGCTCGACGCTCAGCGCATCGCCAGCCTGCCACTCCTGCAACAGACCACACGGCCGTATGCCTGGCGACAGTGGTTCAACGGGCTGGGCATGAACGTCTCTGGCGACATGACAGGCCCGCGCTATGAACTATTCTCCATGCTCGCCCAGGCCGCCATGCACGAAATGGGCGTTGCACTGATCCCACCCTTCCTGATTCAACGCGAGTTGCAGGAGGGCAGGCTGGTGGTCGCTAACAGATACGCGCTCTCCAGCGACAAGGCCTACTATCTGATGATTCCAGAGCGCAAGGTGGAGTCAGCGTCGCTTCGGGCCTTCCGGGACTGGCTGCTGGAGCAGGCACGGCTCTACATGGCCAGCCACACGGAAGAAGCCTCTTCTTGACCCTGTAGTCAATTATTTTAAACACCTACAGATATATTTATTTGTCGCTTATGCGAAAACTGTTTTGGTCGACTGAAAAACCGGCCCAAAGCCATCAACCACGCGGATTACAGGGCTATTTACGACACTTTCGAGCCCATCCGCGAAATCATCGCAAAAAATTTCAATTTCTACCCTAATCTGCGAATAGCCCATGTTTGACGGGCTGCAGCCGAGCACTTGCGACATACGGTCACAGGGTGACTTGTAGTTTTAACTTCGTTTCGCTCCAGAACCGGTTGTAGGCCCCTGGGTTCGTCTGCAAAATGCTCGGCCCGCTAAGGATTTGGCGGACTTGGCGCCTAACAGCCAACCCTGCGCACCATCCGAAGTGCGCTGGCTTCTATAAAGACAAAAAGGTCACCGCAGGAGAAATAGTCGTGCACATTGGTGTTCCTCTCGAGACGCAGACCGGTGAGACAAGGGTCGCTGCGACCCCGGAAACCATCAAGAAACTGATTGGCCAGGGCCATCAGGTCACCGTCCAACGGGGGGCAGGGCTCAATGCCAGCATTCCGGACAGTGCCTATGAGGCTGTGGGTGCTTCCCTGGGAAGTGCAGCCGATGCCTACGGCGCCCAATTGGTTCTGAAGGTGGTCGGTCCCAACGATCAGGAGCTTGCCCAGCTCAACAGCGGCAGCCTTCTGGTAGGCATGCTCAACCCCTTCAACAGTGAGCTGATCGGCAAGATGGCTGAACGCGGCATCACCGCCTTCGCCCTGGAAGCCGCCCCGCGCACGTCGCGGGCCCAGAGCCTGGACGTGTTGTCGTCCCAGGCCAACATTGCCGGCTACAAAGCCGTGCTGCTGGCAGCCCACTATTACCCGCGCTTCATGCCCATGCTGATGACCGCTGCCGGTACCGTCAAAGCCGCGCGCGTGCTGATTCTGGGGGCTGGTGTTGCCGGCCTGCAGGCCATCGCCACGGCCAAGCGCCTTGGCGCGGTGATCGAGGCTTCGGACGTACGCCCTGCGGTGAAGGAGCAGATCGAGTCTCTCGGCGCCAAGTTCATTGACGTGCCCTACGAGACCGACGAGGAGCGCGAGTGCGCTGAGGGCGTTGGCGGCTATGCGCGCCCGATGCCGGCCAGCTGGATGCAACGCCAGGCCCAGGCCGTGCACGAACGCGCCAAGCAGGCGGACATCGTCATCACCACGGCGCTGATCCCCGGTCGCAAGGCACCGACGCTGCTCAGCGCCGAAACCGTGGCGCAGATGAAGCCCGGCTCGGTGGTCATCGACCTGGCTGCGGCCCAAGGCGGCAACTGCCCGCTGACGGTTGCCGATCAGGTGGTGAAGGAGAACGGCGTGACCATCGTCGGCCCGACCAACCTGCCAGCCCAGTTGGGCGCCGATGCCTCGGCGCTGTATGCACGCAACCTGCTGGACTTCATGAAGCTGCTGTTCGACAAAGACGGCGCGCTGGTCATCAACCTCGAAGACGACATCGTCGCCGCGTGCCTGATGTGCCGCGACGGCCAGGTCGTGCGCAAGAACGGCTAAGGAGCACGACAATGGAAGACATGCTGATTTCCCATGGCATCTACAACCTGATCATCTTCGTGCTGGCCATCTATGTGGGTTACCACGTGGTCTGGAACGTCACCCCGGCACTGCACACGCCGCTGATGGCGGTCACCAACGCCATCTCGGCCATTGTCATCGTCGGCGCCATGCTGGCAGCTGCGCTGACCGTGACCCCAGCCGGCAAGGTGATGGGCACCCTGGCGGTGGCCCTGGCAGCCGTCAACGTGTTCGGTGGCTTCCTGGTCACCCGTCGCATGCTTGAGATGTTCAAGAAGAAAACCAAGAACGAGGCGCAGAAGTAAGCATGAGCATGAATCTGGTAACGCTCCTCTACCTCGTCGCCTCGATCTGCTTCATCCAGGCGCTCAAGGGCCTGTCGCACCCGACCACGTCGCGGCGCGGCAACCTGTACGGCATGATCGGCATGGGGATCGCGATCCTCACCACGGTTGGCCTCATTTATAAGTTGGGTGCTGAGATTGCGACTGCCGGCATCGGCTACGTGATCGTCGGCCTGCTGGTCGGCGGTACCGCCGGCTCGATCATGGCCAAGCGCGTCGAGATGACCAAGATGCCCGAGCTGGTCGCCTTCATGCACAGCATGATCGGCCTGGCTGCGGTGTTCATTGCCATCGCCGCGGTGCTTGAGCCGCAATCGATGGGCATTGTCGCCAGCATCAGCGACCCGATCCCCACCGGCAACCGCCTGGAGCTGTTCCTCGGCGCGGCCATCGGTGCAATCACCTTCTCCGGCTCCGTGATCGCCTTCGGCAAGCTGTCGGGCAAGTACAAGTTCCGCCTGTTCCAGGGCGCACCGGTACAGTTTGCCGGTCAGCACAAGCTGAACCTGATCCTGGGCCTGACCACCATCGCCCTGGGCCTGCTGTTCACCTTCACCGGCCACTACAGCGCCTTCACGCTGATGCTGATCCTGGCCTTCATCATGGGTGTGCTGATCATCATCCCGATCGGGGGTGCCGACATGCCGGTGGTGGTGTCGATGCTCAACAGCTACTCGGGCTGGGCAGCAGCCGGTATCGGCTTCTCGCTGAACAACTCGATGCTGATCATCGCAGGCTCCCTGGTGGGCTCCAGCGGTGCGATCCTCTCGTACATCATGTGCAAGGCGATGAACCGCTCGTTCTTCAACGTCATCCTCGGTGGCTTCGGCGGCGATGTCGATGCCGGCGCGGCACAAGGCTCGAAAGAGCAGCGCCCGGTGAAGTCCGGCTCGGCCGACGACGCGACCTTCCTGCTGAGCAACGCCGACACGGTGATCATCGTGCCTGGCTACGGCCTGGCGGTAGCCCGTGCGCAGCATGCGCTCAAGGAACTGACCGAGAAGCTGACCCACAACGGCGTGACCGTGAAGTACGCGATCCACCCGGTTGCAGGGCGTATGCCTGGGCACATGAACGTATTGCTGGCTGAAGCCGAAGTGCCGTACGACCAGGTGTTCGAGATGGAAGACATCAACGCCGAGTTCGGCCAGGCCGACGTGGTACTGGTGCTGGGCGCCAACGACGTGGTCAACCCGGCGGCGAAGAACGATCCGAAGTCGCCGATCGCCGGCATGCCGATTCTCGAGGCCTACAAAGCCAAGACCATCATCGTCAACAAACGCTCCATGGCCAGCGGCTATGCCGGCCTGGACAACGAACTGTTCTACCTGGACAAGACCATGATGGTGTTCGGTGACGCGAAGAAGGTCATCGAGGACATGGTCAAAGCTGTCGAGTAATACGTTGCGTAGCTAACCGTGCACTATAAAGAAGGCCCCGGCGAGATTTCTCCCGGGGCTTTTCTATTTGCCTGATCCAGATCAACGGCTCTATTTCCGGGCTTCTCATACGACCATGGTCGCGGGACGGCGCCGGGGTAAATCTCTAGACTGCGCTGCAGTAGCTTCAGTAGCCTGAGATAACAATCCATGTACCGTGATCGTATCCGCTTGTCCTCCCTGCACAGCAAGGTAATGAGTGCGGCTGATGCCGCTGGCCTGATCGAGGACGGCATGACCGTTGGCATGAGCGGCTTCACCCGTGCCGGCGAAGCCAAGGCCGTGCCGCATGCCCTGGCCGAACGCGCCAAGCAGTCGCCACTGAAAATCAGCCTGATGACCGGCGCCAGCCTGGGCAATGACCTCGACAAGCAGCTGACCGAGGCCGGCGTGCTGGCCCGCCGCATGCCGTTCCAGGTAGACAGCACCCTGCGCAAGGCCATCAACGACGGCCAGGTGATGTTCATCGACCAGCACCTGTCGGAAACCGTCGAGCAACTGCGCAACCAGCAGCTCAAACTGCCGGACATCGCGGTGATCGAAGCCGTGGCCATCACCGAACAAGGCCATATCGTGCCGACCACGTCGGTGGGCAACTCGGCCAGCTTCGCGATTTTCGCCAAGCAAGTGATCGTCGAGATCAACCTGTCGCACAACGCCAACCTCGAAGGCCTGCACGACATCTATATCCCGACCTATCGCCCGACCCGCACGCCAATCCCGCTGGTCAAGGTCGATGATCGCATCGGCAGCACCGCGATCGCGATCGACCCGGCCAAGATCGTCGGCATCGTCATCAGCGACCAGCCTGACTCGCCGTCTACCGTGCTGCCGCCGGATGACGAGACTCAGGGCATCGCCGACCACTTGATCAACTTCCTCAAGAACGAAGTGGCCGCCGGCCGCATGACCAACAAGCTCGGCCCACTGCAGGCTGGCATCGGCAGCATCGCCAATGCGGTGATGTGTGGCCTGATCGAGTCGCCGTTCGAAGACCTGACCATGTACTCCGAAGTGCTGCAGGACTCGACCTTCGACCTGATCGACGCCGGCAAGCTGAGCTTTGCCTCCGGCAGCTCGATCACCTTGTCCAGCCGCCGCAATGCTGACGTGTTCGGCAACCTGGAGCGTTACAAGGACAAGCTGGTACTGCGCCCGCAAGAGATCTCCAACCACCCTGAAGTCGTGCGCCGCCTGGGCATCATCGGCATCAACACGGCGCTGGAGTTCGACATCTACGGTAACGTGAACTCCACGCATGTCTGCGGCACGCGGATGATGAACGGTATCGGTGGTTCCGGCGACTTCGCCCGCAACGCACACCTGGCCGTATTCGTGACCAAGTCGATTGCCAAAGGCGGTGCGATTTCCAGCGTGGTGCCGATGGTCAGCCACGTGGACCACACCGAGCATGACGTGGACATCCTGGTGACCGAGCAAGGCTTGGCCGACCTGCGTGGCCTGGCGCCGCGCGAGCGAGCGCGCGCGATCATCGACAACTGTGTGCACCCGGACTACCGCGCAGCGCTGAACGACTACTTCGATCGCGCTTGCCAGCGTGGCGGCCATACCCCACACATTCTGCGTGAGGCACTGAGCTGGCACGAGAACCTGGAAGAAAGCGGCCGCATGCTTGCCAGCTGATGCAATGTCGGCCTGAGCAGCTCTTGTAGAGGGTTGCCCAGGCCTGCTCGCGGACATGACCGCGAGCAGGCCAAATACAGTTACAACCTTCCTGCCTGTACACTTTCGCACTCAGACCTGAATAAACTGTACTACTGTACTGCTTAATTACCTGCTCCACGCCCTCGCAAAACCTCTCCCCAGTCAAAAACGCACCGCATTAGTGCACACCAGTACAGTTACGCCAATTTCGGGTGCAACAGTCAGGTTAAACAGTTAACTGGGCCATCTCATTACTACTGAACTGTATCTACTGTTATGGACAACAGAGGAGGATCATTGGCATCAGTTAAATCACTACCTAATCCCGCCATAAGCGGAAGGATGAAGCATCATGGAACGTACCCTCAGTTCCGGTCTGGTTTTCGAAAACAACGCCCAGCAGTCCAACGCCTCGCTGCCACTGCGCGCGCTCTCCACCCTGCTGCTGTGGCAGCGTCGCATGGCCAGCCGCCGTCAACTGGCTCGCCTGGATGCCCGCCTGCTGGCTGACGCCGGTATCAGCGAATCGCAGCGTTACGAAGAGCTCAGCAAGCCGTTCTGGCGCTAAGCACCGGCTCGCCGGTTTCGGCCGGCACCGCGAATTCCCAAACCCGTTGCAGGCGACTGCAGCGGGTTTTTTAATGCCTGTGCCTTGTCCTAGAGCCGTTGAAGGCCATACAAGTACAGTTTAAGAAAGCGCGCAACCTACCAGAACAGTTTGTTTGCACGCTGTTCATTAACATCCGGAAATACCGCCGCGTGATACGCTTGACCAAGCAGTCTGGTAGAAACCAGTTGTTCAAAGGTACCGTGACGAACCGCGTGAGCGTCCGATAAGCAGATCCACCTGACCCTTTCCCAGGAGTCCACGACCATGTCCCGTAAACACCTGATTGGCGCAGCTCTGCTGCTCGGCCTGGCCGGCACCGCCAACGCCACCAGCTTCATTGTCACTACCGATGCGGTCGTAGGGGCTGTTGCCGCTTCTACCGACGCCACGTCCGATGTGTCCTCATCGTTCCGCGACGATAAGATCGTTCAAGCCGCCCGCGACGACGCCGCCAGCTACGTAGGCAGCCAAGGCAGCATTCACGGTGCCAAGCTGGAAAGCGCGTTCCTGCACATCCGCTCAAGCATGCCGGCCCTGCAAGCCAGCGATGCACAGTTGGCACAGGCCATCCTGGCGCTCTGATCCACAGGCTTTGAAACGCAAGTGCTGGCTCTGGCCAGTGCTTGCGGGCTAGCCTTCGCCATCCCTGCTCCTGTCTTAAGAATGCCCATGCGTTATCTGTTGCCGCTGCTGTTTTCCGTCGTTGCCATGGGCAGTGCCCATGCCATGGACACCACCACGCAAGGCCTGGTCATCACAGGCTACGTCACCAGCCAGGTCACGACCGCACCCTTCGACCGCAAGTTGGTCAGGCAGGCACGCGACGATGCTGCGGCCTTTGTTGCCAGCGACGGGCTGATCCGTGGCGCACGCCTGGAGGCTGCGCTCGATGCGCTGCGACACAACTGCACTCATCACTCTGTCGGCGACCTTGAACTGGCAGAAGCAATTCTCGTCCAATAACTACATTCGACTCCCTGTATGTTCCGGAGATGCTCCATGCGTAAACCGCTGATCGCCGCTACCCTCGGCATGTTGCTGCTGGCCGACCTGGCCCAGGCACAGACTCTGGTGGCCACCAGCAACATTATCGTGCGCGCCTTTGGCCGCTCGATCGACTTCACCTCTGACACCACCACTTCGATCCGCGACTCCAAGGTTGTGCGCGAAGCCCATGACGATGCTGCCAGCTTCGTCGCCAGCAACGGTGATATCCGTGGCGCCCAGCTTGAGGCCGCCTTCAATACCCTGCGCGAGCGCGTGCCCGAAGCCCGCGGCGCAAGCGACCAGGTGCTGGCCGAAGCCATCCTGGCGCTGTGAAAAACGTGCGTGCCTGGCTGCTCGGCTGCGCCCTGACGCTGCTCGGCACGCCCGCCCTGGCCGACCTGCAGCTCAAGCTGCAGGTAACCGGCCTGGCCCCTCAACAGGCTCAAGCCACTCAAGCCTTGCTGGATGAGGCGCTGAGCAAGCTGCCTCCACGCTTCAAGCAACAGCTGGACCGAACTGTTCTGGTCAGCTGGAGCGACAAGATGCCTGCCGATGCCTATGGCCAGGCATCCTTGGTCTCGACCCTGGAGCTCAATCGCCGCCTGCTGCCCAGCCTGGCTGATGGCAGCGCCGCACAGGAACGCACAAACCGGCCGCATGGCACGGTGCGCGAAGAGCTACTGGCCACCGTCCTCCACGAACTCACTCACATCTACGACCGTGCCCGGCTCTGGCCCAGCGCAGAGCGCTCGCTGATCGCCCGCTGCACGCGCCAGCAGGGCACGCTTGGCAAGGTCGGCCTGCCTGAAGCTTGCCGTGGCCAGGCAGATCGCCGCTTCACGCTCAGCGATGACCCTCGCTTGCTCGACCTGGCAGGCTGGCAGCAATACGTCGGCCGCCGTGGTGAGCGCGAGCATAACAATGGCCAGTTCATTCGCAGCCCGGACAGCTATGAGCTGAGCAGCCCCAAGGAATACATCGCGGTCAACATGGAGTACTTCCTCCTCGACCCGAGCTATGGCTGCCGCCGACCGGCGCTCAACCAGTACCTGAGCGACCACTTCGGCTGGGCTCCACAACAGGAAACCTGCGCCAAGGGCCTGCCGTTCCTCAACGCCGGCAGCGACTTCGCCCGCCAGCCATTGGGCGAAATCGACCCAGAGCGGGTGTATGAGGTGGACTTCCTGCTGGCAGAGGCCAACCAGAACCTGGTGAGCCGCTGGGGCCACAGCATGCTGCGCCTGGTGATCTGCAAGCCGGGCCGCCCACGCGGTCCAGACTGCCGCCTGGACCTCGACCAGCACCTGGTGCTGTCATACCGGGCCTTCGTCAACGATGTGCAGCTCTCCAGCTGGGATGGCCTGGTCGGCGCCTACCCGTCACGGCTGTTCGTGCTGCCGCTGGCCCAGGTGATCGATGAGTACACCAAGACCGAATTGCGCAGCCTGGCGTCGGTACCGCTGAAACTCAGCCGCGACGAAATCGAAAACCTGGTGCGCCAGGCAGCCGAGATGCACTGGACCTACGACGGCAACTACTGGTTCCTATCCAACAACTGTGCAGTTGAGTCATTGAAGTTGCTGCGCAGCGGCACCGCCAACCCACGCCTGAATGACCTCGACAGCATCATGCCCAACGGCTTGCTCGCCGTGCTGAAGGGCAGGGGGCTGGCCGATACCAGCGTGCTCGACAACCCGCGCGACGCCTTGCGCCTGGGCTACCGTTTCGACTCCTATCGCGACCGCTATCAGGCCATGTTCGATGTGCTGCGCAAGCAGCTGCCGGTCAAGCAGGACAAGGTCGAAGACTGGCTTGCCCTGGATGCTGACCAGCGCCGCGACTGGTTTGGGCAGGCCGACCTGCGCACCAGCGCCGCTTTGCTTCTGCTCGAACAGGCCAGCCTGCGTCGCCAGCTGCTGCTGGCCCAGGACGAGGTGAAGCAGCGCTACCTCAATGCCGCCGCGTTGAAGGATGGCAGCGTCAACAAGGCTGACCAGACCCTGAAGCAGATGCTCGCCAACAGTGGCTTCCTCAGCCGCCCGGCGGAGCTGCTGGATGCCAAAGGCTACGGGCTGCCACAGCCGGATGAGCGCAAGCACCTGGAGAAGGTCAGCAGTGAGCGGCAGGCGCAGTTGCTCAGGTTGAGCACTGACCTGGACAAAGAGGTGAGGGCGCTGCTGGAGCCTTCGCGGGCGAAAGAAATTGCGGCAGTGGAGGCCAATGTGAAGCAGATCGGCGAGCACCTGCGTGCGCTGCACAAGGCGGCAGGGGGACTGCAGCTGCCCTGAAAGCTTCACCGGCCTTTTCGCGGGTAAACCCGCTCCCACAAGGTTTGCATATTCCCTGTGGGAGCGGGTTTACCCGCGAAAAGGCCGGTAAAGACAGCCGGCTGCTCAAAGGCTTTCCTCTACTTCCCCCGGCAAGTCCTCATCCAGATGCAGCCACGGCAAGCGGCTCCCGGTCCAGATATGCCGTTTTGCCTGCACCCGCTCCGGGTTGTCCAGCGTCGCCACCGTCACATCCATGCTGCCCGGGCTGTGCTCGGTCACCAACGCCACATGCGCGCCACATTCTCCACAGAAGTATCGCTTGCAACTGGCCGGCGCCACATAGCACTGCGGCCGGCCCGCCAGCCATTTGAAATCTGCGCGGGGCACGGTAAGCCACGTCACCACCAGCCCGCCACTGACCCGCCGGCAGATCGAGCAATGGCAGTGGGCGACATCCGTCAATTCACCCTTCAATCGATAGCGCAAGGCGCCGCAATGGCATCCACCTTCAGTTACATCTGGCATCACCTACCTCCTGTCGCCCTTTTCCCGGCGAAAGCTGGCTGAAAGCTTGCCCCCCTAGGATAGCGCCCACTACCGGCACAAGACCGGTCAGCCAGGGCACCCGGAATTTTCCGCGCCCGGCCCAATCAACAACAACAATGGTGATTCTGATGTATTCCTGTGCCCGCCTTTTCGCAGTCCCCCTCCGCTTGCTCCCTGCGCAGCGCCTGACGCGCTGATCCGCCCGAATCGACTTTCCTTTCGCCGCGCCACGCCTGGAGTATTGCCATGCTGACCTTCCTCGGCTTTGCCATGGTCATCACCTTCATGTACCTGATCATGACCAAGCGCCTGTCGGCCTTGATCGCGCTGATCCTGGTACCGATCCTGTTCGCCCTGTTCGGTGGTTTTTCCGCCAAGATCGGCCCAATGATGCTCGAAGGCATCAGCAAGCTCGCGCCCACCGGCGTGATGCTGATGTTCGCCATCCTCTACTTCGCCCTGATGATCGACTCCGGCCTGTTCGACCCCGCCGTGCGCAAGATCCTCAAGCTGGTAAAGGGCGACCCGCTGAAAGTCTCGGTTGGCACCGCCGTGCTGGCCCTGGTGGTCTCACTCGACGGTGACGGCGCCACCACCTACATGATCTGCTGCGCCGCCATGCTGCCGCTGTACAGCCGCCTGGGCATGAGCCCGCGGATCATGGCCGGCCTGATCATCCTCGCAGGTGGCGTAATGAACATGACGCCTTGGGGCGGCCCGACCGCCCGCGCCGCCAGTGCCCTGCATGTGGACCCTTCGGACATTTTCGTACCGATGATCCCGGCCATGGTCTTCGGCGTGCTGGCGATCCTGGCCATTGCCTACATGTACGGCAAGCGTGAACGTGCCCGCCTGGGCGAGCTGCACCTGCCGACCGACGACATCGACCACAGCGAAATCACCGTGTCGCAGTTCCCTGACGCCCGCCGGCCAAAGCTGCTGTGGTTCAACGGTGCGCTGACCGCCGTGCTGATGGTCGCGCTGATCGCCGGCCTGCTGCCACTGCCAGTGCTGTTCATGATCGCCTTCAGCATCGCCATGATCGTCAACTACCCATGCCTGCAGCAGCAGAAGGACCGTATCTCCGCCCACGCCGGCAGCGTGCTGGCAGTGACCGGGCTGATCTTCGCCGCCGGTATCTTCACCGGCATCCTGTCGGGCACCGGCATGGTCGAAGCCATGTCCAAGAGCCTGCTGGCGGTCATCCCCGAAGCGCTGGGCCCATATCTTGCGGTAATCACCGCGATCGTGAGCATGCCGTTCACGTTCTTCATGTCCAACGACGCCTTCTACTACGGCGTGTTGCCGGTGTTGGCGGAAGCAGCCAGCCACTACGGCATCAGCCCGGTGGAAATGGCCCGTGCGTCGATCGTCGGGCAACCGGTACACCTGCTCAGCCCGCTGGTACCCTCCACCTACCTGCTGGTAGCGCTGGCCGGTATCGAATTCGGCGATCACCAGCGCTTCACGCTCAAGTGGGCAGTGCTGGTGTGCATGTGCATAATGCTCGCCGCATTGCTGATGGGCATTTTCCCGCTGTTCAGTAGTCTTTAATTAACCCGCATTACCCCAACGCGATGCGCCCTTGCCCGGGCGCTTCGCCATTACCGCTCGAAGGAATACACATGGAATGGCTGACCAGCCCGGAAATCTGGGTTGCCTTTTTTACCCTCACTGCGCTTGAGATCGTTCTCGGTATCGACAACATCATCATGATCTCGATTCTGGTCAGCCGCATGCCCAAGCACATGCAGCCGCGCACCCGGATCTTCGGCCTGGCCCTGGCCATGGTCACCCGCATCCTGCTGTTGCTGTCGATCACCTGGGTCATGCGCCTGACCGCCGACCTGTTCGTGGTGTTCGGCCAGGGCATTTCGGGTCGCGACCTGATCCTGTTCTTCGGCGGCCTGTTCCTGCTGTGGAAAAGCTCCCAGGAGATCTACCACGGCCTGGAAGGTGAAGACGAAAGCGCAGACGAGCCGAAAGGCGCGGGCGGCAAGTTCCTCTACACCATCATCCAGATCGCCATCATCGATATCGTGTTCTCGCTGGACTCGGTAATCACCGCTGTTGGCATGGTCTCGCACGTACCTGTGATGATCGCCGCGATCGTCGTTGCCGTGTTGGTGATGATGCTGTGTGCAGGTGCCATCAGCAACTTCATCGACAAGCATCCTTCGCTGAAGATGCTTGCGCTTTCGTTCCTGATCGTCGTCGGTACTGTGCTGATCGCCGAATCTTTCGACGTGCATGTGCCGAAGGGCTACGTCTACTTCGCCATGGCCTTCTCGCTGGCAGTGGAAGCCATCAACATCCGCATGCGCACCGCCCTGGCGCGCAAGGACGGCAAGGATCACGACCCCGTGAAACTGCGCAAGGACATTCCGGGTCAATAAGCACCTGGAGCGCAGCGAAAAGGGCCCTTCGGGGCCCTTTTTCATGTCCACGCTTTCATGACATACAGGTTTCAAATGATTACCGAGCGTGCCAAGCTGGCGTGAGATCCGCAAAACAACTAAAGCTTGAGTAAGCACTGGATTAAAAACACCCACCCCCGGGCCAGGCTTACCGCTCCACCCATTGGCTTCGCTTCTGAAGCCCGAACAAGAAGGGGGGCTACACCATGCTGACCCTGCTCAACCTGCTCTCCGCCGTGGCTTTGCTGGTGTGGGGCACGCACATTGTTCGTACCGGCATCTTGCGGGTGTTCGGCTCCGACCTGCGCCGGGTGCTGAGCCAGAACATGAATCGCCGCCCCTTGGCATTCATCGCCGGCATCGTGGTCACCGCCGTGGTGCAAAGCAGCAACGCCACCGCCATGCTGGTCACCTCATTCGTCGGCCAGGGCCTGATGGCCATGACCCCGGCCTTGGCGATCATGCTGGGTGCCGATGTGGGTACCGCGCTGATGGCCAGGGTGCTGACCCTCGACCTGTCCTGGCTGTCGCCCCTGCTGGTGTTCCTCGGGGTCATTTTCTTCCTGTCGCGCAAGCAGACCCGTGCGGGCCAGCTGGGCCGGGTGGGCATTGGCCTGGGCCTGATCATCCTGGCGCTGGAGCTGATCGTGCAGGCCGCTACACCGATCACCCATGCACAAGGTGTGAAGGTGCTGTTCGCCTCGCTCACCGGTGACATTCTGCTCGATGCGCTGGTCGGCGCACTGTTCGCCATGGTCTCGTATTCCAGCCTGGCGGCGGTGCTGCTGACCGCGACCCTGGCCGGCGCCGAAGTGATCAGCCTGCCGGTGGCCATCGGCCTGGTGGTCGGCGCCAACATCGGCAGCGGGCTGCTGGCGTTCATCAGCACCAGCATGCAGAACGCGGCAGGCCGGCGCGTGGCGCTGGGCAGCTTGCTGTACAAGCTGATCGGCCTGCTGCTGATCATCCCTGTGCTGCACCCGCTGGTGGAGTGGATGGACTCGCTCAGCTTCAGCCCGCAGGAGCTGGTGATCGGCTTCCACCTGCTCTACAACACATTGCGCTGCCTGCTCATGCTGCCCACGGTCAAGCCCATGGGCCGCCTGTGCAACAGGCTGCTGCCGGAGCGTGAAAGCGGCAACGGCCAGGTGCGCCCACGCCACCTGGATGCTTCGGCACTGACCACGCCCAGCTTGGCCCTGGCCAATGCCGCCCGCGAAACCCTGCGCCTGGGCGATATCGTCGACAGCCTGCTCGAAGCCATGCTCAACGCCTTGCGCGGCACCCAGACCGCCTTGCCGCAGCAGGTCCGTGCCCTGGGCGAGGACGCCGAAGCACTGTACAGCGCGATCAAGCTTTACCTGGCGCAGATGCCCCGGGAAGACCTCAGCGACCAGGACAACCGGCGCTGGGCCGAAATCATCGAACTGGCGATCAACCTCAAGCTGGCCTGCGACCTGGTCGAGCGCATGCTGCGCAAGGTTCAGCAGCAGAAGACCAGCCAGCGCCGGGAATTTTCCCAGGTCGGCCTGGAAGAGCTCACCAGCCTGCAGGAGCAGTTGCTGTCCAACCTGCGCCTTGGCCTGTCGGTGTTCCTCAGTGCCGATCCTGAAAGTGCACACTTGCTCCTGCGTGAAAAACGCCGCTTCCGTGCGCAGGAAAGGCGCTTGGCCCATGCCCATGTCAGCCGCTTGCAGCGCAAGGTAGTGCAAAGTATCGAGACGAGTTCGCTACACTTGGAGCTGATCGCCGACATGAAGCGGTTGAACTCTTTGTTCTGCAGCAGTGCCTATGTGGTACTAGGCGGCTCGGACACCGGCGGGCTGATGCTCGACACTGTACCGGATGAAGCTCGCCAGCCCTGATCTCGCACACTTGGAGACCCAAGCTCGCCCATGCGTTGCCTGATATTCGTTTGCCTACTGATCTGCAGCCTGCCCTCACATGCCCTCGATCGCTCGCGGGTCGAAGGTTACCTGTTGCCCAATGGCCTGCAGGTCATCCTCAAGTCCGGTTACGAACGGGACCATGTGGCGATACGCCTGGTAGTCGGTGTAGGCCTGGACGACTTCGACTGCGAGCAGAAAGAGCTGCCGCACCTGCTCGAGCACTTACTGTTCAGCGGTATTGACGAGACCGGCGAGGGAGGCCTGGAAGAGCGCCTGCAAGCCTTGGGCGGCGAGTGGAATGCCTACACCAGCAGCGCCGATACCACGTTTGTCATCGAAGCCCCGGCGCGCAACCAGCGCAAGGTACTCGACCTGCTGCTGGCGGTGATCCGCGACACTCGCATCGACGCCAAGGCGCTGGCCACGGCCAAGCGCATCATCGAGCGCGAAGACGGCGGCCACTACGGCCACCTGCAACGCTGGCTCGACCGCCAGGACATCGGCCACCCGGCCAGCGACCAGCTGGCCACCGAGCTGGGCCTGAAATGCCCGGAACGCTCAAACCTCGACGACATGACGCTTGCGCAGGTGCAGACGTTGCGTGATCGCTGGTACGCCGCCAACAACATGACCCTGATCATGGTCGGTGGCCTCGACCGCCTGCTGCCGGCCTACCTGGACCGCACCTTCGGCGAGCTACCCGCCACGGAGCCTGAGGAGCGTCGCAACCTGGAAAGCATCAGCCAGCAGGCCGAACAGCGTCGCGACCTGACCCGCGGCGTTCTGGGTGACAGCGTCAAACTGCACTGGCTGTTCATCGAGCCGGTACTGGACAACGACCATCAGCCGACCCTCGACCTGCTTTCACGCTACCTGGACTGGGCGCTGTACGACCAACTGCGGCTGCGCAACGGCCTGTCCTATGGCCCCTCTGTACAGCGCGAAAGCTTTGGTGACAGCGGCATGCTCAGCCTCAATGCCGACCTTGAGCGCGACGACATCGACAAAGCGGTCAAGGTAATGCAGCAGCTGTTCGACCACCTGCGCAAGGATGGCATCGACCCGGACACCTTCGCCCGCATCAAGGACGCCGCTGTCGCCAAGGAAAGCTGGAGTACCCAGGGCAACAGCGCGCTGGCCGACTATTACTGGGGCGCGCTCAACGCCTATACCAACGGTCGCTTTGCCGACCCGGCCCGGCAGCTGCGCCAGGTCAGCCTTGAGCAGGCCAACGATGCCTTGAAGGAACTGCTCAAGGATGAGGGGTATCTGCGCATCGAGAAGCCGCTGCTGGGGTATGACGAACTGTATGGGCTGATTGCGTTGGCAGTGGGCGTAATTCTGGCTGCCGGGCTGTTGCGTCGGCGCCGGCATTCACCCCAACCACCGAGCGGTGCTACACGGGAACGGTGATTCAGCGGTATCCTTTCGCTAGTACCGGCCCTTTCGCGGGCAAGCCCGCTCCCACCAGTATTGCTCCAGCCTTGAGAGCAGTGCAGTACCTGTGGGAGCGGGCTTGCCCGCGAAAGGGCCGGCACAGTCACCCCATCACTCTGTTGTAGACCCATGCCCCCAATCCCCCATTTCGTCCAGCGCGTCATCGAGCTGCTCAAACGCTACCCCGGCATCATCGCGCTTGGTGGTTTCCTTTCCGGTATCGGCAGCTTCATCCTGGTCGACCGCCAGGCCAGCCTGGCCAGCTGGGTGGCCATCCTCATGCTGGTCAGCTGGATCTGGCTGATGCTGGAGAACACCCTCACCGGCCTGTTCGCCCGCACCTTCAAGCGCGAGATTCCACAACCGCTGCTGCGCTACGCGACGCAGATGATCCACCAGGAAAGCCTGTTCTTCGTCCTGCCGTTCTTTTTCATCACCACCACCTGGAACAGTGGCCAATTGGTATTCACCGGCCTGCTCGCGGCGGCCGGCCTGGTCTCGATCGTCGACCCGCTGTATTACAAGTGGCTGGCCCCACGGCGCTGGCTGTTCATGGCGCTGCACACCCTCACACTGTTCGCCGCGCTGCTCACCGCGCTGCCGATCATTCTTCACCTGACCACCGCGCAAAGCTTCAAGCTGGCATTGATTGCCGCCATGGCGCTGTCGTTCCCGAGCCTGGCCAGCAGCTTCCCGATCAACACCTGGCGCCGTGGCGTGGCGCTGGTCCTGGTCACCCTGGCAGTCGGTGGTGGCGGTTGGTTGATGCGCTCCTGGGTACCACCGGCCACCCTGTGGATGACCGAGGTGGCGGTGAGCACCGAAGTGTTGAACCGCCAGCCGGGCGAGTCGTTGGACGAGATCGCCGCCAGCCGCATCCGCAGCAGCGGCCTGTATGCCTATACCGCGATCAACGCACCGCGGGGCCTGAACGAGCGCATCTACCACGTGTGGCAGAAGGACGGCCAGGAAGTCGACCGCATCGCCCTGGATATCCACGGCGGGCGCAAGGAGGGCTACCGCGCCTGGACCCACAAACAGAACTTCCCGCCCAACCCGGTGGGTAAATGGCAGGTGCGGGTGTTGACCGAGGATGGCCAGGTGATTGGCGTACTGCGCTTCAAGGTAGTCGACGACGCTGCGACGAAGTGATCGACAAGGGCTGCCATGCAGCCCATCGCCGGCAAGCCGGCTCTCACAAGGTCAGTGCATTGCCAAAGGCCTGTGCAGTATCTGTGGGAGCCGGCTTGCCGGCGATTGGGCCGCGGGGCGGCCCCCTGCACTCAGCACATTTTCAACAAACCCCGCCATGCCTGCTGCGCTATGATCAGCCTCTACGCCAACGCGCGCAGTCAGATGCATGGAGCCTATGACCACCCCCAGCGCCACCCTGGACACCAGCAGCCAACCGGCCTGCCTGCGCATTGCCGGTGACTGGACGCTAGCCCATTACGCCAGCCTCAAGCGCGACAGCGAGCAGCTGCGCACGCAATACGGTGCCGATGCCGTGGCTGACCTCAGCCAACTGGGCCGCCTGGACACCGCGGGCGCCTCGCTGCTGGCTGAACTGCTCGGCTCCGAACGCCTGTCGCATTGCACCAACGACCTGCCCGACGCCAGCCGCGCCTTGCTCAAGAACGTCTATTGCTCGGTGCAGGACTATTGCATCCCGGTCAAAGAGCCAGAGCGCCACGTGCTGCTCCTGCTCCTGGAGCGCATCGGCCGTGCCGTGAATACCCTGTGGCAGGACACCCTGCAGCTGCTCGGCTTCGTCGGCCTGATCCTCGAAACCCTGCTACGCCGTGCCCTGCAACCACACCGATGGCGGCTCACACCGGTGGTTTCGCACATCGAGCAGACCGGCCTGGATGCCGCACCGATTGTGGCGTTGCTGACGTTTCTGGTGGGCGCAGTGGTGGCCTTTCTCGGTGCCACGGTGCTGGCCGACTTCGGTGCGACCGTGTTCACGGTCGACCTGGTGGCGTTCTCGTTCCTGCGTGAATTCGCCGTGTTGTTGACCGCCATCCTCATGGCCGGCCGCACAGCCAGTGCCTTCACCGCGCAGATCGGCTCGATGAAGGCCAACGAAGAAATCGACGCCATCCGCACCCTGGGGCTGAACCCGATCGAGCTGCTGGTGGTACCGCGGGTGCTGGCGCTGCTGATCTCGTTGCCGCTACTCACCTTCGTGGCGATGATCTGCGGCATCGTCGGCGGTGCGGTGGTCTGCGCACTGACACTGGATATCTCGCCGGCGATGTTCCTGTCGCTGCTGCAAAGCGACATTGGCGTGCAGCACTTTATCGTCGGCCTGGCCAAGGCACCGTTCTTCGCCTTCCTGATCGCGGCCATCGGCTGCCTGGAAGGCTTCAAGGTCAGTGGCAGCGCCGAATCGGTAGGCGCGCACACCACCTCCAGCGTGGTCCAATCGATTTTCGTGGTCATCGTGCTGGATGCGGTGGCAGCGTTGTTCTGCATGGAGATGGGCTGGTGAGTGGCCGGGAAGCAGTGATCGAGGCGCGGGGCATCTGCAACCGCTTCGGCAGCCAGAGCGTGCACGAGAACCTCGACCTGGACCTTTACCGTGGCGAAATCCTCGCCGTGGTTGGCGGGTCCGGTAGCGGCAAGTCGGTGCTGCTGCGCAGCATCATCGGCCTGCGGCGGCCGAATGAAGGCCAGATCAAGGTGTTTGGGGAGGACTTGGCCGGCCTGCGCGAAGAGCAGCGTTCGCTGGTAGAGCGGCGTTTTGGGGTGCTGTTCCAGAAGGGCGCGTTGTTCTCCTCGCTGACCGTGACCGAAAACGTTGCACTGCCGCTAATCGAGCATGCCGGGCTCTCTCGGGCGGACGCCGAACACCTGGCTGGAGTAAAGCTGGCCCTGGCCGGGCTGCCGATTTCCGCCGCCGACAAATACCCCTCATCGTTGTCCGGCGGCATGATCAAGCGCGCCGCGCTGGCCCGCGCGCTGGCCCTGGACCCGGACATCCTGTTCCTCGACGAGCCCACTGCAGGCCTCGACCCGATTGGCGCCGCCGCCTTCGACCAACTGATCCTCACCCTGCGCGATGCCTTGGGCCTGAGCGTGTTCCTCATCACCCACGATCTGGACACCCTTTACACCATCACCGACCGCATCGCCGTGCTGTCGCAGAAGAAGGTGCTGGTGGCCGGCCCCCTGGCCGAGGTCGAGCAGACCAACGACCCGTGGATTCACGAATACTTTCACGGCCCACGCGGGCGAGCGGCCGAACACGCCGCCGCCAGTGCCAGGCAGGAGCGCTGAACAATGGAAACCCGAGCTCATCACGTCCTCATTGGCCTGGTCACCGTACTGGTGGTGGTCGGAGCCATGCTGTTTGGCCTGTGGCTGGCCAAGTCCAGCGTCGACGATGCCTTCAAGGACTACGAAGTGGTCTTCAACGAAGCCGTCTCGGGCCTGTCGCGCGGCAGCCCGGTGCAATACAACGGCATCAAGGTCGGCGACGTGTCCACCCTGCGCCTGGACCCCAAGGACCCGCGCCGGGTGCTGGCCCGGGTGCGCCTGAGCGGCGACACACCGGTCAAGGAAGACACCCAGGCCAAGCTGACCCTCGCCGGCGTCACCGGTAACTCGTTCATCCAGCTCAGCGGCGGCACCCCGCAAAGCCCCGAGCTCAAGGGTAAGGACGGCAAGCTGCCGGTGATCGTCGCATCGCCGTCGCCGATCTCGCGCCTGCTCAACGACAGCAGTGACCTGGTCACCAACATCAACCTGCTGCTGCACAACGCCAATCAGATGTTCTCGGAAAGCAACATCGACCGCCTGAGCACCACTTTGGCGAACCTTGAGCAGACCACGGGTGCCTTTGCCAACCAGAAGGGCGGTATTTCCGATGCCATCGAACAGCTGGGCCTGGTCGGCAAGCAGGCCAACGCCACATTGGCCGAGACCCAGGCGCTGATGCGCAACGCCAACGGCCTGCTCGGCACCCAGGGCAAGCAGGCTATCGGCAGCGCCGAACAGGCCATGCAATCGCTGGCGGCCAGCACCGCGACCATCAACAGCTTGCTCAACGACAATCGCCAGTCGATCGACGACGGCGCACAAGGCCTCAATCAGTTGACCCCGGCCATCCGCGAGCTGCGCGAAACGCTCAATTCACTCAAGGGTATTTCCCGGCGCCTGGAGGCCGACCCAAGCGGCTACCTGCTCGGCCGCGACAACAACAAGGAGTTCCAGCCATGAACCTGTCGCTGCGCCTGCTGGCCCTGTCGGCCGCGCTGAGCCTTACCGGCGCCTGTTCGATCCTGCCGCAGAGCGAGCCTGTGGATATCTACCGCCTGCCGGTCAACCAGGCCAGCCACAGCGCCACCCCGGTGGACTGGTCGCTGCGCCTGAACAAACCTTTGGCCAGCGAGACGCTGGCTGGGCCGCGCATCGCCGTGATCCCCCAGGGCGATGTGCTCAGCAGCTACAAAGGCGCGCGTTGGAGCGACCCGGTGCCGCTGCTGGTGCGCAACCGCCTGCTCGATGGTTTCCAGCGTGACGGCCGCGTACAGCGGCTGAGCGCCGACGACAGCAACTTGCAGGCGGATTACGAGCTGGCCGGCGAACTGCAGGCGTTCCAGAGCGAGTACCGACCCGGCGGCGCGGTGGACGTGGTGATCCGCTATGACGCGCGGCTGGTCCAGGGGCGCAGCCAGCGCATCCTCGCCAGCAAGCGCTTCGAGGTGCGCCAGCCGTTGGCCGACACCCAGGTGTCAGCCGTGGTAGCCGGCTTTGGCGCGGCCAGCGATCAACTGGCCGGGCAGGTGGTGAACTGGACTGTCGCGCAAAGCGCTCAGGCTCAGGCAAAGAACCAGTAGCAGACGAAAATCGCCGCGATCACCCCGGACAATTCGGCCAGCAATGCACAGCCGACCGCGTGGCGCACACGCTGGATGCCGACAGCACCGAAGTACACCGCCAGTACGTAGAACGTGGTTTCGGTGCTGCCCTGGATGGTCGCGGCGACCAACGCCGGGAAGCTGTCCACGCCGTGGGTCTGCATCGTCTCGATGAGCATGGCCCGCGCCGCGCTGCCAGAGAACGGCTTGACCAACGCGGTCGGCAGGCCCTCGACAAAGCGCGTGTCCATACCCATCCAGTTCACCGCGTGGCGAATGCCGTCCAGTGCCAGCTCCAGGGCGCCGGATGCACGCAGTACGCCGACCGCCACCAGCATCGCCACCAAGTAGGGCAACAGGCTCTTGGCCACGTCGAACCCTTCTTTGGCGCCTTCGACAAAGGCTTCATACACCTTCACCCGCTTCAGCGCGCCGATCACCAGGAACAGGATGATCACGCCGAACAACGTGAGGTTGCCAAGGATCGACGACAAGCTGGCCAACGCGGCGGCCGACAGGGTGCCGAGGAAGGCCATGAAGCCGCCTAGCAGCAGCGCGCCGGGAATCATGTAGGCCAGCACCACCGGGTCCCACAGGCGCAGGCGCTGCATCACCGCCACCGACAGCAGGCCGACCAGGGTCGAGACGCTGGTGGCCAGCAGGATTGGCAGGAACACCAGGGTAGGGTCGGTAGCGCCTTGCTGGGCGCGGTACATGAAGATCGTGACCGGCAGCAGGGTCAGCGACGAGGCATTGAGCACCAGGAACAGGATCTGCGCATTGCTCGCCGTGGTGCTGCTGGGGTTGAGCTCCTGCAGCGCACGCATGGCCTTCAGGCCAATCGGCGTGGCGGCGTTGTCCAGCCCCAGGCCGTTGGCGGCGAAGTTCATGGTGATCAGGCCCAGCGCCGGGTGGCCGGGCGGCACTTCCGGCATCAGCCGGGCGAACAGCGGGCCGAGGACTTTGGCCAGCCATTCGACGATGCCGGCCTTTTCGGCGATCTTGAGAAAGCCCAGCCACAGCGTCAGGGTGCCGAACAGCAGGACCATGACCTCCACCGACAGCTTGGCCATGGCGAAGATGCTCTCGACCATCGCGGCGAAGATGCCGGCGTTGCCACCGACCAGCCATTGGGCCAGGGCGGAGACGGCCGCCACCAGAAAAAAGCCGAGCCAAAGGCCGTTGAGCATCCGTGAGTTCCCCCTGAAAAATGCCCGAATGATAGCGTATCAGGGCCTGTCACTGGCGACCGAGATCCCTGTAGGAGCGGGTTTACCCGCGAACACCGGCGAAGCCGGTGCCATGCACCGCGTCGACTGCTTCGCGGCTAAAGCCGCTCCCACAGTGAGCGCAGTAAACCCACAGACAACAAAAAACCCCGACAGGTCGGGGTTTCTTGTTCAGCACATCAGGCTCAGTGCTTGGCGGTTTCGCCAACCACGGCTGCTTGCTTCTTGTCCGCTACCAGCGAGGCGTAGTACTTCTCGCCTTTGGCTGCGTCATACATGCCTTCCCAACGTGCGATCACCAGGGCGGCGAGGGCGTTGCCGACCACGTTCAAGGCGGTACGCGCCATGTCCATGATGCGGTCGACACCGGCGATGAACGCCAGGCCTTCCAGCGGAATACCTACGCTGCCCAGGGTCGCCAGCAGCACCACGAACGATACGCCCGGTACACCGGCAATACCCTTGGAGGTCACCATCAGGGTCAGTACCAGCAGCAGCTGCTGGCTCCAGGACAGGTCGATGCCGTACAGCTGGGCGATGAAGATTGCCGCGATGCTCTGGTACAGGGTCGAACCGTCGAGGTTGAACGAGTAACCGGTCGGTACCACGAACGAGCAGATCGATTTCGGCGCACCATACTTCTCCATCTTCTCGATCACGCGCGGCAGCACGGTCTCGGAGCTGGAAGTGGAGTAGGCGAGGATCAGCTCATCTTTCATGATGCGCATGATCTTGATCACCGAGAAGCCGAACAGGCGCGCCACCAGGCCCAGCACCATGAAGGCGAAGAAGGCGATGGCGAAGTACACCAGCAGCACCAGCTTGGCCAGCGGCAGCAGCGAGCTGAAGCCGAAGTTGGCGACGGTTACGGCGATCAGGGCGAAGACGCCGATCGGGGCGTAGTTCATGATCATGTGGGTGACCTTGAACATGGTCTCCGACACGCCCTGGAAGGTACGCACCAGCGGCTCGCGCAGGTCGGCCTGCAGGCTCGACAGGCCCAGGCCGAACAGCACCGAGAAGAAGATGATCGGCAGCATTTCACCGCGCATCAGCGCTGCGAAGATGTTCGACGGGATCAGGTTGAGCAGAGTCTCGATGAACGCATGCTCATGCTGTACTTCGGCTGCAGTTGCCTGGTACTTGGAGATGTCGACGGTACCCAGGGTACTCATGTCGATGCCGGCACCCGGGTGGAACAGGTTGGCCAATACCAGGCCGACGACGATGGCGATGGTGGTCACCACCTCGAAGTAGACGATGGTCTTCAGGCCGATGCTGCCCAGTTTCTTCGCGTCGCCAACCCCGGCGATGCCCACGATCAGTGACGAAATCACGATCGGGACGACGATCATCTTGATCAGGCGAATGAAGATGTCACCGGCAGGTTGGAGGACGTTACTGATCCACCAGGCCTTTTCCGCACTGAAGTGGTTCAGTAGCGCGCCGATTGCAACGCCCAGGACCAGACCGATGACGATCTGCCAGGCGAGGCTCAGTTTTGCCTTCTTCATGTCTTTACCCTTTGTTCTAGTGGTCACGGGCACCGACCGGAAAGCGCGTAACAGAGCCGTTGGCAACGTCACGGGCAGCTAAAAGCTTCCGTCCGGAGACCTCATGTAAGGACACCGCGAGCGAGCGACAAGGCGCTCGGGCCAGCGAAAAGGCGGCAACTATTGCGATGGCAGGGACTGAAATCTAATGCCGGAAGCGTATACCCCATACCGATTCGGCATACTGATCTGCGTCAAAATGAGGCACTCGCAAGTCTTTGATTTATAACGTTCGGAATCCCGAACAAGACCAAAGCGCCAGTTTTAGGCAGATATGGCGGTACTCTGAAGGGTCAGGTGATGGCTTGTTCGACAATCCGAATGACTGAAATGCCACTTGCGCCACAGCCAGGAAGGAGGAAAAAAATTTGATGTACGGTCGAGACAAAATGTGTCTCAACGGGAAAAAGCTGAAAGAGGGGAAGGAGAAGCGAATATGGCACCTCGGAAGCCAGGCCGGGTTTCTGTGCGAAAACACACGCCCGACCTGAAACTTCCGAATTTGCCTTTCCTGACCCGGCCCAATACTGGAGGCACTCCCTGTACCCCTAGGCCACTCCGATCCTGCAACAATCAGAACAGCCCGGCCCCTTGGTCATGTGCCACCCCTCCTCGAGGCGGCGCATCATAGAAGCGAGAAATATAGAAAGGTTCCGCTTCTATTACGTGACAGTGCGCGACCGTTGGTCCGCGAAGCTGTTTAGTACCACTTCGGGTCGCGCTTGAGTTGCTCCTGCAACATGGCCTTCATGCCGTCATCTGGCTCCCCCAACCAACGGTACTGCGCGTGGCGGGTGGGCGACTTGTCACTCGGCAGGCCCTCGGGTACCTCTACGAGCATCCCGTAGGCATCGTCCTTGTCCCAGCTGAACGCCACGATCAGGCGTTTGTAGGTGCAGTTGTCCTGGGTTTCGCACAGCGGCCCTACCAAGTACTTGTCACCGTCCTCGGTCACCGCCGACATCTGCTCCTGAGCACTGCCCGTCAAATTGATCACCCAGTCGGGCAGGCGTTCCTCGCCTTTGATCGCGTCCTGCCAGGTTTCCCGGTATTCAGGGTCCGAGCCGAGCAACTGGTCGACCCGGACCTGGCCGTCATTGGCCGCCATCGCCGCCGCGCTACCGCCCAACAGCAGGGCGGCAGCCAGGGCTTTGCAAAGCTTCCTGCTCATCTTCAACCTCGACCACGTCCAAAGAAGAAAGAGGCTACGAACAGGACCAGGAAGACAATGAACAGGATCTTCGCGATACCCGTAGCGGCGCCAGCGATACCACCGAAGCCCAGTACGGCAGCGACAATGGCGATGATGAGGAAAGTGATAGCCCAACTCAGCATGATGCTTCTCCTTTCTTTTTTGAAAACGATCCGGTCGGTGTCGAACCGCAGCGTCTTAGAACACCCAGCGTTGCTGGGGCTCGACGCGCTCAACGGTGGCCGGCGAGGTGTTGGCCGAAGGCAGCGGTTGGGCTGCCTTCACCAATGTGTTGGCACGTGTCGCCTGGATCTGCGTCAGCAGCGCGGTCTGCGCTGCAACCTGCTCAGCCAGTCGCGCGGTCTGCCAGCTGTAGTAAAAGAGGCCTGCGGCCAAAGTCAGCAGCAGCGCCATTCCAAGTAAAAGGAACTGGCGCAGGGGCAGTGCGGCGATCTGCGAGCGGTTGACGGATTGGCGGTTCATGCCGGCTTCTCCTGCTGTAATTTTTCTATTCAAACCTGAACAGGTAATTGCAGCCTGCATGCCAGACATTGAGATTGAATAAAATCCTTATAAATCAACAACTTATATAAACACCATCAACCACGTGAGGACGTATCCTGCACGATGTCCTCCCTGGCGTCGTGCGAATTGCACGACTCAACCCTCTACCTTGGTCGCTACCTTGAGCAGATCGGCGTCTACACCACGCACACCGATGATTTGCCGAGCTATCTCGACCGCAATGGTTTTCTGCTCGCTGCTGACCACCTCGCCCGACAGCCGCACCATGCCTTCGGCACTGGCAACCTTGATATTCAGGCCATCAAGGTTGCGGCTGAAACGGAAGCTGTTCTGGATCTTGTCGACCACCCAGCTATCACTGGGCTGCGGCCCTGTGGGGGCACCGACTGGTGTTTCCCGTGCCTTGGCCATGGCCGCGCTATCCAGGCTGACCAGGTTGTTGACCAGGTGCACGCCATCGGTAGTGCGCGCCACCACTCCCGCGAGCTCCTTGGCCTCGGCGCTGTCGACCTTGCCGCGCAGGGTTACCACGCCTTCGCTGCTCTGCACTTCGATCGGCGCCTTTTGGGTGGTGCGGCTCCACAACAGCCGCGCACGGATGACAGCAGCCAAGGTGGCATCCTCCAGGCGCTGGGCGTAGGCCCGCAGTTCGAGTGGGCGCTCGACCAACCCGGCATTGACCCGCAACTGGTTGTCGACCTGCTCGATGCCTCGGGTGGCCAGGGCCACGTGCTCGGCCAACTGGCGTTCTACCTCATTCTCCACCTCGCCTTTCAGGCGAGCACGCTGCCCATCCACCTCGACCTCGATGCGAAACGGGTTGAGCATGCGGTTAAGCGCCAACGCCGTTTGCAATGACCCTTCGAGGCGCGCGTTCTGAACCGGGTCCGCTAACGCGGGTGTGCAAATGGACAGCAGGCTGGCGGTCAGCACTGCCGTTCGAATGGAAAAGGGCATGACAACACTCCTTTTGTAGGCAAAATCAGAAAATCGTCGCAACCAATGTGCCACCCCACCGCTCTAAGAAAATCATCGAGATATCACGGGCTCACGGCAGTATTTGGCCATTGGCTAGCATGCAAAGGACAGAATCCTTCAGAATTGACCATGCAACTTGCCCGATTTTTCCCACACTAAATGAAGATCTATCCCAAAGGAGCGCAGCAAATGGAATCAGCCCAGGACAACCAAGGCCGCATTCTGCTGGTGGATGACGAGTCCGCGATCCTGCGCACCTTCCGTTATTGCCTCGAAGACGAAGGCTACAACGTCGCCACGGCCAACAGCGCCGCACAAGCCGAAGCACTGCTGCAACGCCAGGTGTTCGACCTGTGCTTCCTCGACCTGCGCCTTGGCGAGGACAACGGCCTGGATGTGCTGGCGCAGATGCGTATTCAGGCACCATGGATGCGGGTGGTGATCGTCACCGCACATTCGGCCATCGATACCGCGGTCGATGCTATCCAGGCCGGTGCCGCCGATTACCTGGTCAAACCCTGCAGCCCCGACCAACTGCGCCTGGCCACCGCCAAGCAGTTGGAAGTTCGCCAGCTGTCGGCACGACTGGAAGCCCTGGAGGGCGAAGTCCGCAAGCCCAAGGATGGCCTCGACTCGCACAGCCCGGCGATGATGGCCGTGCTGGAAACCGCCCGCCAAGTGGCCACCACCGACGCCAACATCCTTATCCTCGGCGAATCGGGTACCGGCAAGGGCGAGCTGGCCCGTGCCATTCATAGTTGGAGCAAGCGCGCACGCAAGGCATGCGTGACGATCAACTGCCCGTCGCTGAATGCCGAACTGATGGAGAGCGAACTCTTCGGCCACACCCGCGGCGCTTTCACTGGTGCCAGCGAGAGCACACTGGGGCGCGTCAGCCAAGCCGACGGCGGCACGCTGTTCCTCGACGAGATCGGCGATTTCCCGCTGACCCTGCAACCCAAGCTGCTGCGTTTCATCCAGGATAAAGAGTACGAGCGAGTAGGCGACCCGGTCACCCGCCGCGCCGATGTGCGCATCCTTGCGGCCACCAACCTCAACCTGGAAGAGATGGTCCGCGAGAGCCGCTTCCGTGAAGACCTGCTGTACCGCCTTAATGTCATCACCCTGCACCTGCCCCCGCTGCGCGAGCGCAGTGAGGACATCCTGACCTTGGCCGACCGTTTTCTGGCCAGGTTCGTCAAGGAATACTCGCGCCCGGCCCGGGGTTTCAGCGAAGAAGCCCGCGCCGCACTGCTCAACTACCGCTGGCCGGGTAATATCCGCGAGCTGCGGAACGTGGTCGAGCGAGCCAGCATTATTTGCCCGCAAGAACGCGTGGAGATCAGCCACCTCGGCATGGGCGAACAACCTGCCGGCAACGCACCCCGGGTGGGCGCAGCGCTGAGCCTGGACGAATTGGAACGCGCCCATATCGGCGCCGTACTGGCTGCCAGCGACACGTTGGACCAGGCCGCCAAAACATTGGGCATTGATGCCTCGACCCTGTATCGCAAGCGTAAGCAGTACAACCTATGAGATGGCAAATGAAGCTGCGCACGCGGCTTTTTCTCAGCATTTCGGCACTGGTGACGGTCGCGTTGCTAGGCCTGATGCTGGGCCTGATCAGCGTGCTGCAGATGGCCACTGTGCAACAGCAGTCGGTGCGCGATACCACCCACGCGCTGGAAATAGGCCTGAAACTGCGGCAAAACCTGGGCGAGCAGTTGACGCTGATGCTCGACGAAGACACGGCGCCTGAAAACCTGCGCGCGTTGCAGGACAACTTTCAGACCGAGCTTAATCATGGCTTGGAAAATGGCGGCGAGCGCACCGGTTTCAGCAAAGCCAGCAGCAACTACCAGACCTTCCTGCAGGCTTACCGCGACAGCACCGCGCCGGCCCGCAGCATGGGCGTCGATCAGCCGCTGGGGGCTGCATTCAATCAAGTCCGTACCGACCTTATCGATTCCCACAAGCAGGCCCTCGAACACATTACCCGCAGTGAAGAGCACACCCGTGACCGCGCCTTGTTGGTCAGTGGCGTGCTTGGCCTGATGGGCCTCGTGGTGCTGGTGCTGGGTTTCATTACGGCCCACAACATCGCCCGCCGTTTTGGCCAACCCATCGAGGCGCTGGCCAAAGCCGCCGATCAGCTTGGCCGAGGCGATTTCGACGTCACCTTGCCGGTGACCCAAGCCATCGAGCTCAACCAGTTGACCCGCCGCTTCGGGCTGATGGCCGATGCCCTGCGCAAACACCAGGAAACCAACGTCGACGAGCTGCTGGCCGGCCAGCAACGCCTGCAGGCGGTACTCGACAGCATCGACGACGGGCTGTTGATCATCGACCGCCAAGGGCACCTCGAGCACCTGAACCCAGTTGCCCAGCGCCAGCTCGGCTGGACCGATAGCCGCGTTGGCAGCGGCCTGGCCGAAGCCCTGCAACGCCCGGAGCTTGAGCAACAGTTGCGTCAGGTACTGCGTGGCGGCAGCCTTGATCGCCCGCCCGACGACCTGAGCATCGAGGTCGATGAAGAGTCACGCCTGCTGACCTACAGCCTGACACCTGTCAGCCACCCGCAAGGGCCGATCCTGGGCGCGGTGATGGTGCTGCACGATGTGACCGAGCAGCGCGCGTTCGAGCGTGTGCGCAGCGAATTCGTGCTGCGCGCTTCACACGAACTGCGTACGCCGGTCACCGGCATGCACATGGCCTTCGGGCTGCTGCGAGAACGCGTGAAGTTCCCGGCCGAGGCGCGTGAGAACGACCTGCTGGAAACCATCGGCGAAGAAATGCAGCGCCTGACCCAGTTGATCAACGACCTGCTGAATTTCTCGCGATACCAGAGCGGGCTGCAAAAGCTTGAGCTCTCGCCATGCTCCATCGATGAACTGCTTGAGCGCGCGCAAGTACGGTACAGCGAGCAGGCCGCGAACAAGCAGATCGAGCTGATCATGGCGCTGGAACCACCGCTGCCACGGATCCAGGCCGATATCGCCCAACTCGACCGCGTACTCGACAACCTGCTGCACAACGCCATTCGCCATACCGCAAGCGGTGGGCGAATCCGCCTGCATGCCAGGCGCCATGCGGAACGGGTGATCGTCAGTGTCGAAGACAACGGCGAGGGCATCGCTTACGGGCAGCAGGGCCGCATCTTCGAGCCCTTTGTGCAGGTGGGGCGCAAAAAAGGCGGGGCTGGGCTGGGGTTGGCGCTGTGCAAGGAAATCGTGCAGTTGCACGGCGGGCGCATGGGCGTGTTTTCCCGGCCAGGGCAGGGGACACAGTTCTACATGGCGCTGCCGGTCTGACAATGGCTGCAGGGCTCAACGCTTGCACAAATCCGCCCCCACAAGGATGTGCGCTGCCCTGGGGATCACTTAGGGCTCATCATCGATGCGCTGCCTGCGCACCTGCCGCCCGCGCGTCACCAGCTCGACGAACTGCCGGGCATTGAGCGGGTGGGCGAACAGCCAGCCCTGCCCGTAATTGACGCCCTCGCTGTTCAGCAGCACGGCCTGGGCCTCGCATTCAATGCCTTCGGCGATCACCCGCAGATGCAGGTCATGAGCCATGCGAATGATGTGCGGCGCCACGCCGCTGCTGGCCGCATCATGCCCAAGCGCGTCGATGAAGGCCTTGTCGATCTTCAGGCAGTCCACCGGCAGGGTTTGCAGGTAGGCCAGGCTGCAATAGCCGGTGCCGAAATCATCGATCAGCACCTGATGCCCCACCGAACGCAAGGCCTGCAGGTTGTCACGGGCCACCACCACATCGATCAGCCCGCGTTCGGTGACCTCAAAGGCGATCTGGCTAGCCGCCACCCGATGAAGCGCCAACAAGCGCGCCGCCACCCGGCCAATGCGCGGCACCATCACATCGCAGGCGGCAAGGTTTACCGAGATATAAAGGTTGCGGTGCGAACGCAGTAGCTGGCCCAACTGCTCAAGCACGCGTTGCAGGACGAAATCGGTGATCTGGCGGATCTGCCCGGTGTTTTCGGCCAGCGGGATGAACAGGTCCGGGCTGGTCAGAGTGCCGTCCGGTCGCCGCCAGCGCACCAGCGCCTCGGCCCCCACGCAGCGCCGGCTGTCGAGTTCGATGATCGGCTGGTAAAGCACCTGAAGCTCCCCGCGGCGCAGGGCATTCTGCAACTCTGAACTCATCGAGCGGCGCTGCAGGATCAGTTGCAGCACCAGCCAGCCGATGCAACAGGCCGCCAGAACGCTACCAGGGAACAACAGCCAGAGCATACCGTTCATGCGCAACGGCAGGCTGGCCCGCGGGGCAATCAGCACAAGCTGGTAATCCGGGGACTTGGTCGGCATGCGATAGACAAGTCGGTCATGAAGTTCGAATAAGGACGTGGTGCTGGAGGGTGACCAGTTGTTGGCCGGCGGCCAGGTTTGCGGCGGCCCAAGCACTGGGATTGCCCGCGTGCCGTTGTCCAGCACCACCAGCAAGCTGCCGCCGGGCGGCAGGTCGACCACGTCGGTCAGGTGCCCGCGCGAGGTGGAGACCAGGAAGTTGCCACGCGCGAGCATCAACGCGGCAAGGTTTTCGTTGGGTTCAGTCGTGGTGTTCAGCCAATAGCTGTAGGTCGGCCCCTGGATATCCGGAGCCCGCGTGGGTACGAAGGCCCTTGCGCCACCGCGGTTGGAGCAGGCGACATTGGCGTCCACATAGGCCGCCTCGTAGATGAACCGTGAGCCCAGGCCGACCTGCTGCAACTCCGCCAGCATCGCTGGGCTGCATCCACGCAGCGGCTGCGCTTGCAGATCATCGACGCCCTCGCGCAACTGACCGAATACCTGCTCGAGCCGATCCAGAAAACGCTCGCCCTGGGCATTCATCTGCGCACTCTCGCTCTGCTTCATCTGCTGCAGGGCAATGCCGATGCTGGCGGTCAGCAATACGGCGGCGCTGGCCAAAGCTGCCAAGGAGGCCAGCATCCAGGGTCGGTAAAAAAATTGGCGCAAAGCAGTTATCAGGGACGACATGGGCAGCATCCAGTTGATTAACAAGGTATAGCAACTGGAATGAGAATCGGCTCGGCCGTTTGACGAATGACCTTACCGCATGCGGTTAAGCACCAGCAGCATTGCGGCCGTCTGGGCGTCCGGGTTGCCGTCGAAGCGTTGGGGCCGGAACCGCATCTGGAAGGCCGCGATCACGTGGCGGGTGGCGACGTCTAGCTGCCCGGTCTGCTCGATCGCGTAGCCGAAACGAGCCAGCTCCTGCTGATACCAACCGATGGTCGGCGGGTTGACGTTGAAGTACGCCTGCTGGCGCGCCACCGCATTTGCCTCGGGCCAGATCCCTAACCCTGCATCGGCCAGACGCTTCCACGGGAACAGCGGGCCCGGATCAAGCTTGCGCAAGGGCGCGATGTCGCTGTGGCCAATGATGTAGCGCGGGTTGATGTTATTGCGTTTGACGATGTCCTTGAGCAACGCGATCAACGACTGGATCTGCGCTTCGCTGTAGGGATACCAGACTCGGCCGTTGGGGGTGGTGTCGAAGCCAGGGTTGACGATCTCGATGCCGATCGAGCTGGAGTTCAGCCACGTACGCCCATCCCATTGGCTGTCGCCGGCGTGCCACGCCCGACGGTTCTCATCAACCAGCTGGTAAACCGTGGCCGGGCCGTCGCCGATCAGGTAGTGCGCACTGACCTCGCCATGGGTAAGCAGCGCCAGCGAGCGCTCCAGCGAGGCGTTGGTGTAGTGCAGGACAACAAACTGGATGCGGTTGTCCTGGTTGGCCGAGGGGTGGCTGCGGTCGATGCGCAGGCCGGTCGAACAGCCGGCAAGGACGACCAGCAGCAATGCAGAAAACAACGCTTTCATGGGAAAAGCCAGGGTGATGAGCCAGTGACGCATAAGCATAACGTATGCGCACTCAGCCCACCCGCTCAGCTTTGTTCCACCCGATTACGGCCCAGGTCTTTGGCCCGATACAACGCCGCGTCTGCACGCTTGAGCACTTGATCGCCACGCTCGCCTGAGCGGAACGCGCTGACGCCGATGGAAGCGGTGATCACCACCCGTTCACCCTTGAAGTGGAACGGGCAGGCCTCGATCGCAGCTCGTAGTACTTCAGCGACCTGGGCACCCGCAGCGGGTGAGGTCTGCGGCAGCAACAGCACGAACTCCTCCCCACCGAAACGGGCGATGAAGTCGCGCGCCCGCAGGCGCTTGCGCAGCTGGTCGGCGACGATCTTCAGGACCTTGTCGCCGGCCAGGTGACCGTAACTGTCATTAATGCGCTTGAAGTGGTCGAGGTCGAGAATCGCCATCGCCAAGTGGCCGCCGTTTTCCTGCCAATCGAGCATTTCGCGTTCGACCTGCTCGGTCCAGGCTGCGCGATTGGGCAGGCCGGTCAGCGGGTCGATCAAGGCCTTCTGGCGTTGCTCCTCCAGGTGCTCGCGGTAGCCGAGCGCCTCCTGCTCCATGCTTGCAACGCGCTCGGCAAGGCCTTGCAAGCGCCCGGCAAGCTCCTGCTCACGGCGGTCACGGGCATGCTGGTGCTCGTCCATCGTGCCCAGCAGGCCTTCCAGGCGGTTTTCCAGAATATGCTTGAGGCTGTCGACATCCGCCGCGCCCTGCACGCTGCTTTGCAGGCCATCGACCTGTTCACGCAGCTGGCTGTCCAGCTCGCGGGCGGCAGAGCTGTTGTCGGCATGGCCGGCGCTGGCTTCGTGCAGGTGGCTCTGGAAGCTCTCCAGGCGCTCGTTGAGCTGCTGCAGGTAGGTCTCGAATTCGTGCTGGCCACTGTCGGTGATCGCCAGCATGAGTACGGCCAGGTCATCAAGGACCGGGATCAGTTCATACCAGTTGAGCCCGCGTGCGACACGCTCGCGCATCTCCAGGGCCTGTGCCTTGTGGCGCTCCGGCAGGCTGAGGTCGTCGAGCAGGCCGATCAGGGTTTGCTCGATATGCGCGGCAACCTGGCTGTAGGGCGGCTCGACCGCGTCGGGTAGCGAGTAGGGGCCGTCTTCGCCAAAGGTTTCGTCCAGAGGAGCCAGCGCTTCTGCTGCGGCTGCCGGCTGCTCATCCTCAATGGCCGGCTCGCTTGCCGAAGGCAGTGGCGCCTCGGCAGGTAGATGTGCAGCCTCGACGGCCTCTGCCTGCACTGGCGCCTCAGCTTGCGGCTCGGGCTCAACGATTGCCGGCTGCTCGACAACAACAGCCTCAGGCTCTTCCTGGGGCGGTTCTATTACGGCTGACGCTGCCAACGGGTGCAGTTCGTCGGCATCCCGCGGCGGCAGGTCCACCAGCACGGGCCCATCCGGCAGTGGCTGCGGCTCGGCCTGCGTGACTACCGGCGCAGTTGCCGGCTCCTGGGCAGTATCAGCCTGCGGCTCACTGTCACGATTGCCGAACAAGCGCTGCAAGAAGCCCGGCTTGGCTTCTTCATCGGGCCTTTCCAACGACGAAAGTGCGCGCCCTTGCAGCCCGCTCAACTCCCCCAGCAGCGGCGGTAACTCACGCGACTGGCTGACACCGCCGTCGAGCTTTTTCGCCAATTTCTTCAGTGGGCGCGAAACCTCGCCGGGCAGCGGCAGGCTTTGTAGTTGGGTCACCAGCGCGGTCAGTGCATCGCTGACCTGGTTCATGCGCGTTTCGCGGCGCTGCTCGGAGTCCAGCACGGCCTTTTCCAGCCGTGGGATCAGGCCGGCGAGGCCGGCGTCCATGTTGTCGCTACGGATGACCTCGCGCATTTCCTTCATGCACTGGTCGACCACCTTGTCGCTGCCTTCAGCAGCCAGGGTACTGCGCACCAGGCCTCGGCGCAGCAAGTCGAGGCGCGCTTCCCAGCGACGCTCGAGCTTTTCCTGCTGTTCGATGCTTTTAAGGTACTTTTCTTTCCAGCGCTCGGCTTCTTCGGTCATGCCTGGATCCGCGACGGGTGATGCATCTATGGGCTGTAATTACACGCTGTCGGCGCACGGCTCGAACACTTGAGGGCTCAAATACGCGCGTGCTGATCTATCTCAAGACCGGCAGCGTATCCACAGTCAATGCATCAGGCAATCGGATCTCTACGGCGACCGGAAGATGATCGGAGATCGGCTGCGCCAGCACCTCGACCCGCTCCAGGGTCAGGCTTGGGCTGAGCAGAATATGGTCCAGGCACCGTTGTGGGCGCCAGCTGGGGAAGGTGGCTTCGACCTGGGGTGCGATCAGGCCAAGATCACGCAGGGGAGAGTGGTCGAGCAGGTCGTTGGCGTGGGTGTTCATGTCGCCCATCAGGACCTGATGGCGGTAGCCGCCGATCAGCTCACGAATATAGGCCAACTGGCGAGCGCGGGTCTTGGCGCCAAGCGCCAGGTGCATCATGACCACGATAAGCGCATCCTCCCCCTCGCCGAAGCGCACCAGGATCGCACCGCGGCCGGCGGGGCCGGGCAGTGGGTGGTCTTCCAGGAGTTGCGGCTTGAGGCGGCTGAGCACGCCATTGCTGTGCTGGGCGAAGCGCCCTAGGTTGCGGTTGAGCTGTTGGTACCAGTAGGGGAAGCCCCCCAGGTGGGCCAGGTGCTCCACCTGGTTGACGTAACCCGAACGCAGGCTGCCACCGTCAGCCTCCTGCAGGGCCACCAGGTCGAAGTCGTTGAGCAGGTCGCCGATCTTCTGCAGGTTGCCGGCCCGCCCGGTGTGCGGCAGCAGATGCTGCCAGCTGCGGGTCAGGTAATGGCGATAGCGTTCGGTACTGATGCCAACCTGGATATTGAAGCTGAGAAGCCGCAGGCGACCATCTTCCGGCAGGCCGTTGGCCAGCAGATGATGCTCGTTGACCTGCGGCTCATGCAGGCCAATGCCACGCGCGGTTCTGAAGCGGCGCATGGGGTTCGCCGCTTACTTAGCGGCGCGCTCCTTCTGGATCAGCTGGTCGGCAACGTTCAGCACGCCTTCAGGGCCCTGAGCGGTGCCAAGGTCAAAGCGGTACTTGCCGTTGACGACCATGCTCGGTACGCCGGTGATTTCATACTTCTTCGCCAGTTCCTTGGCCTGGTTGACCTGGCCTTTGATGGCGAACGAGTTGAAGGTGGCGAGGAACTTGTCCTTGTCGACGCCCTGGGTGGCGAGGAAATCGGCCATTTCGTCAGGCTTGGTCAGGTGCATGCGCTTGTTCTGGATGGCATCGAACACTGCCGCGTGAACCTTGTGCTCTACGCCCATGGCTTCGAGGGTGAGGAACATCTGGCCGTGGGCATCCCATGGGCCGCCGAACATGGCAGGTACGCGCTTGAAATTGACGTCCTTGGGCAGCTTTTCAACCCATGGGTTGATTACCGGCTCGAAGTGATAGCAGTGAGGGCAGCCGTACCAGAACAGCTCGACCACTTCGATCTTGCCAGGGACGGACACCGGAACGGGGTTGCTCAGCTCGAGGTATTCCTTGCCGGCCGTGGCAGGCTCGGCGGCCTGGACGGCGGCCATACCGAATACGCTGGCAGCGACCAGCGCAGCGCTGAGAATCAGTTTACGCATGCTTTACTCCTGAGCAGTCATAGGTCGCCTCGACGCGACCTGTATTAAGACAGGTCGGGAAGGGCCCGAGTTCTGTAGTGTAACGGCAGCGGACTGAAAAAAGGGCGGTCCGCGCCGCCCTTTCATCTTTAGCGTTGCAGCATTAACCCAATGTTAATGCAGGCCCTGGATGTAGCTGGCCAACGCTTCGATATCATGGTTGCTCAGCTTGCCGGCGATGGTGCGCATGGTCATCGCGTCACCATCATTGGTGCGGTTGCCTTCGCGGAAGTCGGTGAGCTGTTTGGTCACGTACTGCGAATGCTGGCCGCCCAGGTGCGGGAAGCCGGCGAGGGCGAGGCCTGCGCCGTTGGGCGAGTGGCAGCCGGTACAGGCGGGCAGGCCCTTTTCCAGGTCGCCGCCGTTGAATAGCGCACGGCCACGCTCCACCAGTTTGGCATCGGCGGCACCCACGCTGCCTTTTTGGCTGGAGAAGTAGGCGGCGATGTCGGCCAGATCCTGGTCATTGAAGTTGGCCAGCATACCGGTCATCTCCAGCACGACCCGCTTGCCGTCCTTGATTTCATGCAGTTGTTTTTCAAGGTAACGCTGGCCCTGGCCGGCCAGTTTCGGGAAGTTCGGTGCCAGGCTATTGCCGTCGGGGTTGTGGCAGGCACCACACACGGCCGTCTTGGCCTGGCCGGCGGCGGCATCGCCTTTGATAGGTTGCGCAGCAGTGGCCGCACCTGCGACACCCATGGTCAACAGCAGACTCACGACTAGTTTGTTCATCAGCTAATCCAACACGGCTAAGGGTGAAATGTTATGTATCGGGACTGCCGCTCATCCAAAGGATGACCAAACGGTAGTCCTCGGCACTGCAGTCCATGCACAATCCACGCGGCGGCATAGCCTTGAAACCCTGAAAAACATGCGTCATGAGTACCTCCATGCCTTGCGCCAGCCTTGGCTCCCAGGCTGCCCGGTCACCCTTTCTGGGCGCCTGTGGCAACTGCCCGGCGTGACAGGCCGCACACGTGCGGTTGTACAACGCCTCGGGATCCTGTGTAGCCTGTGCGCTGAAAAACGGCAGGAACATACCGACAGCTAGCAGCCATTTCGCCAAGCGAAACGACCTGACAGGGTTGGGGGACGCGCTGCGTTCTGATGCGCGAGCTATTGTTCGACACCCCATGCCCATTCTCCTTCGCTGGGATAATGAGCACACAAAAACTGGGGCATTATATACTTCCGCCATCCAAACGGAAACGACACCGCTTGCCGGCCTAGGCTTTGGCAACACCCACATCGGATATCCCATGCAAGTCAAGAACCCCATCCTCGGCCTCTGCCAGAAAGCCACATTCGCCCTCAGCGCTGCCAAGGTCGAACAATGCCCGGACGACCAGGGTTACGAGGTGGCTTTCGCCGGCCGTTCCAACGCCGGCAAATCCAGCGCCCTCAATACCCTGACTCATGCCAGCCTGGCGCGTACCTCGAAGACCCCAGGGCGCACCCAGCTGTTGAATTTCTTCAGTCTGGACGATGAACGGCGATTGGTCGACCTGCCGGGCTACGGATATGCAAAAGTCCCGATCCCGCTCAAGCAACACTGGCAGCGCCACCTGGAAGCCTACCTGGGCGGCCGCGAGTGCCTGCGCGGCGTAATCCTGATGATGGACGTGCGCCACCCGATGACCGACTTCGACAAGATGATGCTCGACTGGGCCCGCGCCAGCGGCATGCCGATGCACATCCTGCTGACCAAGGCCGACAAGCTGACCCACGGCGCGGGCAAGAACACCCTGCTCAAGGTGCAGTCGGAAATCCGCAAAGGTTGGGGTGATGGCGTGACCATCCAGCTGTTCTCGGCGCCCAAGCGCCTGGGGCTGGAAGAGGCCTACCGCGTGCTGGCGGGCTGGATGGAGCTGGAAGACAAGCCTGCTGAATAAGGGCAGAAAGCTCATCATGTGGCAGCGGGCTAGCCCGTTGCCACAGCGGCCTTAGCCAAATTCCGGGCAAAAAAAACCCCGGACTTCGTATGGGGAGGGGGAAGTTCGGGGTTCAAGTCTGGACCGCTAGGGCGGGGTCCAGGTATCTGCCAACACTTAACACAACATAGGAGCATCGAAGGGCTTCACCAGCCATTCAGTTACTCTGAGTTCCGCTTCACCACTTTAGTTCCGAAGCCCTCAAAACTATTTGCGATAGTTTCATGAAACCGTAGAACTAATGGCATCGAGCCATGCCAGGATCCGCGTCGCTACCCCGCAGATCCTACACAGGTTTCCCAGCTCAATCAGTGAGCTTCGTCCCAATTCGAGCCAACACCTACCTCGACCAGCAGCGGCACATCCAGTTGCGCGGCGCGGCTCATGTGCGCGCGAATTTCATCTTTCACCTGCTCCAGCAGGTCTTCGCGCACTTCCAGCACCAATTCGTCGTGCACCTGCAGGATGACGCGCGCGTCCAGCCCGCTTTCGCTCAGCCAGTTGTCCACGTTGACCATCGCCCGCTTGATGATATCGGCGGCGGTACCCTGCATCGGGGCGTTGATCGCGGTGCGTTCCGCGCCCTTGCGCAGGGCCGGGTTCTTGGCGTTGATGTCCGGCAGGTACAGGCGGCGACCAAACAGGGTCTCGACGAAACCTTGCTCGGCGGCCTGGGCACGGGTGCGTTCCATGTAGGCCAGCACGCCTGGATAACGGGCGAAGTAGCGGTCGATATAGTCCTGCGACTGCTTGCGGTCAACGCCGATCTGCTTGGCCAGGCCGAAGGCGCTCATGCCGTAAATCAGGCCGAAGTTGATGGCCTTGGCGCTGCGACGCTGGTCGGTGGTAACGGCTTCCAGGGCCACGCCGAACACTTCGGCAGCAGTGGCGCGGTGCACATCGAGGTTGTTGCGGAAGGCATGCAGCAGGCCTTCATCCTTGGCCAGGTGGGCCATGATGCGCAGCTCGATCTGCGAGTAGTCGGCAGCCAGCAGCTTGTAGCCAGGGCTTGCCACGAAAGCCTGGCGAATGCGTCGGCCTTCGGCAGTGCGGATAGGAATGTTCTGCAGGTTCGGGTCGCTCGACGACAAACGACCGGTAGCGGCCACGGCCTGCTGGTAGGACGTGTGGATGCGACCGGTGCGCGGGTTGATCTGCCCCGGCAGCTTGTCGGTGTAGGTGCTCTTGAGCTTGCTCAGGCTGCGGTACTGCATCAGTACCTCAGGCAGCGGGTAGCCTTGCTCGGCCAGTTCGTCGAGAACCGCTTCAGCCGTGGACGGCTGGCCCTTGGCGGTCTTGCTCAGCACCGGCATGCCCAGCTTGTCGTAGAGGATAGAGCCGAGCTGCTTGGGCGAGCCGAGGTTGAATTCTTCACCGGCCAGCTCGTAGGCGCGACGTTCCAGGTCGGCCATTTTCACACCCAGTTCACCGCTCTGCACGTGCAGCAAGGCGGCATCGACCAGCGCACCCTGGCGCTCGATCTTCGCCAGCACCGGTACCAGCGGCATCTCGATGTCCATCAGCACCGGCTTCACGCTCGGCGTCTTGGCCAGGCGGGCCTGCAGTGCCTGATGCAGGCGCAGGGTGATGTCGGCATCTTCGGCCGCGTACGGGCCGGCCTTGTCCAGGTGGATCTGGTTGAAGGTCAGCTGCTTGGCGCCCTTGCCTGCGATGTCCTCGAACGAGATGGTGGCGTGGTCGAGGTACTTCTGCGCCAGGCTGTCCATGTCGTGACGGGTGGCGGTGGAGTTCAGCACATACGACTCGAGCATGGTGTCGTAGGCCACCCCCTGCATCACAATTGCCGGCGAGCCATTGGCGAGGATGTTGATATCGTACTTGGCGTTCTGCCCGACCTTGGCCTTGGCCCGGTCTTCCAGCAGCGGTTTCAAGGCCAGCAACACGGCGTCGCGGTCCAGCTGAGCGGGAGCACCTTCATAGTCATGGGCCAGCGGCACATAGGCCGCTTCATGCGCTTGTACGGCGAAGGACAGGCCAACCAGCTGCGCCTGTTGCGCATCCAGGCTGGTGGTCTCGGTATCGAACGCGAACAACGGCGCCTGGCGCAGCTTCTCCAGCCAGAAGTCAAAGCGCGCCTGGTCGAGGATGGTCTCGTACTTCGGCTCGACCTTTTCCACAGGCTCCTCGGCCGGCGCAATTTCAGTACCGGCCTTGGCAGCATCGCGCTGCACGTCAGCGACCCAGCTCTTGAACTCCATCTCGGCATACAGCGCCAGCAGCGCTTCGCGGTCCGGCTCGCCACACACCAAGGCATCCACTTCGATATCGAGCGGCACGTCGAGCTTGATGGTCGCCAGCTCGTAGGACAGAAACGCCGCGTCGCGGTGCTCCTGCAACTTGGCCGGCAGGGTCTTGGCGCCACGGATGGGCAGCGTCGGCACCTTGTCGAGGTTGGCGTACAGGTCGCTGAGGCCGCCGCCGATACCGGTCAGCAGGCCGACCGCGGTTTTCTCACCGACGCCGGGCACGCCCGGAATGTTGTCGACCTTGTCGCCCATCAGGGCGAGGAAGTCGATGATGTGCTCGGGGCCGACGCCGAATTTTTCGTGCACGCCAGCAACGTCCATCACGCTGCCGGTCATGGTGTTTACCAAGGTAACGTGGCCGTCCACCAGCTGCGCCATGTCCTTGTCACCGGTCGAGATGATCACCGGCCGGCCCATGGCCGCACTGCTGCGCGCCAGTGTGCCGATCACGTCGTCGGCTTCCACGCCTTCGACGCACAGCAGCGGGTAGCCCAGCGCCTTGACGCTGGCGTGCAGCGGCTCGACCTGCACCCGCAGGTCATCCGGCATACTCGGGCGGTTGGCCTTGTACTCGGCGAACATCTCATCGCGGAAGGTGCCGCCCTTGGCGTCGAAGACCACCGCGAACAGGCTGTCGGGGTATTGCTTGCGCAGGCTCTTGAGCATGTTCAGCACACCTTTGACCGCGCCGGTGGGCATGCCTTTGGAGGTGGTCAGCGGCGGCAGCGCGT
>Ga0213827_1000327_pt1 | contig 43438 bp, 38 predicted proteins | sample MC6MC0898MG_FD_180669 | JGI IMG/M metagenome (GOLD analysis project Ga0213827, IMG submission 180669) | Enriched soil aggregate microbial communities from Iowa State University, Ames, United States - MC6-MC0898-MG | ecosystem: Environmental > Terrestrial > Soil > Unclassified | place: USA: Iowa...
ACGCAGCGCTTGACCTCTTTTTGCGCCTGCAGCAGGGTCTTGCCGGCCTCGTCGACAATCAGCCGGGCAAAGCCCTGGGCATCGCGCTCGATGGCCAGCGCGGCCTGTTCCAGAATCCGCGCACGACGATGACGCGGCAGCGCGGCGCAGAGGCGCGCGCCGTGCCGTCCCTGTTCCAGCAGTTGCGGGACCTGGGCCGCATCCACCTTGACAACCGTGCCGATGACGCTGCCGTCAAACGGGTTCAACACATCGATGTGCGGTTCGACCACCGCCAGGGCCAGACGCGATAGGTTCACAGGCTTTCTCCTAGTGGGTGGCAACGGACGCGTGGAGGCTGATGATGTCCGACAACAACGCGAACGCGGTTTCCATGCGCCCGGCGCCCGGCCCCGAGACCGTCACTGCGCCGAGCAATGGGCTGCTGAACGACACGGCGTTGGTGGCGCCGCTGATCGCGGCCAATGGGTGGTCGTTGCGCAGCAGGCGCGGTTCGACCCGGGCACTGACCGAACCGTCGGCCTGGCGCGTGGCGGCGCCAATCAGCTTCCAGCGCGCACCCTCCTGGCGGGCCTTGGCGATGTCGTCCAGGGTCAGGGCGCTGATGCCCTGGCAGCTGACATCGCTGACCTGCAGCTTGGCGTCCAGCAACTCATTGGCCAGGATCACCACCTTGAGGCGCACGTCGTAACCTTCGACATCGGCGCTCGGGTCGGCTTCGGCGTAGCCCAGTTCCTGCGCCTGGCGCACCGCCTCGGCAAACCCCAGGCCGCCTTCCATGCAGGTCAGGACGAAGTTGGAGGTGCCGTTGAGAATGCCCTCGAAGCCGTTGATCGCACTGCCGGCCAGGGTCTGTTTGGCCAGGCGGATCACCGGTGTGCCGCTCATCACCGAACCTTCGTATTCAAAGGCCACCTTGTTACGCAGGGCCAGGGCCTTGAGCTCGGCACCGTGCAGGGCAATCGGCCCCTTGTTGGTGGTCACCACATGTTTGCCCGCCTCCAGGGCCCAGCGGCAGAACGAGGTGGCAGGCTCGCCGTCCACTGGATTGGTGAAGGTCGCCTCGGCAATGATGTCGGCCCCCGAGTCCTTGATCACCGCCTCATTCAAGGCCTCGACCGTGCCACCGGGAAGCTGGGCCAAAGCCCCCTTGACCGCCGGCAGCCGGGCCAGCACTCCAGCGTCCAGGCCTTCGCGGCCCATCAGCGAACCCAGAAACAAGTCGGTCACCCCGACAATCTTGAGGCTGAAACCCAGCTCGGTTTTCCAGCCTTCATTACGCTCGGCAATCAGTTGGGCCAACGCCCGGTTGACACCACCGAAGCCGACCAGCGCCAGTTTGTATTCAGTCATTTTGTTATTGCCCTTGATCCGGGGGATGGGTTGTTGGGCACTAGATTAGGCGGCGGGCCTGGGCAGTGAAATAGGCCAATTTGCTCTATTTCCTGGGCGTTTTGCCCAGGGGTTGCGCAGTTCCACACTGGTTTTGGCTGCCCGCAAATCTCGCATACACCCATCAGGTCCTGTGGGAGCGAGCCTGCTCGCGATCGCGGTGGGTCAGGTGGAATCGAGGTTGGATGGGCCGGCCTCATCGCGAGCAGACGGAGCGCCGCCCGACTCGCTCCCACAAGGACTCCAGGTGTTCGCAGATTTTGCATACACCCATCAAATCCGGTGGGCGCGAGCCTGCTCGCGATGGCGCTGGGTCAGGCTGCATCGGTGTTGGATGGGCCGGCCTCATCGCGAGCAGGCTCGCTCCCACAGTGGTTTTGGCTGCCCGCAAATCTCGCATACACCCATCAAGCCGGTATGACTCACCCACAAGGACTCCAGGTGTTTGCAGATTTTGCATACACCCAACTCGCCTTAGACCACCGACGACAACACAAACGAGGTCACGGTGTTTTCCACCCCGGGCAGTGCCGAGATCTGGTTCCAGACTTTGTGCACTCGCTCGGGACTGGCGGCGCCGACGCGGAGCATCAGGTCGAACTCGCCGCTCATCACGTCGCACTGGATGACTTCCGGGATGGCCCGCAGCGCCTGCAGCACTTCGGCGCCGCGCATGCGGTCATGGCGGTAGACAAAAATCACTGCATTGATCTGCGAGGCGCCGGCAAGTCCCTCCCCCGTGCGCACCGTATAACCCTGGATCGCACCGTCGCGCTCGAGTCGTTCGATGCGCTGGCGCACGGCATTGCGCGACAGGTTGACCTTGGCCGCCAGCTCCGCATGGGCGGCCCGGGCATTGAGGCGCAGCTCGGCGATGATGCGCTCATCGAGGGGATCGAGAATACGTTTCACCGGGCCTCCCATGGCAGCGCGCCGAGCCGTTGCTTAAGCGTTGGCAGATCATCCGCCGCGATCCGGGACTCCCCGCCGCCGCCCTGCTCCACCGCGGGAACTGGCGCCACGGGCAGGACAATCCCCAGCTCGCCGAGCAACTGCGCCGACTTGCCGGGAGCGATCTCGCCCAGGGTCACCATCGGCGCCACCAGGCTGCGGCGATAGAGCCGGGCCGCGAGCACGCCGGTAGCCGTGTGCGGATCGATGACGTAGCCGGTGTCGCGGTACAGCGTGCTGATTTCCTGCACCGTCTCGGCATCGCTGACCGCGTAGGAGTCAATGATCATCCGCGCCTGCAACCAGCATTCGTTGGCCATGCGCATCTCGCCAGTGGCCTCGAACCCGGCCATCAGCGCACTCACCGCCTGGCCATCGCGCCCATACAACGCCCAGAGCAAACGTTCGAGGTTGGAGAAAATCGACAGGTCCATGGCCGGCGACAGGGTCTTGTTGGCGTGCGAGCGGCAATAGTAGTTCTTCAGGAACAGCTGGTGCAGCGCGTCATTCTGGTTGGTCGCGACAATGATCTGGGTAATCGGCAACCCCATCTTCTGCGCAATGTACCCGGCATACACCTGGGCAAAACTCGCCGCCGGCACGCTGAAACCAATGGGCCGCTGACCGCCACCCAGTTGCAGCACTGCGTGGAAATAGAACACCAGTTGCGCCAGCACACTGACCCAATTGCTGGAGTTGAAACTGACCGCCTGCATGTCGGGGCATGGCCACTGCTGGAACAGCTGGCTGACCAGGGTCTGGCACTGATCGAAGCTGCCGTTGACCGCGAACCGCTGGACCCTGGGCCGGTTCACCGCCTGCAACTGCTGCCACTGCTGCGGCGCCACGCCGGTCTGCGGGTAGAGCAGCACCACTTCGGCTTGCGTGCAGTGCTTGAATGCTTCGATGGCCGCCAACCCGGTGTCGCCATTGGTGGCCCCCAGCACGACGGCCCGGCGCTGACGCTTGCGCAGGAAGTGCTGCACCAGTTGCGCCTGCAGTTGCGCGGCAAAATCCTTCGACGAGCCGGTGGGCCCGTGGAACAGCTCCAGCACCCATTCGTTGCGGTCGACCTGGTGCAGGGGCGCAATCGCCCGATGGCTGAAACCGCGACAGGCTGCCTTGAGCAACGGGCGCAAATCCGCTTCGGCAATCGCCTCGCCGATAAACGGCTGCAACACCCGCCAGGCCAGTTCGTCATAGGCCAGGGTCGACCAGTTGGCGATGTCCTGCGGGCTGAAGTGCGGAAGGTCGACGGGGACGAACAGCCCCCCATCGTCGGCCAGTCCGGATAACACGACCTTTTCGAAGTCAGCCTCTACGGCCGAACTGCGGGTACTTACATAACGCATGGTTGGCTCCGGGCATTCATTTGTGACGATGTGCCTGCTCCACCAGCCAGGTGGCAAACATGATCGCGTCGGGGTGTTCGTCGGTGCCGGCACCGCGCACCAGGTAGAACGACTCGCTGGCTTCGATGCGCTGGGCGAAGGGTTCCACCAGGCGTCCGTCCTCGAGCATCTCGAGGACCATCGAGGAGCGGGCCAGGGCAATGCCCTGCCCCAGCTCGGCCATGCGCAAGGTGGAGATCAGGGTGTCGAACTGCATGCCGGTGGAGGAGTCGACACTGTCGGCGCCGACCATCTTCAACCAGTAGCCCCACCCTTCTTCGTAACCCAGCACGTGCAGCAACGGATGCTGGGCCACATCGGCCGGGACCTTGAGCGGCGAGCGCGCCATCAGCCCTGGCGAGCAGACCGGGAACAGGCTGTCCCAGGTCAGGCGCTGCGCCACCAGGCCGGGCCAATGGCCGTGGCCCCAGCGAATCTCCATGTCGTCCTCGCCGTCCAGTTCCTTGACCCAGATGTTGCTGATGTAGCGGATATCGACCTGCGGATGGGCCTGGCGGAACCCCACCAGCCTGGGCGCCAGCCAGTGCACGAAAAACGACAGGCTGCCGCGCACCTTGATCGGCCGGCGCTTGTGCTGGCCGAAAATTTCGTTGGTGCCCACCGCCAGTCGGGTGATCGCGTCCTGCACCACGGGCAGGTAGGCCTGCCCTTCCTCGGTCAACCCCAGGCCACGGGGCAAGCGCTTGAACAGCGCCACCCCCAGATGACTTTCGAGCTGGCGGATCTGCTGGCTGACCGCGCCCTGGGTCAGGAACAACTCGTCGGCGGCGTGGGTGAAGTTCAGGCAGCGGGCGGACACTTCGAAGGCCCGCAACCAGTTCAACGGGGGTAAGGTTTTTTGCTTCATGGCCTGGACCTCTGTGACACCCCCGCACCGAGCGAATCTGCCCAGCCTGCCGACGGTTGCTAGAACGCATCGGACGGTTGTGCCAAGGGGGCAAGCGCCAAGCGGCGCTCACGGCTTTTGCGGGTAATGTAATACACGAAGTAGCACCAGGCGATGAAGGGCAGGCCGAAGTACAGGGCCACGCGCTGCTCGGGGTCGAAGGCGATCCCGACGCAGGCCAGGCTGCAGCAGACCAACGCCCCCAAAGGCACCCACGGATAACCGCGGACCCGGAACTTGAGGTCGCGGATGTCGCCGCCGTTGGCCACGTAGTGCCGGCGAAAGGCAATCTGGCTGGCGGCGATGCTCATCCAGACCACCACCACCGCCAGCCCGGAAATCGACACCAGTGCCAGGTAGATGGTGTCGGCGGCAAACACACTGCTGAGCAGGGAGGCAGCGCCCCCGGCCATGCTCACGATGATCGCGTTGAGCGGTGTGCCCATGCGGGTCAGGGCCGAGAACTGCTTGGGCAGGTGTCCCTGGTCGCTGAGGGTCCAGAGCATCCGCGAGGCGGCGTACAACCCCGAGTTGGCTGCCGACAGCAAGGCACTGATGATCACGAAGTTCATGATATCGGCGGAGTACGGAATGCCGATGTAGGTGAACACCGTGACAAACGGGCTCTCCACCAGCCCGGCCTGCTCACGGGGCAACAGGGTCGCGAGGACAAAGATGGTGCCGACAAAAAAGATCGCCAGGCGCAGCACGGTGGTGCGGATGGCCCGCGGCACATTGCGTTGCGGGTCCTTGGTTTCACCGGCGGCGATGCCGATCAACTCGGTGCCGGAGAAGGCAAAGGCCACCGCCAGCAAGGTCATGGCAATCGGCATGAAACCGGTGGGGAACAAGCCTTCCCGGGTGAAATTGCCCAGGCCGATGCTGTGCACCTGGTCGATGTTCAACAGGCCGAGAATCGCCCCGCCACCAATCACCAGGAACACCACCACCGTGATCACCTTGATCAGCGACAACCAGAATTCGGTCTCGGCAAACAGGCGCACCGAAATCACGTTGGTCAGGAACACCACCCCGGCAAACAGGGCGCTCCAGATCCACACCGGGGTGTCCGGGAACCAGCGCGTCATGAGGATACCGGCGGCGGTGAACTCCGAGCCGATCGCCACCGTCCAGGTCAGCCAGTAGAGCCAGGCCACCGTGTAGCCGGTGCCCGGGCCGAGAAAACGCGTGGCGTAGGTGCTGAAGGAGCCGGTTTCCGGCATCTGCACCGCCAGTTCGCCGAGGCACATCATGACCATGTAGACCATCAGCGCGCCAATGATGTACGCAATCACCGCGCCCAGTGGGCCGGCCTGGTTGACGGTGTAGCCGGAGGTGAGGAACAGGCCGGTACCAATCACGCCACCCAAGGCCAGCATGACGATGTGGCGGGTCTGCATTTCCTGTTTGAAACCGGAACGCGGGTCGAGTTGTTGTTGTTTTATGGACATGGTTGTTCTCATGAAAGGGTTAGGGCACGCACTGGCGCCTGCGCACGGTTGCCCGGCAGAGGCGCACCCAGGTTTTATTGTTATGGCTCTTCATGAAGTCCCCAGCGGCGGCCTCGCCGTGGGGCGGTTGCCCGGCAATCGTCAGCCTGCGACCTCGGCGCACGACGGATGGCTGGCGAGGTGTGCCAGGGAGGTGCACGGCTCATCCCGAACCCGCCGGACATAGGCAAACGCCTGCTGCAGATCCGCGAGCAGGTCATCGGTGTCTTCGATGCCGACCGAGACCCGCACCAACCCTTCAGAGATCCCCAGGGCGAGACGCTCCTCCAGGGTGTTCTCGACGTGGCTGGTGGTGCGGGCCGGGCCGTAGATGGTTTCCACCGCCCCCAGGTTGCCCGCGCAATGGGCAAACCGCAGGCGTGGCAGCAGCACCTTGACCGTGTCCATGCCCCCCACCAGCACGAAGCTGACGATGGCGCCAAAGCCGCGCATCTGCGCAGCGGCGACACTGTGGTTCGGGTGGCTGGGCAACCCGGGGTAGTTGACCGACTCCACCAGGGCTTCGCTGCACAGGTAATCCGCAAGGGCGCGGGCGCTGTGCTGCTGTTGGCGCATGCGCAGCACCAGGGTCTTGATGCCACGGATGATCAGGTAGGCCGAGAACGGATCGAGGGACGCCCCGTTGATTTCCCGATAATGCCGGACCTGGGCCATCAGGGTTTCGCTGCCGCACACCAGGCCGCCCAGCACGTCGCCATGGCCGCTGAGAAACTTGGTCGCGCTGTGGATCACCACATCCACGCCCAGTGCCAGGGGGTTCTGGTTCAAGGGGGTGGCAAAGGTATTGTCGGCCACCACCAGCGCACCGACACGCTTGGCCGCGGCGACCAGACGCTGGATGTCGAGAATTTTCAGGGTCGGGTTGGTTGGCGTTTCCAGGTACAGCACGCGGCAACCCTTGGCGATTTGCGCTTCGATCTCGGTGTGATCGAAGGTCTCGCACAAGCTCACCTGCACCCCCATGCGCGGCAGGAATTCTTCGAAGATCTTGTTGGTGCCGCCGTAGCTGTCCTTGGTCGACACCACCCGGTCACCGTTGGCCAGGAAGGTGTAGAGCACGCTGCTGATGGCCGCCATGCCGCTGCTGAATGCCACCGCGGACTCGGCCTGTTCCAGCTCGCCGATCTTCGCTTCCAGGGTCTGCACCGTCGGGTTGCTCATGCGGCTGTAGATGAAGCCGGGGGCCTTGCCCAGCGCCACGTCGTACCAGACATCGATGTCGTCGTAGGCGTAGGCGGCACTGGCCACGATCGGCGTTTGCGTGGCGTTGTAGGGATGCCCGCCCTGCTCCCCGCCCCAGACCGCACGGGTCCCCGCGCCGGCATGGGTGAGTCCTGCGTTGTCAGGTTTTTTATTCATAGAGACTACTCGCACTAAGGATGGCGAGCGTTCAGCCACTCACCGGGTATGGCGGCCAATATAGGGAAATACGCCGCCCCCGAGAAACGATGGAATCGGTGGCAAAGGGGCGGTTTTTTTAATGGCTGGGGGACGCGGGCTGCCCCCTACTAGCCAAAACCCGTGATCCCTGATCAATCTGGACTACCCTCTCAAGTGCTCAGCGCAACCTGCAAATGAGCAACTGATCTCACGGTCGCACCGACGCGGACGCTCAAAGCATTTTTACTGGGAGGGAGACATGAAATCACCGACACGCCTATTGTTCCTCGGCACGCTCTACAGCGTCCTTTCGGTAGCACTCCTGGCCGGCTGTTCTGACAAGGACGACCCGATCAACACGGCCGCTGAAGCCGATAAAAAAGTTGGCGCAGCGGTCCCCGGCATTGCCCAGACCAAAGCCATCGCCGAGGAGGCATTCATCTATGGCCTGCCCCTGGTGATGAACTATGCGGTGATGAACGAGTTCGTACTGAACAAGCAGTCCGGACAATACAAGGCCCCGTTCAATCAGATCGCCAATGAGGCGCGCGTCTTCACTTATCAAGACAGCGCCGTGGTCACACCCAACAGCGATACGCCGTACTCAATGCTGTGGCTCGATCTGCGCGTCGAACCCATGGTCATCTCGGTGCCAGCGGTTGAGAAAAAGCGCTATTACTCGGTACAGCTGATTGACGGCAATACCTACAACTTTGGCTACATTGGCAGCCGCACTACCGGAGTTGAAGCGGGTGACTACCTGGTGGTAGGCCCCGACTGGAAAGGTGTGACGCCACCGGCGATCAAAAAAGTCTTTCAGTCGACCACCCCCTTCGCGCTCACCATTTTCCGCACCCAACTGTTCAACCCAACGGATATGCCGAACGTGGTGAAGGTACAGAGCGGCTACCAGTCACAGCCGCTTTCCGCGTTCTTGAAGCAACCTCCTCCGGCCGCCGCACCCGCCATGGATTTCCCCCCGGCCACGACTGCGGGAATCAAAGAGCACTTCTATGAATACCTGGACGCCGCGCTGGCGTTCGTGCCAGAAACCCCATTGGATAAAGACCTGCGTGCCAGGCTCGCGACCATTGGTATCGGGCCGGCAAAGACCTTCGAGCTCAAGGAGCTTTCGCTGGAACACAAGGCCGCCGTGCTCCTCGGCATGAAGGACGCAGACAAAAAAATCGACCAGTACCTGGCATCAGGGCTCAAGCAAATCAATGGATGGCAGATCGGTTCGGTTTTTGGAGACCAGGCCTTTTTCAACGGCAATTGGCTGATGCGCGCCACCGCGGCCAAGGCCGGTATCTATGGCAACGATGCGGTCGAAGCGATGTACCCCCTCGCCCGGAACGACGCCAAAGGTCAAGTGCTCGACACCAGCCAACACCCTTACAGACTGACGTTCCCCGCCGGACAGTTGCCGCCGGTAAACGCTTTCTGGTCAGTCACGATGTACGACGGCAAGAGCCAGCTCTTGATCAAGAATCCGATCAATCGCTACCTCATCAATTCACCCATGTTGTCCGGCATGAAAAAGAACGCCGATGGCTCGCTGACCCTCTATATCCAGAAGGATTCCCCTGGCAAAAACCAAGAAGCGAACTGGTTGCCGGCCCCCAACGGCCCCATCTATCTGGTCATGCGCCTCTACTGGCCGAAGACCCAGGCGCCCTCCATTCTTCCCGCGGGCTCCGGCACCTGGTCACCACCGGGGATCGTACAAGCTAAGTAAGCCAAGCAAATCCACACCGGTGAAGGCAACCGGGATCGCCTCGATCCAGTCGAGCCTGGCCTTGCGCGAGGTCGAGACCACCCGCCGCATCGCGATTCCCGGGGCAGCGGCCAGCCAACCGCGGCGCACCCACAAAAAGCGTTAAGGCTTCGTCTACTTGCTGGTTTGCATATTGCCCTGCTCAAGCAACCAACTCTCGAACTTACGATGGATGAGCGTCTTGGGGACGCCCGCCGGAGTCAGGCTGTAATACCGACGGCTTGGCGTGCGCAGGTGGGCAAACGGCAGCACGAGCCTGCCAACGTTGACGTCATGCTCAAGCGTAGGCATCGGGCCGATACCCAACCCCAGGCCATCGATCAGCGCTGTGTATGTCACATAAAAATGATCGAAACGCTGGCGCGTCGAGGTGCCGTGGTCGGTTGACCCGGCGGCGTTTAGCCATTGCTGCCAATCCCCTGGCCGCGTCTCGGTTTCCAGCAACACGTGCCGTGACAGGTCCCTCAATGAATCCAGTGGCTCCCGGGCCAATAGGGTTGGCGCTGCGACAACGGTGAGCCACTCATCCAGAAATGGCTGGGCACTGAAGTGATCGGTTTGCGGCGATCCACGCCGGATCGCCAGGTCGAAGCTGCCGGCCAGGGAAATTTGCTGGGTGGTCGCCGTTTGGACCTGAATCAACATGCCCGAGTGTTTCCCATGGAAGTCATTCAAGCGGGGAATCAGCCAACGCATGGCAAAGGTCGCCGGCGCGCTGACCCGCAGCAGCATGTTCGCGCTGCCCTTGCCGTAGCGTTGTGCGGCATCGTTGATGCGCTCGAATGCTTCGCTGACCTCCAACGCAAAAGCCAAGGCATGGGAGGTCGGTGCCATACGCTGTCCGGCGCGTTCGAACAACTTTTGCCCGAGCCAGTCTTCGAGGGTCTGGATCTGCCGACTCACCGCGCCATGGGTCACGTTCAACTCCTCGGCGGCGGCGCTATAGCTACCAGCACGGCAGGCGGCGAGAAACGCCTTGAGGGCCGGCAACGGCGGAATACGGGTCATCAGAACCTCCGATAAAGCTGTGAGAAAAACTCACATACAGGGGAAAAACTAGCACAGCTTGATCATTATGAGCACGTTAATGTGGCTGTATCGCCCCTCCAGTGAAACCACTCATGAACGACTTTATAACCCTGCACCAACGTCAGTACGCCCTCCCGACTCAACCGGTGGTGGTGGTTTGCATCGATGGGTGTGACCCGCAATACATCACCCAAGGCATTGCCGATGGCGTCTGCCCAACCATTGCCCGCTTCCACACCCAGGGTCTCGCCAGCACTGCTGATTGCGTGATGCCCTCGTTCACCAATCCCAACAACGTCTCCATCGTCACCGGCGCCCCGCCTGAAGTGCATGGCATCGCGGGTAACTATTCGCTGGACCGGCAAACCGGAAAAGAAATCATGATGACCGACGCCAGCCTGCTGCGTGGCGAGACATTGCTGGCGCTGTTGTCTGAGGCCGGCGTTGCGGTGGCGGCCATCACCGCCAAGGACAAGCTGCGAAAAGTGCTTGGCCATCATCTCAAGGGCATCTGCTTTTCCTCGGAAAAAGCCGGCACTTGCACCCTTGAGGAGCACGGTATCGACGACGTCCTGGCTCTGGTTGGGCGTCCCCTGCCCGACATGTACTCGGGTGATCTGTCGCTCTTTGTGCTGGACGCCGGCCTTGCCTTGCTAAGGCAAAAACGGGCCCAGGTATTGTATTTGTCACTGTCCGATTATATTCAGCACAAGTTTGCGCCAGGCACACCGCAATCCAATGAGTTCCTCAAAGCCATCGATGACCGCTTGCAAGCCTTTATTGATGAAGGCGCAATAGTCGGCTGTGTGGCCGACCATGGCATGTCTGACAAAAACAACAGTAACGGCACACCCAATGTGGTGTTTCTCCAAGACAAACTTGAAGAACGCTTCGGGGCAAAAAGTGCACGGGTGATTTGCCCGATCACCGACCCTTTTGTTCGACATCATGGTGCACTTGGCTCTTTTGTCCGGGTGTACGCCAAAGACCCCGAACAGATAGAAGCGATGATCGATTACATCAGTGGATTATCCGGAATAGAAGACACTTTGAATCGCTATCAAGCGGCGGTAAAACTCGGTCTGCCGGAAGATCGCGAGGCCGATATCGTGGTCATTTCAAGTGAGTCTTGCGTACTCGGCTCCTGCGCCAGCGAGCACGACCTTTCCAGCGTCGGCGACCGCCCCCTGCGTTCCCACGGTGGATACTCGGAACAGTCGGTACCGTTCATGTTGTCTCAGCCGGTCAGCGAAGCCTATTTGCAGCGTGCTAAAACCACTCGCCTGCGCAACTTTGACATCTTCGACTTCGCCCTCAACGGCGCACAGCGGAAAGTTTAAATAAACGACCAATCTAATAGCGAAATAAGCGCACAACATATAACAGCGAAGTTCTGGAAAGAGCTTCGCTTTTTCGGCTGCCTGACACTTTCAAGATAAAATAAATATTCAGCTGTCATATCGCTGAAATACAAAACAGCGATGATTTTCAACATGAAAACTATCAAGCGCTGCATCCTCATCATGTGTGATAGCTTGCGTCGGGATTTAATACTTCCTGACAGCAGCCCAACTTTAACTGCACTGGCAAAAGACGCCTCATGGTTTGCCGACGCCCGAGCCGTTTTCCCTTCCACCACCCGTGTTAGTTCGGCCTCTATTGCAACCGGCTGCCACCCTGGGCGGCATGGCTTGCTGGGCAACATGATGATTACCGAAGACCTTCAGGGTCTGCGCTGCCATAACGTCGGCGACGCGGTTTTTCGTGACCATCTGCTACGAGTCACCGGCCGCACGCTACGCGTCCCGACACTGGCGCAGCGGGTGGCCGATCACGGCGGCGCGTGCATCATGTCCAACGTTTCGCCGGGTGCTGCCTACTTCAACGATCCAGACGGTTATGGCGAAGTGTTCCATAGCGCCGGCTCCTACGGCCCGGGTCGCGAACCCTACCTCGATGAACGCGCACTGCCGATCAAGCCCGGGAGTGCCGGCGATCGGCAGATGACCACGCGCTTTTGCCAGAAGCTGCTGAGTCCGGACGCACCCACTATTGCCACCCTCTGGCTGTCGGAGCCGGATCACAGCGGGCACGGCCACCCCCTCGGTTCGCCGGCGCACCTGGCGGCCATCACCCACGCCAACGCGTGCGTGACGCAGGTACTGGCGGTTGTTGAACAACTGCGGAGCCGGGGCGATGACGTGCTGCTGATGGTTGCCTCTGACCATGGCATGGAAACCGTGATCCACGAGATCGATGTCGTCCAGGCGCTGGTTGAGGCCGGGCTCAAATCCGCGGTGGACAGCGATGACGTCGTTGTGGCCCCGAACGGCAGCTCCTGCATGCTCGCCATTGCCCCGCGTCAGCAGTTCCTGCAGAGCGCTATCGTCGACTTCTTCAACCGACAGTCCTGGTGTTCCGCGGTTTACCAGAAGCAAGCCTTGACGCAACTCGGCCTGTCACCAGACGACGCCGGCAATACGCTCGCCGTGGTGATGCAGAGTTATCCGCAAACCAACCCATTTGGAGTACCGGGCAGCACCTGCATCGTTGCCGATGCGCAAGACCCCAAGCACTACAACGGCTATGGCCAACACGGCGGTCTGGGCCAATACGAGCGGGCGCCGTTCCTGATCGTACAGGGCTGCGGATTCCCCCCGGGCCACATTCATTCGGGCCCTGCCAGCCTGGTGGATTTCGCACCGACCTTCCTTCACCACCTGGGGTTGCCTTGTACCGATATGGATGGCAGCCCCCTTCAACTTCGTCTTCGCGCTGACGCCGACACCGCTTCGAGGAGCCATACCCCATGCATCGACGTACTCTGATCCAACTGTTCGCTGCCGTGTCTTGCGCAGGGCTTTTCCCCCCGTTGCTGCGCGCTGAAACAGGCGCTGCGCCCAAGGTGGGCGGCACCCTGAAAATTGCCCTGATGGGACTGGACACCTCGGACCCACATCGGCATTCCGGCTCCATTTCGGTCCAGCAGGTGTACGTCGAAACCCTGACCAGTGTGGCCAACGACGGATCAATCCAACCGTTCCTCGCCGAACGCTTCGAAGTCTCGGAGGACGGCAAGATCTACACCTTTTACTTGCGTGACAATGTGCAGTTCCACAATGGCCGCACGATGACCGCGCAGGACATCAAGGCCAACCTGGAACGGGTACGCGACAAAATCAGCGCCGGCTGGTTGAGCACCGCGATGAAGCTGGTGGACACCATCAGCGTGCCGGCACCGCTGGTGATGCGGGTCGAATTGAAAGAGACCTTCGCCCCGTTGCTCAACCTGCTGTCCGAGTTGTGGATCGTCGCCCCGGAATCGGAGGGTTGGGAGGAGACCATTCGCCACCCAATCGGTACCGGTCCGTTTACGTTCGGCACCTGGCAGGCGAACCAGCGGTTTTACGCACCGGCGTTCAAGCAGTACTGGCAACCGGGCCTGCCGTATCTGGATGCGGTGGACTTCGACCTGCGCGGCGACCGCGACAACAGCCTGTCGCTGCGCTCCGGCGATCTGCATGTGGCCTATGTCAGTAATGAACGCCTGCCGTCCTTGCGCAGCGACAATGTCGAGGTGCAGTTTCTGGGGGACAGTTCCTGGTATTTCATGTCGTTCAACAACCGCAAGCCCAACGCAATTCTCCAGGATGTGCGGGTCCGCCAGGCCATTGCCCTGAGCATCGACAAGTCGGCCTACATGAGTTTTATCGGCGGCAAGGAAGCGCTGATCAGCAACCAGTTGACCCGCCCCCATACCTTTTACTGGGACCAGGCCCTGGAGCAGCAAGACCGGTTTGCCAGGCCGAACCTGGAGCAAGCACGCCAGTTGCTGCGCAGCGCCGGGGTAGATGCCGGACAACACACCTTGAAGCTGGTGTCCTGGCAGGCGGACTATGCGCAGGTCGCGGTGCAGATGGTGCGAGAACTGGGGTTCAAGATCGATCATCAGGCGCTGGACGACATTGGCGCGCAACGAGCACTTGCCCAGTATGACTGGGACCTGGCGCCTTTCAGTTCCGGCCCCCGTGCCGATGTGTACCTGCGCTACGCACGTCTTCAGTCGCAAGGCCCGAGCCCGATGCTCTGGGGCGGCATCCAGGACCCAGAACTCGATCGCTTGATCGCCCAGGCCGTGGATGCGCCTTCGGCCAGCCTGGCCCGCGAGCGCTATCTGGGCGCCTGGCAACACGTAATGGACAAGCTCTACACCCTGGGGATCGGCCACAGTGCCGATGCCATTGGTGTCGCGGCGAATGTGCACGGTTACCAGGCCGGTTACACCTGGAGTCAGAACCGGGTCGACGGTGGTTTGGCACGTACCTGGTTAAGCGCATGAACCGGTTCGTCAAACATTGGCCGTGGCTGATATTGGCTGTCGCGGTCCTTATAGCCCTGTTGGCGCCACTGCTGCCGACCCAGGCCCCCTACGCCCAGAACCTGTTGGCGCGCAATCTGGCGCCCTCGGCGCAGCATTGGCTGGGCACCGACAGTTTTGGCCGCGACCTTCTCGGGCGATTGGTCGCCGGGACGCGCCTGACGCTACTGGTTGCCGTCGCCGCCACCGGCATCGCCTTTTTCGGCGGAGCTGGGTTAGGCCTGCTGGGTTGCCTGGCAGGTGGAGTGACTCGCACGGTGATTTATGCCGGCTTCGACATGATCCTGACCATGCCGGCGATTCTGTTGTCGCTAGCCTTGATGGTAGCGCTTGGGGTAGGCACCGGCTCGGTGATCCTGGCCGTTGGCATTGCCTTCATGCCGTTGTTCGCCTACGTCGCCCGGGCCATCTATGAGCGCGAGTCGGCCGCCGGTTACGTCACCGCCGCGCGAGTGATCGGGGTTTCGTCCTTGACGATTGCCTGGCGCCACGTCATGCCGAATGCCATCGGTACGCTGCTGACCCAGATCGCCATTGTCATGCCTCGCGCCATCACCACCGAATCGGTCCTGAGTTTCTTCGGTATGGGGGTCGCCCCCGACGTGCCGACCTGGGGCCGGATCATCGCCACCGCTGCCGGTTTCGCCGAGCAGGCGCCCTTCTCGTTGTTGTTCCCGGTGCTGGCGCTGGCATTGACCACCCTGTCGCTGTCCATGGTCGGCAACCGCCTGCGCGAAAGCCTCGACCCCTTGAGCAAACAACCCGCTGCTGGAGCCTGACATGCAAGTCCTGTGCAAAACAGCACCCTATCTGCTGCGCAAGTTACTCAACATCGCGGCCATCAGTTTCATCATCTTCATGCTGGTGCGCGCGGTGCCGGGTGATATCAGCGACTACTACGCCGCCCGTGGCGATTATGACGCCGACGCCCTGCTCGCCCTGCGCCAGCAACTCGGGCTGGACGACAGCCTGCCGATGCAGTTCCTGACCTGGCTCAAGGCGGCGCTGCACGGTGACCTGGGCGAATCGATGCGCTTTGGCACACCGGTCGCCAGCATGTTGCGCGATGCATTGCCCAACTCGCTGTTGCTGTCCGGGGCCGCACTGCTGTTTGGCCTAGTGACGGGCATGGGCATTGCGGTACTCGCCCTGGCATTTCCGAGCTGGCGATTGGGCAAGCTGCTGGAAGGCCTGAACGTCTGGTCCATTGCGGTACCAACGTTTTGCACCGGTGTGCTGGTGATCCTGGTGTTCTCAGTCTGGTTGCGCTGGCTGCCGATCCGCGGTCAGTTGCTGTTACCGGTGATCATTCTGGGCCTCGATATCGCCGGACAGATCGTCAAGCCGCTTTACCAGGAGCTGTGTGCGACCACCCGCGCGCCTTTCATCCGCACCGCGAGAGCCAAGGGCCTGTCCAACTGGCGCATCGCCTGGCGGCACATCCTGCCCAACTCGCTGTCGGTGGTGGTGGCCATGTCCGGGGTCATTCTGGGTGGATTGATTGGCGGCACGTTGACCATGGAGGCGCTGTTTTCCTTGCCTGGCCTGGGCAGCCTGACCCTCGAAGCGATCCACGGCCGTGACTACAGCGTGATCCAGGCCGCGGTGATGCTCCTCGCCGCTTTTGTGGTGCTGATCAACCTAACCACCTCGGCGCTGCAGGTGTGGATCGACCCACGCCAGGCACGCAACCATGCATAAGGAATCCGCCATGCCCGGTCCCCTGCTATCGATCCGTGACCTGAGTATTCGCTACGGCAGCAAAACGGTGGTCAACCGTATTTCTTTCGATATTCATCCCGGCGAAGTGCTGGGCGTGATCGGAGAGTCCGGCAGCGGCAAATCCCTGACTGCCCTGGCGGCGCTGGGACTGTTGCCTGATGCTCCGCAACTGTGCGGTGCAATCAGCTATCGGGACGAGGACTTGCTGCAGTTGGCCGGCAAAGACTGGCGCAGGATTCGTGGTCGTGAAATAGCGATCATTTTTCAGGACCCGATGACATCGCTTAACCCGCTGATGACGCTCGGTGCGCAAATCCTCGAAGCCATGCCCGCAGACAAAACCCGCAGCCGCGAGGCGCGTACGCTGCACGCCACGCAACTGCTGCGTGAGGTCGGCCTGCCTGAGCCTTCACGCCAGCTGTTGCGCTACCCCCATGAACTTTCCGGTGGCCAACAGCAACGGGCGATGATCGCCATGGCGCTGGCCTGTGATCCGCAATTATTGATTGCCGACGAGCCCACCACCGCGCTGGACGTGACCACCCAGGCGCAGGTCCTGGCCGTGCTGCGTGATGTGCAGAAGCGCCGTGGCATGGCGATGTTGTTCATCTCCCACGACCTGGACGCGGTGCTGGCGATGGCGGACCGCGTGGCGGTGATGTGCAACGGCGACCTGCTCGAGCAAGGTACGGCCCAGGCGATTCTCCATGACCCGCAACATACGTATACCCGCGCCCTGACATCCGCTCATAAACGCCGTTTATCCGGCGGCCGCCAGCAACCCCAAAACAATGTGCATGACCTGCCATTGCCGTTGGTGTGTGTGAGCGGTGTCAATGTCGACTATGGAAACGGGCGCCAGCGCAAGCGGGTGCTGCATGACATCAACCTCCAGGTCAGTGCAGGCTGCACACTGGGTATCGCCGGAGAATCAGGCTCAGGCAAAAGCACGTTGGCCAAAGCCATCATGGGGCTGATCAAGCCCACCACTGGCAGCATCAGGGTGTGTCGCACAGACCCCGCTCATCCGCACGATCGCCAGGAGTTTGCTCGCACGTGCCAGTACATTTTCCAGGACACGGCAGGCAGCTTGAATCCCCGTCATCGCATCCTGCAGGCATTGCTCGAAGCCGTGCAGATCCAGCAAAGCGCTGCCACCCTGAAAATTGCCGACCAGACGGCGTACTGCGCAGGTCTGCTCAACGACGTCGGCCTGGACGCTGAGTTGCTCCAGCGTTACCCCCATCAATTGTCAGGCGGTCAGCGTCAACGCATCGTCATTGCCAGGGCGCTGGCCATGGAACCAAACGTGCTGGTGTGCGATGAGCCCGTGTCGGCGCTGGATGCCACTGTTCGGCAGCAGATTCTCGAGCTGCTCATGAACATAAAAAAGCGCCGCAACCTGACATTGATCTTCATCGGCCATGATCTGAATGTGATGGAGGACATCGCCGACCATCTGATCCTCATGCAGCAAGGGCGAATTGTTGAGCAGGGTGAGACGAGCTTGCTTTTTAATGCACCGAGCACCCCTTACACACGGGAACTCTTGCAGGCCAGCCAATTGTCCCGAGGTGAACCACGGCAGCCCACTGCCGAGCCAGCAAACACCGGCAACCGGCTCGAACCGTTGGCGCTCGGCAGCAGGTAGGCGCGACTGGGGCGCTATCCTGGCAAACTTCAGCTATCTTAGCCGCGACACACCTGTGAAGACTGTTCCCACCAGTAAGGATGCGCCATGAAACAAAAAACCCATCAGTTGAACTTGTTCACACTGACATTGATGGCTGCCCTGGCAACCACCTCCCTGATGGCGACCACCAGCCACGCCACTGAAATGCCCGTAAGTGGCCCCGTCGCCGGCACCAAGGTCACGGAGCCCTACGTGCGCATGATGGCCCGCGAGGCGTACTTCTGGGGTTGGCCGATGGCCAATATTTTCAACCGCCGCCAGGCATTCAAGGATCTTCCCGAGCCGGGCTTGATGGGCGGTATCGTCCCGGTCGCGCCGATCAATCGGCTGTCGATGCTCAGCGACTACATTGACCCGGCCGAGCGTCTGGTGGCCTGCCCGAACCAGGACGTGGTGTATGGCGCGGGCAGCATCGCCCTGGACCAGGAACCGGTGGTGCTGCAGGTACCGGATTTCGGCAGCCGCTTCTGGGTCTATCAGGTCGTGGACCTGCGCTCCGACAGCTTTGCCGAACTCGGCAAGATGTATGGCACCCAACCGGGTTTCTATCTACTGGTAGGCCCGGACTGGAATGGCAAGGTGCCCGCCGGGATCACTCAAGTATTCCGCGCCAGCAGCAACACCGGCTTCGTGATTCCCCGCGTGTTCCAGGACGATAGCGCTGCCGACCGCGCCGCCATACAGGCCTCGCTTTCGGGCGTGGACATGTACCCGCTGTCGCAATACGACGGCAAGGTCAAACACCGGGATTGGGCAAAGCTGCCGAAATTCCCGGCACAGGCAGCCGGCAGCGGTGAAACCAAATGGGTGATGCCGGAAAAATTCTTCGATGAACTGCCTGCCCTGCTCAAGGACGCCAAACCACTGCCCGGCGAAGAAGCGCGTTATGCGCAAATGGCCGCTCTTGCTGCCATCGCCAAGGCCGACCCACAACTCAAGGCCGCGATGATTGATGAAGCGAAAAAAGCCGACAGCGAAGTGATCGACCCCCTGTTGCAGTTCCGCAACTACGGCCTGCAACTGCCCGATCACTGGAGCACCATCAGCAACGGCGCGGCCTTTGGGACCGACTACTTCAGTCGTACCGCCGTGGCGCGCTCGAATATCTTTGTCAATCAACAGAAAGAGACCAAGTACTTCTATCAGGACCTGGACCAGTCCGGCACCCGCCTCAATGGCCAGAACGGCTACACCGTGACCTTCGCCAAAGGCCAACTGCCACCGGTGAAAGGTTTCTGGTCGCTGACGCTCTACAACGAACAACACTTCTTCTCCCCGAACGACCTGGAGCGCTACTCGATCGGCACCAAGAACAAATCCCTGCAAGCCAACGCCGACGGCTCCCTGACGATTTACGTACAGAGTGAATCGCCAGGCAAGGACAAGGAAACCAATTGGTTGCCGACGCCAAAGAGTGCCGACTTCTCGTTGTACATTCGCGCTTACTGGCCAGAGCCAGCCGCGTTGAATGGTCAGTGGGTGCCGCCAGCCGTAGTGAAGATCAATTGACCCGAACCGGCGATGCGTCCCAGGGGTGAGTCGATGACGGGCGTTTGCCCACCGGTGAGCTGCCGAAAATACGCCACCGCCTGCGCAAACCGCTCGCCACGCTCGGCGTGCTGCAGCCCGTAGGCGGGAAACTCCAGCGGCCGGTCACCCGAGGCAATGCCCAGGACCAGGCGGCCGCCGGACAGCTGGTCGATCGTTGCCGACCCCATCAAGGAAGATGAAAACCATGAAAATACTGTTCATCGCTTCGCTAGGACTTTTCTCGCTGGCTCAGGCATCACTGTCGATCGCGGACACGGCCAACGGGAAAAATCTCTATGTACAGAGATGCGCCATGTGCCACGGCACAGACATCAAGGGAACCGGGCCGCTGGCCAATAAAAGCACCCCGCCTACACCCGACCTGACCACAGCCACTTTCAAACAACGCCTGCATGATTATCCGGGCGTTATTGTCTCCTCGGTCATCCTGCGCCCCAATGGCGACCTGATTCCCAGGACCTTGCGCGAGAATGGTGTAAAAGTGCCGCCGCACGCCTGGAGCGTTAACGATTTTCGCGATTTGAATCAATACATGATGGGTGTGATTTCAAAAACCCGATGAGGGGAATATAAGAACCGGACGCCTATGCAACTGCAGCTCGCTGTATACAGCGTCACGTCCCGACAACAATATAGAGCCGTATAATTAACCGAGAGAACCGTAAAGAAACTGTATAACCCCTTGAGTTCCGCAGCCGGTATTTTATCCTGCGGGGCACACTCATCGGGAGAACAGTATGCACAGCTCGGACTTGGGCATCATGGTCATTTCTATCATTGGACTGTTCGGGCTCGCATCTTTTATATTCGAGCACTTGAGCAAACGTCATTCAAACAACAGAAAAACAGCAGCACAGCCTAAAACATCGATAAAAAGCGACCTGCCCAATAACAAACACCAAGCTTAGACCCTTCCCTCCTGAGCCCTTATAAACGCGTTATTCTTTCGCCCCTCTTCTTTTAGCCATTTACCGGATATCAAACATCGCGGCATTCATCACATCAGCGAATGCCGCGCGGCGCGTCCGGACCTGTCACTCAACACGGCCTACGAAGCTCCATTAATGGTACCGGACACTCCATTGCTGGATTGCTCGCGCGCATAAAGCGTCACTGAGGCGCGCAACTTGTTGCCGCCGAATGCACACATCGTGTCGAACGCTTTGTGAGTCACGGGAATATGCTGGCAGTCGAGTGCCTGGCGGTGCTGACTGTGATCGATGTCCGGGTCATGCAGGTAAACGAAGTCTTCATCGTAGTCAGTGACCATGACCCAATGCGGGGCTTTGGAGCGAGTCAGCCGGTAGCTGCTGATCAACACCAGGGGCTGGCCGCCGGCCTTCAGCGTGTGCGCTAGGTCCAACTGGTTGCTGCTCACCTGCTCCACATCAGTGTGCTGAAGTTCCGTGCAGAACGCTTCGTGTACCAGGCGAATGACCTCTTTTTTATGTTCGTCGCGCACCCCGCCGAGAAACAGCGGACCGGCGATACTCACTTGCAGACGTACTCGAAACCCTCGGCGCCAGGCCGCCAATGCCAACCCCTGGGGACTGCACCCGCCGTGTCCCGAGGTCATGAACACCGTCGTGGCTTCACGCCAGATTTGCAGTTCGTCCCGGCGCTCGATCAAGCGCTCCGGTTGCAACGCCCTCATGGCCATCAACAGGCACGCCGGGCCGCAGGTAAACTCAGTGGTCTGTTGGTAGTAAGGCACCTGGAATTCACGGCTTTCCCGAGGTTGCACAATGCGCTTCTCCAAACGCAACGCATGGGCATGGTCTTCGTAGTAGTCGTGAACCACAGCGAAGCGTCGGTAACCGTTGCGCTCGTAAAGACTGAGCGCGACAGGATTATCCGGCCGCACTTCCAGCCGCAGGTAGGCGCAGTCGTGAGCGCGAGCGCAATGTTCCGCCTGATCCAACAGCTGTTTGCCAAGACCCAGGCCGCGACCGTGGGTGGCGATTGCGATTGAATACAGACGTGCCAGGGAGGTGCCACGGTGAAACAGGACCAGACAGTAGCCCATCAATTGACTGCCGTCTTGCGCAACGATCAGGCTGGCATGGGCTCGGCTGATCATCCACTGAAAACTGCGCGGCGTCAGTCGATCAGAGGTAAAGCATTGGTTCTCCAGGTCCAGCAGCGACTTCAGGTCATCCTGTGTCGCGGTGCGAAATAACAGACTCATAACCCCACCGTAAAAGTTGCGTAACGGAACGAGACTTTTTAAAAGTATCGTGCTTAATAGATAAGGACTTGTTCTCCAACGGACCTTTTCATATGTCAGCGGTACAGGGCGACTTGCGTGAAGTATCAGAGCAAAATCGGTTAACAGCAATATCAAACCTGACTTATTTACCGGACCCCCCGGGAAGATCCAGCCAGGTGATTATTATTGTTGAACGAAAAGAAGACTGGGCCTCTTACTTCCCCTCGGAGGACGTGATGAGTGCGCAGGAGTACTTGGAGCAACCTTTTGGTAGCGAAACTGGCAAGCGCATCCAGGTGATCAACCTGTGCCGAAGCTATAAGTATCTGGGGCACGGCTATTACTGTTCGCTGCTGGCAGAAGCACGCGGCCATAAAGTTATTCCGTCCGTGCGCACCATCAGCGAATTGACCAAAAAATCACTGTATAGCCTGGCGCTGGATGACTTGGGCAAAACCCTGGACAAAGCACTGAGCAACACACTCTACAGCAACACCGAAGGATTCACGCTCACCCTGTACTTCGGTAAAACCAACCTTGAACCCTTGCAGGAACTGGCTCGACAAATTTTCGAAATATTCCCGTGCCCCATCCTCCTGGTCGAGTTCCGGAAAAGTAATAGTTGGCGCATTGACGGCATAAAGTCCGGGGTCTTGCAAAAATTACGCGAAGACCAGGAAGATCAGTTTGCCCACTCGCTGGACAGCTTTAGCCGCAAGATATGGCGAATCCCACGTTCCCCCCGCGTGGCCCGCTACGACCTGGCCATTTTGCATGACGCGCAAGAGGCGCTGCCGCCCTCCAATGCCAAGGCACTGGAGAACTTTATCCGGGTCGGCAAGGGTTTGGGGATTGATGTCGATCTGATCGAGAAGAAAGACTATTCACGAATCGCCGAGTATGACGCCCTGCTGATTCGCGAAACCACCAGCGTGGATAACCATACCTATCGCTTCGCCAAGAAGGCGGAGAGCGAGGGCCTGGTGGTGATGGACGATCCGACATCGATCCTGCGCTGTACCAACAAGGTGTACCTGACGGATCTACTCAAAAGCCATCAACTGGGTATGCCGGCCACCGAGATTCTCTACAAGGAACGACCGGAAGACTTTGAGCGAGTGGGTGAACGCCTGGGCTTCCCCTTAGTGCTGAAGATTCCCGATGGCTGCTTTTCCCGTGGCGTAATCAAGGTCGAGAGCCAACAGGCACTGCTGCAAGCCACCGCTGAGTTATTCGAACACTCGGTGTTGTTACTGGCTCAGGAGTTCTTTTATACCGAGTACGACTGGCGCATTGGCGTGCTCAATCGCAAACCGATTTTTGCCTGCCAGTACTTCATGTCCAAAGGGCACTGGCAGATCTACAACCACAAGGCCAAGGGCCAGGACATCAATGGCGAATGCCGCACGCTTGCGGTTCACGAAGCACCCAGAGCGGTGGTCGAACTGGCGGTGAAGACCGCGAATCTGATTGGTGATGGTTTGTACGGGGTCGACCTCAAGCAGTCGGGGAACAAGGTGGTGGTCATCGAGGTGAACGACAACCCGAACATGGACGCGGGCATCGAAGACGCTTACTTGCAGGACGACCTGTATGCCCTGGTTCTGGAAGAGTTCATTCGCCGTCTGGAACTGAAACGTCGTGGCCAGGCGTGGTGAGTGCAGGCTTGGGCAGCGGCTTGCCAGCCCCTGGATTTCTCAATCGATAACGCCATAGGCCAGACGTGATCAAGAGTCTTAAACTCGCCAATGGGGCGCTGGTATCGGTAGAACACCTGGATGCCGATGTGATGTTGTTCAGCAATCCCGATGCGGCAGAACGGGATCTGTTGCGCAGCGAATTCAAACTGGATGATCACGCGCTGGCGTCGGCACTGGATCCGGACGAAGTTTCACGCATTGAATTCCACCCGGACAATTTGTTCTTGATCTGGAAGCGGCCGCAAAGCTACTCGGGCGGCGATAGCCTGAACTTTGAAGTGTCGTCGTTTGGCTTGCTGTTCTCTAGAACACGCCTGGTGATCATCGCGACCGATGATTGCCAGTTGAGTGGCCTGGGGGACCGGCATCCCTTGCACACGCCGCAGGATGTGTTGCTGGACATACTGTTCAACAACCTCCACCACTACCTGGATCACCTCAAAGTCATCAAGAAGGTGGCTCGCGAGTTGCAGCAGAAATTCAACGCCTCGATGGAGAATCGGCATCTGATCCAGATGTTTAATCTCAGCGAAAGCCTGATCTATTACATCAACGCCATTCACAGCAATGGCGCCGTCCTGACCCGGCTGCGCAACCATGCAGAAAAACAGCACTTCAGCGCAGAGGCGATCGCGCTGATCGACGATCTGATCATCGAGAACACCCAGTGCAACAAACAGGCGGAAATCTACTCCAGGGTGTTTGCCGGCTTGATCGATGCGCGGGGCAATCTGATGAACAACACCATGAACAACCTGCTGCGCAAACTGACGCTGATCAATGTGGTGTTCCTGCCTCTCAACCTGATCGCCAGCATTGGTGGCATGTCCGAGTTCAGCATGATGACTTCCGCCGCCCCCTGGTGGGTTGCCTATCCGCTGTTGCTCAGCGCAATGCTGGCTGCAGGGGGCCTGATGGTCATCGCCCTCAAGCGTCTGACGCGTGGCTCATCCCGTATCATTGGCCCACATTGACCGCCGTCCTCCCCCCTCGCTACAAGATGACGCTTCACATCTCAACCTGTGTGCCCAGCTCTATCACCCGATTCAATGGCAACTTGAAGTACTTCAGATTGCTATTGGCATTCTTCAGCAAAAACGCGAACAGGCTTTCTCGCCAGCGGGCCATGCCGATGCGCTTGGTCGGGATCACCGTTTCCCGGCTGAGGAAATAGGTCGTGCGCATCGGGCTGAAATCCAGTTCTGCCAGGTGACAGAGACTCAACGCCAAGGGGACATCAGGCTCCTCGATAAAGCCAAAGTGCAGGCTGACCCGGAAGAAGCCGTCACCATACGCTTGAACCTCGAACCGCCGGTCAGCACTCACGCGAGGGCGGTCCTCGGACACCACCGTGAGCAGTACCACCTGCTCATGCAACACCTGGTTATGCAGCAGGTTGTGCAGCAACGCATGCGGAACGGCATCGGACCTGGCGGTCAGAAATACCGCCGTACCTTGTACCCGATGAGGCGGCTGCGTACGGATGCTGCCGATGAACAGGGGTAGCGGCAGTGCGGTTTCGTCCAGCCGTTCAACAATGATCTTGCGCCCGCGTTTCCAGGTGGTCATCAAAATGAACAGGCCAATGCCAGCAATCACCGGGAACGCACCGCCCTGGAAAATCTTTGGCGCATTAGCGGCGAAATACAGACCGTCGACCAGCAGAAAACCGAGCAGCATCGGGATGGCCAACCAGCGCGGAGTTTTCCATAGCAGCAGGACAACCGCCGAGGACAGGATGGTTGTGATCAACATGGTCCCCGTCACCGCGACACCATAGGCGGCGGCCAACGCACTGGACGACTCGAACCCGATGACCAGCAGCACCACACCGACCATCAATGCCCAGTTAACCGTGCCGATGTAGATCTGCCCTTGCTCCTGACTGGAGGTGTGCTGGATAAACATGCGCGGGATGTAGCCCAACTGAATGGCCTGGCGAGTCAGGGAGAACGCGCCGGAAATCACCGCTTGCGACGCGATGATGGTCGCCAGTGTGGAGAGCGCGACCATCGGCAGCAGGGCCCAATCGGGCGCCAGTAAATAGAACGGGTTGCGCACCGCTTCCGGGTCTCCGAGGATCAACGCGCCCTGGCCAAAGTAATTGAGCACCAAACCGGGCAGTACGAGCATGAACCACGCGCGCGAAATCGGCTTACGGCCAAAATGCCCCATGTCGGCATACAGAGCTTCGGCACCGGTCAATGCCAAAACCACCGCCCCCAGAATCGCCACCCCCATTCCCGGATGAACCACGAAGAACTGCACTGCCCAGGCAGGATTGAGCGCTTGCAACACCTCCGGGCGCTGCACTATCCCATAGACCCCAAGCGCGCCCAACACCACAAACCACAGGACCATGACTGGACCAAACAGGATGCCGATGCGAGCCGTACCATGTTTTTGAATCAAGAACAGCGCCACCAGCACGATCACCGACAAGGGCACGACCCAGTGCTCGATCCCGTCAAATGCCAGCTGGAGCCCTTCAACCGCGGAGAGCACCGAAATCGCCGGGGTGATCATGCTGTCCCCGTAAAAAAGTGCCGCGCCAAACAGGCCGAGCAGCACCAGCACCTTGCTCATGTGCGGATAAGGGGCTGCCGCACGGCGGGCGAGCGCCGTCAATGCCATGATGCCGCCTTCGCCCTGATTGTTGGCCCGTAGAATGAACAAGACGTACTTGATCGACACCACCCAGATCAGCGACCAAAAGATCAACGACAGAATGCCCAGCACCCCGTCGTGATTGACCTGCACGCCGTAGTGGCCAGAAAAGACTTCTTTGAGCGTGTAGAGAGGGCTAGTACCAATATCCCCATAAACCACCCCGACGGCGGCGACGAGCAAACCCACCCCTGACGTTTTCGATTGGGTATCCGCATGCTCGCTGGTCACTGTTTTACTCAAGGGCTGCTTCTCACATATTTCGGGGGAGAACGTTCACGCCATCCTTGGGCATTGCACCGCCAAGGTCTTCAGAAATGCAGACGCAGGGCCGGTAAAAAATCACGGCCAGTATCATTGCGGACACATTCGCCTACCGTAAAGAAAGCGTAAAAATTGAATGACAGCCCTCGAAGAGCCTGATGAAGTGACCTGCACGTAGTGAGTCGTTGATGAGCGGTTGAGTCCACAGTCGATGGCGGCGATTGGCGACAGGCCGCAATCGGCCAGAAGCGGTCATCAAGTGTCTAGATAAGCCGGGACGGTTCAATGCTTCAACTTTTTGACTCAGTGGCGATAACGGCGCCGAGGATAATCAGCAGTGCGGGAATAATCAGGATCGGGCTGGCATGGCTTTGCCCTATGGCCACCAGCAGCAGGGTCGAGATCAGGGGGGCCAGATAGGAGAGAGCGCCGAGCATCGCCAGGCTGCCGTGCTTGGTGGCGTGGTCCCAGGCGAAAAACGCCAGGCCCACCGGCCCCAGGCCAAGGCCGACGATGGCCGCCCATTGCCCGGTGCTTGGAATGACCGCGGTTTCAAACGCCAGATGGCAGACCAGGCCGGCCACTGCGACGAGGCCACAGATGCCACCAATGATGCTGCTTGGCACGTCGCTGAAGCGGCGGTTGATCACCGAATAGGACGACCAGACCAGCGCGCAGGCGAAGGCGGCCAGGTAACCGGCTACCGGCATGGCGGCGGCTTCACCCGAGGCGCGCTGTTGCATGATGAACGCCGTACCGGCCAACCCCAGCAGCGCGCCGAGCAATTGGCGTTTGCGCAGCCGTTCCCCCGCGCTGAAGGCCGAGAGCAGCACAATCAACAATGGCCACAGGTAGGCGATCAGACTCGCCTCGGTAGCCGGGGCAGCCTTGAGGGCGAAAAAATACAGCGCGTGGTAGGCGAATATCCCGAGAAAACCGACCGCCCATACCGACCAGGGCTGACGCCAGCTGCGAAACCCCGCCATGCCGTTGCGGCCAAGGATGCACAGGCTCGCCACAAACGCAACGGCAAAACTCAGGGTCAGCAGTTGGAAGGGTGGAATGCCTTCGGTGAGGCTGGTCAGCAACGCCAGGCATGACCACAGGAACACCGCGATCACGCCGATGGCGGTGGCCGAGGCTGCGGCTCTGACAGACACCTGTGTTTTGGCAGTGTGCGTCGCTTCGGTCATCTACGCCCCGTCTGATTTATCCTTGTCAGTGGGGCAATGATAGAAAGGTCCGGCCGGGCGGGTATTGATGAGCACTGCTGAAGATTTGTTCAGGCCTGCCGGACTCAACTTACCCGCGAACTTCGGCGCACCGCGGCCGGGGTCAGGTCGCGGTTCTTTTTCAGGGCGTGGGTGAGTGCGCTTTGATCGGCATAACCGACGCGGTGGGCGATCTCGGTGATCGACAGCGCGGTTTCACACAGCAAGTCGATAGCACGGTTGAGGCGCAAGGTGGCGATATGCGCAAAAGGCGTGCTCTTCAAATGCCGAGCGAACAGTACGTAGAGTCGCCGCTCGCTGGTACCTGCCACCCGTGCAATCTCCATGGCGCTGAGCCGGCTGTCCAGATGGCTTTCGATGTAAGCGAGAGCCCGTGCCAGGGTGAACTGACCATGCTCAGGGATGATTCCGGGCGGTAGCGTCAGCGAAGACAGCAGCAAAGTACTCCAGGACTCCGCCACCTGAGGTGAACTGGTCAGCAGGGGCGCGCTGCGGCTGGCGTAATCGAGTAAATGGCGGATTTCCGGGCGTACCGGGAAAAAGCGTTTGCCGGCCAGGAATCTGGTCGACAGGTCGACATTCTTGGGCCCGCCGAAGGTCGTCGCCGGCACGTCGAGCACCAAAAAGGTATTGGTCTTTTGCGCCAGAAACGCATGGCGAGCACCGGCAGGAATTACCACGCCCTGACTCCAGTCGACCTTGCCGCCCCGACCGTCGACTTCGATGTCCATGGAGCCGGACTGCGGCAGCACGAGCTGATGAAAGTCGTGATCGTGCAGTTCGACTTGGCCCGAATACGAACGAAGGGCCAGTGAAACCGCTGGGTTGTCGTGACTGCCCATAGCGCATCTCCGTTGGCTCAGTTTCACATCATGCCTGAGTCAGAGAGCCCGGTGCCACTCCCGCGAGCGCTCAGGAGAGATGCGACGGGTCATCGTTTTCCAATGACTGCCCGGTCGTTTTTCCGGCTTGATTGACTGGAAAAGGGGACGAAAAAGGGGACATTCATTAGCCTCCCCAAACGACCGCTCTTGGCCGATTGCTGCCGTTCGCAATCGGCGGCTTTCGGCCAGAGCGGACGTTTTGAGTAGTGAAAACATATCCGTATTCTTTATCAAGATATCAAGGGAACCGGGCCGCCAGCCAATAAACGCAACCCTCCTACACCAGGCCTGACCACAGCCACTTTCAACCAACGCCTGCATGATTATCCGAGCGTTATCGCCTCCTCGGTAATCCCGCACCCCAATGGCGACCTGATTCCCAGGACCTTGCGCGAGAACGGTGTAAAAGTGGTGCCGCACGCCTGGAGGTGTGATTGCAAAAACCCACGAACCACTTCAGCCTCGAAGGCTTGCGGGGTAATGCCTGCCACATCAGCCTTTTTCTTGACACATGGAAGCGCTCCTTTACAGTCCGGAAATAACCGAGGCTCAGGCCAGCATGGAATACCTTGCTGACCTCAAGACCGACTTGTATTCATGGAGGAAAAAGTGCGGATTTACATAACAGGTGCTTCGTGTGCGGGCGTCACCACTTTGGGTCGAACGCTTGCCACTCTGCTCGATATACGCCATGTCGATGTCGATGATTTTTTCTGGATGCCCACCAACCCTCCGTTTACCACCAAACGACCTGCCAGCGAGCGCGTGGCACTGATCCAGCAAGAATTCGCTGACGAGGATTGGGTGTTGAGCGGTTCTTGCATGGGGTGGGGAGATGCGTTGCTTGCCCCTGTCGATCTGATTGTGTTCGTTGCGACGCCAACGCCTGTTCGCCTTGAACGGCTGGCCGCCCGGGAAACGGAGCGCTTTGGCAATCGGATAGCGCCAGGGGGTGACATGCATGAGATACACCTGGCCTTTCGAGAATGGGCTTCGCAGTATGATGATCCGAACTTTTCCGGCCGCAACCGAGCGTGGCACGAGGCGTGGTTAACCGAGCAAACGGCTCCGGTCTTGCGGATTGACGGGGTGAACCGCGCTGAAACAATCGCGGCGGATGTCATTCAAGCGTTGTCGCACCTATCGTAGTCACTCGAAACCAAGCTGGCCCTGCCGGCGTCACCCGTTAGCGACGGGCAAAAGGATGAACACGATGACCCGCACCAGCCATATCCACCTGATGGCGACCTATAACGAGTGGATGAACAGCAAGATTTATGAGGTCGCCGGAAGCCTGTCAGATGAAGAGCTTTGCGTGGATAGAAAAGCCTTCTTTGGTTCGATTCTCGGGACGCTGAACCACCTGGTGGCCGGCGACACCATCTGGCTGCAGCGATTCGCCAACCACCCGGCAAACTACGCGACCCTGGGGCCGATTCGCCAACTTGCCGTCAAAAGCCTCGACGAATGGCTGTTCCCGAATATCCGGGAACTGTCGGCGCATCGAGCGTGGCTCGATCAGCAAATCGTCCAATGGTCTGGTGACATTACGGAGTCCGACCTGGATCACACCCTCCATTACACCAGCATGAACGGCGTACCTGCAGACAGGAACTTCTATGCGCTGCTCATGCATTTCTTCAACCATCAGACCCATCACCGCGGACAAGTGACGACCTTGCTTTCACAAGCGGGTGTCGACATAGGGGTTACGGATCTGGTTGTGCTCATTCCATCCGGGCTTTAGGCACTGCTCCACTCGCGCCGACATAATGATGTGATGGCGAAATCAAGGAAGATACGACATTGAAAACAGTTTTTGGCGCCCTGCTGCTGACCGGACTGACGACTATCGCGCTCGCTGGCGAGCGCGCTGTCGGCTTCCACTCTTCCACACTGGTGGACTCGGACAATGACCGGGCACTGCAGATGGTGGTCTGGTACCCCACCAATACAACCACCGCAGCCACGCAACTGATTGGCGATGATGCCGTGTTCGCCGGGGCGGCTGCGGTGCGTGATGCGCCGCCCGCCGCTGGCAAGCATCCGTTGCTGGTGCTCTCCCACGGGTACAGAGGTAACTGGAGCAACCAGGTCTGGCTGGCCAGTGCCCTGGCTCACCAGGGTTACATCGTCGCCGCGATCAATCACCCGGGCTCCACCACTCATGACCGCAGCCCTCACGCAGCGGCGCAGTTATGGCAGCGCCCGGTTGATCTGAGCCGAGCCATTGACAGTGTGACCACCCAACCTGAAAAATTCGGCGCAGTTGCCAATGACCGAGTTGCCGTGGCCGGTCATTCACTCGGCGGCTGGACCGCCCTGGAGATCGCCGGTGCGCGTTTCGACCCCGAGCGTTTCGCCCAAGACTGCAAGGCCCACCCACAGTTATCGAGTTGCAGCGTCTATGCCCAGATGAACCCGGCAAGCACCTCACCCTCCAAGGCCGCGTTGGCCGCCGATTGGCGCGATCAACGTGTCACGGCGGTGGTCACACTCGACGTGGGACTTTCGCGGGGCATGACCGATGCAAGCCTGGCGGCGCTGCCGGTACCCGCGCTGGTAATCGCTGCCGGCGCCCCTTCGCGCGAGCTTCCTGCCGAGTTGGAGTCTGCCAACCTGGCCAGCCGCCTGCCCGCGGCGTCAACCCGTTACGTCGAAATCAGCGACGCGAGCCACTTCACTTTCTTGTCGGTGTGCAAACCGGGTGCGCAGGCAATGCTCGAAGAGGACGTACCGGGCGATGGCATCATTTGCCAGGATGGTGACAACGCTCGTGCGCGTGGCGTGATTCAACAGCAGATTACTTCGCTGATCGCGGAGTTTCTTCAGTCAACTCACGCCAGGCAACCCTGACGTTATCCAATACTGGAATGCGCGTGATGATGATCTCGTTGATCAATCCCGCAGAGAGGTACGCAGTGGTGTTAGCAACGATGCCAATCCACCAAGTGCCCGCGCGCTGCCAAGCGCCTCGCACACAAACACCAGCGCTCGACGAAATACCGGATGGCAATCGTCATAGGGCAAGCGGTCGAGCGAAGCCCAGAAAAACTCGAAGCGGTGCCCATGGTCATCCAGCGTCTGGTGTGACCATTGCTCAGGTAGGGGGCCATCCGCCCGGCACAGGTGAAAGGACCAGGTCTGACCGTGATGAGCGGAGTCCCAGCATCCCAGGTCGTCGATGATTTCGGCGGCGCTGATGCCCGACTCTTCCGCCAGCTCACGCAGGGCCGCTTGACCGGGTGTTTCGCCCTGTTCAATGGTTCCCTTCACCAGTTGCACCCCAGCTTGAGGGTGCAGGAACAACAGGATCCTGGGTGGCCACGCAGAAGAAAGAACGATTGAGCAGGCCTTGTCAGGACGCATGGCGATTTCCTTATCGGTAATGATGACCCGCCATCATACGCACTCAGTCAGTGCATGACGGGCGTGGGCTGGATCCGCTTACATCGCCCAGGAAAGAGATCACAGTGGCCAACGCACAACGTGCCTTGAGCAAACGCGGCTAGGCGCGTTGACGCCGCTATAGTCGACTCTATTGACGACCGTATTTCCAGGAGCTTTTCCAGTGTCTGATAGGCCGAACCATTTCGCTTACACAAAACGCTTCAACACCGTGCTCGCCTACATTGATGCCAATCTCGAAGGTGATCTGTCGGTGAAGACGTTGAGCCGTGAAGCGAACTTTTCGGTGTTTCACTTCCATCGACAATTCACCGCGTTCGTTGGCGTGCCCGTCTCACGTTATGTGCAACTGATGCGACTACGCCGCGCCGCACATCGCCTGGCGGCCAGTGCTGATCACTCGGTACTGGAGGCTGCACTGGATGCCGGCTTTGAAAGTCCCGAGGCATTTTGCCGGGCGTTCAGGCGGGCATTCGGTACGACGCCCAGTGCGTTCAGGAAGGAACCGGACTGGCAGGTCTGGAATACGGTATTCGCAATCCCTCACTTTTCCAGGACCGTCATCATGCAAGTACGAATCGTCAATTTCCCTGAAGTCAAGGTAGCCGCGCTTGAACACTGCGGACCACCCGGGCTCGTCAATGAGAGCGTGCGCAGGTTCATCGAGTGGCGCATGCAGAGCGGACAATCGCCGGTGGCCTCGAGTCGCACCTTTGGCATTCCCTATAGCAACCCCGATACCACACCGGCACAAGAATTCCGCTTCGCCATCTGCGGCGAGATTCACGAGGCTGTGGCGCCAAATGAGTTCGGCGTACACCAGATCGTCATTCCTGGCGGTCGCTACGTCGTGGTGCGACACGCAGGGTCACCGGATCACATCGGCGAAACGATCTATCCGATTTACCGCGACTGGCTGCCTGCCAGTGGCGAGGAACTTCGTGACCAGCCGTTGTTCTTCAACTACCTGAGTGCCTATCCCGAAACACCGCAGGATCAATGGCAAACCGATGTGTATGTTCCGCTGCAATAGCGCAGCAAACCGCTTTCGAGCCTGGGCGGACATAGTCCGTTCAGGAGCGATTGCGTAGGAACTCAACCTCACTCCACGCTCTGTAGCCATGTGAGCAATTCCATTTCCAGGCTGCCCTGCTTAAGCGCTGCGGGAGAGAACAGGCAATAGCGAGAGCCATCCTCGACGAATCCCAGTGGGGCGGCCAAGACACCGCTCTGGATATCATCGCGCACTAAATGCCACGGGCCGATGGCCACCCCAAGACCCGCAATCGCCGCCTGGATGCTGAAATAGAAGTGCTCGAAGGATCGCATCTGCACAGCCGAAAGGCTGGCGCCTGTTACACCGGCCCACTCCTGCCAGGCGGCATGCCTGCTGGCGGTCTGCAGCAATGGCGCCGTGGATCGCAGACCTTTTGCGGATGTGCAAAACCATTGGTCTACCTTTTCAGGTCGGCATACAGGTCCCACTTTTTCAGTGAACAATGTCTCGGCATGGTACTCGGGTGGCCGAGGAAAATCGTCTCGACGAATGGCCAGGTCTATGCCGTGGTTGAACGAGAAGTAGCCACCTCCCGCCACCAGGTGAATGTCCTGCCCTTGATGGCTTTTCTGGAAGTCGCTCCATCGAGGGATCAGCCAGCGCATCAACAACGTGGGTTCGCACGACAGAACCAGCACACGAGTACGCCGGGTTTCGGCGCGTATCTCGTGAACTGTCTGGCTGATCATCCCAAGCCCTTCACTCACCGCGAGCACCAGGCGCTTTCCCGCTTGCGTTAAATAAACCCTTCGGCTGCGCCGCTCGAACAGGTCAACGCCCAGATCCTCTTCAAGCAAGCGTACTGCACGGCTGATGGCTCCTGGCGTCAGGTGCAATTCCTCAGCTGCACGGGCAAAGCTCTCGAACCGTCCAGCTGATTCGAAGCAACGCAACGCGAGCAGAGAAGGCATTTTTGCCTCACCGATCCGTGAGCTGCAGTCACTATTTTCGTCAGAATTCATCGTTAGTACTCAAAAGGATGATCTGTAAACATTGCCTTTCATCATAACAAGTGAAGGGTCAAGCATGAGCGAATGGATAGCAGTGATCACTATTACAATGCTCGCCTGCATCAGTCCCGGGCCAGACTTCGCCATGGTTTCCCGCAACGGGTTGCTACTGTCTCGCCGGGCTGGCTGGCTGACTGCCGTGGGAATTGGCCTGGGGGTGCTCGTCCACGTTTGCTACACCCTGCTAGGGCTGGGGTTGGTGTTGCAGCAGACGCCCTGGCTGTTCAATGCACTCAAGCTCGCTGGCGCGGCGTATCTGGTCTACCTGGGTATCAAGATGATGCTTTGCGGGCCAACGGTCGAACAGCTAAACGTACCGCCACCGGCGATCTCGGATATGGCCGCTCTACGTACGGGCTTTCTCACGAACGCGTTGAATCCCAAAACATCGATCTTCATCGTCAGTCTGTTCATGGGTGTCGTGAAACCGGATACCGCCGTGACGGTGCAAGTGGCATACGGTCTCTTCATCGCGAGTGCGCATATAGTCTGGTTCAGCTTGGTCGCGCTGTGTTTCTCAAGCGGAAAAATGCGTGAGCGGTTGATGGCTTCGCGGCAATGGATTGACCGAGGATTTGGCGGCCTGCTAGTGAGCTTCGGGATACTCCTGGCTGTCACTCAGCAATCCGCTTGAGTTAACGCCCTTTCACACGATCGATTGATCCTGTCGCTGGCGATCATCGCCGGGCTGGCGCGGATCGCACCGAGCGATGGGAACCAGTGCAAAACACCGCCCCGCCCATCTACGCCAGGCGCGTCATGCGAACTAATAGCCGCAGGCAACCCTGACTTTTTTCAGGGCGAGTTCAAGCGTTTCAACAGGCACCGATCCCAGCGCCACGCGCAGCGCATTAGGCGCATGGGAGGTCGCAGAAAAGGGCTCTGCTGTCGTGACCAGAATGTTGTCGCGCCGCAGTGCGGCAGCAATGCTCTCGGCCCGCATGTCTTCGGGCAATGGTAGCCACAGGAAGTAGGCGTTTGGATGCGCGATCAGGTTGATGCCGGCGAAAATGCGCCGGGCAAGTGTTTGTCTGTTCGCGGCGTCTTGGCGCTTCAATTCTTCCAGGTCATCCACCACACCTTCTTCGATCCAGCGACACGCCAGTTCGACGGTGATCGATGGCGAACTCCATGTGGAGGCTCGCACGGCTTGCTCGAGCGCAGGGATGAGCGATACAGGCGCTGCGATAAAGCCGATTCGCAAGCCCGAGGCGACGCTTTTGGAAAGGCCGGAAACGTAGATCGTGCGATTCGGTGCGAGCATGAACAACGGCTTCGGTGCCGGCTCGGCAAGAAACGCATAGGCGCCGTCCTCGATCAGCGCAAAATCGTGTTCCTCGGCCAGCGCGACCAAACGCTTACGGTCGGCGGCGGGCATGATCGATCCCAGCGGATTGTGCAGGGTTGGCATCGCATAAAACCCGCGCACCGGACGCCGCTTGCAACTGGCCGCGAGCGCATCGAGATCAGTCTTGCCATCCACCAAGGGGATAGGCAGCAGCTCAATGCGATGGGCGACGGCCAGCGCCTTGATGCCCGGATAGGTGAGCGCGTCGACCGCGAGTACATCGCCCGGCTTGAGTATCGCCATCATCGCAAGCGCCAGCCCTTGCTGCGCGCCATTGACGATCAACACCTGCGATCCGGGGACTCGAATCCCTCGATTGCGCAGATGTTTCGCAGCCATTTCTCGTTCATGCGCACGCCCGCCATGGGGAGCGCTATGCAACAAGGCGTCCAGATCGCCCGACGATGCGAGGCTGCGCAGTGCCTGCCTCAGCATCTCTGCTTGCCCGGGAACCGCTGGATTATTGAAGGTCAGGTCAATTATTCCCGCGGCGGATGCCGGTTGCAGACCGAGGTCGCGTGGCAACGATGTGTCGCGCACGAAGGTGCCGCGCCCCATTTCACCCACCACCAGGCCCATCGACTCCAACGTGCGGTAAACGCGCGCGGCGGTCGCAAGGGCAATGCCATGCTCGCTCATCAGTGTGCGTACCGTCGGGAGCTGGGTTCCAGGGCGCAAACGTCCGCTGCGAATGTTTTCCGCGAGCTGGTCAGCGATGGTTTTGTACCGTGGCATCGTCATTGAATGTACCTAGAACAATTCTTTGTGTGTATCAAGTGGCGAGCGTAGGCTCCACTCCCACACAAAACAAGGAGGCGAGTTCGGCGCGCAGGACGCAATCGTTCCAGTGGCGTCGAATCGATTGAGACATGTTCAGTCACGTGACCGTGGGATGCACCGACCTTCAAAGAGCAGCGGCCTTTTATGACGCCGTGCTGGCGCCACTCGGGCTGATCCGCCGCGCGGTGACCCCGGATGGCGGCCCCGCCTCGGCTTGCTGGGTCGATCCGACGCGAGCACTGCCCAGGTTCTATGTCTACTTGCCGCGTGATGGCCTGGCAGCCACGCCGGGCAACGGCAGCATGCTCGCGTTTCATGCCGAAACGCCCGACATCGTACGCACGGCCTACACAGCGGGGATTCTGCAGGGCGGCGCTGATGAGGGCGCTCCGGGTGAGCGGCCCTGGTATGGCGAGGGCTACTACGGTGCCTACCTTCGCGACCCGGATGGCAACAAGCTTCACATCGTCTATCGCGGCGATCTGGAGCACACATGCTAGAGCCATCGACGCTGGTGCTGTTTGCGGGGGCGGTGCTGCTGTTGCTGATGTCTCCCGGCCCCAACATGGCCTTCGTGATTGCGCACGGCGCGAGCTACGGCTGGCGTGGCGGCGTCGTTGCCGCATTGGGAATTGGCGCGGCTGACCTGGTATTGACCGCGCTCACCGCAGCCGGTCTCACGGCCGCGATAGCGCAGTGGCCACCGTCGTTCGACCTGATCCGCTGGGCTGGGGCGTTCTATCTGCTCTGGATGGCCTGGAAAGCGATACGGGCTCGTGCCGGGCTGCCACTGCACGCCGCCATCCAGGCCTCGCTGATGTCGGTGTTCATGCGGGCGATGCTGAACTCTCTGCTCAACCCGAAAGCGCTGCTGTTCTTCATGGTGTTTTTGCCGCAGTTCGTTGTTCGGGGCAGCTCTTCAGTCGCACAGCAAATCGTGATGCTGGGGCTGGTGTTGACACTCATCGCGAGCATTTTCCACATCGCGCTGGGCCTGGTGGGGGGAGTCATTCGAAGTTACACGTCGCACAATAGCCAGTCCGCGAAGTGGCAATCGCGGGGCCTGGCATTGGTATTGGTGCTGCTTGCGGTTCGCCTGGCGCTCACGTCGCGGCCGGCATAAAGAGGGGCAAAAAGGGGTAATGCTGATCAGTTAAGAGAACTCCACTCCTTGTGGGAGCGAGCCTGCTCGCGATGAACTTGAAAACGCCGCGTATTTACTGGATTCACGCGTTATCGTTCACGTCCATCGCGAGCAGGCTCGCTCCCACATAGGCAAAAAGGGGACAGATTTATTTGGCGTCTGCTCAGGCCTCCAACCCGAACGGGTCGTCCACGGTATGGCTCGGCTGGGTAAACCAGCGCGGGCCCGTGGCGGTCATGTAGAAATGATCCTCCAGGCGAACACCGAACTCGCCCGGCAGACAAATCATCGGTTCGTTGGAGAAGCACATGCCCTCCGCCAGCGGCGTCTGGTCACCCCGCACCAGGTAGGGTCCCTCGTGAATGTCCAGGCCAATGCCATGCCCAGTGCGGTGCGGCAGGCCGGGCAACTGGTAGTCCGGGCCGAGGCCGGCGGCTTCCAGGCTAAGCCGCGCGGCGGCATCCACCACCTGGCAGGGTTCGCCCAGGCGCGCGGCGTCGAAGGCAGCCAACTGGGCGGCCTTTTCCAGGTTCCATATGGCGCGCTGGCGGGCGCTCGGAGTGCCGAACACGTAACTGCGAGTGATATCCGACTGGTAGCCGTGGAGCAGGCAACCCGTGTCGATCAGCACCATGTCACCGTCCTTGAGCACCTGCGCGTGCTTCACCCCATGGGGGAAGGCGCTGGCCTCGCCGAACAGCACGATGCAGAAGGTCGAACCCGGCGCGCCCACCTTGCGGTGCGCCTCGCGGATGAACTCGGCAACCTCGGTGGTGCTGATGCCAGCGCGCAGGATGCTGGCGGCAGCCTTGTGCACTTGCAAGGTCATGTCTTTGGCGCGCTGCATCAGCGCCAACTCGGTCACGGACTTGTGATAGCGACACAGGTTGATCACGCAAGAGGCGTCTACGAACTCTAAGTCCGAGCCAAGGCGACGGATTGCGTCGAACATGCAGAACGCCAGGGACGGACACAGGCCCACCACTGCGTCGGCGGCGATGCCCATGGCGGCGAATAGGTCGAGCAGCAGGCGGTAGGGACTCTCGTGCTCCTGCCAACCATGGATAACCCCATCCACCTCGCGGAAGTCACGGATGGTGCCCTCTTCAAAAGCCGGGGCGATATAGACCAGCGGGCCGTTGGCGGGCAGTACGGCACCGACCAGACGTTCGCTCGGGTTCCACTTCACTCCGGTGAAGTAGTACAGGTTGCTGCCAGCGTTCAGATAGAGGGCTGCGATGCCCTGCTCAACCATCAGGCGCTGGGCCTTGGCAATGCGTGACTGGTATTCGTCGAGGCCGACGGGCGTCATGCCCGCAGTCATCGTCGTCAGGCCGGCCAGCGCCTGTTCCGCAGTTTTGCCACCTACACCGACTGTCATCTCGTTCTCCCGACTGATCTACAATGCCGGAAATTTAAGCCCGACTTAAACCTTCGTCAACATACATTTTCAGTCCGACTTAATTTCAGTTGGGCGAAAAGCCTTTTCTGCGATGCACCGCCCGCTATACTGGCGCCTTCCAGAATGCGAGCCACGCCAATGACCGTAGAACAGATCGGGGAACGGTTGCGCCGCTACCGCCGCGCCGCCAACAAGACCCTGAACCAAGTCGCCACTGAAACAGGCCTCACAGCCAGCTTCCTGTCCCAAGCGGAGCGCAACCTCACTGGCGTGTCCATCTCCTCGCTGGCGAGAATCGCAAGTGCCCTGGGCATCCCGCTCAACTCCCTGTTCGAACAGCCCTCCCAGCCCCAGCCCGATTCCCACCAGGGCCAGCGCGTGCGGTACACCGTCGGCAGCCAGCCGCTGGTCTACGAGCGCCTGTCCAGCAACTTCCCCGGCAACCTGATCAACGCGATGAAGATGACCATGGCGGTGGGCTATCAGTCCGAACTCATCTCCCACGAAGGCGCAGAGTTTACCTATGTGCTCTCCGGGCAAATCGTCTACACCATCGAAGGCCACGCTTACCCACTCGGCCCGGGTGGATCGGTGCATTTCGACTCCACCAAGCACCATTCCATCGCCAACTCTGGCGACGATGTTGCCGAAGTGCTGGTCGTCACCACCATGGGCGGCCTGCTCGACGACCACCCCACGGCCTGAGACGTCGCACGTAAAAAGTAAGCCTCACTGAATTTAAGTTGTAATTAATTTTAGGATAACTTAAGTTTTGCCTCGGCCGGTGGGTTGCCCTCTCTCCCCTTCAGCGCTATCGCCCCAGCCAGCACATCGGCCTTCGGCTGCCCGTCGCAAATAGCGGGCAGCCTACCGCCCGTAAAGCCGCAGGGTCAGGTGCCTGTCCCTTCCAGGAATGGACGACCTGATCTGCCGCCCTCAAAAATAACAACAATGAGGTTCGCATGCGCAAAACAACCACGCTCAAGACCCTGATTGCCGCCGGCCTGATCCTCGGCTGCGGCGTCACCCATGCCGCCAGCAACCTGGTGTTCTGCTCCGAAGGCAGCCCAGCTGGTTTCGACCCAGGCCAATACACCACGGGGACCGATTTCGACGCCTCAGCCGAAACCGTATTCAACCGTCTCTCGCAGTTTGAGCGTGGCGGCACCCAGGTCATCCCGGGTCTGGCAACCCGCTGGGAGGTTTCTGCCGATGGCCTGACCTACACCTTCCACCTGCGCGACGGGGTCAAGTTCCACACCACCGACTACTTCAAGCCGACCCGCGACTTCAACGCCGACGACGTGCTGTTCACCTTCAACCGCATGCTCGACAAGGACATGCCGTTCCGCAAGGCCTACCCCACCGAATTCCCCTACTTCACCGACATGGGGATGAACGAAAAGATCACCAAGGTTGAAAAAGTCGACGACCATACCGTCACGTTCACCCTCAAGGGTGTCGACGCAGCCTTCATCCAGAACCTGGCCATGAGCTTCGCCTCGATCCAGTCGGCCGAATACGCCGGCCAGTTGCTCAAGGAAGGCAAGGCCAAGGACATCAACCAAAAGCCGATCGGCACTGGCCCGTTCGTGTTCAGCAAGTACCAGAAAGACGCCCAGATTCGCTACAAGGGCAACAAGGATTATTGGAAGCCTGAAGACGTAAAGATCGACAATCTGATCTTCGCCATCACCACCGACGCCTCGGTGCGCATGCAAAAGCTGAAAAAGAACGAATGTCAGATCACCTCCTTCCCACGCCCGGCCGATATCAAGCCGCTGCAGGAAGACAAGAACATCAAGATGCCTAGCCAACCAGGCTTCAACCTGGGCTATATCGCCTACAACTTTACCCGCCAGCCGTTCGCCAAGCTCGAAGTACGCCAGGCGCTAGACATGGCGGTCAACAAGCAAGCCATCATCGACGCCGTTTACCAGGGCGCCGGCCAGTTGGCCGTCAACGGCCTGCCGCCGACCCAGTGGTCCTACGACGAGACGATCAAGGACGCCGACTACAACCCGCAGAAGGCCAAGCAGTTGCTGACGGCTGCAGGCGTGAAGGAAGGCACCGAAATCACCCTCTGGGCCATGCCGGTGCAACGCCCCTACAACCCCAACGCCAAGCTGATGGCCGAAATGCTCCAGGCCGACTGGGCCAAAATCGGCATCAAGGCCAACATCGTCAGCTACGAGTGGGGCGAGTACATCAAGCGCGCCCACGCCAGCGAGCACGACGTCATGCTGATCGGCTTCACGGGTGACAACGGTGACCCGGACAACTGGCTGGGCACCCTGTACACCTGTAGCGCGGCCAACGGCAACAACTTCTCCAAGTGGTGCAATGCCGGCTACGACAAACTGGTCAGGGCCGCCGGGGCCACCGCCGATGTGGAGAAACGCACCGCGCTGTACAAAGAAGCCCAGCATGTTCTCAAAGCGCAGGTGCCGATGACCCCGGTCGCCCACTCCACGGTCTACCAGCCGATGCGTACCAGTGTGAAGGACTTCCAGATCAGCCCCTTCGGACTCAGCAGCTTCTACGGCGTCTCCAACGCACAGTGAGCGACCGGGGCCGGTCAAGCGGCCCCTTCGCCTTCCTCGAGCCGGCGCCCAACCTTCGAGGGCTGTCTCACCTGCTACAACCAAAAAATCCAGCGCCACACCGGGAAACGTCGAGCCGTAGCCTTTGCCCACGCAGCCATGACTGCTGAGCACGGCCAGCACGCTAACCGGCATTACAAAAAAGATAAGGAGTGAGTCGCCCAAATGCTGAGTTTTATTGCCCGCCGATTGGGGTTGTTGATCCCCACGTTCTTCGGCATCACCCTGCTGACTTTCGCGTTGATTCGCATGATTCCTGGCGACCCTGTGGAAGTCATGATGGGCGAACGCCGGGTCGACCCCGAAATGCACGCTCAGGCAATGGAACGCCTTGGTCTGAATAAACCGCTGTATGCCCAGTACCTGGACTACATCGGCAAACTGGCCCAGGGCGACCTGGGGGAGTCGCTGCGCACCCGTGAAAGTGTGTGGAGTGAGTTCACCTCGTTGTTCCCCGCGACCCTGGAACTGTCCATGGCCGCCCTGCTGTTCGCCGGGATCCTCGGCCTGCTGGCCGGGGTGATCGCGGCGCTCAAGCGAGGCTCGCTGTTCGACCATGGGGTCATGGGCATCTCCCTGGCCGGGTATTCGATGCCGATCTTCTGGTGGGGCCTGATCCTCATCATGTTCTTCTCGGTGTCCCTGGGCTGGACCCCGGTTTCCGGGCGGATCGACCTGCTCTACGACATCGAGCCGGTCACCGGCTTCATGCTCATCGACACCCTGCTGGCCGATGACACGGGCGCGTTCCTCGACGCCCTGCACCACCTGATCCTGCCGGCCATCGTGCTCGGCACCATCCCGCTGGCGGTGATCGCGCGGATGACCCGCTCCTCGATGCTCGAAGTGCTGCGCGAAGACTACATCCGCACCGCGCGGGCCAAGGGCCTGTCACCGTCGCGCGTGGTGTTCGTCCACGGCCTGCGCAACGCCCTGATCCCGGTGCTGACCGTGGTCGGCCTGCAGGTCGGCACCTTGCTCGCCGGGGCGGTCCTGACCGAGACCATTTTCTCCTGGCCCGGCATCGGTAAATGGCTGATCGAAGCCATCGGCGCCCGGGACTACCCCGTCGTACAAAACGGCATCCTGTTAATCGCCTGCCTGGTGATCCTGGTCAACTTCGTGGTGGACATCCTCTACGGCTTTGCCAACCCACGCATCCGTCATCAGCGCTGAGATCATTACCCATGAGTACTCCAACACCCTCGGTAGCAGTCGATCAAAGCCTGCTGTATCCGTCCCCGTACAAAGAATTCTGGCAAGCGTTCTCCAAAAACAAAGGCGCGGTGGCCGGCCTGATGTTCATGCTGCTGGTGATTTTCTGCGCGCTCTTCGCGCCCTGGGTTGCCCCGCATAACCCCAGCGAGCAGTACCGTGACTTCCTGCTGACCCCGCCGGCCTGGCTCGAAGGCGGGCAACTGCAGTTCCTGCTCGGCACCGACGAACTGGGGCGTGACCTGCTGTCGCGCTTGATCCAGGGCTCGCGCCTGTCGCTGCTGATCGGCTTGTCGTCGGTGGTCATGTCGCTGATCCCGGGGATCCTCCTGGGCCTGTTCGCCGGGTTCTTCCCGCGTTTGCTGGGCCCCACCATCATGCGCCTGATGGACATCATGCTGGCCCTGCCGTCGCTGCTGCTGGCCGTGGCGATTGTCGCCATCCTCGGCCCTGGTCTGATCAACACCGTGATCGCCATCGCCATCGTGTCCCTGCCCTCCTACGTGCGCCTGACCCGCGCCGCGGTGATGGGCGAACTGAACCGTGACTACGTGACGGCCGCGCGCCTGGCCGGTGCCGGCCTGCCCCGCCTGATGTTCATCACCGTGCTGCCCAACTGCATGGCACCGCTGATCGTCCAGGCCACCCTGAGTTTTTCCTCGGCGATTCTCGATGCCGCCGCCCTGGGTTTCCTCGGTCTCGGCGTACAACCGCCAACCCCGGAGTGGGGCACCATGCTGGCCTCGGCTCGCGACTACATCGAACGCGCCTGGTGGGTGGTGAGCCTGCCGGGCTTGACCATTTTGCTCAGCGTGCTGGCAATCAACCTGATG
>Ga0213827_1000329_pt1 | contig 43388 bp, 28 predicted proteins | sample MC6MC0898MG_FD_180669 | JGI IMG/M metagenome (GOLD analysis project Ga0213827, IMG submission 180669) | Enriched soil aggregate microbial communities from Iowa State University, Ames, United States - MC6-MC0898-MG | ecosystem: Environmental > Terrestrial > Soil > Unclassified | place: USA: Iowa...
TGCGCACGCGGGTCAGGCCCTGGGCGACGAACTGCAGCTTGCCGTTTTCGCGGCTGGCGTGGTGGACCTTGACCAGGGTGCCGTACAGCGGCAGGGCGCTGGTGTCGAAATGCCGTGGGTCTTCCTGGGGGGTGTCCATGTAGAACAGCGCCAGGGAGTGATGCTCGGACTTGGCGACCAGGTCCAGGGTCTCGGCCCAGGGTTCTTCGTTGACGATCACCGGCAGGACTTGGGCCGGGAAGAATGGCCGGTTGTGGATCGGGATGATGTAGACCTTGTCCGGCAGGTTCTGCCCGGGCAGCGCCAGGCCGGTACCGGCGGTGTGGTGTTCGGGGTGTTCGGCGTTTTCCGGGTCGGCGTATTCGCTGGGGTCTTCGGGGAATGCTTGCTGGTCGCTCATGGGGCACCTGCGCAATGGGGTATGGGAGTTAGATGGGGCAGGTGGCGGGTGGTTTCAATGGTGGGGGGTGTTTGTTTGGTAAGCGGGTTGTTACTTGGGGGGCTGTGTACATATCCGTTGCTGCGGTCACGGCCACTTAGGGTTTCGCCCTGACGTACGGCCCCTCGCCAAGGCTCGGGGTTCCTTCGCTACGGTATCCACATACCTTCGCTCAGCCTGCCGATGGGGCGGTGGATCAAGATCAAGAGCTGCAGGCGAGCTAACGCTCGGCCTGTTGAGTGGTCAGGGCGGGCGAGGCGGCCTACCGGCCGGCCTGCTTTTTTGGCGGACGACGCACCCCCCGTAGCAGCTGTCGAGCTTGCGAGGCTGCGTTCGAGGACGCAGTCCTCGCCGCCTTTGAGGTTTGCTGCGCTGCATCTCCTGGCGATGGTTCGACTACGTTGAACGGCGCCCCCTGCATCAACCTCGGCAGTCGCTACAAACGCAGGACCGACATCCGGCACAAAAAAAGGCGACTACCCTGCGGTAGTCGCCTTTTGTTCACGGCCGGTGCTGCTTATTTCGGCAGTTTGTAGGCGATGACGTAGTCGCCCATTTTGGTGCCCAGGGAGCCATGGCCGCCCACGACGAGGAGGACGTATTGCTGGCCGTCCTTGCCGGTGTAGGTCATTGGCGTGGCCTGGCCGCCGGCTGGCAGGCGGGATTTCCACAGTTCCTTGCCGGTGTTGACGTCATAGGCGCGCAGGTACTGGTCCAGGGTGCCGCTGAGGAAGCCGACGCCGCCGGCAGTGACGATCGAACCGCCCATGCTCGGTACGCCGATCGGCAGGCCGATGGGCAGTGGCGAGCTGTCGCGGCTGGTGCCGTTCTTGCGTTTCCACACCACTTTGCTGGTGGTCAGGTCGATGCCGGCGACGTAGCCCCAGGCCGGCGCCTGGCAAGGTACGCCGAACGGCGACATGAACGGGTGCATGATCACCGCGTAAGGCGCGCCGGTGTTCGGTTGCACCCCGGCGGTTTCGCTCTCGCGCTTGCTGCCGGCCGCCACTTGGGCACGTGGCACCATCTTCGAGACGAAGGCCATGTAGTTCGGGCTGGTGAACAGCATCTGGCGCACCGGGTCGACCGACACGCCGCCCCAGTTGAACACACCGACGTTACCCGGGTAGATCAGGCTGCCCTGTTCCGACGGCGGGGTGTATTGGCCTTCGTAGCGCAGTTCCTTGAACTGGATGCGGCACAGCATCTGGTCGAACGGACTGGCGCCCCACATGGCTTTTTCGGTCAGTTCCGGAGCCAGCAGGTTGAGGTCCGAACGGGCCTGGGTCGGTGCGGTGCGATCGCCCGGTACCGCGCCTTGCGGGACCGGGATCTCACGGATCGGCACGATCGGCGTACCGTCGCGACGGTCCAGCACGTACAGGCTGCCCTGTTTGGTCGGTGCGATCAGTGCCGGCTTGATGCCGTCGGCGGTTTTCATGTCCAGCAGGGTTGGCTGGCTGCCGACGTCCATGTCCCACAGGTCGTGGTGGGTGAACTGGTAGTTCCAGCGCACCTTGCCGGTGGCCAGGTCCAGGGCTACCAGGCCGGCGCTGTACTTCTCTGCGCCCGGGGTGCGGTCGGCGCCCCATTGGTCTGGAGTCTGGTTGCCCAGTGGCAGGTAGACCATGCCGAGTTTTTCATCGACGCTGGCCAGCGACCACATGTTCGCCGAGTTGCGGCTGTAGTGTTCGCCCGCTGGCAATGGCTCGGTGGCGTCCGGGTTGTTGCTGTCCCAGTTCCACACCAGGTGACCGTCGTGGACGTCGAAGGCGCGGATCACGCCGGACGGCTCGTTGGTCGACTCGTTGTCGGTGACGTGGCCGCCCATGATCACCAGGTCACGGGTGATGGCGGCTGGCGAGGTGGCGTAGTAGCCGCCCGGGGTGAACGGACCGATACCGGTGGTCAGGTCGACCACGCCCTGGTTGCCGAAGCCTTCGCAGACTTTACCGGTGTCGGCGTTCAGGGCAATCAGGCGGGCGTCGGCGGTTGGCAGGTACAGGCGGCGCGGGCACGCCTGGGCCACGGCCTTGCCGGCGTCGGAGATCACGGATGAAGAAGCGCCAGCGGCTGCGTAGGCGTTTTCGTCATAGTAGGAAACGCCACGGCAGGTCATGTGGGCGAAACCCTTGAAGCCCACCGGGCTCTTGATCTGCGGGTCGAAGCGCCAGATTTCCTTGCCGGTGTCCGGGTCCAGCGCCAGCACCTTGCTGTGGGCGGTGCAGGCATAGAGCATGCCGTTGACCTTGAGCGGGGTGTTTTCGTTGGTCAGCTCGACCGGGTCGCCAGCGGTTGGCAGGTCGCCGGTGCGGATGCGCCAGGCTTCCTGCAGTTGGCCGACGTTATCCGGGGTGATCTGCTTGAGCGGCGAGTAGCGGTCACCGAACTCGGTGCGGCCATAGGCCTGCCAGTCGCCGTCAGGCATGGTCGGTGCGGTGTTGCGGGTGTCGGCACTGTCGCGCCCCAGCTCACCGAGCACTTCGCCCGGGTGGGTGAACTGGCTGCCCAGGGCCGCGGCGCCGGCCAGGACCACGGCCACGCTCAAGGCGGCGGTGCCCACAGGGGCAGGGCCGTTGATCAGCAATGGACGACGGAACCACGGCAGCAGCATCACCACGCCGAGGGCGAACCACAGCGCGAGGCGCGGCACCAGTTGCCACCAGTCCAGGCCAACTTCCCACAGCGACCACGCAGTACTGGCCAGCAGCACCAGCGCGTACAGGCCCAACGCCGCGCGGCGGGCGGCGATCAGCAACACGCCGCTCAGCGCGATGCCGATACCGGCCAGCAGGTAGTACAGCGAACCGCCGAGTGTGCTCAGCTTGATCCCCCCGGCCAGCATGGCCAGGCCCATTAGCAGAAGCAGTATGCCGAGCAGGGTCGGCAACAGACGGCTTCGACCCAAGGCACCATCAGTGCTCATAGTGTGATTCTCCGTGACGTTTCAAGTAGTCCTGCGCAAGTTCACTGTAGATGACGATCTTGCGCGGGCGTGGTTCAGATAAAAACGGTGATCCCTGTAGGAGCGAGCCTGCTCGCGATGGACGTGAACGATGACGTTGGGTGCCTGACACCCCGCGTAGCTTTCGGGTCCATCGCGAGCGGGCTCGCTCCTACAGGGTTTGTGGCGCGGGTCAGAACGAAGACTGGATCTTGATCCCGCCAATCAGCGCGTCATCCACCTCGTTCACGCCACCGGGATGGCGGATGTACTGCAGGTTCGGACGCACGGTCAGCCAGTTAGTCAGGTGCACGCCGTAATAGAGTTCGGCGCTGTATTCGGTGTCTTGCGGCGGCAGGTAGGCCGGGTTGTCGTAGTCGAACACGGCGCGGGCCTGATTGCTGGCCTCGGCGTTTTTACGGTAAGCCGGGTTGACGTGGACGCGGGCCATGGCAAAGCCGATGTCATCCTTGGCGCGGGCATCGAACAGGCCTTTGTAGACCAGGCCGGCCTGCACGTAGTTGTCGATCGCGTTGGTCTTTTTGTCGTGCATCGTGCCGTTGGCGAACAGGCTCAGGCCGCGCGAGTGATCGCTGGCCACGCTGCTCACTTGCTGCTGGATACCCAGCCACACCCCATGTTTGCTCGACGAGCTGCGATAAGCCTCGCCGCTGAGGGCGGCGGGCTGGCCATTGCTGTCTTTGTAGACGTCGCTGGCCTTGGCGCTGCTGTAGTAGTAACCGGCGCGGTATTCACCCGGCAGGCCGTTGAGTTTCGGGGTCCACACCAGTTCCACCGGGACCACGGTGCCCTGGGTGCCACTGCCGCTGAGCTTGAAGCCATTGTCCTTGTCCAGGTTGGACGGGTTCTGCTCGTAGGCGCCGATCTGGGCGTAGACCTCCGGGCTCAGGTGGTACTTGACCCGCAGCGCCCATTGGCTGACCGGCCAGTTGTACCAGATGCCGCCGGCCCAGTTGCCGACCTGGGAGCCGCAGAACGCCAGGTTCTGGAAGTCGCAGGGGAAGCTGTTGAAGTCTTCGCCTTCACCAAAACGGCCGGCCTTGATGTCGAGTTTCTGGTCGAGGAATTTCTGCTGGTACCACATCTGCGTCAGGCGCGTGGTCTGGCCCCGGCCCCAGACTTCCTGGGCCGAGGTGAAGCCGCCGACCCGTGGATCGTTGATCCGGTCGTTACTGATGTTGTTGCCGCTGCGCTTGGTGATGGTCAACTGAAACTCGGCGTCGTCCCAACCGAGGATCTTTTGCAGGTCCAGGTGAGTGCCCAGGCCAAACTGGTCGCTATAGCGCGCAGTGCGATCGTCGTCGTAACCACCGTGCAGGTTGCTGCCCATTTCCCCGGTGTAGTCGAGCTTGAAGTCGTAGCCTTTTTGCGCGAGTTCAGTGCGCGTGCCGTTCCAGTCGCCGAGCATCCACGGCGACTGGCTATCGAACGCCGGGGCGGCCTGAACGCAGTTGGCAAGGCCCAGGGCGGTGACGCCAGCGATCAGGTTCAGGGTTTTACGGCGCGCAGCCGGTGTTGAGACAGCGCTGTCTCTGGAAATCTGCAAGTCAGGCATAAAGAAGAAATTCTGGGTCTTTTTCTAAGGGAGTGAGCTGCACGGGGAGGAGCGGAGGCCGGCAGCGGAAGCGTTTCAGCTTAAGGGCGTAAGGATAATGATCTGTTACAAATAGAGAAAGGGCTTTTCTCGACATGCTTCCTTTCGGATTCGGTAACAGTCGTACGCAACCGGTCAGGTGACCTACATTTACCCCAGAGCGCACAGAATCCTTCCACCTGCTGTCCCCCTCGGCTAAGGTGCGCGCCTTCCCATCCTGATTAGGTTCAAAGGCCCGGCATGACCGAACACACCACCGACCCGCTGCATGGCGTGACGCTTGAACAGATCCTCACTGCGCTGGTTCAACACTACGAATGGTCGGGGCTGGCCGAGCGTATCGACATTCGCTGCTTCAAGAGCGACCCGAGCATCAAGTCGAGCCTGACTTTCCTGCGCAAGACCCCCTGGGCCCGCGAGAAAGTCGAAAAGCTCTATGTGAAGCTGATGCGCACCAAACGCCCGCTCTAAGGAATGTCCATGGCTGTCGAACTGACGCGAGGTTCGCCCGTCGAACGCCAGTGCATTCGCCTGGCTGCCGTGCTCGGTTGGCTGGGCCTGAGCATCCAGATGTACCTGGTTTTTTATGGTCGCTGGAGTGTCGAGGCCAGTTTGCTGGGCGGCCTGGTGAGCTACTTCAGTTACTTCACGGTACTGACCAATACCCTGGTGGCAGCCGTGCTGACCAGTGCGGCCACGAGCCAGCCGTCGCGCGGCCGGACGTTTCTGCTGCAGCCGTGGGTCAGCAGTGGCATTGCGGTCAGCATAAGCGTGGTCGGCCTGGCCTACAGCCTGTTGCTGCGCCACCTGTGGCACCCGCAGGGCTGGCAGTGGATGGCTGACGAATTACTGCACGACGTGATGCCGCTGCTGTTTGTGGTCTATTGGTGGCGTTGTGTGCCCAAGGGCCATTTGCGCCTGGGGCATATCGGCCTATGGGTGATCTACCCGCTGCTGTACTTCGCCTATGTCCTGCTGCGGGGGCGCTCGCTGGGGATTTACCCTTATCCCTTTGTGGATGTGGAAAAGCTCGGTTATCCCGAGGTGTTTCTCAACGCCTCGGGGATCCTGCTCGGGTTTATCGTGGTGGCGTTGGTGGTGCTGGGGCTGGATCGCTGGCGCGGATCACGTTTGTAGCCGCGTGCTGTCGTAATCCTCGTAATCCTCGTAACGCCGTAACGCCGTAACGCTGTAGCAGCTGTCGAGCTTGCGAGGCTGCGTTCGGCTGCGCAGCAGACGCCTGGGATTCACACCGACCCGGCGAGGACTTCGTCCTCGAACGCAGCCTCGCAAGCTCGACAGCTGCTACGAGCTGCTACATGTCGCTCAATGGGGATCGAGTTGCCAGTAGCCCACGGCTTTGACGAACTGCTGATCCAGGCCCTTGTCATCCAGCAGCACCCGGCGGATCTGGCGTGAGGCCTTGGCTTCGGTGGCGATCCAGGCGTAGAGCTCGCCCTCGGGCAGGGACAGCTGCTGCACGGTGCTCAGCAGGTGATCCTTACCCCCTTCGCGCAGGACCCAGATCACCTTGACCTCGGCCGGGCTGTCGAGCACTTGCTGCTCGGCGCCATTCTCGATTTCCACCACCACCAAAGCCCGGCGATTGGCGGCCAATCCTTCCAGGCGGCGAGCAATGGCGGGCAGGGCGGTTTCATCGCCGATCAACAGATAGCTGTCGAAGATGTCCGGCACCACCATCGAGCCGCGCGGCCCGCCGATGTGCAGGATCTGCCCGGGTTGCGCCTGCGCCGCCCAGGTCGAGGCCGGGCCGTCGCCGTGCAGGACGAAGTCGATGTCCAGTTCCAGGCGGTCCAGGTCGTACCGGCGCGGAGTGTAGTCGCGCATCGCCGGCATCGCTGCTCTGTCCTTGTCGGCACTCAGCACCAGGGTCTCCAGGGTTGCCCGTTCTTCGGCGTTCTGTGGGAAGAACACTTTTACGTGGTCATCCGTGCCCAGGCTGATGAACCCGGCCAGTTCCGGACCACCGAGGGTGATGCGGCGCATGCGCGGGGTCAGGTCGACCACCCGCAACACGTGCAGGCGGCGGCGTTTGATTTCGTGCATGACGCGGTGGATGGTCTGGGTGATCACTTCAGTCATTACGCGTTCTCCTGAACCGACTGTGCCTGCGGGCCATCGACTATGGCTTTGGCAGTGTTGTTGAGCAGGTCGCGGACCCGCAGGATTTCTTCCGGGCTCCAGCGGCCGTGGTGCATCTGCAGGGCATGGCGCAGGTTGTGCACCGCCTCGTGGATCTCGGCCGGGCGGTCGTGGCCGCGCAGCGAGCGCTTGCTGACGTCAATGCGCATACGCACGCCGTCCAGGGCAATCGCCTGTTCGCCCAGTGAGTGGCGCCCGGCGTCGGTGACGGCGTAGCGTTTTTTACCGCCGTCGGCGTCGCCCAGGATCAGTTCGCTTTCTTCCAGGAAGGTCAGGGTCGGGTAGATCACCCCGGGGCTGGGGCTATAGGCGCCATCGAACATGCTTTCGATCTGGCGGATCAGGTCATAACCGTGGCAGGGCTGTTCGGCGATCAACGCCAGCAACAGCAGTTTCAGGTCGCCAGGGGCAAATACCCGGGGCCCGCGACCACCGCGTTCGCGGCCAGGGCCAGGGCGTTTTTCGAAGCCGTCGCGGCCGTCGGAGTGTTCGCGGTGGGAATGATGGTCTCTCATTATTCTCTCTCTCGTCGTGTTTAGACATAACTTAAGATATATCTTTGCTCGAATGCAAGCCCCCCGGACCAAAGGTGCAGGCTGCAGGCAACCCCTCTGATCGACACCCCTGCGAATCTGCCAGGCTTCCCGTGTGCTCGTTTGGGTACGACTTGACCCTTCGCCGGCGGTGATTTGTTTATTGCGCTCCCGGGTGTTTTTAGTGCTAACTCTCTAATTAACTGCTTTACCCCTTTATTTATTAAGGCAGTGCTATTAGTCTTACGGACGTTGTACTGTTGGTTCTCCCTGTATGGTATTCCCCTATAATCTGTTTGTAGTTGCCGTCTTACGGCTGTTGATGTGAATGTTTGATTTTTATTGTTTTTTCTTTCCGCTTGAATAGCACTCCAGCTACGTCAAGGACGGAACTTGCCTGCTTACTTTTAAAAATAAATGGCCGATGATTTGCTGGCTTTGAAAGTTGAGACAAAACGCCATCTCGGCGTCTGGCTGGCCACAGTCAGTTGTCGCTTTTAATGCATCGACCCTTTTTAAAAGACAGGTACTGAAAGATGTTCAAGAAAATCGCGTTCGCTGCTCCCCTGGCTGTTCTGGCACTGAGTTCCTCGATGGCGTTTGCCGCCACCGAAGCCAAGCACTCCATCAGCATTGTGGCCCATGTTCCATCCGACGATTTCTACGCGGTGCCGGTTGATTCGGACCTGGTCAATAAAGACCAGGACATGAGCTACAACCCGGGCACTGACTCCATGAAAACAGTCGACGGGCACTTTGATGTGCTGCACACCGCCGGCAAGGTAAATGCCCGCCTGGAAGGCGTGCCGAAGCTGATTGCCGGGAACAAGACCATCGACTTGAAAGTCGAGCTCAACGGTAGAACCCTGACGACCACTTCGCAAGAAGTGGTTGGCGAAGCTGAGTCCAACGTCCGCTATCGCGCCCCGTTCAAGATCAGTGCGCTGGGCGGTAAACCTGATGCGGGTGATTACACCGGTGTCGTCATGCTGGTCGTTGAACCTTCCGTATAAGTACCCACTGCGACGGTAAGCGTTTACTTGCTCAAAGTAACGTAACCGGTCGGCAAACTATCAAGTTTGCCGACCGGGCTTTGACTTCCTTGTAATCAGAGTATTTTTTCATGTTCCCGATGACGCCCATCGCGGCAACGCTTGCGTTGCTGTTATGTAGCAGCGCATTTGCGGCGCCGACTGCTGTTGATAATACGCCGCGAAGTTTGCTGGCTCAGGCCAAAGGCTTGCCGGCGGATTTCGAAGAGCACTTTTTCGATGTGCCGTTGGCCGTTCGGGTTGAACTTGATCAACAACCCCTCGGCGAGGCGATGATCGTGTTGTCCCGCGATGACCGGGTGACCTTGCTCGATTTCACCGACACCAGCGAAAGTCGCTTCGGCGCCGGTGAGCGTGAGACCTGGGCCGATATCCTGAAGTCCGGCGTGGCGCTGGGCACCTGCACGGGGCAATGCCCGGAGCAGATGCTGGCGGTGCACTACAACCTGGAAAACTCATTGCTGTCGATCGTCACCGAAAATGCCGAGCGCGACACTGAGGCCAAGCGTTTCTACGACCAGCCCGAAGGCGGCAGCAGCGGCCTGATGGTGCGCAACCAACTCAACCTCAACGGCGGCCAGGATCAGAACCTCGGCGGGCGTTATGGCCTGGAGGCCAGCGGCAGCCTGGGCAACTGGAGCCAGACCGTCAACCTGCAACTGGCGCGTCTCGGCGGGCCGGATGACAAGACTTATCACGCGGTGCATGAGCTCTACACCCAGCGCGAACTGCAAGGCAGTTTTTTCCGCCTGGGCTACTTCACCCCCAATTCCGAAGGCCTGACCCGCCAGCCCCGTTCGTTTGGCACCAGCCCCGACACCGCCGTGGGTGTGATGTATGGCAGCTCCGACAGCCTGGCGATCGACAGTCCCAAACCCAGCGTTTATCCGATTTATGTCACCGCCAATCGCCAGGCGTCGGTGGAGATTTATCGCGAGGGCCTGCTGCTCAACACCCAATCGGTGCCCGCCGGTTTGCAAACCCTCGATACCCGCCCGTTGCCCGGCGGTATCTACGATGTGGAAGTGCGCTTGATAGAAGACGGCCAGGTCACCTCGACGACCCAGGAGCTGATCTACAAACCGAGCAACTGGCGCAACGTTGAGGAGCGCTGGCGCTACAACCTGTTCGCCGGCCAGGAAAGCAAACTGCTGAGCAACTGGGATCAACAGGAAAGTGGCGACGCGACGGCAGGCGCCGCGATCAATTACCTGCTGCACCCGCGGGTCATCCTCGGGCTCTCGGCACGTCAGGTGCGCAACACGCTGCAGTACGGCGGTTCCATCGACTGGAGCCTGGCCAATAGCGTCAGCCTCTATGCCAATCTGTACCAGACCGAAGACCACGGCACCGGCGCCGATCTGCAAGCGCTCTACAACTATGGCTCCGGCAGTCTGGTGGTGAGCCACAACCGCAGCTGGCTCGACACCACCAACACTTACGACACGCTGCCCGATGGCACCCGCGTGCGCCAACGCAATGTGTTCACCGGCGAGACCAGCAATTCATCGCTGGCGCTCAATCACCGGATCAGCCGCAAGAGTTCGCTCAACGCACGGGTTTCCCATAGCGATGGCAACGTCGAAGGCGTCGGCGTCGATCTGGGCTGGACGCAGCGCACGATGCTGCTGGGCAGCGACGCCAACTGGCGGTTGTCACTGTTCGATCGGCCCGGCAGCTACAGCAGCGGCGATGCGCGCAATCGTGGGGTCGACCTGAGCGTCAGCGTGGCGCTCGGCGGGCCGGGCCAGCAGGTTTCCGGGAGCATCGGCAGCCGCACCGCCCGTGATGGCAGCCGCGACACCAACGCCTCGCTCGGTTATCGCAAAGACCTGCAAGACCACATCCTGCAGAGCGTCTCGGTGACAGCACTGACCGACACCTACGGCGTCGGCCTGTCGAGCCTGGCGAACTTTCGCACCGGCGCGATCAACGGCGACGGCTTTATCCAGCGCTCTTCGTTCAACGACAACTTCACCGGTGGCTTGAACCTGGACAGCACTGTGGTCGTCGGTGGCCAACACATGGCCCTGACCAGTCAGCATCAAGGACGAGGGGCCGGGATGATTGTCGATGTCGAGTCTGATATCGACGGCATCGCACTACGCGCCGACGACCTCAGCGGCGGCAGCGCGGCGTTGCGTCCGGGGCGCAACTTCATACCGCTGACGGCCTACAGGAACAGCTCCGTGAGCTTCGATTTCGAAGGCAATCACGTGCCAGCGGCCAGCATCGAGCCGGCTCGCACCCGCTATCACCTGAACAAGGGCGGCGTGGAGTACCGCAAGGTGCGGGTGATGAAAACCCTGACCGTGCTCGGACGTCTGGTCGACCCACAAGGCCGGCCGCTCAAGGGCCACCACGTAATCAATCACGCCAGTCGTGGGGTGAGTGAAGTCGATGGCTTCTTCTCGATGGAAATGAACGCCGGTTCACCGACGCTGGAAGTGCGTTACGCCGACCAGTTGCTGTGCCAGTTCCGACTCGATACCGACAAGCACCGCAGTGAAAACAACGTGTTGATGATCGGCGATCTGCGGTGCACGCCGGATACGTTGGCGGATGCGTCATTGACTCGCCAGGAGGCCAGTTGAATGGTTAATTTCAAGACGTGTATGCCGCAGTGGCTGTGCTTGCTGGCGCTGTTTGTGGCGCCCACGGCCGAGGCGGTCAATCAGGAGATCAGGGCCTTGTTCCGGCCTGACCCGGCAAACCCGCAACGTAATACGTTCATCAACAAAACCCCGGTCAGTGGTTACTGCGCGGACTATCCCGATCAATGCGAACAGAACGCGACCTTCAGCATCCGCCTGCCCATACGGTTCGATTCCGTAAGGGCCATGCAACCCCATGACTCGCAGCGCAACAGTTCGATGTTCACCGTGCCGGCGCAATGGCGTGCATTGACGGTTACGAATGCCGAAACCGGTGAGTCGGAACAGGTCGAGATGCGCATTGCCGGATTTGGATCGCGGTACGTGCTCGACGACAAGGTCACCAACCTTACAGGTGCACCCAATACGCTTGAAGGGCACCGGGCCTTGTGGGGCGGCCCATATGGCAGCTGGGTGAACCCCCCGTCGCCGTGCCAGTACAGCGGCGTCGGTTGGTACACCGATGATTTTTACCAGTTTTACTGGAAAACCCCGATTCAGGGCAGCTGCGTAAAAACTGCCAGTTTCAGGATTCCGACCATGTACTACGAGTACCTGGATTTCGCCTATGAACTGCGTACGCCCAATCCGCTTGGTATGTCTTCAGGGCTCTACACCGGCGACCTGACTTATCGCATCGGGCCGGGCGGTGACTTTGACATGGGCGACGTGATGGTGCCCAACGATTCCGATCTGACCCTGAGTTTTGTGCTTGATGTTCAGCACACCCTCAAGGTCGATATCCCTCCAGGTGGCAACAAAATCCGATTGGAGCCGCAAGGCGGATGGCAAAGCTGGCTGCAAGCCGGACGGCGGCCGGTGCGACTGTTCCGTGACCAGACTTTCAATATATCGGCCTCGACGCGATTCAAGATACTGATGCAATGCGGGCCCGGAATAGGTGGCGAATGCGGACTTGAGAATAGTGCGGATAACGGTCGTCGAGTCCGCTTGCACGTCAGCGTCAGCCTGCCTGACGGCCTGACCGACCTCTCAGGCCAACCCGTGAGACGCCTGCGATTGAGGACCGGTGCAGGGAATGAGCAGCAGTTCAAGCCCGGCTTCTATGTGGACCGGGCACCGGGAACCCTGCATTTCGAAGTCCCGCAATCGGAGATGGAGTCCATGCTGAGGCCCGGTGTTGCCGGCACCTATACCGGCATTGTCATTGTGATCTGGGACTCGGAAATCTGATGGGCAACGCATCGATCAGTCGTACCGGTAGTGTGTTCAATGACCAAGGACTAAAAGTTATGAAGCGTGTGTTTTTATTGATCGGTTTGAGCGGGCTTTCCCTGGGGCTTCAGGCCGGGCCGCAAATCAATATCGGAACGGTGTACGACTATCTGGATGGCGACAAAAGCACTTACCTCAAGCGCGTATTCAACAGCGGCGACAGCACGGCCTTCGTCAAGGTCAATATCCTGGAAATCGTCTACGACGCCGATGGCAACCCTAGCGAAGTGCCGGTCAAAAGCGATCCAGGCGCGGCATTCCGCGACGGGCTGATGGCCAGCCCCGCACGCTTGATCGTTCCGGCCAACGGCATGCAGGGCACGCGCCTGTTGTTCATGGGCGCGCGCGACACCGAGCGTTACTTTCGCGTGCGCTTCATCCCGGTGGTGCCGGAAAAGGAAGACGAATTCGCGGTGTCCAGCGACGAGCGCGAGGACTACAAAAAGAACCTCTCGGCCGGCGTCAACGTCATGACCGGCTTCGGCACGGTGTTCTTCGTCAGGCCGAACAACAGCCGGTACGACAGCCAGATCGACAACGGCGCCAGCACTTATCGCATTCGCAACAATGGCAACACCTCGGTGGTGGTCGACGAATTTCGCAACTGCTCGATCATGCAGGAAAACGAGTGCGAGCCCACCACCAAACACCACATACGCGCAGGCAAAGAGTTCGCATTCGACAAGAAGCCGGGACGTGAATACCGCTTCAACCTGGTCGAGGGCGCGACGAAAAAGGCCTTGCGCGTTGCCAGCCAATAACCACCGGCGCACACGCGTGACCGCCATTGCCCGCCGCTTTTTTTGACGTAACAGGTACCTGAAATGATCAAGCTATCGGCCATCGCCCTGGGGACAGGCGTCGCGGCACTGATGAGTTCCCTGGCATTCGCCGCCCGCGAAGAGCACCGATTCGAAGTGTCGGTGGATATTCCGACGTTGGGTTTCTACGTTATTCCCGCCGAGTCGGACTGGATTCATCGCGAGCAAGTTTTGCCGTGGAATATCCACACCCGGTCACTGGAGGGGCTGCGCAAGAACTTCGACGTCAAGCACGACACCAGCGCCATCCACGCGCGGCTGGAGAGCGAGCCCTACCTGTCCAACGGCCGCGATGAGCAGAACATCTACTTGCTCGTCAGCTTCAACGGCAAGACGTTGAGCCACGCCCCGCAACCCCTTGAAGTGCTCTCGCGCGAGCAGGCCGTCGCGGGCGGGCGCTTTGCCCTGCAGATCCAGCCGAAGGTGCCCGCGGGCGGGTACAAGCCGGGTCGTTACTACGGCAACGTGAATCTGGTCTTCAGTGCGGCGGCGCCTTGAAGTCGGGTTTGCTCCAAAACGAACAGCATGACTGGAGTCGGGGAAAGATGAAGATTGCTCATTGGTTGTCGAGCGCTTGGGTGCTGGGGATGATCGCGGCGCCGGTGCAGGCCGAGCAGGTGGATATCACCGCATTGTTCAAGCCGGATTCGGCGCGCCCTCACATGAACAAGTTCCTCAATACCACGCCGCTCAGCGGCTATTGCGCCAATTACCCAGGGCAATGCGAAGATAACCAGACCTTCAGTTTGCAGGTACCGATTCAATTTGATTCAAGCGCCCCCATTCGCGCCAACCATGCCTCGCCTCGAGAGGGGGCGATGTTGAAAGTACCGGCGCAATGGCGAGAGCTGACGGTCGTGCACGAAACCACCGGTGAACCGGAAACGGTAAGGGTCAGGATCGTGGGTATCGGCTCCCAGTACGTGACGGAAAATGTCATGCAATTGGTGGGGGGCGCCGAAGACGACCGGGTCGCGCACAATCTTTTATGGGGAACGAGCTGGGTGTATAGCCCGGCGCCCTGTGTTTACAGTGGTGTGGGTTGGCTTAACTCGATCGCCTATAGATTTTTCTGGAAAACACCGGCACCAGAGGTGTGCGCAAAACAGGCAAAGTTCGATATTCCCTGGTTGCGCCTGGACTACCTCGACTTTGCCTATGAACTGGAAACCCCAAATCCATTGGGCATGTCCTCGGGGCATTACCGCGGCGCACTGACTTACACGGTTGGTCCGAACAGCGACTTCGATTTTGGTGACGTCATGTTGCCGAGCAGTTCAACCTTGACCATGAACTTCAACCTCGATGTTCAACACACGCTCAAGGTCGATATCCCGCCGGGTGGTGAAAAAGTCCAGTTGGTGCCCGCCGGTGGCTGGCAAAGCTGGCTGCAGGCAGGCCGCCGGCCAGTGAGCCTGTTTCGCGACCAGACCTTCAATATTTCGGCCTCATCGCGCTTCAAGATGCATATGGAATGTCAGTTCGGCGGCTTTCCCTACGAATGCATGTTGAATGATCCTGTCTCCAAGCGATCGGTTGAACTTCAGGTCAGTGTCAGTCTGCCCAATGGCCTGACGGACCTGTCCGGGCAACCGGTCAGGCGTCAGCGCCTGCGAACCGGGCAAGCCCATTCGCAACAGTTTCAACCTGGTTTTTATGTCGATCGGGCACCCGGGACCCTGCATTTCGAAATTGCGCAAAACCAGATGGAGTTCATGTTGCAGCCGGGCGTGGCCAGCCGCTATTCCGGCAATGTCACGGTGATCTGGGATTCGGATATCTGACGTGGCTGCGGCAAACCTGAACGCACTGTATGCCGTCAGGTTTGCCTCATGATGCAGTCGCTATTACACCCCGGCCTTGCTCAACGCTGCACGGGTCAAACGCCTGGACAGTTCTTTTTCGCCCTCCCCCAGATCGACGAGGAACCGGTCGAAGTTCGCTTCGCTGATCAGTTCATCGGCAAAGACCACCGCCTCGGCGACCGGCAGCTGGCTGGCCAGATCTGTAAGCCTGTTGCGCAGTGCCGCTCGTTCCACATCCGTCAATTGCGTGGATTCGACCCATTCGCGCTGGGTGGATCGTAGGGTCTCCAGCAACTCGTATTTGTTCAGATACTCCCGTTTATTCGCCTCGATCTGAATCGGGTAAGTTTCACCCAGCCAGGTTTCCCAGAATGCCTGCTCCAGCATTTTGTTCACCAGTCCATCACCTTCGCCCAGCGCCAGCACCGTGTTGTACGCCTGATCGATCATGGCGTCGGTGACACCGGACACCGGCCTGAACAACATGTCTTCGGATTGCCAAGGCAGCTGCAAGCGATCAGCCAGACCGGTCTGATAGGCCAGATAGACCTCGACATCGTCCGGATTGCCGCCACGACTGGCGACATCGGCGCGGGCGATCTCGTTGACGTGCTCCAGGCGCGCGGCGCCTTTGGCCAGGATGACCAGTTTGCGTTCCAGCTACGCGGAGTCCGTGGAGTAGGAGTAAGCCTCGGATGCGAGTACCTGTATGCCCATGTTGTTGAACAACTGCGCCCCGGCATCGGCGCAATCGACCGGGGCGATGGCCATGGTGTAGAGCTTTTCCCGCAGTGCGGTGTCGATGTAGACGGCATCGAGCATGCGTACCACGCGTTGCATCAGTTGCCTGCGGGGTTCACCGCCGGCGAGATAATCGGCAGAGTTTTTCGTTTCGTGCACCACGGTCAGGAACCGATGGGCCTGCGGGTCGTCGGTCAGTTCAAGCCAGTTTGCCGTCCGCTCCACTCCCCAGCCGGGCACATCGGTCCAGTTGTTCGGGTCGGTGGCGTGGATGACCACATTTATCAGACTGGTGGATGCTTCGAGGGGCGTTGGCGGCAAATTCACTGAGCGTCGGATTCGCTGGTATTGCAACTGATTCAGCTCGGACAGATCCGCGACATCCAGCAGGGTACGCGCGATCACCCTGGCTTGTGTCGAGCCGGGAACGACTTCGGGAATCACGTCGATAGGGTTCTCCCGCAGGTCCAGCAAGAAGCCGCGTGGCCTGGTTTTCGCCAGCGTGCCCTCGGGCCATGTGGTCAGCCCGGTTTTGTTCAGGGCCACGACTTTCAGCCTCGGCATGCGGCTGATGTCTGGTGACAGCCCCAGTGGATTACCGTCGAGCCTGAGGATTTCCAGGTAGGTCAGGTCCTTGAGTTGTTTGACGGCAGCGGCATCCAACACGATCGCGTTATCGCTCAGCTGCAGGCGTTCCAGTCGGTGCAGGGAACCGATACTGTATGGAAGACGGGTCAGGTCGCAACGCCTGGCACTGAGTTCGCGAAGGTTCGGGAAGGCTTTGAGCAAGCCGTTTGCCTCGCTGGAAAAACGCGTGTTGGCGAGTTTCAGAACCGTGATCCTGTCGAGGAACTTTTGCAGCTCCGGAGGGCGCTTTGACCACCAGGTTTCCAGGTTCAGGGGCTGCAACTCGGTGGAGAGATCCAGCGCGTAGCTGTCCGGGTCGCTACGGTTGCCGATGTCCCGGTGCTTTCGCTCGAAGCTGTTGCGCAGGCATTCGGCGATATGTCGGCCGCCTTCATCACGAAAAGCAGTGCTGTACGGCCCCCAGGTGGATTCCTGCGAGTATTCCCAACGATTGAGGATCACGCGCAGTTCATCGAGATCGTCTTCCCGCTGCTCGATGGCTTGCATCGGCTCGCCTTTGGCGATCAGGGCGTTGGCGAAGGCGTCGACTTCGCGGTCACTGAAATCCTCGTGCAGGTCGAGGATACGCTCGTGCAGGGTTTCACCGGCCCGGCTGGTGAATGGGCCCCGCACCAGCAGCAGTGTCTGATGCTCGGGCACGGCGCGGATGGGCGGTGCGGCGAGTATGGTTCGACGTTCGCCGAGCGGCTCGATCTTGACCATGGCCCACTGCCTGAAGCGTTCGGCATCCCCCGGCTTGAAGCCCAGCGCGTTTTGCCCGTTGTGTTGGGTCGCCTGCAGCAGAGCTTCGAAAAAGCCCTGCGCTGCATGGATTGGCTGATTCGACCCGTCACGCACCTCATATTTTCCCGCGTCATCATGAATCAACACCCGGACCCGCGCTGCGCTTTCGGGCCCGGCGCTGCAGCGCAGTTCACCGTCGAATGAGCCCTCCCTGATCTCGATGCGCAGCTCACCGAAGGTGTCGCTGTTGATGCGCAAGGTGCCCAGCATCAGGCGTTCTGTGTCGATATTGATCAACGTATCATCGTACAGGCCGTGGGCGGCGCGCACCGATTGTGTCTCGAACTGCAGTTCTCGCGCCTGGCTTTTCAGGCGCAGCGGCAGGCGCTTTTTCTGCTCGATCTGTTGGCGTTCCGCAGCGCTGGCGTTAGCGAGAATGCCTTGCGCCACTGTGTCGGGCAGGTCGGGAAATGCGCTGAACAGCGCAATGCTGTCGGCGGGTAGCGGGGGGCTGGCAGGCACGGGTGAGCCCAGGCGTTGCAGGGTATCGGTCAGCAATGGCGGTGGTGCCGAGCTGTCCATGTGCATCCGCCGCAGTGCGGCTTCATGGGTACCGCTGATCTGACGAATCTGTTCCAGTTGTTCATTGTTGAAACCATCGACGCTGTGACCAAGTCGCCGCATCAATGTCGAGCCTTCCCACTCGCGCGGGTTTTCCGTTTCGCAGACCCAGGCCCCGCGACCATTGTGACGCAGGGTCGGTGCGTAGGCCTCGGAACGCTGCGGATGGCGGATACGCTGTTGTCCGCTGACCGGATCGTCCAGCACTTCGAAGTGTTGATCGTTCAGGCGCAGGATGCGTCGACCCTGATGCTGGTGAAGACCCTGACCATCGGGCCGGGCGTCCGTGGCTAGATCCACGTCGGTTCGTTGATAGGGGCTGAGATCAGGGTTCCACAAACGCGTCTCACCGTTCGCCAACTGCACCGGTTTCAAGCTTTCGAAAAACGGCGAGAGTCGCGCCCTGGCGACGTTGCCGATCGCGCCTCCCGCGGCGAACGCACCCAGTTGCACAACGCTTTGCAGCACGTCGATGGCTTGCTCGCCAGCCTCGGCGACGTGGCCTTCGGCCAGATCGACGAGGCCCTCGACCACCTCATCAGTGAGTTGATACGCGGTGTAGGCCAGCATCAATTCGCCCATGCCGGGCACCAGCGGCGTGGCCACCAGCAACGCGGCATTGAGAATGTCCGAGAGCATTTTTTCCAGGTTGTCCCACCAGGCCCAGCGGGCCATGCGGTCGGCGTACTCGGTGGAAATTGCGATGTCCCGTGCGTCGTTGAGCACCTTGTTGATTTTTTGGCGGTGGAAGTAGCCCCACAGATCGCCGTTGATAACAGTGTCCCGATCGCTCCTGATGCTCGACAGCTGAAATTGCAGGTTGGGGTTATCCACCGGCGTTTCCCGCCAGCTCGGCAAGTTGGAACCGGTCGGGGCCGGTTGCCATTTGACCTTGCTCAGTCGGTCGTTCAACCCGGCAAAGAAATGCCCGCGCTGCTGATGGGGCACGAACTGGCTGAAGAATTGTTGGTAGCTGTCGGCATCGCGCAGCTGGCGTGTCAGTTCGGCCATGAATTCGAGTGACGATGAGTACTGCTTGAGCGGGTGCTGCGGGTCATGGGGAACATAGGCAATCACGGGCACGGGACCGGTTGCGGTGCTGGCATCAGGAACAATCAGCACGATGCCGGTTAGCTGAATGTCCATCATCGACAGGTTGTAGCAGTCGACTGAGCGGTCGCTCCAGCGCAGGTCCTTACGGTCATCGAGCAGTCCCTGCACCAGGTCAAAGGCATCCTGGTCGATGTCTTTTTTCATCAGCGCCATGTGCGCCGCGATGTTGAGCGCGGTCATGTGGCTGAGGCTGACTTTGTGGCGCAGGACGTTGTTGGCCACCGGGTTATCCGACAGCAGAAAATCCCGCAGGTGCTGTTGGTAACGGCTGCCGATATCCAGTTCGCGGCACAGCGACTTGAACTGCTCGATACTCAGCTTGTGCTTGAGCTGTACCACACCGAAATGCCCGCGTGCGTCGGGGCGGGTGATGAATTCGCAGTCCTGGGTGAACGCCTCGTCATGGGAGAAGTTGTGCAGGGCAGCATCCAGCAGCGAGACGGTGCGGCTGGTGGTTCCGCCGGAAAAGTCATGCACCCACCATGACGTTTGTGCCGGTGCATACAGCCGCAACCAGGTCTCTTCGACGTCATCTTCAACACCGAAACGTTCGTTCAGTGCCTGTTGCAACAAGGGTTTGGCAAAGGCGTAAACATCCTGCAGTTCGCTGAGCGCTCTATCGACATCGTTTTGCGCGATCCAGCCGAGCTTGATCGCCTGTTTCAAACGCTCCTGTAACGCTTGTGTGGCGTCAGCCTGCCAGTCGGGAATGCTTACCCGGTCAGCTTTCAGCGCGTAGACACGGGTGAGTGAAGCGTCTGATAGCCAGGAGGGGATGGCCTTCTTGACCAGGTCGAAGTGGATACTTAGATCCGATTCTGAAATTCGATAGGGGTGGTGCATTGCCTGATCGTCCGTTGATCATGGATGGAGCGATCAGACTAGGCAGGCACCTGACATAAAAAAAGCGCAAAAACAGGTTCGGAATAACGGCAATTTCGTCCCGAACCCGGGAAAAAGCAGGAGTGAAAAATACATGGTTGCCGCCACGCGGGCGCGTCTGTCGATCCTTGGCTAGCGGCGCACGGTTGCCTCGGCTGCCGCGGTGGGCTGGCACAGGGTGTGGGTGCCCGGTTGCAGGTAAGGCGTGAGGATCGGTGCCATGCCCTTGAGCACCTGTACCGGCAAGGCCGAGGTGAACTTGAAGCCTTGGGCGGAGGCTCCCGGCACGAAGGCGGTCAGGGTGCCGAAGTGATGATCGCCAATGTAGAACACGAAGGTCGCGGTACGGTTGATTGCCTTGGAGCTGAGAATGCGCCCGCCCGAACCGACGGCTTCGATACGGTTGTCGCCGGTGCCGGTCTTGCCGCCCATCGCCAGTGGCGTGCCATCGGCCAGTTTGAAGCTGCCGGCCACGCGTTTCGCGGTACCGGCATCGACCACTTGCGAGAGTGCTTCGCGCAGGGCTGTCGCGACTTCCGATGGCATGACCCGCTTGCCGGCGTCGGGGTCGTTGGTCAGGCGAGTCTCGTAGGGCGTGTCGGCGGCGAAGTGCAGGCTGTCGATGCGCAGGGTCGGCATGCGCACACCGTCGTTGAGGATGGTGCCGACCAGTTCCGCGAGGGCGGCAGGGCGGTCGCCGGAACTGCCGATGGCGGTGGCCAGCGACGGCACCAAGTGGTCGAACGGGTAACCGACTTTTTGCCAGCGCTGGTGAATGTCGAGGAAGGCTTCGATCTCCAGCATGGTGCGGATGCGGCTGTCGCGAGCGCTCTTGTGCCGGCTTTTGAACAGCCAGCTGTAGACCTCCTGACGCTCGAACTGGCTGGCCTTGACGATTTGGCTGAACTTGGCGTCGGGGTTGTTGAGCAGGTAGCCGATCAGCCACAGGTCCAGCGGGTGGACCTTGGCGATGAAACCCTGATCGGGCAGGTCATAGGCGCCGGGGCCGTAGCTGGCGTAGAGGCGCTCCAGGCGTTCGTCGGTGAGCTTTTCCTTGGTCTTGAGGGTTTTCAGGTGCGAGCGCACAAAGCTGTTGAAGCTCTCCTGGGAGGCTTCGGGCAGCAGGTAGCGATGCACCGCGGCGAGGCGAATCGCCGTGGGGTGCATGCTGTCCAGGAAGGTGTCGAGACGGGCCTGGGTGTCCTTTTTCTGGTACTTCTTCCAGAACTTCAGCAGGAATGAAGTGCCTTCGCGATCGGCGAACTGGGCCAGGTATTCCTGGCGTCGCGGGTTGACGTCATCCTTGAGCAACTGGCCGCTGTTGTCCGGCCCGGAATAGGTGGTGTAGCGCACCAGGTCGCGCATCAGGCGAATGAACGGCAGGTTGATCGACTCGCGCAGGGCGTCGCGCAAGGTCGGCAGGCGGCCGTTGTCCTCTTTGCGGAAGTTGTGGAAGGTGTGCAGGCCACCGCCGGTGAAAAAGGCTTCGCCGGGGCTCGCCGAGTATTTGCGGTCCAGGGCCGCGCCGAGCATTTTCGCCAGGCTGCGGTCGGTGTTCTGGATCAGGTAGTCGACGGCCCAGCGGGTCAACCGGTCCTGGTCGGCGACTTCGACTTTTTTCAGTTCGGCCGGGGTCTGGGTGACGTAACGGTCGTGCAGCTCGGCGATGATTTGCAGGTAGGTGGTCAGCACCCGCAACTTGGCGGTGGAGCCCAGTTCCAGCTTGCTACCTTCGTTGATGTCGAACGGCTGGTCGGTGCTGTCGGTCTGTACCCGCACTCGCGAGCCGTCGGGGGTCAGCTCGAGCAAGGTGAAGCTGTAGCGCACTTGCGCGGTACTGGTGGGCGTCAGCAGGCGCTCGCCGAGCAGGCCGATTTCGGCGGCAAACGCCGGGTCGGCGAGGCGTTTGAGGTAGTCGCTGGCCTGGGTCTGCAGGTCGCCCTGCAAGGTGCTGGTGGCGGACAGGTCGAGACGGTCCAGGTCATACAGCGGGCGGTTGAGGATCGAGGCCAGGCGACTGCGCGCGACGCTGATGCCTTTATTGGTTTCAATCGGCTGGAGGGTCGGTTGTTGCACCCAGTCACGGTAGGTGACCTTGCTGGCGAGTGCCGCGGTGGTCAACGCCGGGTCGAGCACGGCGTTCTGCGCCAGCAGACGGATATGGCTGTCGGTGAGGTTGGCCAGGTCTGCCTGGCCCCTGGTCAGGTAATACGACGGCCGGCGCTGGGCAATCATCAACGACAGCACCTGACGCAGAGCCAAGCCACGCTGGGCCAGGCTTTGCGGATCGCTGGCCTCGCTGGCCAGGGCCTGGTTGACCTGATTGAAGTCGGCGCCGTACCACACGCGCAATCCCTCGGCCATGCCATGCACTTCGCCATGGCCGGGGACTGCCGACAGCGGCACGCTGTTGAGGTAGTCACGCACGATATTCTGCCGGGTCTCGAGGGTCTGCGGGCCGTCCTGATAAGCCCGCACGCTGGCGGAAATCATCTGGCGAATCTTTTCGCCACCGGAGACGGTCAGGCCATCCGGTGAGTGGCGGTACTTCTCCAACTGGGTGGCCAGGGTGCTGCCGCCGGCAGTCTGACCGGGCAGGTGGAGCATCTTGGCCACCTGGGACCAGGCCGCCTTGGCGAAACGCGGCCAGTCGACGGCGGGGTTGGCCTTGGGTTCCCTGGGGTCCAGCAGGTCGCGGTTTTCGATGAACAGCAGGCTATGGGTGACCAATGGCGGGATCGAGGCGAAGCTCGAATACAGCTGCTGCGGGTACTTGAATTGATAGAGCGGGGCGGCGGTGCAATCGGTGATCGACAGGCCGGCCTGGATTTTCTCGGCGTAGGGCACAAAAAAGCCGTTCTTGCTGTACTCGAGCAACTTGGGTGAAAAGCGGGTTTGCGCGGCGATCACATAATCGCGCTTGAGCAGGCGTGGCAGAAATTCCCCCAGGGCGCTGTAGCCCAGGCGTTTATCGAAAGGCCCGGCACCGGGGTAGAAAATCGAATCGCTGGGCCCTGGGTGCATCGAGTAGCTCAAGGACGCCGCGAACCGGCTGAACTCCCGTGCCTGGAAGCGCGAGGTGCGCACCTCTTTTTCAATGGCAAAGGCGAGCACGATCAGGATGATCACCAGCAATAGCCAGAACGAGCGCCAAGCATAGCGGCGACGGCTTTTTTTCGGTAAAGGCGCTTCTTCCACGCTGTCAGTTGGCACCACAGGTTTACTCGAATCGGTTTGCCATAAAGCGCCCATAGTCGACTGATCCATTCCCGCAGATTGATCGGACTTGTCTGAAGCTTAGACGCTGGTGGCGCGGGGTGAAAAATTTGTATGAGCGCAATCGCAGCGCATGGTGCGTTGCGCCTACCGGTCGTCGGCGAACCTCTGTAATGGGCACTCTAGAGCCTTCAAAGCGGTAAATACGGCCTAGGTAGGGGCATGACGTTGCACCATTGCTGTGCAATACTCCGCGCCGCTTCGCAGCTCAGTGAATGGGCGAAATCCAGGTGATACACCTCTGCGGATTGGGCTTCTGTCGAGAGTTCCTTCTGAATTTTGTCGTTTATAGAGTGAAAATAACTGCGATAAGCTTTTTATACTGCGCGCCCCGCTGATCTTGCAGGTTTTGTCCTACAGGACGGTCCACCCACGAAGTGGATCCGGTTTCAGGAAGTATCGGCTTATCGGTCTGTGCTTCGACACTCGGTGGTCATATCCAATAACAAGACGAGGTTGTACCCCTATGCCAGTCGGCAATCACCAGCCCCACGGCGAGACCGCTCAGGGCGGCCCGCTTAAACGCGAACTCGGCGAACGGCATATACGCTTGATGGCGCTCGGCGCCTGTATCGGTGTCGGTCTGTTCCTGGGTTCGGCCAAGGCCATCGAAATGGCCGGCCCGGCAATCATGCTGTCCTACATCATCGGCGGTCTGGCGATCCTGGTGATCATGCGCGCCCTCGGTGAGATGGCCGTGCACAACCCGGTAGCGGGCTCGTTCAGCCGTTACGCGCAAGACTACCTGGGCCCGTTGGCGGGTTTTCTCACTGGCTGGAACTACTGGTTCCTGTGGCTGGTGACCTGCGTGGCGGAAATTACCGCGGTGGCGGTGTACATGGGCGTCTGGTTTCCGGATGTACCGCGCTGGATCTGGGCGCTGGCCGCACTGATCAGCATGGGCTCGATCAACCTGATCGCGGTCAAGGCGTTCGGTGAGTTCGAGTTCTGGTTCGCCCTGATCAAGATCGTCACCATCATCGCGATGGTTGTCGGCGGTATCGGCGTGATTGCCTTCGGCTTCGGCAACGATGGCGTGGCCCTGGGTATTTCCAACCTGTGGACCCATGGCGGCTTCATGCCCAACGGCGTGCAAGGCGTGCTGATGTCCCTGCAGATGGTGATGTTCGCCTACCTGGGCGTAGAGATGATCGGCCTGACCGCCGGTGAAGCGAAGAACCCGCAGAAGACCATCCCCAATGCCATCGGCTCGGTGTTCTGGCGCATTCTGCTGTTCTACGTCGGTGCCTTGTTCGTGATCCTGTCGATCTACCCATGGAACGAAATCGGCACCCAGGGTAGCCCGTTCGTGATGACCTTCGAGCGTCTGGGGATCAAGACCGCCGCCGGCATCATCAACTTCGTGGTGATTACCGCTGCGCTGTCGTCCTGCAACGGCGGCATCTTCAGCACCGGGCGCATGCTCTACAGCCTGGCGCAGAACGGTCAGGCACCGGCCGGTTTCGCCACCACCTCGAGCAACGGCGTACCGCGTCGGGCCTTGCTGCTGTCGATCTTCGTGTTGTTGCTGGGCGTGTTGCTGAACTACATGGTTCCGGAAAAAGTCTTCGTCTGGGTGACCGCGATCGCCACCTTCGGCGCAATCTGGACCTGGGTGATGATCCTGCTGGCGCAACTCAAGTTCCGTCGCGGCCTGAGCGTCTCCGAGCGTGCGGCCCTGAAGTACCGCATGTGGCTGTACCCGATCAGCTCCTACCTGGCGCTGGCGTTCCTGGTGCTGGTGGTCGGCCTGATGGCCTACTTCCCGGAAACCCGCATCGCCCTGTACGTCGGCCCGGCGTTCCTGGTGCTGCTGACCGTGCTGTTCTATGCGTTCAAGCTGCAACCGACCAATGCCACGCAAGGTGCGGTCAGCCAGGCGTCTTGATGGCCTGATGCGCTGTACCTGAAAGCCCCGGTCTTGTTAGACCGGGGCTTTTTTGTTCTGCTTGTGTGCCGCCCGGGAGGGGTGTCAGAACGCGTCCATCAGCAACACCTCGCACTCTCGGGCCTGGTACTGGTTGATCTGCGGTACCAGCCGGCGGAAGTGCTCGGATTGGCAATGGGCATCCAGCGCGGCCTGGTTCGGCCATTGTTCGACGAAGACAAAATGCCCCGGGTCGTGCTGGTCGACGAACAGGTCGTAGGCGATACAGTCGGGCTCCAGGCGGGTTTTCTCCACCAGTTCGGCGTACCACGGGCGCACCGTGTCGATGTGTTCGGGCTGGATGAAGTCCTGGGCAATCACTTTGAGCATGGGTTCTTCCTTGGGGTAGGGGGCAACGTCAGGCTGCCACGTCATTGGCTTCGAAGCTGTCGGCTCGGGCCATTTGCCACATCCGTGAGTAGAACTCGCCATTCACCTCACCGGTCAGCAGTTCACCGGGCTTGAGGAACACGTGCAGTTGGGAGAACAACTTGATCTCGGTGGCCGACATGCGTCGTACCAGGTGTTTGGCCGACAGCTGGGAGGGGTGTTCGAGGCCGGCGGCGGCGAGCATTTCCGCCAGGGCCTTGAGGGTGCTGCGGTGGAAGTTGAACACCCGCTGGGCCTTGTCCGGTACCACCAGGGCGCGCTGGCGCAAGGTGTCCTGGGTGGCGACGCCGGTCGGGCATTTGTTGGTGTGGCACGACTGCGACTGGATACAGCCGATGGCGAACATGAAGCCGCGGGCCGAGTTGGCCCAGTCGGCACCGATGGCCAGCACGCTGGCGATGTCGAAGGCGCTGACGATCTTGCCGCTGGCGCCCAGCTTGATCTTGTCCCGCAGGTTCAGGCCCACCAGGGTGTTGTGCACGAACAACAGACCTTCGCGCATCGGCACGCCAATGTGGTCGGTGAACTCCACGGGTGCGGCACCGGTGCCGCCTTCCTTGCCGTCGACCACGATGAAGTCCGGGAGGATGCCGGTTTCCAGCATCGCTTTGGCAATGCCCATGAATTCCCAGGGGTGGCCCAGGCAGAACTTGAAACCCACCGGTTTGCCGCCGGACAGCTCACGCAATTGCTGGATGAAGTGCATCATTTCAATCGGCGTGGAAAACGCACTGTGGCGCGAGGGCGAGACGCAGTCTTCGCCCATAGGCACGCCGCGGGTGTCGGCAATTTCCCGGGTCACCTTGTGCTTGGGCAGGATCCCGCCGTGGCCCGGCTTGGCGCCCTGGCTCATCTTGATTTCGATCATCCGCACTTGTGGGTTCCGGGCCTGGGTGGCGAAGCGTTCCGGGTCGAAGCGACCATCGGCCGTGCGGCAGCCGAAATAGCCGCTGCCCAGTTCCCAGGTCAGGTCGCCGCCGTGTTCACGGTGATAGGGGCTGATGCTGCCCTCGCCGGTGTCGTGGGCGAAGTTGCCGAGTTTCGCGCCCTGGTTCAACGCCCGGATGGCGTTGGCGCTGAGGGAGCCAAAACTCATGGCCGAGATGTTGAACACCGAGGCCGAGTACGGCTGGCTGCATTGCGGGCCGCCGACGATCACGCGGAAACTGCTGGGATCGGTCACCGGGGCCGGGCGCATTGAGTGGCCGATGAATTCGAACCCTGACTGGTAGACATCGATCAGGGTGCCGAAGGGTTTGTCGGCGCTTTCGTTTTTGGCGCGCGAATAGACCAGTGAGCGTTGGGCCCGGGAAAAGGGCAGGGCGTCGCTGTCGGATTCCAGCAGGTACTGGCGGATTTCCGGGCGGATGCCTTCCACCAGGTAACGGATGTTGCCCAGGATCGGGTAGTTGCGGCGCACCGCATGGGGGCTTTGCAGCAGGTCGAAGATGCCCAGCAGGCTCAGCAGGCCGGTGAGGATGGTCAGCGGCCAGACCCACTCATAGTGCAGAAACGGCAAGCTGGCGAGGGTAAAGATCACACAGGCGGCAAAGAAGGCGTAGCGGCTCAGAAGTGACAGGCTCATACGGGTTCCTTGGGTTCGGACTCATCAAATTCGGCACAATCTCGGCAACGGCTACAGCTCGGGATTTCCTTGTGCCTGCAAAAATATCGAAAACAGCTCGGACTGGGATTTGATCCCCAGCTTGCTGTAGATGTGTTTCTTATGGACTTTCACGGTTTCGGCGGAGATTTCCAGCTTACGGGCGATTTCCTTGCTGGAGCAACCGCTGAGCATCCAGCGCCCGACATCCAGCTCGCGGGCAGTCAGTTGCGCGCCCTTGATCTGTTGTAGCGAAGCTTCCAGGCGGATGCGCCAGTCAGTGTGCCGAGCCGGCGGCTCGGGCGTGGCGGGCACCTCGTTTTCATAGGGCAGGCGTTGGCGCAGCAGGCTCAGGACCCACGGCTGGATCAGCGACAGCAGGGCGATCTGCTCGCTGCTGAAACGTTGCTGGCTGCCCAGCGACAGGCACAGGGTGCGCTCGCCCTCGAGCTGGCAATTGAACTGGATCTCGTCGGCCACCACGTTCAGGCGAAAGTAGCGCTGGTAGTACTCGGTCAGCTCGAAGTGCTCGGGCGCCACCTCGGACAGGCGATAGAGGCCGGTGCGCGCCTGCTCGCGGCTGGCGATGTAGAACGGGTCCAGCAGGAACAGGCCCATCAGGTAGTCCTGGAACAAGGGGTCGGGGCTACCGTCTGCACTCGGGCATTCGCCGAACACCAGGGGCCGCTGGTCCCCGTCGAAGAGCACCACCACCCAGCTGTCGAAGCTCAGGTACTGGTCCAGCAGGCGCACCAGTTGGGTCCAGAAGTTGGGTTTGTCGAGGGCATCGATCAACTGCCCGATGGAGCGGTGCCAGGCGATATCCTGCAGCGAGTGGTTCATTTAGCGTTCCCGGTCGGCGCACGGCCAGATGTTGCCGAACATACTGGCCCAGACACGCGGCAGGGGCAATCCATGGGGCGTGACGCACCCCCGGCGCCCGTGGGATCCTTGTGGTCTTTGCGCCAAGGCTGCTGATTGTCCATGACCGATTCCGTTTGTGTTGAGCCCCGTATTATCCGCATCGCCGCTGCGCTGTTGATTGGCCCCGATGGCCACACCTTGCTGGTCCGCAAGCGTGGCACCACTGCGTTCATGCAGCCGGGCGGCAAGATCGAAGCCCATGAACAACCGGTGCAAGCCCTGGCCCGCGAGTTGGAAGAGGAGTTGGGGCTGCGCATCGATACTGCTCAGGCCCGGTACCTGGGGCCGTTTTGCGCGCCAGCGGCGAATGAGCCAGGGTTTGTGGTGGAGGCCGAAATTTTCCTGCTGCAGATCTGCCAATCCGTTTGCCCGGCGGCCGAAATCGAAGAGGTGGTGTGGGTCGATCCGCTCATTGAGCCGGATGTGCTGCTGGCGCCATTGACACGGGACCTGATCCTGCCGTTTTATCGTCGCTCACTGAAGGCTCCGGCCTGACCGATCACTGACAAGGACTGCTTGATGATTACTGCCCACGACCTGCTGATTTTTGCCGCGGCGTCCCTGCTCCTGGTGCTGACACCGGGGCCGAACATGATTTACCTGATTTCCCGCTCGATCTGCCAGGGTCGCAAGGCTGGGGTGATCTCGCTGGTGGGCGTGGTGGCGGGGTTTTTTGTGCACCTGTTCGCCGCGGCGGCCGGCTTGACCGCGGTGTTCCTGGCAGTGCCGATGGCCTATGAGGCGCTGAAGTGGGCGGGGGCTTTGTACTTGTTGTGGATGGCCTGGCAAGCGGTCAAGCCCGGCGCACGCTCGCCGTTCGAGGCGCAGCAGTTGGCGCCGGATTCTTCGCGCAAACTGATGCTGATGGGCTTTCTCACCAGTGCGCTGAACCCGAAGATCGCGGTGTTCTACCTTTCGGTGTTTCCGCAGTTCATCGACCCTGCGCACGGCTCGATTTTCTTCCAGAGTATCGCCCTGGGCCTGACCCAGATCAGCGTCAGCTTTACCGTCAACCTGCTGATCGCCCTGTTCGCCGCGGGCATCGCCAGCTGGTTCGTCAACAACCCGGCCTGGTTGGCGGTGCAGCGTTATTTCATGGGCTTCGTCCTGGCGGCCCTGGCGGTACGCCTGCTGTCTGAACCGAAGAGGATGGTATAGGGGCAGCGGCAAGCTTCAAGCTTCAAGCTTGTAGCTGCCTCTACCTAACCACACTGACCCCATCCAGGGTGGAAAACGAGGTGTCCTTGGCCGTCAGCAGAAAGTCGCGCATGTACGGCGCATCCAGCATGTCGGCGCGGATGCCGGCGTACAGCGTGGCGAACAGGCCCTTTTCCCCCAGCCGCTTGGCCTTCACATAACCCCGTGAGCTGTATTCATGCAGGGCCCAGTGGGGCATGCCACACACGCCACGACCGCTGGCGACCAATTGCATCATCATCACCGTCAGTTCCGAGGTCCGCACCTGGGCTGGCTCGATGTCGGCCGGCTCCAGGAAGCGGGTGAAGATGTCCAGCCGATCCCGTTCCACCGGGTAGGTAATCAGGGTTTCGCTGAGCAGATCCTCGGGCACGATGTAGGGCTTGCTCGCCAGGCGATGCTGGTTGGCTACGGCGAGCATGGCTTCGTAGGTAAACAGCGGCACGTAGGTGATCCCGGCCAGTTCCAGCGGGTCGGAGGTCACCACCAGGTCGAGGTCGCCGCGGGCCAGGGCCGGCAGTGGGGCGAAGGAGAAACCCGAGGCCAGGTCCAGTTCGACTTCCGGCCAGGCATCGCGGAACTGGTCGATGGTCGGCATCAACCATTGAAAGCAACTGTGGCATTCGATCGCCATGTGCAGGCGTCCGGCCGTGCCGCCGGCCAGCCGGGCGATGTCGCGCTCGGCCCCGCGCAACAGCGGCAGGGTGGCGTCGGCCAGTTGCAGCAGGCGCAGGCCGGCACTGGTGAAGCGCACCGGCTTGGTCTTGCGCACGAACAACGGCATGCCCATGCGCTCCTCCAACTCCTTGAACTGGTGTGACAGGGCCGACTGGGTCAGGTGCAGGCGTTCGGCGGCTTCGACCAGGCTGTCGGCTTCACGCAGGGCGTGCAGGGTCTTCAGGTGACGGATTTCGAGCACCGTGGCCTCCATGAGTAAATTTTGTGATGAACACGAAAAGGTTGAGTTTGTCTCATGATGGCCTGGCTGTCGACAATAGGCCCATCATTTATTCAGGAGTTAAACGCCATGGCCTTGGCCCACACCCTCGGTTTTCCCCGCATCGGCGCTGATCGCGAACTGAAAAAAGCTCTCGAAGCCTATTGGAAGGGCGACCTTGATCAAGCGGCCTTGCAAACGGTCGGCCGCGATCTGCGCGCCAGGCACTGGCAGCTGCAGAAAGACGCCGGCATCGACCTGCTGCCGGTGGGCGACTTCGCCTGGTACGACCAGGTCCTGAGTCATTCGCTGACTTTCGGGGTGATTCCCCAGCGCTTCGACAGTACCCGTGATGAGCAGGGCCAACCGACCCTCGACAGCCTGTTCGCCATGGCCCGTGGTGCCACCGCCACCTGCTGCGGCGGTGAACATGCCCAGGCGCAATATGCCCAGGAATTGACCAAGTGGTTCGACACCAACTACCACTACCTGGTCCCGGAGTTCAGCGTCGACCAGCCGTTCAAGCTGAGCTGGGAACAACTGTTCGACGAAGTCGACGAAGCCCGCGCCCTCGGTCACAACGTCAAGCCGGTGATCATCGGCCCGCTGACCTACCTGTGGCTGGGCAAGGCCAAAGGCAACGACTTCGACAAGCTCGACCTGCTGGAGCGCCTGCTGCCGGTGTACAACGAAATCCTCGTCCGCCTCGCTGCCCAGGGTGTGGAGTGGGTACAGATCGATGAGCCGATCCTGACGCTCGATCTGCCACAGGCATGGAAAAACGCCTTCGAACGCGCCTATCACATCCTCCAGTATTCGCCGCTGAAAAAGCTCCTGGCGACCTACTTCAGCGGCCTGCAAGACAACCTCGGGCTGGCGGTCGGCCTGCCGGTCCAGGGCCTGCACATCGACGCGGTACGAGCGCCCGACCAACTGCTGCACGTGCTCGATCGGCTGCCGACCTACAAGATTCTCTCGGTGGGCCTGGTCAACGGTCGCAACGTCTGGCGTTGTGAACTGGAGCCGGTGCTGGCGCAACTGCAAGTGGCCCAGGAGCGCTTTGGCGACAACCTGTGGGTCAGCAGTTCGTGTTCGTTGCTGCATAGCCCGGTGGACCTGGAACGCGAGGACCAGCTCGATCCTGAACTGAAAAGCTGGCTGGCCTTCGCCGTGCAGAAGTGCGGCGAGATTGCCGTGCTGCGTGACGCCCTGAACGATCCGCAGGCGCCCAAGGTGCAAGCCGCACTGGCGCAAAGCCGGGCCATCCAGGCCAGTCGCGCCCAGTCGCCACGGATTCACAAGGCCCAGGTACAGGCGCGTGTCGACGCCATCTGCGACAGCGACAGCCAGCGCCAGTCGGGGTTTGCCCAGCGTATCGAGCAGCAACGGGCACGCTTGCAGCTGCCGGTCTTCCCGACCACCACCATCGGTTCGTTCCCCCAGACCGGGGCGATCCGCCTGGCCCGCCAGGCGTTCAAGCAGGGCAAGTTGTCGGCCAACGACTACACCGATGCCATGCACAGCGAAATCCGCCACGCCGTGCAGATCCAGGAGCGCCTGGGGCTGGATGTGCTGGTGCACGGTGAGGCTGAACGCAACGACATGGTCGAGTACTTTGCCGAGCAGTTGGACGGCTATCTGTTCAGCCGTTTCGGCTGGGTGCAGAGCTACGGTTCGCGCTGTGTGAAACCGGCGATCATCTACGGCGACCTCAGTCGTCCGAAAGCCATGACCGTGGACTGGATCACCTACGCTCAGGGCCTGACCGATAAGGTCATGAAAGGCATGCTAACCGGTCCCGTGACCATGCTGATGTGGTCGTTCCCCCGGGAAGATGTGTCACGCAAAGTCCAGGCGCAGCAGTTGGCGCTGGCCCTGCGCGATGAAGTGCTGGACCTCGAACGGGCCGGGATCAAGATCATCCAGATCGATGAAGCGGCGTTCCGCGAAGGTCTGCCCCTGCGCCAGGCGCAGTGGCAGGAGTACCTGGATTGGGCAGTGCAGGCATTTCGCTTGAGTGCTTCGGGGGTGCGCGATGAAACTCAGATTCACACCCACATGTGCTACAGCGAGTTCAATGACGTGATCACGTCGATTGCGGCGATGGACGCCGACGTGATCACCATCGAAACCTCGCGTTCGGACATGCAGTTGCTGGAAGCCTTCAAGGCCTTCGACTACCCGAACGATATTGGCCCGGGCGTGTACGACATCCACTCACCACGAGTGCCGGACACCCAGGAGATGGTCAAGCTGCTGACCAAGGCGGTGCAGCGCATCCCGGCCGAGCGCCTGTGGGTCAACCCGGACTGCGGCCTCAAGACCCGGGCCTGGCCGGAGACCGAAGCCGCGTTGGTCAACATGGTGGCAGCGGCCCGCCAGTTGCGCAGTCAGTTGGCGTGACTCAGCGCTACCTAACGTTTAGCGATATCGGCATCGCGTTGTCATCTTACAGCGTGGAAAAGTGTTGGTTGCCCAGCGGTTTGCCGATGTCGCCGCGCCAGATCGCCTCGACCGTACCGCCACTGGCGGCCACGTCCTGCTGCCATTTCAGGCCGAGGTTGCGTTGTTCCGGCAGTTTCAGATGGCCTTTGACGAAGTCGCTGAACTGAGGCTTGGCCGAGGTGTAGTGGAAGTGCGCGTACCACAGGGTTTGCGCCGGTTCACTGCGCAGGTCGCGCACCTCGTACTCCTGCAGGAAATCCCGTCGTCCGTCGGCGCGTTTGCCCAGGTCGCGCAAGCCACCTTCCTTGCGGATATCCACCCTCTGTTGTTCAACCAAATAGTCCAGATAGCCTTCGGTCGGGGTTTTGCTGCTCATGCTTTGATTGATGCGCAAGGTACGCCCCGTGCTTAACATCTCATCCGCCCGCTTGCGCAGTTGCAGCGCTATGGCATCGGTGGGGGACAAGCGTTCGATGGCCCGGGCACGCAAGGTCAGCTCGGTGGCCTCGCTGCTCATCATGTGCTCAAGGTCGACCGGTAGCATGTCCTGCCGCGCATAGCCTTCGACTTTACGGGTGTAGGCATCTGTCGCCTCCAACCTGTTCCTGGCTTCTGTCAGCAGTGTCCCGACATCGGTGGGCAGTTCCGGCTGCACGGAACCCGTTGGCTCGTTGAGGCGATATTTGCCGCTGGAGCGCGGCAGCCAGGTTTCCGTGTGGCCATCGACCCCTTCGATGGTGATGCGCTTTTGTCGGGTGACGGCGTCGGTGCTGGCGATGCCGATCAGCAATTGGTTGTCCTCGGTCTCGAACAGTTGCTGTCCGGGCCGGCCTTCTTTGGGCACCACAGAAGGTCGCGTCTTGCTGGCTTGGCGTGCAAAGTCTTCAACCTTGTCCAGGTTGTCCAGAAACGCGGTGACCTGTTCCAGGTCCAGATGCTGCGGATAGCCGAGGGTCCAGGCGCCCAGATGACGCCGGAACTCGGTATAGGTGGCCAGGCAATCTTCGAGGACTTTACTGCGCTGGCTGACGCTGGCGCTCACCTGGGGTAGCTGATGTTGCGTCAGCAGCGCGCGGCCGACCTTGTTGCGGGCGGCTTTCAACTGCACGTGGAAGTACATCCAGGACAGGTCGTTCACCGCGTCATAACGGGTGATGATTTCCAGGGTATGCGCCGTTTTCAGGTAGTAGTGATTGGCCTCGCTGAATTTCTCATTCACGGTTGCCATGTCCTTCGTCACCTTCGATTTTTGCGCCCGGTTAGTGATCCGGCGGTTCCAGCGATTGGCTTCCTCGACCGTCGTATGCAACTGATCGAAATCTTTGAGAAAGTTTTTGCGGAGCTCCTTGCGTTGCGCCATGAACTGCAAGTGCGCGGTGGTATCGGTGATCGCTGTGGCATCTGACTGGGCAATCAACTGATCAATACGATTGAGGTGTTCCACCAGCCGTTCCTTGGTCAGGCCGATCCGCCGCACCGAACGGTCGACGATGATCCAGGCGCAGCGACTTTGGATGTCTTCGATCTGCGCGCGTTTGCGGCCATGGCTATACAGCATCAGCTCATCGAGATTCAGGTATTGGGCCTGGGCAAGGTCGATATCGTTCGCGCAGGCGACATCGACACGGCTGCGAAGGGCCGGGCGCTGCTGGAGTTCGAGACCGAAATAGTGCTCAAGCAGGGTGTTGCTGCTGCGGGTCTGAGTATCGAGCCGTAGCGAGTAGGCGTCGGCGGTGTGGGTCAGGGTCAATTGCCGGCGCAAGGCGCGGTCCGTCCACCAGCGCGGCAGCCAGCGGCGAATGGCGGCCGGCCAGAGTGGGTCAAGCCCGTCGGCCATGTGCCCGAGCACCGCGCCACCGCCCACGCCGCCGCCTTCGATCACGGTGCCGTACACCGCGTAGTGGGTGTTCCAGTGGCCTGACTCATCGAGGGCGACTGGCTGTTTGTAGGTCCGGCTGCTGGTGCCGCTCAAGCGCCAACGGGGTGGTTCGCCTTCCAGCTCGATGCGATAGATTCGTCCCTGGCTGACCATGAAATCGCCGTCGGCGTGGCGATACACGTTGCGATAAATGCCTTCGCTGCCCGGTTGCAGGCCCGCGAGGGAAATCGGTTTTTCATATTCATACCCCTTGAAGCGCTCCAGCGACCGCCGTGCCTGGCGTTGCGTCGATACCTGCAGGGCCCGCGGACTTTTGCCCAGCGCCCGCCACTGACGACTGCGCGTGGCGACGCGGGCAGCAGCAGGGGTGACGGTAGTGCCGGAGATAATGTCCATGGCCGCGTCGATCAGCGACAACAGCACCGCCTCCACCTCGGCCAGGCCATGCCCGACATCACCGCGCAGGAAGGCCGCCACCGCCAGGTTGGCGCTGTTCCAGGCGTCGTACAGGGCGATGGCCGTACCGACGAAGGGCAGCATGCCCACGGCCATTTTCAGGTAGTTGAACATTGCGCCTGACTTCAACGCGACCTGCTCCAGGTACAACGCAGCATTGGAGCGCGACGTCGCCCGATGGGCCTCCAGCAAACGGCCCATATGCACATTCAGCAGGTGCGCTGCCAGGGAGGTGCTGACCGGCCAGGGCGTACCGACGCCGATCAGCCCGTCGAAGTTTTTCAATAGGGCCTGGTTGATCCGGCTGACGTGGTGGGCGACATCGCCCGTCAAGGCCCGGCCGGCCAGGTAGTTGACCATCGAGTCGCGCAGGCAATCGTTGAACAGGCGCATCCGTGCCTGTTCAAGGCTGTCGAACTGGCGCAGATAAACGCCGTCGGGGCTGTCGGGCAGATACAGCAGGGTTAGGCCGCTGACGTGCTCCACGATAAAGGTGACGCCGGACAAGGTGCTAGGTCCCTCGGCGTGGGTGTCCTTGCCGCCCACGGTCAGGTGCGCGGGCAGCAACTCGATGCGCTTGCCGTCGCGGGCAAAGGCTTCACGGCTGTTGGCATCGATGGCGATTTCCAGCACTTGCCGGCCGTTGGCATCGATGTCCTTCGCCAGCTCGGCGAATTCGCCTTGCAAGCGAAGCATCAGGCGCCACGGCTCACTCAGGGATTCGCGCCGATATTCATTGCTGAACGTCGATGCCGTCGGGGGGCCGAGGAAAGTCTCGCGGATCAGCCTTTCATATTGCCCGGCCAGATCCAGCTCGGTGACCAGCTTGCGCAGCCAGGACGTCGTGATGGCGCTTTTCAGTTGCTGCTGTTGTGCGGCGTCGGCACCGCTGACCTCGACCTGCATGAACGACAGTCGCCACCCCATGTCCTGATCGATGTTGCCCAGCGCCAGCTCACCCAGGGTCAGCTTGCTGCGCTGCTCGCTGGCGAACAGCACATTCTGCTGAGGGGTGCCCGGCGCTGCACCTTCAATGACTACTTTGCGCCAACTGGTTGAGTCCGGAACGTCGAGCAGCACCTGTACCGCTTGAGTGAGGTTGAATTCCTCGCGCAGGCGGGCGTCGACAGCCTTGATGGCGAAGGCTTCCCGGGGCGGCAGTTCGCGTTCGAACCACGCGTGGGAGCGCTGCATCGCGGCGATCCAGGATTTGCACAGCGTCTTGAGCCGGTCACGCTGCACGGTGGGCAGTTCGCGATGCCACGACGGCATTTGAGCGGCCAGCGCACTGCTCTGGTTTTGCTCGACGATGCGTGCGTATACCCAGTCCCGGGCGGCGGAATGGGGGACTGTCAGGCGGGCGAGGGTCTGTTCGCGCAGTTTTTCCAGTTCGGCCGCGCGCTGACGGGTACGAAGCGGAGCAGGATTGGCTGCGATGATCCGGGCCGCTTGTTGTTCACAGCTGTGGAGCTGGATTTGCAGGGCGTATTCAAACGGCGGACCGCTCAGCGGCACAACGTTCACTGCCAGGGCAGGGTCGTTGACCGGGCGTTTGAACAGCGACTGTTCCAGCCGCTGTCGAGAGGCAAACCGTTGCAGTCCACCGAAGCGTCCGGGCCAGTAGAGCAGCAGGCTGTCGGTCGAGTGGGCCAGCAGCGCCGAGGGTTTGGCAAACAGCAGAATGCCGTCCAGTTCCTCGGTTTGCGTGCGGCGGGTGTCGCCTTCGGTGTCGGTTGCCGACAGTTCCAGCCGCGCGATCACCAGGTCGGCCGCGCGGGGCTGGTCGGGGGCATCCAGCACACTGATGAGCCATTGATGCTCTTCACGGTTGATCTGATGCAGGCTCAATTGCAGTTCGGCTTCGGCGCGCAAACCGTCTTGGCGTGCCTGGAGCAGAGCGGCGTAATGCGGGCCCGGCTGGTGGCGCAACTCCAGCCATTGGAGGCCATCGGCGCTGTCCAGCAGCGCCGTCGCGGCGGCGCTGCTGGCTTGCTCGGCGGCACTGAGGGCCTCGAGTTGCTGGTGCAGGCGTTGCAGGCGCGGGTCCTTGGCATCCCCCGCAAAGTCATCGCCGAGCAGACTCTCCAGGGCCGTCCGTTGTTGTGCCAGCGCGCGGTGACGCATGCCCAAGGGAATATCGGGACTGAGCTGGCCGAACAGGGCCGCGTTGTCGTCCGTCTCCACCAATGGCAGGTCGGGGGGCGCGGCCAGCACGGCAGCATTGCCGGGTCGGTCCGCGGGGGCGACGGACAAGCGGGACAACAGGGCTTCGGCGCCGGTGTGCAGCACAGTAGTCTTGTCGAGGACGGTGTAACCGACGCTGACCTTGTCCATCGACAGTCGGGGCTGGTCGAACCGCTGTGGTTGATGTTCGGTCAACCAGCGCTCCAGTTCAATCCGGCTTTGAAAGGTCATCCAGGCGGATGAGTGCGAAGGCAGATACAACAGCTGAGCGACCGGTTGCTCGGTATCCCGGGTGATGACCAGCGCGCCCGACAGCGGGGCAGACAGGCCGTTGTCATCGTTGAGATTCAGCTGTTCGATGTACACGGGGTGCTGGTCAGGTGTTGGCGCTGGCGGGTCGATGAGTCCCCGTAACGTTTTGATCTGCCCGGCATCGAGGATGCCTTGGGCAAACGCCCACTGGCTCGACACCTCGAAATGCACGCGATACAAGCGGATGGCGTGTTCCCGGCGCGAGCGATCGGTGCCGAGCGCACGTGCGCTCCACCAAGCGCTGTCGAGCTGGGCCTGCGAGCTTTGTGCCATGAGGCTGAGCCACTGTTCGCAGCATTCTTCCCAGCGTGCCGAGGCACTCAGGCTCAGGCCCTGGTCCGGGTTGGCGGGCAATGGGTGGATGAGGCCGAAATCGGCCGTAAGGGGGATGGTTTCGTCAACCATGACGATGAGTCTCCAGAAAGCCGGGCCGTGCCGGCGGTACGGGCATTAGGCGGCAGTCGGCAGGAAGGCGAGCGGTACATAGTTGTCACGAAACCGGCTGTGACGCCGGACGACCGCCTGGCGCTCTTCATCAAACTGTCATGGAACTGTGGCAGCGCGCTTGAACAAACTTCATCAGACTCGCGCTCTACTGGGGTTCTGCGTTTTGGTGTTTTTTCATGGGTGCTGCATTCTTTTCTCGAATCATGTTTCTGGCCGCGCTGTTGTTCGGCCTGCCGTCCCTGGCGGCCTCGCGTTGTGAGGTCAATGTTCCGACCGAACGGGTGGATCTGGCCCAGGTGAGCCTGGCGTACCAGAGCATCGGCCGTGCGTCGGATCCGGCCTTGCTGCTGGTGATGGGCTTGGGCGGGCAGTTGATCCACTGGCCGGACGAAGTGGTGGTGGCCCTCTGTGAGCAAGGTTTTCGGGTGATTCGCTACGACAACCGTGACGTCGGCCTGTCGACCTGGCGCCAGGCTCCCGCCAGCGCCAACCTGACCTTCGAGGCCTTGCGCTACAAGCTCGGCCTGCCGGTGTCGGCGCCCTATACCCTGAGCGACATGGCGGACGATGGCCTGGGCTTGATGGACGCCCTGCACGTGGAGCAGTTCCATGTGCTGGGGGCGAGCATGGGCGGGATGATCGCCCAGCACATGGCGGCCATGGCGCCGCAGCGGGTCGAGAGCCTGACGCTGATCATGAGCAGCTCCGGCGCGGCAGGCTTGCCGGCACCCAACGCGGCGCTGGTGCAGTTGCTGGCCCGGCGCAGTGCGCCGAACCGCGAGGTGGCCCTGGAGCAACAGGCCGACCTGCTGGCCGCCCTGGGCAGCCCGCAGGTCACCGATGATCGCCAGGCGCTGCTGCAGCAGGCGGCGCAGTCCTATGACCGGGCGTTCAACCCCGAAGGGGTCAAGCGCCAGATCATGGCGATCCTCGCCGAGCCCAGCCGGGTGGCGTTACTCAATCAGTTGCGGGTGCCGACCCTGGTGGTGCATGGCACGGCCGATCCATTGCTGCCGGTGATGCATGGCATTCACCTGGCGGCGCACATCCAGGGTAGCCAGCTCAAGCTGATTCCCGGGCTGGCCCATCGATTCCAGGAGGCATTCAAGGCGCCGTTGCTGGCGGCGGTATTGCCCTACCTGCAGCAGCACCGCGAAGACACCTCGCATTGGGCGCAGATTGAGCCGGTGCGGGGGATGAATCTGCTTTGAGCGCTGCGCCGACTCAGGCGTGCAGGCGGACCCAGACGCTGACCAGCACGGTGGCGGCCATCAACCAGGCCACGGCGGCCACCGCCAGCGAGGCTTCCAGGCGCAGCCGGTCGACCATCAGGTACAGGGTCGCCAGGTACACGAAGTACGGAATGATCGACCACATGCCAAACACGATGGTGGTCTTCAGGTCGTCCAGCGAGCGGCCCTTGCCGACGATGTAGTGGGCGATCAGGGCGAAGGTCGGAAACAGCGGCACCAGGCCGGCGATGTAGTAGTTTTTGGTCTTGGCCAGGGCGGCGATTATCACCACCACCGCTGCACCAAGGACCGCTTTCAACAATAGATCCACGACTGTTCTCGCTGGGTTAGTGGCTGAGGCCGTACTTCTTGACCTTGTCGAACAGGGTGGTCTTGGCCATGCCCAATTCCAGGCTGGCCTGGGTCAGGTTGCCGCCGCTGCGTTGCAAGGCATCGCTCAGCAGGTTGCGCTCGAAGGCTTCCACCGCCTCGGAAAACCCCAGGCCCTGGGCTGCGCCACTGGCGCCGGACTTCTTGAACGCCGGCAGGCCGAGGGCAAAACGTTCGGCGACGTTGCGCAGTTCGCGCACGTTACCCGGCCAGTCGTGGCTCATCAGGTGCGACAGGGTCTGGTTGTCCAGGTCCGGGACGGCGCGGTCGAAGCGCAGCGACGATTGCTGCAGGAAGTGCTCGAACAGTTGCAGGATGTCCTCACGGCGTTCGCGCAGCGGCGGCAGTTCCAGGGTCACCACGTTGAGGCGGTAATACAGGTCGCTGCGGAACTGGCCGGCGCGGCCCAGTTCGTCGAGGTCGGACTTGGTGGCGGCAATCACCCGGCAATCGACCGCCACGCTCAGGTTCGAGCCCAGGCGTTCCAGGGTGCGCTCCTGCAATACCCGCAGCAGTTTGATCTGCAGGGGCAACGGCATGCTTTCCACTTCGTCGAGGAACAGGGTGCCGCCGTTGGCATGTTCGATCTTGCCGATCCGCCGTTTGCCGGCGCCGGTAAAGGCGTTCGCCTCATGCCCGAAGATTTCGCTTTCAAACAGGTTTTCCGGCAGGCCACCGCAGTTCAGCGCGACAAAAGGCTGTGCCTGGCGGCGACTGAAGTCGTGCAGGCAACGGGCAACCAGCTCCTTGCCGGTGCCCGTCTCGCCTTCGATCAGTACGTTGGCCGAAGTGTCGGCGACGTTGGCGATCAGTTCGCGCAGGTGCTGCATGGCGGGCGAGCGCCCGATGATCCGACCTTCCAGTGAGTCGCGCTCGGCCAGTTGGCGGCGCAGGGAGCTGACTTCGCGGGCCAGGCTGCGCTGCTCCAGGGCCCGCCGGGCAACGTCCACCAGGCGCTCGGGGGAGAAGGGTTTCTCCATGAAGTCGTAGGCGCCTTTTTGCATGGCGTCGACGGCCATCGAAATGTCGCCGTGTCCGGTGATCAGGACGACCGGCAAGCTGCGATCGCGCGCCTTGAGCCGGCCCAGCAGCTCCAGGCCATCGATGCCCGGCAGGCGGATGTCGCTGATGACGATCCCGGCAAAGTTGTCGCCCACCTGCGCCAGGGCTTCTTCAGCACTGCCCACGCCGGTGCAGGGGATGTCTTCCAGGGCCAGGGCCTGCTGGCAACCGAGCAGGACATGGGGATCGTCTTCGACGATCAGCACACTAAGATCGTTGTTCATATCGGCTCGACGGGCAGGGGGCTTACCAAGGGTAAGCTGAGGACAAATGCGGTACCACCGCTGGCCGGGTGCTCGACACCCAGGCTGCCGCCGGTCGCGGCGGCCAGGCTCGCCGACAGGGTCAGGCCGAGGCCCAGGCCCTGTTCACCGGGCTTGGTGGTAAAGAAGGGTTCGAACAAATGTTTGCGAGCCTCGGCGTCGATGCCGTGGCCGTTGTCGCGGACGTGCAGCCGGTATTTGCCATCGACGGCCTGACCCTCCAGCCACAACTGGGGCGCAGTTTGTGCCTGCATGGCATCCAGGGCATTGCCGATCAGGTTGACCAGGATCTGCTCCAGGCGTGTCTGGTCGATCGACACCTGTTCGTCAGTGAAGGCGCGGTGCAACTGCAGGCCACTGTGTTCCAGGCGCGCGCCCAGCAGTTGCAGGGCCGCATCGATCGCTTTGCCCAGGCTGGCCTGGCCCTTGTCGTCGCCGCGCCGGGCAAAGGAACGCAGGCTGGCCGTGATGCGGCCCATGCGGTCGATCAACTCATTGATGGTTTTCAGGTTGGCACTGGCGGTGTCCAGTTGGCCGCGCTCGAGAAACCGCACGGTGTTGCCGGACAGGGTGCGCAACGCCGCCAGGGGCTGGTTGAGTTCATGGGCAATGCTGGTGGACATCTGGCCGATGGCGGCCAGTTTTCCAGCCTGCACCAGTTCATCCTGGGCGCGGCGCAGGGTTTCCTCGGCCAGGCGCCGTTCACGGATCTGGCTCTTGAGGCGGTCGTTGCTGGCCCGCAGGTCAGTGGTGCGTTCGGTAATCCGTCGCTCCAGTTGATTGTTGGCTTCCTGCAGGGCTTCACGGGCCGCGAGGCGGGTGGCGATCACCTTGCGCCGCTCGTTCCAGGCGATCAGCAGGAACGCCACGAGGGCGAAGGCCACGGCCACCAGGATCCCCTGGTTGATCGCCTCGCGCCGCAGGTCCTGGAGCGGCGTCAGCAGGGTGAAATTCCACGGCGTGTCGCTCAGGGGGCGGGTCTGCGACAGGTAGCTGATGGCTTCGTCGTCGGAGACCACTTCGGCGTTGGCCGGGAAGGTCAGTTTCTCCACGCCTTCGGCCAGGCGTTCGCGGGCCAGCGGCTCCAGTTCGTTGAGCGGGAACCAGTAGTATTGCAGGCTGCGGGCCAGGCGCTCCTTGGTGTCGTCGCTCAGCGGACGCACGGCCTTGAGCCGTCGCGCCGGGTCGCTGGAGAGAATGATGATGCCGTTCTCGTCGCTGACGAAGGCTTCCAGGCGAGCACGCTGCCAGCGTTCTTCCAGGGCTTCCAGGCGCACCTTGACCACCGCGACGCCGATGATCTTGCCTTGTTCCTCAAGGCCGTGGGCCAGGTAGTAGCCGGGTTCGCCGTTGGTGCTGCCGATCCCGTAGAAGCGTCCGGGCTGGCCGCGTACCGCGTTCTGGAAATAGGCACGGAAGGACAGGTCTTCGCCCAGGTAGCTGTCGACGTCGCGCCAGTTGCTGGTGGCCAGGACCCGGCCGGTGGTGTCCATCACGTAGATGGCCCGACTGCGGCTGCGCCGGTTCAGGCCTTCAAGGTAATTATTGACCGCTTGCCGGTGTTCCGGCGACGGTTCGGCCAGCAACTGCGAAACACTCGATTCGAGTTCCAGCAGGCTGGGCAGGTAGGTGTATTTGCTGATCTCGCTTTCCACCGCACGGGCGTGCAGTTCCAGCTGGCGTTGACCATTTTCGCCAAGGCTGCGAATGCCGTAGTGCTCACTGATCCAGAAGCCGAGCAAACCCAATGCGAGCATCAGCAGGATGATCAGCGGCGGCAGGAACAGGTGGCGGATCAGACGAGGTTTCACGGCGAGTGATGGCGGTGCGGCGCGATAAAGAGTGGGGTCGCATTTCATCACAGATGCCTTGGGTCAACCACAACACATATCGACAAATCAGCGCCGGCCCCGTGTGGGAGCGAGCCTGCTCGCGAAGGCGGACTGACAGTCGCCATCGTCATCGCGAGCAGGCTCGCTCCCACAGGGGCGGGGAGCGGTGTGCTGCTTAGTGCTGCAGGATCTTGTTGAGGAAGTGCTGGGTACGTTCGGCGCGAGCGTTGATGTCGCCGAAGAACTCCTCTTTCTTGCAGTCTTCGATGATCTTGCCGGCGTCCATGAAGATCACCCGGTCCGCGACTTTGCGGGCGAAGCCCATTTCGTGGGTCACGCACATCATGGTCATGCCTTCGTGGGCCAGTTGCACCATGACGTCCAGTACTTCGTTGACCATCTCCGGGTCCAGCGCCGAGGTCGGTTCGTCGAACAGCATGACGATCGGGTCCATGGCCAGTGCGCGGGCGATCGCCACACGCTGCTGCTGACCACCGGAGAGCTGGCCCGGGTGCTTGTGGGCGTGGGCCGAGAGGCCGACGCGCTCGAGCAATTGCAGGCCTTTCTTGGTGGCTTCTTCCTTGCTGCGGCCCAACACCTTGATCTGCGCGATGGTCAGGTTTTCGGTGATGGTCAGGTGCG
>Ga0213827_1000330_pt1 | contig 43195 bp, 59 predicted proteins | sample MC6MC0898MG_FD_180669 | JGI IMG/M metagenome (GOLD analysis project Ga0213827, IMG submission 180669) | Enriched soil aggregate microbial communities from Iowa State University, Ames, United States - MC6-MC0898-MG | ecosystem: Environmental > Terrestrial > Soil > Unclassified | place: USA: Iowa...
TGATCTGGGCCTTCTTCTGGCCCTCGGTAACCAGCAACTGATAATCCTTCTTCAGCGAGACACGCGCCTGACCGCCCAGCGCCAGGTTGATCGCTTCCTGAAGGCTGGACTTTCCGGCGCCGTTTGGGCCGCTTACCAGAGTGATTGGTGCGGACAGGTCCAGGTTGCACGTGTGCAAGCCTTGGAAGTTTTCAACGAAAAGATGGTTCAGGCGCATGGTGGGTTACTCCAGGTCGAGGTTCGCCAGTTCGGCGATGACCTTGTAGGTGTTTTCGAGGGACGTTTCGCCCTCGGTTTCGAGTTTGATGACTGCGTTATCAACAAGGCGCAACAGCAGGGTAGTGGCCTGCTCGCTGTCGATGGCAAGGCGACGCTGCAGCCAGGCGACGTCGACCGTTTTCGCGTGCAGCACCACCAGCTGGGCGGCGTCTTCGTAGCTGAAGTCGCCGAACTCTTTGTCGAGTTCAGCGATGCTGCCGGTGCGTTCTGCAAGTTCTTCGGCGGTGCCCAATGGGTGACTTTCGCCGTCCGGTTCATCTGGCCCGGTACCGCCGCCGAAAAGGCTGCCGGTCAAGTTGCTGACGTGCAGCGGCAAATCAGGCTGGTCGCGATCTGGCTGAATGAAGTCCAGACCCTCGGCATAGTCGTCGGGCGCCATCACCAACAGGCAGAGCCGGCCGGCGCTGTCGATCAGGTCGTGCCGGTTTGGGTCTTTCGCGTCGACGATCGACGTCAGGGTCAACTGCTTGGAGTTGAACTTGACCTCTTTCATCGTGACTTCGATGGTCGAGACGTTGCGCGAACTGATGATCGCGATCGCGTTATGCACGGCTTTTTCAGCGGCTTCGGTGAGGCGGTCAATCACTTCCTGCTGCTGGCCTTCGTTCAGCTTGCTGTAGGGCGAGTGCAGGTTCTTCAGCTCAAACAGACCGGCTTCAACCAGGTCGTGCACCAGCAGTTCGTGCGCAATGTAGGACGGCGGAACGTCCGCTATCTTGGCGCGCTCAATGATTGCCTTATGTTCAGGTTTCATGGGGTGTCCTCAGGCTTTCGCAATGCGTTCGAGCTTCGACTGTTGCGCCGGGCTCAGGTGAGTGTGGGCGCCGTAGCGCTTGAAGTTGGCCCGCAGGTTCTCGGTAAATTCCAACTCCCAAGCGCCGCTGGCATGAAGCTCAGCGGCGGCTAACAGGGCTTGGAATTCCTCGACGCGGTCGTATATCTCGATGACCGATTGAGTAGCCATTGCGGTTACTCGAGCTGCAGGTTGACGGTATCGGCGGGTTTGGTGTCGGTTTCGGCGGTTTCTGATGCGGCTTTTGCTTCATCCGTTGCGGTTTCGGTCGGATCTGATTCGGTTTTCCCCGTTTCTGATGCGGTTTTCGCCAGAATTGATGCATCGACATCAGCTTCGTCGGCGTCATCATCGATGACTGACGGCGGCTCAGGCTCCTTATCGCGCAGGTCGGTCAAATCGACTGCAAAGTTGCCTGCGCCATCTGGCTTGGCGTCGATGAAGTCCTCGACCTCTTCGCGGGACTGCAACCCCATCAACAGTTCAGGGGCATACAGTCGGCCAAGCAGGCTGGCCGCGCGATAACGCAACATGACTTCAGGCATGGTCAGCCACTTGCTGCCATTTTTGGTCAGCCACCCTTCATCAATCGCCATCTGAATCGACACAGTTGGGCCATCAAGGCGGTCGCCGGTGTCCTTCTCAATGACCCAGGCGCGGCAGGTCCGGTGCTGAACGCTGGCGGTTTTCTTGACCTGGGTCGGCTTGTTGTTGATCCAGGTCTTCACCTCGTATTCAACTTTTTCGGTTTCGCCTGGCTCGCTCATTTCGAAGCGCAGCGGGCTGAACCGTCCGCAACTGTTGATCGCGGCGATGATGAACTGGCTCGACCAGCTCGGGCGCCCCTCGATCACATACAGGTTCTGCATCACCATCAGTGGATCGGCACCCATACGCTGCGCCATGTTCAGCGCGACAATGCAGTTGGGAAGGCCAGCGCCATTTGGTTGATAACCGGTGACCTTGCCGCCTTGCTTCACCTCGGTGAAGGCACGGTACTGAACGGGAACCAGCGTGGACCCGGCCAGTGCTTTTGCCACTCGCTGGATCTGGTCGAATCCCGACCCGGTCAGAAGAGACATCGGCGCGTCAGTTTTTGGTGGCGCAACAGCACTGGTTTGCATTGCTGTCAGCTGCGTTGGTTGAGTCATGGTGAGCCTCGTTATTCGTGGTAGGGACAGGAGGACCAGCGCGGGCAGTAGCGTGCGCTGCACAGAAAACTCTGTGGGTTTGGGGGGAACAGGCCGGTGCGGAACATGTCGGCGCCGATCTGGATCAGGCCGGGGAACTCTTCGGTGCCCACCATCATCTGGCGGGCGTTGCGGATCTCGCCGATACCTGTTTCCGGCTTGCCGCCGGTCTTCAACCCGATGATGTGAGCCGGTGCGGTGCATGGCTCGCCGGTGGTGTGCTCTTCGAGGATTTCGTAGGTGCCGATCTGCGCGGCGTGGCCTTTGGTTTTGGCCTTGCCTTCAACAACAGCGACCCGGCCCGACTTCACGTCAGCGATACCTTTGCCGGTACCGGTCTTGCAGATCCGCGCCCGGTCGAGCTGGCCGGTTAGGCGGACAATGATGCCGCCACCACAATCGATTTCCAGCGGTGCTGCCGTGCGCTCAACTGCCACGAACTCATATCGCGGGCTGATTTCGTTGCAGTATTTGGTGTGCAGTTGCAGACCGATCGACTCAGCCTGTGCCAAGGTGATGTCCGAGCCGCGCCAGTCAACGTCGTAATCCGGGTTGCGCAGCGTGTGCACGAACATCTCGGCAGTGTCGAAGGCCGACAGGTTGCTGCCATTGATCCGGGCCGAATCGAACGCTGCGGTGCCGGCGTGAATCGCGGTACCGAGCTGCGAGCGCGGACTACCCGGCGACCGATGGCCCAGCAAGTGAATCCACTCCCACTTGAAGGCGCAGTCGAACAACGAGCCCCACGACGAGGCCCGAACAGTGGTCACGTTGCTCATACTCGCCCCCGTGCCTTGGAAAAGGCCGCCGCCATCGTGCTGTTTGCACTCATGTCGTCGAGACAGACCCGCGACGCTTGTGCACATTGTTCGTGCTCAAACCAACCGAAATGACATTCATCAACGCTGATGCCCATCTGGCCAGCGAGCCATTGGTAGGCAAGCGTTCGGCTGAACCCTCGATCTTCTTTCAGACGGTGGAAAACCGCTTTGCTGGCGTTGCGATCCTTGCGGAGCTGGTCGTTTGCCAGCGTACCCAAGGGTATATCGGTATCCGGATGCAGGCCGACATAAGCCCGGCAGCCGCTGCACAAATAGGCGTATGGCCAATCACCGTAAGTTCGGCCGTTGTAGATTTCCGAGTTGTTCACCAGAACAACGCTGTCGCCGCAGTAGCGGCACGCCGTTGGTATAGGCAGTGGGTTTTTTACGCGTTTGAGTGCCCGGCGGCTGACGTGAGGCAGCGGCGCAGGTGCAGCAATACGCTCGGGGGCGTTTGCCCGAGGATCGATCGACATTTGGTTACCTACTGAGTGATCAGTCCGCCGAGCGCAGGCGCCAGCAGGACAATGGTGAGGAAGGTCAGGCCGACAGCGGCCGAGGTGATGAGAATCGCGCGGCGCCGGTAGCGCTGGTTGGTGGTCATGGTGGCGAATCCAGTGCCTTTATGGCCGACTTGCCTAAAGCGCGCAGTGAGCGCCGGAAGTTGCCCAGGTCGCGGCGTTCTTTCTTGCGCTCCCTGACGAAATGCCAAGCCCGAGTGCAGTGGACGCATCCTTGTTTAAGGAGGAAAGCCGATACTTCGTCGTCGTTTAGGCCTCGTTCTTCCTCGTCCGACCATCCTCTAAACGCTTCCCACATATGCGTTTTGCGCCGGTCTTTTTCGTCATACAGGATTCGCCAATGCTCTTCGCTCCCATTCGGCCAAGGTAAATCGCCAAGCTCCGGGAACGGGTTTACTGGCTTCGGTCCAATGAGGTCGAAACGGTTCTCACACCGGCTAAGGTGCAGCCCGATCTCAGCGGTCAGGGACTTAATCCGCTGCAGGGTGATTTCGTGAGCTGCAAGGGTCATGAGGACTTTCCGCTCAAGGGTCATGGCATCCGCACCACGATTTCACCGCGGCGAATCTCGATGCGGGTAAACGGAGGCAAATCGGTGACCAAAAAAAAGCCCCGAAGATTCAGGGCTTTCGCGAGTTCTTTGCAGTTCTTGGCGGTGATCGTCACGGTGCTGACCTCCGAATGTCGGTGAGAAAGGCCTCGGCCTGTGCCTGGTAGAAGTGATCCAGCCGGGCCACATAGTGGCGGTGCTCGCTGATGTCGATCGCCCCCAGCGCGTGGGCCATTTCGATGGCCATGCTCGTTTCAGCGTGCAGCTGCGCCGACGAGTCGCCAGCGCGCAGCAGGGCAAAGCGAGAATCGATCATGCCCAGTGCGATTTCGTGCTTGCGGTTCATGCTGCCCACCGTGACCGGCGCTGCTGGGCGTCAATCTCAACCCAGAGCGCCGCCTCGATCTGCTTGCCGTATTGCTGGGCCAGCGAGTCGTAACCGAAAACCTTCTGCCGTACACCTTCGTCGTCGTAGGTGATGGCCGACAAAACCTTGAACTCCAGTTCCCGGCTCCCGTAGAAGTCCCAGTCGCTGTTCCAAGCATTGAAACAAGGCGGGATGTTCTCGCAATGGGTTACCTCCACCTGGAGGACAAACCCTTCAACAATCACTTCGTGTTCCATGGTGGTCGCCTCCGTGGTGGCGGTGTGTGAAGTCACTCGGCTGCCTTCGTGCCTGCCGGTTGCCGTTGGGCGCAGGAGAAGGCATGCGACTGAGTTCAATAAAAAAGCCCGGTCTCACCCGGGCTTTCGTCTTCACGTAGACCTCCCTACGTAAAGGGGAAATTGCCTCCTGCTGGAGGGCTTGGCTGTCTGTTACATGGCTGCAAATCCTCCAGTTGGTTTGTACAGTGGAACTGCGCACACAGTTGGCGCTTTGCAGCTGTACCTGCATTGGCAAAAACCCTGCTAAAGGTGCTTGCCGATGGAGGTAGAAAAAGCCCCGACATTGCCGGGGCTTTTTTGGCTAGGTTCGCAGCATTGCTACGACCGGCGCCGATCCAGGCTCAAATGGCTTCTGATTGAGAGATGCGACATCGCTTCATGCTCTTCTCCTTGCGTGGATGGATGGGTTGGGGCTGATTTATCGACGCACCCCGCGCCGTCGGTTACTGACACCGAACGCCAAGCCGCATATGCGGCACTCTCTCTAAACGAGTTTCCCCAGAGAGATATCGGGCCGTTGCGTACGGCGGACGATGGAGATGGTTAAGCAGCTTTCAGTTAAAGCACTGCTGCATGGCGCTCATGAAGTTGTTCTGACGAAGTTCTGACGCGATCTCTTCGGCGAAATCCTCAACCGCAGCATCAAAAGCATCCTTATCATCAAAGCTGGTTGGCGATGCCTTTTTCATATCGTCAAACTGGCATTTGAAGTGCTTGAACCCTTCGGCTTCGTTCTGGAAGTAGTCCTGATATATCCATCCAGTAATTCCAGCGAACGAAGATTTCAGCTCTTCGTAAACAGCCCTATCTAATTGGTCTTCAGTGAAGGACATGGTCTTGCTCCGTTCGTGGCTTTCGAATGCCTCCCGGGGTTTGAGAGGCATTTGTAAATCCAGATGGCGATCCTGAAACAGCAGGAGGCCATCTGATATCCAGGTTTGTGAGTTTTTGGCGGGACGCTGATTGACCAGAACCAATCTGCACCCCGTCATTACAATCGAGGCTTTTCCCGGATGTAGCCGGGCGGATCGGTTGGCAGTCGAACATCATCAGGCGGTTCTGGCCGCACATGATTTAGCGCTGCGCCGATCAGGATGATCTGGAGCATGGGTTTCTCCGGTTTGGGTTGAATGCAGGGGCCGCGTTGCGCGGAGGTTGCTTTCGTCCGCATCGGGGTGTGATCTGAATGCTGTTACCCAGGCTCACGATTAGGCTGCCCGGGGATCAATCCAGATCACACACCGATGCGCTCTCATAGAGAGGATCGGGCAGTTAACGACAGGCTGTCGTGGCGCTGGCTGTTCATTCGGTTCCAGTCAGCCAGCCCGGGCACTTCGCTTCCAAGAGCCACTTGCGGAGCGTTCCCAGGAGTTCGCCGTCCTCGTCTGTCCATTGTTTGTCGAGGATGTCGCCGATTGCCTCTTCACAATCTTCTTCATCCACATCGTCGATATCCCGCTCGCAAAACCTTGCATGCAGGGCCATGGCCTCCTCGGCGGAACTGGCCGCGTAGTAGTCGTGCTCTTCCACGATGAACACGCGGAGCTGCTTGATGATTGGTTGACCATCGAGTGTCAGTTGTTCGGACATTTCAGGTACTCCGGTTGTTTTCCCAATGCACCCGTCACCAGGTGCATCAGTGAAAATTTCCGTTTCTCTCACAGGCCCGGCTCGCTCACGCCGGATCACGCTTCCCACATCGCTCGGGGCCTGCGTGCCACTTGGATGACAGCTTCTGAGCCGTCACACCTGATCGCAGCCGGAACGCATGTGGCGTCGGCTGGCCTTCTATGCCTGAAGGCTCGGCGGTCTATCGATGTTAAAGAGCGCTGGCTTTCGCCGGGTTTCGAATTTGCGTCTTGCGCAAAACATAGATTGCATTATGCGCAAACTTTAATTTGCGTCAAGCGCAAATCTGAAAAAAGATTGGGACGAAAAAAAGCCCGCTCAGTGGCGGGCTCTATCGCAGAAGTGGAAGTGTTAGAGGTTGCGGAAGATCAGCCAGATGAAGAAGGCCGCCCCGGCGGCCATTGTGGCGATATCGCTATGTGATGCGCGCTCGCCCAGCACGGCAGAGACAACGCAGGTGATGAAGCAAACGGCCATTCCCACGCAGAACAGGATCCCGGCCTGGGCCCAATCGAAAAGCAGGAAGGTTCCGCCGGAAAATGCGATCAGCATCAGTCCGCAAGTGAACAAGGCGCCGGTTGCGGAGTCTCGGGTAATAACGCTGGTCATGGCTGGCACCTGCTCATAGGCCGGTCATCTTGGTATCGATCACGCGACCGATGAACTTGCAGTCGCCTTCGATCTGAATGGTGCGGTAGTTCGGATTCAGCGGGCGCAGGTACTTCATGCCCGCGTCTTCGATGTACTGCTTGAAGGTGCTTTCGCCGCTCTCAAGCTTTACCACGTAGTACTTGCCGCTGATCACGTCAGCCTCTGGCTGCACCAGAATACGCGAACCCTCGGGAAAGCTAGGGTTTCCGTTGCAGGTCATCGAGTCGCCGCGCACGTCCAGCCAAAAGCCGTTCTCGCCGGCGTTCTCGGTAGAGGCAATCCACTCGTCTGCATCGCCTGGGTGGAAGTTGTCAGCAGACTCTGCCCACTCCCCAGCAATAACCCAACTGATCAACGGATAATCCTTAGGCACCCGGCTTGGTTGCAGGGCCATCTGCACATTCGACAACCCAGGGTCTTTTGCCTGGGACAGTTCAATTCCTAGAACCTTCATGATTCGCCCCAGCAGCTCTTTGCTGGCGAATTGCTTGCCGCGCTCGAGTCGTGAAAGGTTGCCAGCGTCAGTTTCGACCTGGTGTGCGAGTTCGTCGAGCGTCCAGCCTTTGGCCTTTCGCTCTTTTCTGATGATCTGACCTATATCCATTCCGCAATTCTCGATAGCTGTTGCGTTCTGCGCAAAGCGCTACGCGCAAATTTGACTTGCACTTAATTTGCGCAATGCGCAAAATCAACTCGTCTTCCACTCAAGGCGACTTGCCATGACCCCCCTAAAACGTGCCCGACTCGCAAAGAAATGGACGCTGGCCGATGTTTCGGCCCGTCTTGCGCAGCTCGGTGATGCCGTCGATTCCGGCAACCTGTCCCGCGTCGAGCGCGGTGTTCAGCGTTCTTCTGCAGCTCTTGCAGAGAACCTGAGCAAGGTTTTCGGCGGCGAAATCACCGAGATCCACATCCTCTACCCGGAGCGGTTCCCCGCGTCCGGAGATGAGGCGGCGTAATCATGTCCAGCCCATTGAACCAAGAGCAGACCGTAAGGGCCCGCAAGAACTATTCAGTTCTCATGCAGGCCCTTGCATCTGTCGGCAACGCGCCGGTGGCGCTTGCAGTCGGTTGCGACGAGGCGACGATCAGCCGCATGAAGCCAGAGAAATTCGAGCAGTTCTGCCAGATCCTGGCCGTGCTGGGGCTCAAGGTCGTACCCACGGCCATGCAGTGTTTCGACAAGCGGGACATTGAAACCCTTCTGCACCAGGCCAAGCGGTACATGGAGCTGATCCAGAACGTCGACCAGTTGCAGGAGGAATAGCCATGGCAGCCCTCCCGTACATGCAGCTCTACGTTGCCGACTACCTCGCTGACACCATGCACCTCACCACCGAGGAGCACGGTGCGTACCTGTTGCTGATCTTCAACTACTGGCAGACCGGAAAGCCCATTCCAGTGTCCCGACTGGCCCGAATTACAAGGCTTTCCAACGAGCGTTGGACGGACGTTGAACGGTCGTTAAGCGAGTTCTTCAACGAGCGTAGTAACGAGTGGGTTCACGACCGGATTGAACGTGATTTGGATGCTGTTCGCGCAACGCAAGAACAGCGAATTGCCGCCGGAAAGGCGTCCGCCGAGGCTCGCAAGCAGGCTGCAAAGACAAGCAAATCAAGGTCTCGCAACGACCGTTCAACGACCGTTGAGCAAGCGTCCAACGGGAACTCAACGAATATAGAAGAGAAGAGAAGAGATACAGAAGAAACAACACACATACCGCGCACGAACGATTCGCCGCCGGCCGTGATCGAGGATCACACCGCGCGAGCAAGGTTCGCTATCACGGACGAATGGGAACCGAACCCCAAATCGTTCACCGCGGTGCTGCACCGCAACGGCATGGCCGGCCAGACCTTCCACGCCGACCAACTTCTCGAATTCCGCTCGTACTGGATCAGCCGCCCCGATGACCTGAAAACCCAGGCCCAGTGGGAACACGCGCTCGCCCAGCAACTGAAACGCCAAGCCCGCACCCAACAAGCACAGGGGTTATCCCATGAAGCCGGTGGACGAATTGCTCCAAAACGCACGCGCAACGCTCACGACATCCTCACCGACCCAAATTGGTGAACCGGTACCGGAGAACGTCACTCAGCTGGAGCACCAGGTGCGCAGCGCTGTGCGCCGAGTCTTCGCAACGCTGAAGACCGCCTACCCGGCGTGGTACGAGAAACACTACGGCGACGAGAAGGCGGAACAGCTCGCCCGTCGCGTGTGGATGTCCGTGATCCAGGAGCTGGGAGACGAGGCCGTCAACCGTGGGCTGCATCGCATGGTGCAGGAATGCAAGTTCCCACCTTCGCCGAGCGACTTCCTCGACCTGTGCAAGCAAGTCAACGATCTGCCAAGCACCCAGCAAGCGTGGGATGAAGCCCTGCGCGGCACCTACAGCCACAAGGCCGTCAAAGTCGCCGCCGAAGCCACCAGCACTTTCGATCTGCGAACCGCGACCCACGGCGACAAGGCCCTGTTCCAGCGTTTCGAACGCAACTACGCCATCGTCATGCGCCGTGCCCAGACCGGCCAGCCGTTGGAAGGACGAATCGCGAAGGGCCTGGTGCACGACAGCATGCGCCCAGCCGTGCAGGTCCAGCTTGAGCACTCCCGCAACGAGGTCGACCGCATCGTCGACGTCCTCGAAATCCCCAAAGACCCCAAGGCATGCCGCGCGTTGCTGCTGGCCAAAATGGGCATCCGGAGAAATGACCGTGCGTGAAGACAACGTCAGGACTTTGCCAGGCGCACCCGTTCCAGGTGTTGAGCCGGTATCTGAAGTGGTTGAGCACCTGAAACTGCGTCTGGCCGAGGCAGAGCGCGGTGAAATTCGCTCTATTGCCACGACGGCCATCAAGCAGAACGGGAATATTTCCACCGGCTGGCATGCCAACGGCGAATTCTGGAAATTGCTCGGCGGAGTCGATTGGATGAAACATCGCATGCTGGAAGGGGACGAGTGATGACCGACCAGAACCCTGTTTCGTTCGTCGTGCCAGGCGAAGCCGTGGGGAAGGGCAGGCCACGGGTCACCACCATCGGCGGCCACGCGCGCATGTTCACACCGGCCAAGACCGCGAACTACGAAACCCTGATCGCGCTGGCAGCACAGCAGGCCATGGACGGGCGCGATCTGATCACCGGCCCCGTCATGGTCGAGCTGCGAATCTTCGTCTCGATCGCTCAGTCCTGGTCGAAGAAGAAACGCGCCGAAGCACTCGCCGGCGAAGTGAAGCCCACCAAGAAACCCGACATCGACAACGTCCTGAAAGCCATCTGCGACGGCATCAACGGCATCGTGTTCAAGGACGACGTGCAGGTCACCAACGTGTCCATGTCCAAGAAATTCGGCGAAACCCCGGGCGTGATCGTCCGGGTCGTACCGCTTGAGGGGAAGCCATCGTGAAGCCATGCAACGCGCTACCGATCAACGCCACCGCCGCCAGAGTCATTTCACGCGGTGAACACTTTGAATATCGCGCAATGGCGTCTGAGGTTTGTTCGGCACTTCCGCTTCCGATGAAGGACAACCCACCAGAGTTGGAAGATTTCACCGGCAAGAAGCTGGGGCGGCTGACCGTCATCGGTCGTTTCGATGGTCCAAAAAATCGTTGGGTTTGTCGGTGCTCCTGCGGGAATTTTTGTATTCGCTTGGCTAAAACCCTTTCCAAGGCCCCTGCCGATTCGGCTTGCGTGCAGTGCTATCTGCTCGCCGTTTCGAAACGCCAAGAGTACTTGCGCCGTACCGGGAAAGAGCGCCACACGCGGGAGTTTCTTGCATGAACAAGTACCTCGCCCTGGGCAGCGTGTCGCTGCTGATCCTGCTTGCAGGGGCTTTCAGGCTGTACCTGCTGGGCTTACCAGCCGTTTGCCACTGAACCACCGAACTACGCAGAACTACGCAACAAGGGGAGAACCATGAAACTGATCAGTGCGCGGCAAGCCTGGCGGGAAGCGCTTCACGAAAGCCGTGATTCAGTGCTGGCAGCGGCTCAGGAGCGGATCAAGCTGGGGAAAAAGGGCAGGGTGGTCGGGGAGACCATGCCGTCCATGCGTGACAGCAACGGCCGGTGCGCCCACATGCTCGCTGCCGGCCTGGTGCAATCGGCCATCGGCACGCTACCCAAGCCGCTGCAGCACTTCGGGCACGCGCTGTACTCACCTGTCGCCAATGGGCAGGACATCAACGTTGCGCACGCGCTGGTGTGGCTGACGGTGGATCTGGATGGTTACCCGGCCAAACGTCGCGAGGTGGCTTACTGGATGGCTCTGGCGGCGATCAAGAGCCATCAGGCCGCCGTGAATGGCCGCGAAGCCTGGGGCCCTGGCCGTGTCGCTGAGTTCGTGCAGGACTGGTACGGCACAAAGTTCGCCGTGGCCAACTGGGCGCGCGACTGGGCGCCGGTGTGGGCAATCATCGCCCGTGCCGTGGATCAGCTCGACGCGAAGGCGCTGAAGCCAGTGGCGGCGGTCATCGTTCGGATGGCTGAGCGCAAAGTCTTCGGGAGCTGCCGGTGGGACATCTACGACCGCGAGCATGTCGCCGATCAGCGTGCTGAAGCGTACGCCGCGCGCCGCGGATCTGCCCGCGAGGCGCTGCACAAACGCCTGAACGCCATGGACGTGGATCAGCTGCGCCGCTGGTTCCGCCGCATGAACAACTACGGCGCCGCGTACCGCCGGGAGTGGGGCAGTGACACGCACGAAAACCAGTCGCGCCACCTGCTGTACAGCGACCGGATCTGTGAGTACTGGAACCAGCGGCAGCGCGTAGGAGACGTAGCAAAACGGGTCGCTTGACCAAATGATGAGTGTTCCGGTACCTTTTCCCCAAGTTGCAAAGTTACGCCCAGCTCCCAGAAACCCGCCAAGTGCGGGTTTTTTGTTGCCTGGAATTCAATCCTGAGCCTCGCCGTCGTGCGGGGCTTTTTCGTTTCTGGGGTACGCAAATGGCAGAGCCAAGCAGCGGTGCAGTGTTGGCCGCTCAGGCGGCTGCGGGTGTGGCAGGGGTCACCGGTGTTACGGCGGCGAGCATGATGCCCGGCGTTGATGTGAACGCGGTTGTTGGTGCGTTCGCCGGCGCCATGTTCTTCGTGGTGTTCGCCAAGGATCTGAAGCCACTGGCCCGGTTCGGCTACTTCATCGCGTCCTGGGTGCTGGGCTATTACGTGGCCAGCGAAGTCATCGGCCGCGAATGGGCCAGGACTTCCGGCCTTGTCGCATTCTTCGGTGCGCTCTTCTGCGTGGCCGTCTGCATCAGTCTTCTGGAGTGGATCGAGGGCGGCAAAATGCCCGGATGGCTGCAATGGGTCGCCGAGAGATTCGGAGGTAGCCGCAATGGTTGACCCATGGACTTTGGCCGCAGCTGCGATCTGTGGCGCGATCTGCTTTCGCATCGCGTTCTATCAGCGTCATGGCGCCCGCTATCGCGCCGGAGTTTCGTGGTGCGCCTACGCACTGGCGGCCGCAACCGGCTGCGAATGGCTGTCGGTGGTGATGGCCGTCCTGATGGCCCAGCCGACCACGGCAGTTTCCCCGTTCATCCTGATCGTGCTGCTGGTGCTGCTGGTGCTGGTGTACCGCGCCGGCGGCAACGTCGCCCGCATCCTGAGAATCGACTGATGAAAATCACACCCTCCCACCTGGTGGCGATCATGCGCTGCCAGGACGCCACTGCACGCCTGTGGGCTGACCCGCTGAACAACGCCTGCGATCGGTTCCAAATCGACACACGGCTGCGCCTCGCCGCGTTCCTGGCTCAAGTCGGGCACGAAAGCGGGCGCCTGTCCCGCGTCGTCGAGAACCTGAACTACAGCGCCGAGGGCCTGCAAAAGACCTGGCCGAGCATGTTCGACGCCAAGCTGGCGGCGGAGTACGCCCGCAAGCCTGAGCGCATCGCGAACGCCGTCTACAACGCCCGCATGGGCAACACCGCACCGGGCGACGGCTGGAAGTTCCGGGGCCGTGGACTGATCCAGATCACCGGGGCGAGCAACTACACCGCGTGCGGCGCTGCGCTGAAGCTCGATCTGCTCACCCATCCAGAACTGCTGGAGCGGCCGCAGCATGCCGCAATGTCGGCCGCGTGGTTCTGGGACAGCATGAACCTCAACGCCTTGGCCGACGCCGGCGACATCCAGAACATCGGCAGCCTGATCAACACCGGCCGTCGCGGACGTGTGCCGCACGGTGCCGAAGAACGCAAAGCGCTGTACCAGGTCGCGCTGAAGGTGATCGTGTGAAGATCCTCGCCGGTGTCTGCGCCGCTCTGTTTTTCGGCTTGCTGCTGGCGCTATGGCGCCTCGACAACGTCGGCACGAAGCTGTCCACGGCCACCGAGCAGGTCACCACACTGACCAAGGCCGCCGAATCCCGCCGCAACACCCAGCGCCTGCTGGCCCAGCTCGACACCGAACACACAAAGGCCCTGACCGATGCCCAGACCGCTAACAACCAGCTTCGTACTGCTGTCGCTACTGGCGCTCACCGGCTGTCCGTCAAGGCCGCCTGTCCCGCAGTGCGAGCCACCGCCGGCGCCGCCCGCGTGGATGATGCAGAAGCGAGAGCCGAACTTGACCCCGCGTCTGCTGAAAGAATTGTCGCCACCGCCAACGACGGCGACGACGCAATCCGCACCCTGACCGCGCTGCAGGACTACGTCAGCCGAGTCTGCCTGAAAGGAAACTGAGCCATGCCCCAATTCAAAGTTCGCACCGAAGCCGATACCCGTGACGTCGATGCCGAGCGCATGGAGTTTTCCGAAGGTGGCGTGCGTTTCTACACGAACGGTCGCGTTGTGGCGGCCTACTCGCGCTATCTGTGGGCTGAGGAAGTGATCGTGAAGAGCGATCCACCAGCCGTCCCAGTGCCTGGTGCTGATCCAGCGTTCGGCCAGACGACTGAACCAGAAGCGGGCGTGACCGAGTAACCCTATGGCCCTGACAGCGAAGCAACAGGCATTCGCCATCGAGTACCTGGTTGACCTCAACGCTACGCAGGCGGCCATCCGGGCGGGGTACGCGAAGAAGGGCGCCAAGGATCAGGCCTACCAGCTGATGGAGCGGCCAGAGATCGCAGCAGCGATCAAAGCGGGCATGGAAGCCCGCAACAAGCGCACGCAGATCGACGCTGACTACGTGCTGCACCGGCTGACCGAGATTGATCAGATGGACCTGCTCGACATCCTCGACGACGACATGTCGATCAAGCCGCTTTCGAAGTGGCCGAAGGTCTGGCGCCAGTCGCTGTCGGGCTTCGATATCGCCGAGATGTTCGAGGGCGCCGGCAAGGAACGCGATCTGGTCGGCCTGATGAAGAAGATCAAGTGGCCTGACAAGGTCAAGAACCTGGAGCTGCTTGGCAAACACGTCAACGTCAATGCCTTCCGTGAGCAGTTGGCGGTAGACGTCAATCTCACCACCTCGCAGCGGATGGCAAAAGCACGTGAACGCCTTGACCGCGCCAGAGGTTGATCTCGAACAACAACTGGTCGAGGACATACTTTCATTCGCCGACGACCCACTGGGTTACGTCTGGTACGCATTCCCATGGGGTGAGCCGGGCACGGAGCTGGCCAACAAGACCGGCCCGCGCCAGTGGCAGATCGATGTCCTCGACGATATCGGCAAGAAGATCCGCGCCGGTGCCAAGGATCTTGGCGAGGTCATCCACGAAGCGGTTGCCAGCGGCCACGGCATCGGTAAATCGGCGCTGGTGTCTTGGATCATCAAGTGGGCGCTTGATACAGCCCCAGACACCCGGGGCGTGGTCACGGCTAACACCGAGAACCAGCTGCGCACCAAGACTTGGCCAGAGGTCGCGAAGTGGAACCGGTTGTCCATCACCGCCCACTGGTTCCGCCTGACGGCCACTGCGCTGATCAGCAATGACCCGGAGCACGAAAAGAACTGGCGCATCGACGCCGTGCCTTGGTCGGAGAGCAATACCGAGGCGTTCGCCGGTCTGCACAACGAAGGCAAGCGCCTTCTGCTGGTGTTCGACGAGGCGTCAGCCATCGCCGACCTGGTCTGGGAAGTGGCCGAGGGGGCGCTGACCGACGAGAACACCGAAATCATTTGGGTGGCCTTCGGCAACCCGACCAAGAACACCGGCCGTTTCCGCCAGTGTTTCTCGAAGTACAAACACCGCTGGAATCCTCGCCAGATCGACAGCCGCACCGTGGACGGGACCAACAAAGTCCAGTTCGCCAAGTGGCAAGAGGACTACGGCGAGGACAGCGACTTCTTCCGCATTCGTGTGCGCGGCATGTTCCCGAGGGCTTCCGAATTGCAACTGATCCCGACCGACTGGGTGGCGGACGCGATGAAGCGCGAACCGGTGTTCGGACTCGATGACGCCCTGGTGTGCGGCATCGACATTGCCCGGGGCGGCGCGGATAGCAACGTGATCAGGTTCCGGCGCGGCCTCGACACCCGATCGATACCGGCGATCAAGATTCCCGGCAGCGAAACCCGCGACACAACGTTGTTCATCGCCAAGGTCTGCACCGCTGTGCAGGATCACCGGCCCGATGCGGTGTTTGTGGACTCCACTGGCGTTGGTGGTCCGGTTGCCGACCAGTTACGCCGTCTGATGCCTGGTGTTGTCATCCTCGACGTGAACTTCGCCAGCGCGGCACCTGATCGGCATTACGCCAACATGCGGACGTACATGTGGTGGCAGATGCGCGAGGCGTTGCGTGCAGGTCTGGCAATCAATGCCTGCCCAGAGCTTGAAGCCGAGCTGACATCACCGATGTACGGACATAACGGCAGCGACCAGATCGCACTGGAGAAGAAAGACGCCATCAAGAAACGCCTCGGCATCTCGCCCGATGACGCTGATGCGCTGGCGCTGACGTTCGCCATGCCGGTGATGAAAAGCCAATTCCACGATTACGGCCATGGCGGCAGCAACAACGGGCTGGAATCCGACTACGACCCATACGGGGAGAACTGAACATGTGTGGCAAAAGCATCAAGAAGCTTGTGAACAAGGCGATCGATCTGGATCCGCTGCGCGGCGGGGACGTGATCCTCGAAGGCATGGGCCTGCCCAACCTGACCGGCGAACAGACTGGCTTCCTCGGCAAGGCCGACCGCGAGAAGGCTGCGGCTGAGGCTGCGGCGGGTTCCGGCACCACGGCCAGCACGACGGCGCCGACCACCAGCAGCGATTCGGTACAGGCGGCGATCGATGCCGAGCGCCGCCGGCGCCTGGCCCAGTCCGGTCAAAACGGCACCATCCTCACCGGTGCGTCCGGTGTACTGGGTGGCGCCAACACCAGCAATAAAACGCTGTTGGGGGTGTAAGTTGGCCGACTCTCTGCGCGACCAGCTCGAAAAGCGCTATTCCCGCCTGAAGAACGAGCGCGAGAGTAACTGGCTGCCCGAGTGGCAGGAACTTGGTGATTTCATCAGCCCGCGCTCTGGGCGCTGGAACAACACCGACACCAACAACGGCAAGCGCCGCGATCAGAAGATCATCAACCCGCGCGCGTCCTTTGCGGCCCGCACGCTCGGCGCCGGCATGCACACCGGCATGACCAACCCGGCCGCACCGTGGGTGAAGTTCGGCACACCCGACCCGGACATGATGGAGTTCGCCCCGGTCAAGGCCTGGCTGTACGCCGTTGAAACGTCGATGCGCGAGGTCATGGCCAGGTCGAACTTGTACAGCGTCCTGCCCAACCGCTACAGCGAGGAAGGCGTGTTCGGTACCGCGCCGATGATTGTGCTGCCGGATGACCAGGATTTGCTGCGCTCGTACCCGCTGGCGGTCGGCAGCTACATGCTGGCCAACAACAGCCGCAACCAGGTGGACACGCTCTACCGCGACTTTCGCATGACCGCCCGCCAGCTTGAGCAACAGTTCGGCAAAGAAGCCCTCAGCCCTACTTCACAAACGCTGCTGACTTCCAACCCAGAGGCGTGGGTAGATGTCGTGCACGCGCTTGAGCCGAATGACAACCGCGAAGCCGGCAAGCAGGACAACCAGAACATGCCGTTCCGTTCGGTGTACTGGGAGAAGGGCAGCGACAAGGACAGCGTGCTGCGCAAGTCCGGGTTCAAGGTCTTCCCGTGCATGGCGCCGCGCTGGGACGTGCTGGGCGAAGACGTTTACGGGACCGGCCCCGGCTCGATGTGCATTGGCTCGACCAAGGCAGTGCAGCTGATGGAGCGCCGCAAGGCCGAGCTGCTGGAGAAAGGTGTGCGTCCGCCGATGGGAGCACCTGCAAGCCTGAAGAACCAGCGCGCCTCGATCCTCCCGGGCAGCATCACCTACCTGAACGATATGCAAGTGGGCGCCAAGTTCGCTCCGTTATACGAGGTACAGCCTGCATGGTTGAGCGCGCTGCGCGGCGAAATCCAGGCAGACAGCGAGATAATCGACACCGCGTTCTTCGTTGACCTGTTCCTGATGGTAAGCCAGATGGACGGCGTCCGGACGGCCTACGAGATCGCCACCCGCAAGGAAGAGAAGTTGCTGATGCTCGGCCCAGTGCTCGAGCGCCAGACCGACGACCTGCTGGATCCGCTGGTCGACATGTACTTCAACCAGATGCTGGAACAGTCGATCCCTCGCTGGGCTGGCCTGCTGCCGGGGGCGCCACTGATTCCGCCGCCGCCGAAAGAGCTGGCCGGCCTGGATCTGCGAGTCGAGTTCACCAGCATCCTGGCTCAGGCGCAGAAGCAGATCGGCGTGTCGAGCATCGAGCGCGCCATTGGCTTCGCTGGCCAGGTCGCCACCACCACGCAAAGCCTGAACGCTCTGGATCTGCTGGATTCGGACGAAGCGATTCGGCAGTACTTCGAACTGATCGGCGTTCCGCCAACGATGGTCCGTGCTGATGACCAAGTCGCAGCCATCCGCGAGCAGCGCGCACAGGCGCAACAAGCCCAGCAGATGCAGCAGGAGCTGGGTAGCGTCATACAGGGTGCGCAGATGCTCAGCGAGACCGATACCAGCGGCAACAATGCCCTGACTCAGTTGGCGGGGGCTGTGTGATGGCCGATCTGGAAAACCTCGACGAACTGCGAAAGCAGGACGAAACCGCAAAGGAAACTGCCCGTCAGCAGGAGGTCGCCGACTTCCGCTGGCTGATGAGTGATCCGCGCGGCCGGCGCTTCATGTGGCGCCTGATGGGGCATTGCAAGGTGTTCCAACCCTCATTCAACCCCCACGGCGGGGTGATGAACTTCAACGAAGGCCAACGAAATGTTGGCCTTTTTCTTTTGGGCGAAACAAACGACCTGTGTCCGGCGATGTTCCCGGTCATGGCCGCCGAGAACGCCCCCAAGCCTGTAGAGGATGAATCCAATTGAATCGCCTGATGATGAAACTGCTGGGCCACGTCCTGATGAATGAAGCGCCAGCCGACGGTGCGCCGTCTGGTGGCGCACCTGCTTCGCCGGCGGCCGCTCCAGCGGCAGCGCCTGCTCCCGATTCCACCCTGTTGACCCCACCGGCAGCGCCGGCACCCACCGACCCTAAACCCGAAGGTGGAGACCCAGCAAAGCCAGGTGATCCCGCAAAACCCGAAGACGGAAAGCCCAAGGATGAGGCTGCTGACAAGGCACAGGGCGCGCCTGAAGCCTACGCCGACTTCACCCTGCCGGAAGGCATGGAGCTGGACTCGGCAATCCTCGGTGAGTTCAAGGACTTCGCCAAGGAACTGAATCTGCCGCAGGACAAGGCCCAGAAGATCGTCGACTTCCAAGCGAAGTTGGCGGCCAAGCAAGCCGAGGAATACCAGGCCGCTGTCACCAAGCAGGGAGAGGCGTGGGCGACGGCAGTGAAAAACGATCCAGAACTGGGCGGCGAGAACTACGACAAGAGCGTGGCGAGCGCCGTCAAGGTCATTCAGGCGTTCGGCGACGAAGGCCTGCGGGATCTGCTCAACAACTCCGGACTGGGTAACCACCCAGCCCTGTTCAAGTTCTGCCACCGCGTCAGCCAGGCCATTTCGGAAGACAAGTTTGTCTTGCCGGGCAATCAGCCGGCGGCTGCAAAAGAAATGACGATTGTTGATGCCTTCAAGTAAGGCCCTGAAAACCACGTAGGAGATACATCAGATGGGCATTTTGACTTCGACCATGCCGACTCTGCTGGATAAGTTCAGCCGGGAAGACAGCCAGAAAAAGATCATGAAGATCGTCGAGCTGATGGCAAAGCAGAACGACATCCTCATGGATGCCGAGTACCAGGAGTGCAACGACGGCTCCAAACACAAGACCACCATGCGCTCGGGTATTCCTGAGCCAACCTGGCGCCTGTTCAACAAGGGCATTCAGCCAAGCAAGTCGACCACCGTTCCAGTGCTGGACACCACCGGCATGATGGAAGACTACGGCCTGGTCGACAAAGCGCTGGCCGACCTCAGCGGCAACGCTGATGGTTTCCGTGTGTCCGAGAACATCGCCAAGCTGCAAGGTTTCAACAACAAGGCCGCGCGCTACATGTTCTACGGCAACACCGGCTCCGAGCCGGAAGCGTTCCTGGGCCTTTCGCCGCGCTACAACGACAAGTCGGCCGAGTCTGGCGCCAACATCGTTGACGCTGGCGGCACTGGCTCTACCAACGCTTCACTGTGGTTCGTCACCTGGGGCGAAATGACCACTCACTTGCTCTATCCGAAAGGCAGCGTTGCCGGCTTCCAGCACCGCAATCTGGGTGAAGACACCGTCAAGGATGCGAACGGTGGCGAGTTCCAGGCCTACCGTGACCACTTCAAGTGGGACATCGGCATGTCGGTACGCGATTGGCGTGCAAACGCTCGTGTAGCGAACATCGACGTGAACGCGCTGACCACCGACGGTGCGACCGGCGCGAAGCTGATCGAACTGATGATCAAGGCCTACTACCTGCTGGAAAACCCAATGCAGGGCGAAGGCCGCACGGTGATCTACGCGAACCGCACGCTGCAAACCTTCCTGCACCTGCAGGCCATGAACTCCAAGAACGTGAACCTGACTATCGGCGAATACGCCGGCAAGAAGATTCCAGAGTTCCTGGGCATCCCGATCAAGCGCGTCGACGCTCTGCTCAACACCGAAGCCCGCGTGGTCTAACGACCGCGTGGTTTCCTAATTCAGGGAGACACCATCATGCTTTTTGACGCAAAACTTATGATGTCGAGCGCTCAGGCAATTACTGCCTCAGCTGCGTCGACTGACATCATCGATCGCGGCGATAACAAGGACGTTGGCCGCGCCGGTGACATCCCGTTGCTGGTACAGGTTGTTGAAGCTTTCAACACCTTGACCAGCCTGACCATTGAATTGCAGACCGATGACAACTCGGGGTTCGCCTCGCCGCGCTCGCTGTATTCGGTCGTTGTTCCACTGGCTGATCTGAAGCTGGGTTACCAGTCTCCGGTTATCACCCTCCCGCAGAAAACCGAGCGTTATCTGCGCATGAACTACACCGTCACCGGCACCGCCCCAACGCTGGGCAAGATCACCGCCGGCGTGGTTGCTGGAGTGCAGACCAATGCCTAAGCCATACGAAGTGCTGGAGCGGTCGTTCATCAACGGCCGCCTGTATGAGGCCGGGGAAATTGTCGTGCTGGAACTCGACAGCCCTGGCTCCAACCTGAAGCCGGCAAAGGGCAAGGCTGCCGCTGCGCCGGTCAGTAACCATGACGACAACCACCAGGACGGTGGCTACGTCGCAGCACGCGGCGCCGCTGGAAAGTTCGTCGTCAAGGATGCCGACGGCGCGGCCTTGTTCACCGGTACCAAAGCTGAAGCGGAAGCTGAGGCCGCTCGGCTGAATGCTGGTGGCGAACCGGTACAGAAGGACGACAACCACCAGGACGGTGGCGACCAGGGCAACAGCAACGGATTGCCTGACGCCTGATCCACAGCAGTAACCCTTAAGGGCCCTTCGGGGCCCTTTCTCATTTCTGAGGTTCCCGAATGCCAAGCGATATCGAGATCTGCAACGTCGCACTGTCGCGGGTTGCACACACCGACCCTATCGTGTCTTTCACGGAAAAGAGCAAGGCGGCCGAGTTGTGCAGTGTGTTTTACGGCACGCTGCGCGAACTGGTGCTGGCCGATTTTCCTTGGCCGTTTGCGGAATCCGTTGTGTACCTTGCTGATATCGGCAGCCCTGCACCTGGTTGGGCTTACCGATATCGCTACCCGGCTGACTGCTTGAAGGTCCGGGAAATCATTCAGCCAGGCCAGCGGCGTCCGATGAATGCCGATATGCAGATCCCGTTCGCAGTCGGCTATGACACTGGCGGCAGGACGATCAATACGGATCAGCCAGAGGCTGGCGTGCGCTTCACCTTTCGCGTCGAGGACTCCACGTTCTTCGATCCGCTGTTCGTCGACGCCCTGGCTTGGCGTCTGGCAATGGATCTGGCGCTGCCGCTGAGTTCGAAGCCGGATCTGCAGCAGTTCGCCACTCAGCAGTATCAGATCGCGCTGACGAAGGCTGAAGCCTCGGCCCTCAATGAGTCGCAGGACGATCCTGAGCCTGATTCCGAGTTCGTGGCGGTGCGCCGATGACCAGCGTATTGCAGCCCACGTTCGCCGCCGGCGAGCTGTCGCCGTCCGCCAGTGCACGCACCGACATTGCCCGCTATTACACCGGGCTCAAGCTTTGCCGGAACTTCATGGTCATGCCGTACGGTGGAGTGCGTAATCGCCCTGGCACAAAGTTCGTTTGCGAGGTGGCTGACTCGAACAAGCTGAACCGCTTGATCCCGTTTCAGTTCAACGACGAGCAGACCTACATCCTGCAAATCGGTGATTTGCAGATGCGCGTTATCAAAGACGGTGGACAGGTGCTGTTCAGCAGTGGCCCGTTCACCGGGCTGCCGTATCAGGTAGGGATGCCGTACACGCAGTACGACTTGCAGCAGCTGAACTTTACCCAGTCCGCCGACCTGATGACCTTTGCGCACCCGTCGTACAAGCCGCGCGAGCTTGGCCGCCTTGCCCACGACAACTGGGTCACATCTGAAATCAGTCTCGCCCCGCGTATCGCGGCGCCGGCATCGGCCACTGCGACACCTACAGCCGGCACCGGGACCAATACGCAGGTCTGGCGCTACCAGATCACGGCGGTTCTGGATGACGGGAACAGCATTGACGAATCGCTGCCGGTCACGTCGAACACGGTAACGGTATTTCCGGACACAGCATCCGCAACGGTCGTGTGGCCGGCTGTGCCGGGGGCGACGTATTACATCGTTTACAAGGACAACGCCGGCGCCGGGATCTATGGCTTCATCGGTCGCGCCACAGCGCTGACCTTCACCGACCGGAACATCACGGCGGTGAAGACCGATACGCCACCGAACGGCAACGATCCGTTTGTGGGCGCGAACAATTACCCCGGCGCGGTTGGCTACTACCAACAGCGCCTGGTGTTTGCCGGCAGCAACCTCAACCCACAGACCGTGTGGATGTCGAAAACCGGTCTGTTCAAGAACTTTGGGTTTTCGGTACCGAACAAGGATGACGACGCGATCACGTTCACCATTGCCAGCCGTGAAGTGAACCGCATGCGCCACCTGCTGGGCCTGCGCAAGCTCCTGGGCCTGACCTCGGGTGGTGAGTGGACGTTCTCCGGCGGCGATACCGGACTTACGGCCAAGACTATCCAAGCCAGCCAGGAAGGCTACGACGGATCGGCAATTGTTCCGCCGGTGGTCGTTGGCAACAGCGCCGTATACGTCCAGGCGCGCGGTAGCCGGGTTTCGTCGTTCGGTTACTCGCTCGACTCGGATGGTTTTGCGGCCGACGACCTCACCATCTTCAGCGCCCATCTGTTTCGCGGTTATGAGCTGACCAGCGTTGCGTACCAGAAAATTCCTGACTCGATCGTCTGGTACGTGCGTGATGACGGTGTGTTGCTCGGTCTGACGTACCTCCCGGAGCAGCAGCTCGTCGGCTGGCACTGGCACGACACGGACGGCTTCGTTGAGTCGATCGCCTGCATCCCCGAAGGCCAGGAAGACGCGCTGTACATGGTGGTGCGCCGTACCATCAACGGCGTGCAAAAGCGTTATGTCGAGCGCATGGCCACGCGCCAGATCCTGAATGTTGAAGACGCCTTCTTCGTTGATTGCGGACTGACCTATGACGGGCGAAACAACGATCCGGTAAAAAGTTTGGCGTTAACCGGTGGCGTCACATGGGGTTACCCGGAGACGGTCACGATGATCGCTTACGGACATGCACCGTTTACGGCGGGTAGCATCGGAACTCATTTCTCGCTGAAACGCTCTGTGACTGACAGCAATGAAGACATCACAACCGAGATCGTTCGCGTCGAGGTTGTCGGATATACCAGCTCCACGGTGGTTTCCGTAAAACTGCTGGTCGTATGCCCGGAAACTCTGCGCAACATCGCCCTTACGACTTGGGCTCGCCAAGCGAAGACCATTTCAGGCTTGGCACACCTTGAAGGGAAAACCGTTTCGATTCTCGCCGATGGCAGCGTGCACCCGCAGCGCGTTGTCTCAGGCGGCTCAGTCGTGCTGCAAGAGTACGCAGGTGTCGCACACATCGGCCTGCCGTATCACTCCGACATGGAAACGCTGGACCTTGAGCTGAAGAACGCCAATGAGACTGTCCTCGACAAGAAGATCGCGGTAACCGGGCTTACCGTGATCGTCGAAGAGTCCCGAGGGATATTCGCCGGCAAGGATAAAAACTCGCTGTACGAGAAGAAAACCAGCCGCGAAACGTACGAGCAGCCGCTCGACACCATCACCGGTCAGGCCGAGATTTCGATATCTAACGACTGGCAAGGCAAGGGCCGGGTGTTCATCCGTCAATCCGACCCGCTGCCGCTTTCAGTGCTGGCGGTTATTCCGGAGGTGACCATTGGCGGCCGCTGAGGTTTTACCAGTCACGACTGATGATGTGGCCGAAATCCTGCCCGTTGTTCGCCAAGCCGATATCGACGAGATCACCGAGGCGCTGGGCATCCCCATGGATGTGGCGCTGTGCGAAGCGGTCACCGGAAGCCTAAACGCACGCAAGATCGTCGTTGATGGCCTGGTAGTCGCCGTGTTCGGCGATGCGGTTTACAGCATTCTCGGATCTGTGGGCGTTCCGTGGCTGATCAGCACTATCCACGTCGAGCGTCACGCGCGCGCCTTCCTGAAGGTCTGCAAGCCAGAGGTGCAGGGAATGCTGACCAGACACTGGCACCTCATCAATTACGTCGATGCCCGAAACACGGCCGCAATCCGCTGGCTGAAGTGGCTCGGCTTCGAGTTTGGCCCGGCGGTCCCTTATGGTCCGCGCGGCTTCCCCTTTCACCCGTTCACCCTGAACAGAGAGATTTGATATGTGCTGGATGGCATTGATACCGGTGGCTATCGCCGTGGCCGGCGGCGTGATGGGCGCGCAGAACGCCAAGCAGGAAGGCGCCTTTAACGCTGGCATGTTCAAGCAGAACGCAGCCATCAAGGACCAGGCGGCCAATGATACCATCGCCGCCGGCGACACTTCTGCCGATTGGCAGCGCGTGCGCACTGGCCAAGCGCTGGGCACGCAGCGCGCCGTTCAGGCAGCAAACGGCATTGACGTGAACAGCGGCAGCGCCGCTCAGCTCCAGGATGACACCGCGATGATCGGGGAGCTGGATGCGCTGACCATCCAGAACAACGCCGCGCGCGAAGCATACGGCTACCGCATTCAGGCCCAGCAGGATCGTGCGAACGCTGCACAAACCGTCACCAACGCTGGAAACAAGGCCACCGGCTCTATTCTCGGCGGTCTCGGTAGCGCGTTCGGCTCATTCGCGGGAGGCAGGTAATGGCTCGGGTACCGACATTCGACACCGCCCAGGTTCAGCAGCAGCCAACCCGGGCGACAGAGCTTCGCGCCGTTGCACCTGACAACTCGGCAATTGAGGCCGGACTGCGCAGCTTTCAGCGCGGTGCTGAAATCCTCGTCGCCAAAGAGCGCGAGAAAGCCGACACCGCCATGCTGATGGAAGCCGACAACCAGCTCACGCAGTGGCAACAAAAGGCGATGTATGACGAAAACGGGGGCGTATTCACCCGCAAGGGTAAGAACGCTCTCGACGTCACCAACCAGACGCTGGACCAGTTCGATCAGACTCAGGCTGAAATAGCCAAGAACCTGACCAGCGATGCGCAGCGTGCCAGATACGCCGAAATTGTCAGCCGGCGCCGCAACTCATTGTCCAACGACCTGAACCGTTATGAGTACGGCGAGCGACAGAACTACTACGGCGAGGTCGAGAAGGGTCAGCTTGAAACGTCCATGCAGGGCGCTGCCCTTGAATACCAGGACCCTGCGAAGGTCGACGCTTACCGGCAGAAGATCGACGCGGTGCTGGCCAGTCGCGCCGAACGCCTTGGTCTGTCGCCAGAAGCCGCACAGGCTGAACGCCTCAGCACCGTCAGCGGCATGTCGACTGCGGTGATCCAGCGCATGCTGGTGGACTCTCCACAGAAAGCGAAAAGCTATTTCGAGTCCTACAAAGGGCAGATGACCGCTGAAGACCAGATCCGCGCCAGCAATGGTATCGATCAGGGCTTCCGCCGGCTTGAGGCGGAAGCGCGGCAACGCCAGGTAGAGGCCCGCCAGATGCAGGCAATCAACCGGATGGAGTTGAGCAGTCGCGTGCAGGATGCCAGCGCCGCCTACTCGCAGGGATTGGACTTTGAGAACCCGCCGAGCTACGCGGACTTCAAAGCCGCCTACGGCGACAAGGCTGACGACCAGTACAAATCTTTCGTCAAGATCCAAGCCGTTGCGCCGGCCATTCGTGAATTCGCGACCGCCACCCCAGAAGAGCGTCAGGAAATACTGGGGAGGTTCCAACCAGCAAAAGATGGCACCGCCGGCGAGGGATTCAAGGAGGATTCACAGCTCTATCAGCACCTGACTTCTGTGGGCGTTGGTCTGCTGAAACAGCAACAAACCGATCCAGCCGCGTACGTCACCAAGTACAGCCCGGTCGTGCAGCGAGCATTCGCCAACGCTCAAGAAGAAGGCACGCCGGAGGCCTACCAGGTTTACGCAACCACGACCCTTGCAGAGCAGCAGCGACTCGGTGTCGCACAGCCGAAGCTATTGCCGGATGCGGCCGCCGATCAGTTCGCAGCACAGTTCAATCAACAGGTGAATGGCGGCGAAAACGCGGCAACGTTGATCGAGCAGCAGGCGCAGCTGTGGGGTCCGAACTTCTCGGCCGTTCTGCAGCAGGTCGGCAACAAGCTGCCGGCTGAGGCTCAGGTAATTGCCACCGGCCTGCCAAAGGACATCGCCGAGCGTATGGCCTCCGTGGCCCCGCTGAAGGACAAAGAACTGAGCGCTGGCCTGCAGAAAGGCCAGCAGGACGAAATCGGCCAGAGCGTTCAACAGGCCATGCTTCCTTTTGCCGAATCCCTCCAGGGCCAGGCCGGCGGGATCAGCACCTTCAGCACCATGTACAAGGCGGCGGTGCGTACCGCGACCTCCTATGTGTTGCAGGGTGAAAGCCCGAAGGATGCGGCGCAGAAGGTCGTCGACGGGATGGTCAACGAGAAGTACGACTTCTTCGGCACCTACCGCGTCCCGAAAACGCTGGACACCACCGCCGTGAGCCGGGGCGCAGAGAAGGCATTGAGCAGCATCAAGGCCGATGACCTGATGCCGCTGCCTGGATTCAAGGGTGTCACCCCTGAAGAGAACGCCAGCCAGTTGCACGACGCGCTGCTGGCCGGCGGCCAATGGGTTCCGACCAACGACGAGAGCGGTCTTTCGCTAACCCTCAACGGCTACCGCGTCCGGGGGAAGGACGGCAAGCCCATCGTTCGTACCTGGTCTGAACTCCAGCAGCAAGGTTTGCAGGAGGCCGGCCAGTATCGTGTCGCGCCGTCGGTGATGATGCCATGACGATTTTTGCAGGTGACGCGCCAGTACTTGATCGTCGCACGATGCTGGATATTCCCGCCGAAGCTGGCGAGGTGTTCGACGCTTCCTTCGGTTCAGCACTGACAACCAACCCTTCGAACTCGATCATGCGCAGCGAAGAGCTGACGCAGGCCCAGGAAGGTTTGCGCCTGACAGGCGACACCGAATCGATTCTGGTACCGCCGCGCAACGAGCCAGATACCCCAATGCTTGATGCGCAGGCCGCGCGCGATCGTGTGGCCGGCATGGGATTGGAGATCAAGATTCCCGATCAGGGTATTCGGCAGGGCGCTCTCGACATTCTGATTGATCGACACCGCGAACAGGCGGCGCGGCAGCAGGTTCTGGCGCGTGCCAATGGCGGATCATTTGGGACGCAAATTGCGGCCGGTCTTGCCGCTTCGCTGCTGGACCCGCTCAACATTGCATCGGCCTTTGTTCCTGTCGTTGGCGAAGCGCGGTATGCCGCAATGCTTGGACGCGCCGCAACTCCGCTTGGGCGAGCTGGCGTGCGTGCCGGCGTCGGCGCCGTTGAGGGGGCTGTCGGTGCTGCGCTGATTGAGCCGTTGCCACTGCTCGCCGCTGGCCTGGACCAGACCGAATACGGCCTATCCGATTCGCTGGCCAACATCGCGCTGGGCGGCGTTCTCGGTGGCGGGCTGCACACGGTCGGCGGTGCTGCTTCTGACGCGCTTCGCCGGCGGCTCGCAACCGAAACCACTGGGAGCGAGGTCGCTCCGAAAATCGCTGAAAGCCAAGCGCCGCAAAGCCTTTCCTTGCGGGAGCGGGGCCTGTCAGCCGACTTTGCCAAGGTGTTTGACCAAGATCCGGAAGCGGCCTTACGCGCCTCGCTTAGCCGGCACCTGGAAGAGGACAGCGCCACGCTCTACCGAAATGCCCAGGCGCAGGCGATCGACGAAATCCGTCCGACATTGACTGGCGAGCGCGTGAGCAATGTGGCCGACCTCCACGCCGAAAGGCTATCGCTGACGCAGCAGGCGATGAATCTGGATGGAACGTTCAAGGACCTCGCCAAGCAGTTCCAGGGCGAGCGCATGACCCGCAAGCAGGCGGAGCGCGCAGCACGCGACACTATTGACGCCCAGCGCGAGCAGATCGGCGCACGCCAGGCTGAAATCAATACCCAGCTCGAGCGCAACCGTGCCGGTGAGTTTGATCGGCGCGACCTCGGCCTGATTGAGCGTGGCGAAATCCCGGAACGCTTGCGCCCTCAGATCGAGGCTCGTGCAAAACAAATCATGAAGGGGTATGCCCTTCGTCCATTGGGCACCGCTGTACGCACCGCGCGGGAGACGGCCGCTGCCGCTGATTGGACCGTGCGAGACAGCGCACTGCGCAGCGCCGTGTCACAGGCCGTGACAGGTCGAGATATCGACGTTAACGCTCTGTTCGACCTTGAATCATCGGCCAAGTCCGCCGAAGCGATGGAGCATTTCAAACGTCCCGTTGCACGCCGGGTAGACCCGGAAGGCCAGGCCGAAAGCCTGCGTGTCGACGCTGGTGCCAAGGCTGCGGACATCGATGAGCTGGACGCGGCGCAGAAGGCTTTCGACGAGGACGAAGCGCTGGTCAATGAAATGCTTGAGCAAATGCCGGAGGCGGATCGCGCCGCCGTTCTGGCCGCCAGCCGTGATGAAGCCGAAGCCGTGGCTGCACAGGCGCAGCGAGCTGAAAGCTATTCGAAGGCGTACCGCGCCGCCGCCGTGTGCGACATAAGGAACGGACAATAATGAATCCCTGCATTGATGCTGTACGCGCCGCCGCCGGCGACCTCGAAGACCTGGAACTCGCGGAGATCTTTGAACTGCTCCGCAATCGCACCAAGGAAATCATGGCCAGGGAAGGCGCCTTGGGCATGGAACAGGCGACGTTGAAAGCTGCTGACGAGTTGGGCAAGCAGGCGCGACATGCCGCGCTGATCGAGCGGCGCAACGCGCTGATCAACCTGCGTCGTCGCGGTGAAATCGTCGCGTTCATTCGCGGCAACTTCGCCGACCGCCCTGACCTCGGCATTGAATCGCTGCTGGTCGGTACCAACCTTGCGCGTCAGGGTTCGCGTCTGTCCGTGGCGGCCGAACAGAAGTCGCTCGGTGACGCCTACATCGGCGGTCTGATTCATGACCTCGAAGCCAAAGACCTGACCGCCCTACTGGCAAAGGGCAGCTCTGACGTTGATATCGCGGATGCCTTGTGGAAGATCGGCAACGGCCTTGACACCTCAAAGCTGAATGACCAGGTTGTCGATATCGCCCGCATCATTGAGAAATATCAGGAAGCGTCCCGTCTTGATGCGAACCAAGCGGGCGCCAGCATCGGCAAGCTTCCGGGCTACATCGCACGCCAGAGCCACGACAGCGAGAAAATCGGTTCGGCTGGTTTCGATAAGTGGGCGGCCGACATTCTGCCAAGGCTCGATCCGAAGACGTTCGACGGCATCACCAACGAAAAAAGCTTTCTGCATGGCGTGTACGACGGACTGGTCACCGGCGACCACCTCAAATCCCCGAGCGAAGCCAAGCCCAATGGCTTCCGTGGGCCGGCAAACATCGCCAAAAAGATGAGCCAGGAGCGGGTGCTGCACTTCAAGGACGGCGTGGCCTGGCATGAATACAACCAGCTCTACGGTACCGGCAACCTGCGCGAAGCCGTGCTGCGCGGGCTCGACCTGTCCGGACAGAACACCGCACTGATGCGCAAGCTGGGTACCAACCCGGAAGCAAACCTGAACATGGCGATGGACATCATCGCCGAGGACGTGCGCAAGTCTGGCGATCCGGCCGCGCTGGCCAACTTCAATACCGCCCGTGAAACGATGATCAAGAACCGGTTCGCTGAGGTGAGCGGGCAGACCAGGATCCCCGGCAACGCCACGCAGGCGCGGATCGCTGCGAACGTTCGGGCTTGGCAGTCACTGTCAAAGCTCGGCGGCGCGCTGCTCTCCAGCTTCACCGACCTGCCGGTTGCCGCCAGCGAAATGCGTTACCAGGGGAAGAACTTCCTCGGCTCGCTGGGGGAAATGACCGCCGGCCTGGTGAAGGGCAAAGGCAACCTTGAACAGCGTGAAATCCTGTCGAGCTTTGGCGTCTACGCCGACTCGATGCGAGGCGAGATCATGCGCCGCTTCTCCGCCGATGACTCGGTGGGCGGCAAGATGTCGCGCGGGATGTCGCTGTTTTTCAAGCTGAACGGGCTGTCATGGTGGACTGATGCCAACAAGGCCAGCGCGGGCCTGATGATGTCTCACAACCTGGCCCAGAACAAAGGTCGATCCATGGCCAGCATGGACGCCGGCCTGCGCCGCACCCTGTCCCTCTACGATATCGACGCCGGCAAGTGGGATCTGTTGCGCAGCATGGATACCAAGATGGCTGACGGGCGCGATTACCTCACCACTGACGGCATCGCTGATATTCCTGCCGAGAAGATCAGTGCCTATCTGACCGAGCAGGGACGAAAGGTTTCCGACTCGGCCATCCGCGAAACCCGCGCTGGCCTTGAGCGCAGCCTTCGCAGCTACGTCAATGACCGGGTGAGTTACGCGGTGCTTGAACCTGACGCGCGCACTCGATCGATCATGAACCAGGGCACACGCCCGGGCACGATGATGGGTGACCTCAATCGGTTCCTGACCCAGTTCAAGAGCTTCCCGGCCGCGTACATGCAGAAGACGCTCGGCCGAGAGCTGTACGGCCGTGGCTACGCGCCGACGCCACTGGGCGAGGGGTATCGCGGCAGCAAGGATCTGATCTCGGCGCTGCGCAACGGCAACGGGGAAAAGCTCGGCATTGCCCAGTTGCTGCTGTGGACAACCGCGTTCGGTTACCTGTCGATGGCATCGAAGGATATTGCGAAGGGCCGGGAGCCTCGCCCGGTTGACGATCCGAAAACGTGGGTCGCCGCAATGGTTCAGGGCGGTGGTTTCGGGATCTTCGGCGACTTCATGTTTGGAGAGGTCAGCCGCTTCGGTAACAAGCCGCTGGAAACGCTGGCTGGCCCCACGCTGGGCACCGCCGCCAGCGCCGTCGACCTGTGGAGCAAGGTTCGCTCAGGGGATGACGCCGGGTCGTCAGCTTTCCGGCTGGCGCTGGGCAACACACCATTCCTGAACCTTTTCTACACACGCATCGTCATGGACCACCTGTTCCTTTATTCGGTGCAGGAGGCCATGAACCCCGGATCCCTCCGCCGGACCGAGCAGCGCATTCAGAAAGAGAACGGCCAGCAATTCTTGGTCAGGCCTTCACAAAGCTATTCCGACCCGCTGGGCATTGCCCGATAGATGAATCTCCCATTGAGCCCGCCTAGCGCGGGCTTTTTTTTGCCCTTAAAAAGGAGTCACGACAGTGACAGTATCAACGCTTAGCAGCATTGCGGAGTTTTCAACGAATGGGGTCACGACCAACTTCCCGTTCTTCTTCAAGTTCCTGTCGAACGAAGACTTGGTGGTCACTTACATTGACCCCTTGGGAGGCCGCACGATTTTGGTGCTCGGCTCGCAGTACACCGTCAACGGTGCGGGAGAAGAGGGCGGTAGTATTGTTACATCGGTGGCGCTTGCTGGGCCTGGGCAGCTCATTGTTTCTAGGGAAATGGATGCCTATCAGCAAACCAGTCTGCGCAATCAGGGTAAGTTTCTGGCAGAAACCCACGAAGATGTATTCGACAGACTGACCATGCTGGTTCAGCAGGGGTTTTCAATCTTCAGTCGCGCGCTGATGCGCCCCTTCGGGCGGGACTATTTCAACGCCGAGAACCGCAATATCTCGAACCTGAAGGATCCGGTTGCTGATCAGGACGCCGCGACTAAACACTGGTCCAGCGTGTTCTTCGCTGGCCTTATCGGAGCCATTCAAGGCCCGATCAATAACGCGCTGAATATCTTGTTTGTACAGCGCGGGACTGGTTCAGTTGCTCGAGTGGTAAGCGACAAACTGAAAGAGGAGTTATCTCTAGGTGACTTTGGTGGCGGACCGGCCGCGACCAATACAACTGCCCTCAATTCAGCACTTACTGCTGCACGTTCCAGCAAAGACAAACAGATCAGAATTTCCCCCGGCCAAAACGACACCGGTATCGTTTCCAACCCGACAGGCATTCGCCTCTTTGGTGGAGATCTGGTGGAAAAACCAGACGCATCTAACTCATCGACCTGGGACATGCTTAGCAGTAATGCTGATTTCCTGTCCTATCAGCTGGGCAATGAATATCTCTACGCGTTACACAACGAGATCTCAATCCGCGCCACTGTGAAAATCATGATGGTTGGCGATAGCACCGTTGTCGGCGTAGGCAGTACCGCACCATTTACACCGGCCGGAGTCATAAGTGATCGCGGCCTTGACCTTGGACTGGTCGGTGTGGTCGTCAACAACCTGGCTGTCAGCGGAACCGCCTCCCCGCAATGGGATACGGCTCCTATCATTGCCGACACCAGCACTCATTGCCTTATTGTCGGATACGGCACAAATGATCCGGCCGCCGGTGACGAGGTTGCTTTCTTCAACAACATGTCCGCCAAGCTCGCGGCAGTTAGGGCCGCGCGCAATGTCCAGAGCCTGACCATCATCCTGAAGGGCGCCAACAGCACAAACGACTGGGTGAATGGGCGTTCACAGCTTTGGTGTGAACGCATTGCTCCGGTGTATCGCAAGCTGGCACGTCTGTATCAGTGCTATTTCTTCGACACTTACAACTTCCTGCGCGACTCCAAGAACTCTGCCCATCTTTGGATGGATACCCTTCAGTATTCAGGCATTGACACACATATCCACCCAAATAACTTCGGGAACATGTGGATCTGGGGCGAGCTTGCACGAAACATTTTCACCAACGCTATCGGCCAACGAAAGGTTAACAATTATCGGAACGTCGGCGCCGGACATACGCTTCTGTCCGCCGCCGCGACGCCTGCGGATATGCAAATGGGCCGCGCGATTTATCGCACTGAGGCCACTGGCTGGCCTTCGGTCGGCGCTGTGTTCACTGAGCAGCAGGCCGACGGCGTTGTGGTCGTTCAGGAGTGTGTGGCGCAGAACCGCAGCATCACCAAAGTTCACCGCCGCAACAGCATCAGCAGTGCACCTGGTTTGTGGACTGACTGGACTGGCATAGGCCGCAACATCACGCTGCAAAACGGCTGGACGAACCACGACCTTACAGGGACTGTCTCCATGCCCGCCCAGTGCATCGTGGAGGAATCAGGGCACATCTCAGCGCGTGGCCGCATTAAGCCGGGCACGCTGACGGTTGGCACGATTATCTTGAACGTCACTACCGCGATACCCAATAGCAACCCGCTACTGGGTGAGTACTTCGAGCTGTCTTGCGACACCGGGCGTATCCGTGCTGGGCTGGGCACGGCCGGCAATCTGACTATTGTTCAGGTCAGCGGCACCCCTACCGATGTGTCTCTTTCTGGCGTACGCTGGATGCCCTCTTAATCTCTAGCCGACCCAGGGATTGTGGGCCCAGCCAACGCCAAAAAGTACATCTGGCAGTACATTAGTAATTGGATCTTCTGAAACTACCCAATGAATGCTAGGGGTTAATGGGTAAATTGGATTCCTGTCTCGGGCACCAAATCTAATTTCGCCGATCTTCGGCGGCTTTCACACCTTCCAAAAACAGGCCGCATCCAGCGGCCTTTTTCTTTCGCGGTCTTTCGCATTCTTTCGCTGCGTGCCGCGCATTTTTAGTACATCATTCAGCACTTCCTCATTCGAGTGACTTGGTGATGTACTAATGCCCCTCACTGATACCGCTGTTCGACAGGCCAAGCCGGCCGAAAAAGACTTCACCCTCACGGATGGCAGCGGCCTTTCCCTCTTCATCGCCACCAATGGCACCAAGTCCTGGCACTTCAGGTTTTCCTGGCACGGCAAGCAGCCGCGCATGTCGCTGGGCACCTATCCCGAAATCACGCTGAAGGAAGCCCGCGAGCTGCGGGATCAGCACCGGGCGCTTGTCGCCAAGGGTATTGACCCCCGTTCGCAACGCCGCGAGGAAAAGCGCGCGGCCGCCGGCAACGCCATCAAAACGTTCGAGGTGGTCGCCAACGAGTGGCACAAATTCAAATCGCCGCGTGTTGCCGAGTCGAAGAAGGGCGCGGCGTATCAGTCGCGCTTCTACCTGGACAAGGACCTGATCCCAGTGCTGGGCAAGATCCCGATCGCGGATGTCCGCCGTGGTGACGTGCTGGGCGCGCTGCGCCGGATCGAGGATCGCGGCTCATTGAATTCTGCGCGCAAGTGCCGGGCCTGGCTGAACGAGATATTTCGGTTTGGCATTGCGTCGGGCTATCTGGAAATGAACCCGGCGTCAGACCTCGACATCGTGGCTGCCAAAGAGCCACCGGTGAAGCACAACCCGATGCTGCGCCAGCACCAGCTAAAGAAGTTCCTGCACGACCTGCGGGCTTTCGATGGCACGGCCGGGTACGTGAAGAGCGCGATCAGGATCCTGCTGCTGACCGGTGTGCGTACCGGCGAGGTGCGCCAAGCGACCATCAGCCAGTTCGACCTGGATAACGCGCTGTGGACGATCCCGCCGGACACAGTGAAGCAATTGCGAAAGGTGATTCGTAGCAAGGGAGGGGATGAAGTACCGCCGTATCTGGTGCCACTGTCGCGGCAGGCGGTTGAAGAGGTGCGCAAGGTGCATAAGTTGACCGGCTGTTACAAGCTGCTGATCGCCGGCCGGAACGAGCCGACCAAGCCTATCAGCGACAACACGGTCAACAATGCATTGAAGCGCATGGGGTATGAAGACCAACTGACCGGGCACGGGATCCGCGCCACGATTTCAACGGCCTTGAACGAGATGGGTTACAACGAGGATTGGATCGAGGCGCAGCTTTCGCATGCGAGTTCAAGCAAGGTCCGGAAGACCTACAACCACGCGGAGTACGTGGAACAGCGGCGGGGGATGATGCAGAACTGGGCTGATTACTTGGATGCGCTGGAGGCTGAGGCCTGATCCTGCGTGCCACGGGCGGCGGCGATCTGGGCGTGGTTCCATTGCAGAACCTCGGACTTGATCCAGCCCACGGAGCGGCCGCCCAGCGGAACCTGTTTCGGGAACAGGCCTTCGGCGGCCATGGTGTAGATTTTGGTGGTGCCCAGGCCAACCAGTTTTTTTACCTCTGGCAGGCGGATGAATTCGACCGGCTCTTCTGGCAGGTCTTGGCGTTCGGTATTCATAAGGATGCTCCGGCCGCTCGGCGGCAAGCAGTGAGTAGTCAACTAGGGGTTTACAACTGAAGGGATGAATCAGCGGACGTAGACGAGGTAGAACCAGGTGAGGGCGATCATTTGGCCGGCCCATTCAGCGCAGCGGTGGCGTCGAGGCAGGCGTACATGTCGTGAATCGCTTTTCGCTCATGTTCCCAGAAGCCCCTTTGGTCAGAGTCGGGCTCATGACTGATAGGCTCCAGCTCGATCAATCTGTCCATAGCGCACAGCCAAGAATCCCGATGCGATAAAAGATTCTCAGGCAGCACCACCGCAACCGGCGCTGGCGGGGAGGTGTAGAGCGGCTCAACTTCTCCGCCAGCGCCGTTGCATTGAAAAGTCCGCGCGTTGTGTTCACTGCTTGATAAATACCAAAGGCCGCCAGCGTGTGCCTGGTAGCGCCACGCCACCGGCTCACCCCTCCCACTCTCCAGCTCAGCGATGCGCGACCGTTGATCGCAGACAACCTTCCAGTGCTTGTCTATGCCGTCTTTCAGCTCAGCGATTCTCGCCTGTAGCTGGGCGATGGTGGATTGCATGGCATCGTAGTCGGATTCTCGTACGCACCGGATGTTCTGGGCTTCATGGCACCAGAACCGCGACACCGATGAAGGCTCTTGCCGCTCGACCGCTGGCGCATCGAGCAGCGCCTGAGCCCGCCCGCAAATACCGCCAGACCATGCAGATTTGACGTTACGAGATGCAAGCTTCACCAGATCGGAAAGCAACTCCCGCGACACGCCGTCAATCGTTGGGTTATTGGTCATGGTCAGTCCTCGCCTCGCATAAGTCCGTCATCACCTTCGGTAATTGCCCCGCATCCGCCGTCGGTATTGCTGGCGCCGAACGTAGCCAGGATCAACATCCGATCCCCACTGGTTGGGCGCAACGAGTTAACCGACCCGCAGAACAGCGAAACACCAGCCGCGTCCATGTCCCGCAATAGTCGCTCTTGGCGCGAAAGCAGCTTGCGCACTACGTCATAGCTGATGCCGGCCGCCTCGCACTCGTCTTCGTTGGGAAAGTTACTCATGACTTTCTGCCTCGGGGTTGGGGTTGAGGGCGGCGCAGATGTCGACTTCCAGGGATTCAAGCTCTTCTGGCGCGTCTGCCTCAAAGCTCAGCACCGAAGAATCGACTACGCGTTGAAGCAGAGCGCGCAACGCATCCCGCTCAGCCTCAGCCGTATCGGCGCGCAGGCGTTGGGTGTCAAGTTCGCGGTCAGCCGGAACAACCAGAGCAACAAGCCCGTCAGGTCGTGTGATCCATTCGCCAAGCCCGGAGCCATTCCCGTTAGGCGTTTCCAGCTCGACAAAAACGCATTCGCTTGCCGGGCCAGGTAACGCGGTACAGACAAAGTGCAGGACATCAGGCGATGAAGCCTTTGAAAGCTGATCCAGTTGAGCAGTCGACACGCATTGATCTTTCAGAATTCGATCGATCAAGACAGATGAAACCAGTTTGAAACTTTTCACTTCACTCATGACATGCACCCTTGAATAAGTTGCGGCCAGCCGGTCATGGCTTTTCTCTGCCAGTTCCGTCGCATTTGTTGCAGATCGTTGACGACGCCTCCAGGATCCCGGTACTGATCGTTCCAGTTCCGAAGCATTCCAGGCAGCAGGTGAAGGGGTCAGTTGCCAGGACTGGCACGATGCGTTGGTTTTCTGGCTTCAGCGCTTCGATGGCCAGCACGCGACGCCGCGCCCTGTTCCCGTTGCCAGGGCTGAAGTCTGGGATGTCGCAGTCGCAGCGCGTGGTGCACGACTGGGGGAATTGGCAGGCTTCAGCGGGTGCACTGAGCGCGGCCTCGATCTTCTTGCGAAACTCATCGCGCATTTCCTGCGTGTGTTCGATCACATCACCAACCGAATTGAGCGAAGATTCTTCTAGGTGATGAGCGGCCAAGTTCAGCAACTCCACCAGATCATCATTCCGCTGCTCAACGGCCGTCAGCCGATCCTGCAGCGCGACTTCCCGCTGCTTTCCCTGTGCCTGACGCTCGTCGAAGACGGAGGCATTGACCCAGAATCCAGGATCAAACCCGGCTCGCGATTTCTTCGTTGATTCCTTCAGCACGTCTACGGCGAGAAAGCGAATTACTCCGTCCATTTCGAAATCCTCAGCAAAAGAGTTGGGCCAGCGCCAGCAGGCACAGGCCGTATTCAAGTAGTTGGTTGGTCACGGTCTATCTCCCGTGCGCGCAGCTCGGCCATGGCGAGTTGCCGGGCCTTGCTGCATTTGTCGTGGTTGCCATGGGCGCGGGGCTTTCCGCACTGATCGCAGTTGGTTTGCAGGTCGAGCGGCTTCATCGGCCGCCCGCGAATGGTGGTCTTGCGGCGCAGGGCGGTCATGACGATGGCTTGGGCAGGAAGTGATAAGAAATCTCCTTTTCGTGGCTGCAATGGCCGGAGAACTTCACCGCCTCATCAAAGGTGTAGATGCCAGCCTCTGATATGTCGGTGGTGTACCCGCAACCGTTCGCACGCCACCAGCATTCCCATTCACCAGACCAGATGCGCACAAGGCGATCACCTCGCTCGGCCAGCCATTTAGCCAAGGAGCCTTTGGTTTTCAGTCCATGAAGAGTTCGTCTAAGTCCTGCCATTGCTCACCTCCAGTACGTCACGCCATCGTTGCAGAGCCAGCCAACTTTGCCGGTGGAATAGGTGGTGATCTGCGCCGGCTTGCAGTCGTGGGACTTGGCGAACGCCTCCCAGCTGTTGCTGGACAGGGTTGATGCGTACAGGCAGAAGGCCGCGAAGGCGAAGAGGGCGCTGATCAGCAGGAATTCTTTGAGGGTCATGGCTGCACCCGTTTGAACTCGACGACCCAGACCCACGGGTTGGCGTCCCAGTCGCCGCCGGTGGATTCCCAAAGATTGCGCCATGCGGTTCGCAGCGTTGGGCGCCCCTCAGCGCCTGAGCCGGCGTGACACATGTCGTATCGGTCTTGTCCATCGGCCAGGTCATCAAGATCAATGCCTTCGCGCTCTATCTCAGCATCGCTGATGTCCTGCAAGCGCTCGACGCGGACGGCTGTGATCTCCAGCAGGATGCGGCATGCCCAGCGCGGCATGTGGATCGAAGGGCGGCCACGACCCTGGATGATCATGGAGCAGCCGGTTTGCCGCACAGCGCCATCTGCTGGGTAAAAGATCGGTTCGCCTTGGCTTAGATCTCGCGGGGCAATCGCATCAACCTGAGCATCAGCTGCCCAAGCCTCGCGCACCCACAGCCGTTCGCCGGGCTTACCGTACGGGCAGTGAATGATCGGGCCGCCGACGTTCCAGCAAACCGCGTTGAGCGGTGATTCATCAGCGGCAGTCGTCACGGCGAAGCTGGACGTCAATCCCTTCACCGGCCGCCGCGTGACCGTCTTCCTGCCATCCAGAATGGCGCGCACCATCGGCGCCGAGAACAAAATCGGACGTTCTTTCATTCCGCCCCCTTCAACACATCAATGACGATCTTCACGCCGCTGGCAACGCTGGCCGGCTGTTGCTGGGCGTAGCGCGTCAGGTCAGCAATGGCTTTTGTCCGTACTGGCTCACGCTGAACAGCAGCGCCGAGCCCGCGAACGAATTCCAGGGCGTACCGCTTGCCCTCCAGTTCCATGACGCGGTTGATGGGGCCGGTGATGATCAGATCCGGTACCGGTTGAACGGGTTGGGCCTTTGGCTTCTCTGCGGAAGCGGAAAGGACACGGCCGAGCGCGCTCGCAAGCGCTTGGTTTGCGATTGAGTTCATGGGATTACCTGCTGAGAAACGCTCAGGCCTACCGCTATTGGGCGAACCCAGATCGGCATGCTGTTGAGCATGAAGGTTTCGCCGGCGGCGGCCAGCAGTAGGGTGGTGCCCATCACATGGGCGATTGCTTCAGCGGCTGCCGGCGGTACCGCGTTGCCGATCCGCTCGCGCCAAGCCTGATCACTCAGGCCGTCCAGCTCGAACTGTTCTTCCGGTTCGACCAGGCTTTGTATCGCGGCAAGCTCCAGCGTGGTGAACGGTCGGTGCCAGGTGCCGTCGAGGCTTTCGATTACGCAGGTCAACCGGTCATTGGCTTCCGGCATGCGGGGATCGGCCACAGACCAGCGCCCGTTGTCCTGCTTGGCGCTGGCCGACACGGCGCCGCATTGCTCGTTCCAGCCGACAACGCCGTAGTGGCCGCCAGTTAGGTAGGCATCACCCTTCGTGCGCTTCATGCCTGGGCGTGGATCTGCAATTGAAAGCGCGCCGCTGGCCACCTGCTGCGATCCGGTGACCGTCCCTGCTGTTTTATCCCATGGGCAACCCCCCAACTTCCGGCTGCTCGCTCCGGCGTGCCAGTTGTGATATCGCGGATCTTGCACCGCGAATGCGCCTTGCCCCGTGGTGCTGCCGGCGATGACCGTTCCGGCGGCATTGTCGAACGGGGTAACCAGGTACTTGCCGAACCCATCACCCGGCCGACGTGGATCAGCCACGCTGAATGTTCCTTGCCCGGGCGACTTCACGCCGATGACCGCGCCGCTGGTTTCGTCCCACTTGCGCACACCGTACTGCTGGTACTGCAGGGCTCCCGCTTTGGCGCGTGGATCTGCAACCGAGAACGCGCCATTGGTTGGGCTGCTGCGACCTGCAACGGTGCCGGCGGTGTCCTGCCACTCATGCACACCGAGATAACCGGCGCGGTACTCGGGCACGATCACCAGATCACGCAGGTATCCGTCCTCGATCGCCAAGTCATTCAGGCTGCGCCAGTCCTTGCCGGCGGTGACCAGGGCGAGTCGTACCCACGTTTTCCATTGCAGCGCCGGTACTCGGTGCATCGGTCCGGCGGCTTCGATGTCGCCGGCGAGCGGCATGCGGCCCAGGATCGAGCCGACAGACTTGAGTGTCTTTTTTTCCGGCTCGTACAGGAAGGGTGGGACCTTCTCGATGTGGCGGGCCACCAGCAGGAAGCGCTTGCGGCTCTGGGCCAGTCCGCCAATAACGCCGCAGTCGTGAGTGGTCTCGGCGACGGCGTAGCCGAAGTGCGACAGTAGTTTGTTGATCTGGTCCAGCAGATGCCGGCCACGGGTGGCCAAGCGAGGAACGTTTTCGAACACCAGCAGCGGTACCGGGTCGTCCTTCCAGGCTTCGCCGAATAGCCAGATGCAGCGCAGCGTCAGTTCGTTCAGGGCCTGATACTTCGGGGTCAGGCTCATTTTCTCGGACAGCAGCCCCGACGCGCCTTTGCATGGGCTGGAGATGAATACCGCGTCAGGCCTCTGATAGTTGGCGGCGCGCCGAATGTCGTCGACCGTAGCCTCTCGCCAGCCCATTGGCGGCTCTTTGCCATGGAAACGGATGTACTGATCACGAGTGAACAGGTCGAGCAGTGTCCCTTTCACGCCGCTCAGACGTTCGAAGTCGGCCAAACCCGCCGGATCGATATCAACACCGCCGATGCACTGCCATTCGGCTTGGGTGTTGCCAACGATGGGCTTGGCCCGGTTGAACCCTTTGGCGCCGCCGCCGAGGCCGCAGCAGAAATGAAAGTGTTTGAGTACGCGCTTGAGCATCATGCGGCGGTGTCCTTGAGAAAGAGAAACGCCGGCAAGCGCCGGCGTTTGGGTGTTGCTTTTGGGTCAGGCCACCTGAGCAGGCGGGTTCATGGCGAAGTAGATGCGGGCGCAGGCTTCGGTGTCTGGTCGGGCGCGGTGGCCGCCGACCAATTCTTCACCGGTGAAGTGCAGCAAGGCTTCGGCGACGGTCGGCTGCTTGAACTGGCGACCACGGCCGGCGGCGATCATCCGTTCTGTCGGCGGGCACTTCACCAGGTTGGTGCTGTTCTGGCAGGTGCAGTAGCCCGGCGTGGATTTGAAGGCGTCGGCCGCCTCTTTGCCGCGATAGCGAGATAGCGCGATGCGCATGATCCGGTCGTCGAAGTTGATGTTGTGGGCGATGCGCAGGCCGGCGCGTTCGTGGATGGCCATGAAGCCGTCCAGCGCCTCAGCCTCGGGGATACCCATATCCATGGCCATTTCGGTGGTGATGCCGTGGATCACGGCGACTTCGTTGGGGATCACCCAGCCATCTGGGCGCACCATGGCTTCGAAGGAATCGACCAGGTTGCCGCCGGCGTCGTAGGCCAGGATGCAGATATCGACCAAGTGCGGCTGGCGCGGGTCGTCGCTCGGCTCTTTGAACAGCGGGAGGCCGGTGGTTTCGGTGTCGTACGGGGTCAGCAGATTCATGGGGCTTTTCTCCAGGCGAAAAGAAGGCGCCCGTAGGCGCCTGTGGTGTTTCGGGGGGGGGATGGCTCAACTGGCTTTCTGAAGTTGTTCGGTACCGGCTGCCACGCCGTTTTCGATCCAGACCGCGTTAATTTCCGGCGGCAGCTTGGCAGGAGGGGCTTTGAGCGTGCCGCAGACGATGGCGCTGTCGATGGTGCCGGCGTTCGCCATTGCCTTCAGCATGCCCAGCAGCTGACCGCGCCCGGGTAGGTCGAGGACGTCAAAGCGATCGAGGATCAGGAAGCGCAGGCCAGAATGCTCAGCGATAGCCAGGGCCAGCAGGCAGTCAGCGCGCCACCGCTCCGACTCGGAGAGCAGCGTGTACAGCCGGCCGCCGGCGGTGATGTTCATGTCTGCGCTGATCTGCACCTTCTTCCAGCCAGACAGAACGGACGACTTGGACAGGCTTTCGTTGAAAGGCTTCAATGCTCCGGCCAGGATCTCGGCCGGGATTCCGTCGGGAGACAGCAGGTCGGTGATGGCCGACCACTCTTTGACGTCGGCGTGGTGCATGCCGGCATCAATTGCTTTCTGCTCGGCGCTGGCCAGCAGGTCGAGACGTTCGCTGATCGCTTCTACCTTGGCCTTGGCGGCGTCGCGCAGGTTGCGCTGCACCTGAATGGCGTCCTCGACGCGCTTGATCATCGCGTCAGTGACAGGCTCTTCCATGGTGTCGGTAAGCGCCTGAAGATCACGGCCGGCCTGTTCCGATTCGTCCACGGCCTTCTGGTCGTTGACCTGAGTGCGGGCGAGCAGGTTGTAAGCGTCGTTCGCCTTCTTCAATTCGGCCTGAGCAGTAGCCAGCTTGCCGGCGTCCGCCGCTTTTCCCTTGAACAGCTCCAGCACCTTGCCGACGATCTTGAGCTTTGTGCCACAGGATGGGCATTCGCATGGGTTTTCACCGCTGAAGGCCTGCACCTGCTGCTCGGCGGTGCTGACCTTTTCCTTCCACGGCTCCAGCTCTTTGTTGGTGGCTTCGAGCTTGTTCTTGCGGCGGTTCAGTTCCAGATAAACCGCTTCCAGCGCTGCGCGGCGTTCATCCAGCCTGTTGGCCGCATCGCGCTTGGCGTTCAGGCCGCCAAGGTGCTGGGTGCCTTTCTCGATTTCGGTGGCTGCTTTGGTCAGATCAGCCTGCGCGGCGACCAGGTCTTCGGCGGTCAGCTCTGGCGCGTCGTCCGGCAGCGGCTGGATATCAACCGTCCAGCCTTCAGCTTTGACGTCGCCGTAGGCCTCACCAGTCAAGCCCTTCCAGGCGCCACGGCTTTCGGCGGCGTAGGTCTTGGCCTGCTCCTGCGCCGCGACAAAACCGCTCAGCAGCAGCGGCTTGATCTTCTCGACTTTGTCCGCGTTCGCGCCCTTGGCCAGCAGCTTGTCGACCACCACCTGCGGCTTGCTGCTGGACTTGGTCAGCGCGAACAGCATTTTCCGGCGCTCGACGTCCTTCAGGCTGGCGAACATCCCGGGCGTCAACACGTAGGGCAGGTATTCATCGCCGGTCGCGAGTGTGTGGTCGCCCTTGCCGGCTGGCAGCGTGTAGCTGCTGGCAACGTCGTCGTGGCTGACGATGATCTGGGCCTTCTTCTGGCCCTCGGTAACCAGCAACTGATAATCCTTCTTCAGCGAGACACGCGCCTGACCGCCCAGCGCCAGGTTGATCGCTTCCTGAAGGCTGGACTTTCCGGCGCCGTTTGG